>Ga0209402_10000029_pt1 | contig 164533 bp, 151 predicted proteins | sample ArcticOcean_MG_C_3_FD_187437 | JGI IMG/M metagenome (GOLD analysis project Ga0209402, IMG submission 187437) | Marine microbial communities from western Arctic Ocean - ArcticOcean_MG_CB8_126 (SPAdes) (version 2) | ecosystem: Environmental > Aquatic > Marine > Oceanic | place: Arctic Ocean...
TATTAGACACTACAATCCATTTAGTAGCGTTTTATCCTAGGGTTCTCTTATTATTCTTTACGTGCAAATGGTTTGCCTTATGGTGGGCGGTATAAGATTCGAACTTATGACCTCTGCGATGTCGACGCAGCACTCTAAACCGCTGAGCTAACCGCCCCGAAAAATAATCATTTCAAATTTAACACGAAAAGTTAAAAAACTTATCAGTCTTCTGAAACTATATTATATAGCAACTTACTTTCTGCTTAGAATTTTCCTTCAAGTATCTCATCAGCCACATCTTTTTTACTTACATCACTATCTTCAAATTCGTCACTGAAACCTTCTAGATATTTAAGACCTAATTTTTCTCTTCCTTCTTCAGACAAATCAAATCTAGCAGGTATCAATCGGCCGATTATTACATTTTCTTTAAGTCCCTTTAAGCTATCTGATTCACCTGCAATTGCTGCCTCAGTAAGAACTCTTGTTGTTTCCTGGAAAGAAGCTGCTGCTAATACACTATCCATATTTAATGAAGCTCGAGTAATTCCTAGCATAGCAGTATTTGCTGTAGCCGGCTCACCTCCTTCAGCAAGAATACTTGCATTCTTCTCTTCGTATCCACGTCTATCAATTAATTCACCAGGAAGTAAATCTGTATCACCAGGAGAATCAACTCTTACTTTACGCAACATCTGAGAAACAATAATTTCAAGATGTTTATCATGTATTGGAACACCTTGAGCTCTATATACTTGTTGAACTTCGCTTATTAAATATTTCTGAACAGCATCTCTGCCTTGAATACGTAATATATGTTGAGGATTTTTAGGACCAGACGTTAAAGATTGACCAGCAATAACAGGTTCTAAATCCTTTACCAATATTTGAGATGCTGCTGGAATCAAATATTCCCGTTCATCTTCATCACTCCAAGAAATTTTAATTTTCCTTTTATTAATTTTAACCTTACCTGAAACTCTGGCTAATATTTGATCACCCTCAAAATTTACTAGATCTGTGTCTTTGCCTTTAGGAGCATCTATGGCTAATGTTGTTCCAATTGATATTATTTCGTCATTAGTAACAATTAACTTATAATCTTTAGGAATATCATATTCGTCTTGATATTCTTCTAAGTTAACTACTCTAACAGTACGACCTTCACCGACATCTGTAACATAAGCAATTCCATCAATTTCAGACAATACTGCTTCTCCTTTTGGAGATCTAGATTCAAATAATTCTTCAACTCTCGGTAATCCACTAGTTATATCTACTCCAGCAATTCCTCCAGTGTGAAAAGTTCTCATAGTAAGCTGAGTTCCTGGTTCTCCAATACTTTGTGCAGCAATAATTCCAACTGCTTCACCAAGTAAGACTAATTTTGTTGAAGCTAATGCAATTCCATAACACATCCTGCAAATACCTCTTTCAGCCTCACACGTCATTGGAGATCTTACAAATAATCCTTCAACTGATAACCTTTCTAATTCTTGAACAACATGATCATTAATCTCATTATTTCGATCAAAAATAATTTCACCCGTTTCAGGGTTTCCAACTGCAGAAGCAATCATTCTTGACTTAATTTTCTCACCAAATGAAATACCTAATGAGTCATCAGTAGGCTTAATAGAAGAAATCCATAAGCCATCAGGCGTCTCGCAATCCTCTTCTAAAACAATAATTTCTTGAGCAACATCAATTAATCTTCTAGTTAAATAACCACTATCTGCTGTTCTTAATGCAGTATCTGCAAGCCCTTTTCTAGCACCATGAGTAGAAATAAAATATTCAAGGACACTTAATCCTTCTCGAAAGCTTGATTTTATAGGTCTTCCAATAATCCTGCCTTTCGGATCAGACATTAATCCTCTCATTCCAGCCATCTGCTTTATTTGAGCAATATTTCCTCTAGCTCCAGAAGTAGCCATTACATACATACCACCATAATTATGAAGATTATCTTCAATAATTTTAGTTAAATCATCATTAGCTTGAGTCCATATTTGAACAGTATTAAGATATCTTTCTTCCTCAGTGATTAAACCTCGATTAAAAAAGTCATCTAAATTGATAATTTTACTTTCTGCATCTTTAATAATCTGTTCTTTTTCTGGCAATATTTCAATATCATTAATCGCTATTGTAATTCCAGACTGACCTGCATAATGAAATCCTATCGTCTTAATCTCATCCAGCATTTTTTGAGTTTCTTGATTGCCAAAATCATTATGAATTTCACTAGTTAAATCTTTTAATGCAGTTTTATCCATAATTTGATTCCTGAATTCTAGCGTTTTTGGTAATACATTATTGAAAAGGATTCGCCCAACTGATGTTTGAACAAACCTATTACCTGATTCTATTTCTATATTACGAACCTTAATAGAAGTTCTTAAATTCACTACTCCTCTATCAAATGCCATTAATGCGTCTTCAAAATTAGCAAAAGGAGATTTATGCGCATCAACATTATCATCGACTGTAGTCAAATAAAAACAGCCCAAAACAATATCTAATGTAGGTGCTACAATTGGATCACCTGAACTTGGAGACAACATATTTTGAGTACTTAACATTATGCGCTTAGCTTCCAAAACAGCTTCTGGTGATAATGGCAAATGAACTGCCATTTGATCTCCATCAAAGTCAGCATTAAACGCAGTACATGCTAAAGGATGTACCTGGATAGCATTACCATCAATTAATACGACTTCAAATGCCTGAATTCCCAATCGGTGTAATGTAGGAGCCCTATTTAACAAAACAGGTCTGTCTTGAACAACGTCTTCTAATATATCCCATACCTCCGGTTTAACAGCTTCAGCAATACGTTTGGCACTTTTTATATTATGAGCATGGCCCAACATAACTAATTGATTCATGACAAAAGGCTTAAATAGCTCAAGGGCCATTTTTCTAGGTAACCCACATTGATACATTTTTAACTCTGGGCCTGCAATAATAACAGAACGACCGCTATAATCAACTCTTTTGCCTAAAAGGTTTTGCCTAAATCTTCCCTGCTTACCTCTAAGTAAGTCTGAAAGAGCTTTAAGACGATGATTATGACTTCCTGATACAGCCCTTCCTCTTCTACCATTATCAATTAAAGCATCAACTGCCTCTTGGAGCATTCTTTTCTCATTACGAATAATTATTTCTGGTGCTTTTAATTCAATAAGCCTTAATAGTCTATTATTACGATTAATAACCCTTCGATATAAATCATTAAGATCACTGGTAGCAAACCGGCCTCCATCTAATTGAACCATTGGCCTTAATTCAGGAGGAAGAACAGGTAATATCGTCAATATCATCTGCTCAGGCCTATTTCCACTTTTTCTAAAAGCCTCAACAATTCTAAGCCTTTTAATGACCTTTTTCCTTCTTTGGCCAGACGTACTTCTCATCTCTTCTTGAAGTGTATTTTTTAAATATTCTAAATCAACAGCTTTAAGAACTTCTAGAACAGCTTCAGCTCCCATACTAGCAGTAAACACAGGTCCATGTTTTTCTCTAAAAACACGATATTTTTCTTCAGTCAATAACTGCCCAACTCTTATACTTTCTATTTCATCAATTTCATTCGTAATTTCTTTTTCATAATCCAATTTATCTGATTCAAGCTTCATATTAATATCATTAATATTTAAATCAGCCGATTCATCTTCTATATTTTCTGGAGGTGAAACTTCAGTTGATTCATCTGTTATATTTTCTGGTGGTGAAACTTCAGTTGATTCATCTGTTATATTTTCTGGTGGTGAAGCTTCAGCCGATTCATCTTCTATATTTTCTGGTACTGAAATTTCAGTTAATTCATCTGTTATATTTTGATTACTCAACAAATTGTCAATTTTAGATTTTGAATCTAACTCAAGTTTATCTATCTGATCATCAAGTTTTTTTTGTAAATTTTCTACTTGAAGTTTTCTCAAATCTTCATCAACAGAAGTTATAAGGTATTGTGCAAAATATATAACTCTATCTAAATTTCTTGGCGAAATATCTAGAATCAAGCCAGGCCTATTTGGAGTAGCTTTCGAATACCAAATATGAGCAATAGGAGCCGCTAATTGAATATGCCCCATTCGTTCACGCCTAACTTTAGATCGAGCTACTTCTACTCCACATCGATCACAAATAACTCCTTTAAACCGTATCTTCTTATACTTTCCGCAATAACATTCCCAATCTCTAGTTGGACCAAAAATACGTTCACAAAAAAGACCATCTTTCTCAGGCCTTAAAGTACGATAATTTATAGTTTCTGGCTTAGTGACTTCACCATAAGACCACATCTTCATCTGATCAGAAGTAGCTAAAGATATCCTAATTGAATTAAAATCGTTAGCGCTCTGTGGCATAATCAACACTCCCTAATATTTTTAAATTAAACAAAATCTAACTTTCTTAAACTTCCTCTTGGGATTCCTCTTGGGATTCCTCTTGAGCTTCCTCTTGAGCTTCCTCTTGGGATTCCTCTTGAGCTTCCTCTTGGGATTCCTCTTGGGATTCCTCTTGGGATTCCTCTTGGGATTCCTCTTGAGCTTCCTCTTGGGATTCACTAATGCCACTTAAAAGAAATTCATTATTTTCAATATCCACTTCAGATAAAGCTGAATCACTGTCCCCATCCTCACCCCATGAAGCTAATTCAGTATCTTCGTCTTCATGTAAAAGTTCTACAGATAAACCCAAGCTCTGAAGCTCCTTCAAAAGAACATGAAAAGATTCTGGGATACCGGGCTGAACTACTTTTTCGCCTTTTACAATTGATTCATAAGTTTTAACTCTTCCAACCACATCATCAGATTTAACAGTTAAAAGTTCTTGAAGATTATAAGCGGAGCTATATGCTTCTAAAGCCCATACTTCCATTTCACCAAATCTTTGACCACCAAATTGAGCCTTACCACCTAAGGGTTGTTGCGTTATCAATGAATAAGGACCTGTAGAACGAGCATGAATTTTATCTTCCCCTAAATGACTTAACTTCATCATATAAATATATCCAACAGACACAGGTTGATCAAAGGATTCACCTGTACGACCATCTTTTAATTTATATTTTCCAAATATAGGTGCTGATATTTGCTTTTCTCTATTTAATTTGAAAGCTTCTTTTCTTATATCTTCATAATTTAATCCTGATTTATCTTCACCAATTTCTTCCTTATACCATATATCTAAACAAGCCTTTACTGCATTTTTACTATCATTCCCTGAAAAAACTTCATCATATACATAACCTCTATCATTAAGCCATGAACTAACTTTTTCAGTATCAATTTTTTTACCATCTAAACTTATATCATTAAATTTATAAATTGTACTAGTTGAATCTGATTTATCAACGATCCAGGCCTGAGCTAAAGCAGTTTCAATTGCTACATCAGGCGCACCATCAAACACAGGAGATATCGCACGAAAACCTAAAGTATGTGCAGCCATACCCAAATGAGTTTCCAATAATTGGCCTAAATTCATTCTAGACGGAACACCTATAGGGTTTAATATTATATCAACTGGTGTACCGTCCTCTAAATAAGGCATATCTTCTTCTGGTAAAACTCTTGCAATAACACCTTTATTGCCGTGCCTACCAGCCATTTTATCTCCAGCTGAAATCTTCCTAGTTTGAGCTATCCATAATCTAACAAGCTTGTTAACTCCTGGAGACAGCTCGTCTTTATCTTTACGATTTAAGACTTTAACATCAATTACTGTTCCTTTTTGACCATGAGGAACTTTTAAAGAAGTATCTTTAACATCTCTGGCTTTTTCTCCAAATATAGCCCTTAAAAGCTTTTCTTCAGCAGATAATTCTGTTTCACCTTTTGGGGTTATTTTCCCAACTAGAATATCTCCTGGATTTATTTCAGCGCCAATCCGAACGATACCTTCTTCATCTAAATGAAGTAAACTGTCTTCGCCTACATTAGGTATATCTCTAGTAATCTCTTCAGGTCCAAGCTTGGTATCACGTGCTTCGACTTCATGCTTTTCTATATGAATGGAAGTGAAAATATCATTTTTTACCAATCTTTCACTTATAATAATTGCATCCTCAAAGTTATACCCTTCCCAACTCATAAATGCTACAAGGAGATTATGCCCTAAAGCTAATACACCTTTTCCAGTAGAAGAACTATCAGCAAGAACTTGGCCAGCTTCAACAACATCACCTTTATTCACAATTGACCTTTGGTTAATACATGTTCCTTGATTACTTCTTACATATTTTGATAAGGGATACACTTGCTTATCCCCATTCTGCGAAACAACTATTTCATTACCTGTAGATTTAGTAACCACTCCAGATAAATCAGAAACAATTAATTGTCCACTATCCCTAGCTACTCTTTCCTCCATACCTGTACCAACTAAAGGAGGATCAGGTCTTAATAAAGGAACAGCTTGGCGTTGCATATTAGAGCCCATCAAGGCTCTATTTGCATCATCATGTTCTAAAAATGGAATTAATGACGTAGAAACGCTTACAAGTTGCAATGGGGACACATCCATGTATTTTACTAAATCAATATCTGCTATTACAACAGAGTCACCCATACGTGTTTCAACTTTATCCCCAATAAATTGAGCAAACTCATCTAAAGGTGAGTTTGCTTGAGCAATATGTACATCTTCTTCTTGATCAGCAGATATATAAATAACTCCTGAAATATCATTAATAACATATGGCCTTACTGTTAATTTTTGTTCTTCTAACTCAGCAATCCTTCTAATAGTTTGACTAGTAACCGTATTACCTTTACGTAAAATAGTTTTGCCATTTAGAGAAATTATATTTTGCTCAACTATTCGTCCTAACAAACTTGGATCAGTATTATTAATCTCTCTAAAAATCACCCTATATGGTGTTTCAATGAAGCCATAATCATTAGTCCTAGCATATGTCGCTAAAGAACCTAATAATCCTATATTTGGACCTTCAGGAGTTTCAATCGGACATATTCGTCCATAATGAGAATGGTGAACATCTCTAACATCAAATCCTGCTCTTTCTCTTGATAATCCTCCAGGGCCCAATGCTGACAAACGACGTTTATGAGTTAATTCCGATAACGGATTAGTTTGATCCATAAATTGTGAAAGCTGCGAACCTCCAAAAAATTCTCTGATTGAAGCAACAACAGGTCTGATATTTATAAGTGTAGCTGGTATAGTTTGATCGGGATCCAGTTGAGTTGTCATTCGTTCTTTAACAACTCTTTCCATCCTCATCAGACCTAATCTAATCTGATTTTGAATCAACTCACCAACTGCCCTAACTCTACGGTTACCAAGATGATCAATATCGTCAGGAGGGGTTTCCCCATTATTTATTTTAATCATCATCTTAATAAGTTCAACTAAATCCCCAAGCTCTAAAACTCTTTTGTCAGGTAAAACATCTCTTTTTAAACGAGAATTTAATTTATATCTACCTACTTTTCCTAAGTCATATCTTCTAGGATTAAAGAAAAGATTATCTAATAAAGATTTAGCATTATCTATATTAGGTGGCTCACCAGGCCTGATTTTTCTATAAAAGTCCAATAAGGATTCTGAATATTCTTGAGTAGAATCTTTGTCCATAGTTGATTTAATAAATTGATGCTCACGATTATTATCTATATTTAAAAATTCGTTCACAATATCATCGTTTGTGCCGAAACCCATAGCTTTAAGCATAGTAGTTATAGGAGTTTTACGTTTTTTATCAACTTTAACAGTTAAGACGTCTCTATTGCTTGTTTCAAATTCCATCCAAGCTCCACGATAAGGAATCAATTTGGCTGAAGTTAAAAGTCTACCAGTAGTGACATCTGCAGTAGTAGTAAAATAGACTCCGGGAGATCTTACAAGCTGACTTACTACAACTCTTTCAGCTCCATTAATAATAAAAGTACCTGTTTTAGTCATCATTGGAACATCTCCAATGAAGAGAGTTTGCTCCTTAACCTCGCCTTGAGACGGTCCAGGAGTTTTAATTTTCAACTTAACTACAACATAAAGTGGAGCACTAAATGTTATCTCTTTTTGCCTGCATTCTTGTTCAGTATACTTAGGGTCATCAAACCAATGTTCTGAAATACTCAATTCAAAACGCCCACCAGGGGTATCTTCTATAGGAGAAATTTCATCAAATAAAGTTTTTAAACCTTCTCCTTTCAACCATTCAAATGACTCTAATTGAACACCTATTAAGTTAGGCACACTAAGAACAGAATCAATCTTTGCATAAGAATTCTTGGGGATTCCAGGTCGACTGGACGCATCAGTAGAAACCATAATTTCTAAACTCCTAAAAAATAATCAAATTTAACAAAATAATTTAAAAAGAAATAAGACCAAAACGCAATGTTTCATCGATAGGGAAATAGCCGGTAAATATTTCGACCTAACTAGTAGACTACCATATGCTCGGTGTATAGTCAACTAATATTTTGATTAATTCAACCAAGTTCCGCTTTAATAAAATCTCTATGTCCAAGTATAAATTTTTTAACTGCTACAATTTTTTTACCTTCAAGCTGAATTTCGTTCAAAATTAAAGTACCTTTAGCTGTTGCAATATGTATGGCTTCATCTAATTCAAAAGTAGTCCCATGGTTATATTTATTCGATTCAGTTGTACCCAAGCTAGCATCTATAATTTTCATCCTATTGCCTTTCCAATATGTAAATGCTCCAGGCCACGGACTATATGCTAAAATCTTCTTATTAATATCAATTGCTGAATTAGTCCAATTAATTTCCCCATCTCCTCTTGATAATTTTTTACTATAGGTTGCATTAGATTCATCTTGAGGTATTGCTTTTATTTTCCCAGTTTTCCACAATAATATAATATCTCCAAGTAAGTAAGCTCCTATTCGAAATAATCTTTCAGTCAAATTTTTTGCATTTTCTTGAGGTAAAAATTCTATTTTTTTTTGAATAATTATCGGGCCAGTATCTACACCTTCATCCATAACCATTATAGTTACGCCTGTAAATTTTTTTTCGTTTAATAAAGCTGAAGACACCGGAGATGGCCCTCTGTATTTTGGCAATAAAGATGGATGAATATTTAAACAACCTAATAGAGGCAATTTTAAAATTTCGCTCGGTATAATTAACCCGAAATCTGCTACTATTATTAAATCTGGAGAAATATCTTTTAATCTTTTGTATGCTATTTGATGATTAATAAAAGAATCATATTGATATAACGGTATCTTGTTCTTATCAGCATATTCTTTTATCGGAGGATTACAAAGACCCCTTCCTCTTCCAAAAGGCTTAGCCGGCCTAGTAAAAACAGCACTGATTTCGATATCTAATTTAATTAATTCTGAAAGCACAGATACAGATTCCAATGAAGTACCCATAAATACAATCTTCATTTAGATTCCTCTCTGTAAAACAACACTAGACCTATAAATTAAGGAGTTGCTTGACCAGCAAATACACCTGTACACACTTCATCTTTAACAGCAATACTACCATTAACAATTACATAAGGAATTCCAACTGGAAATTGTTTAGAATCATCATAGGTTGCAGTGTCAATAATTCTATCCTCGTCAAAAATCACTATATCTGCAAAATATCCTTCTTTCAATAAACCTCTACCTGTCAATCTAAATGTTTTTGCTGGATTATTTGCAATTCGCTGAATCATTTGTTCAAGAGACATAACATCAAACTGCCTACGCAGCCTGCCTACAAATCTTGGAAAAGTACCATAAGCCCTGGGATGAGGAACGGTTCCCAAAGGAATCGAATCACTTCCTATCATATAATCAGGCCTAGATAAAAATTCCATAGCATCTCTACTGATTTGCCGCCATACAGATATACTCTGCGGAGGAATTTGCCAAAACCCTACTTGTAAATCTTGCTCAATCAATAAATCACAAACCAAATCTCCCATTGGCATACCTCTTGATTCAGAAAGCTGCTCAATCGTCATGCCTTCAAGTTCAGGGTTATTAGGTAAATAAGAGAGTAATAATTGATCCATTCTACGTCGTTTATTAAATTTAAGACCTTCAATTATTTTTGAACGAGAATTTTTATCTTTCAGTCTTTCTAAAATATATTCAGGGCCTCCTTCATGTGCCCAACTAGGAAGGTTGCTAAGCAAAAAAGAACTCCCTGTAGGGTAAGGGTATAATTCTAAAGTGCAATCAACTCCTTCATCCTTAGCTTTATCTATTAATTCCAATACTTTTGAAACTTGTCCAGCATTTTCTGCAGATGTACGCGTATGGGAAAAATGGACCCTGACTCCAGACCTTCTACCTATTTCAAGGGCTTCAGGAACACCTCCACCTCCATATCCACGATCGGGATTTACATCTCTTAAATGAGTAATATATACTCCATCTTTTTCTCTTACAACTTTACAAAGTTCAACTAATTCTTCTGTAGTACTCCAAGCATTAGGATGATAAGACATACCTGTAGCTAGTCCTACAGAGCCTTGATCTAAACCATCTTTAAGTAAATTTTTCGCATGATCTAATTCTTTTCCTTCTAAAGGCTTATCATAAAAACCTACTGACTCTATTCTTAACGCGCCATGAGAAACTGGATATGCTGTATTTACTGAAACTTTTTTATGATAATTTGACCTGAATGCACTTACGCTGCTCATATCAAGATTTTCTGGAGGCATTCCTAATATACCACTAAGATATTTTCTCTGGATTTTATAATTTTCAGATGAAAGAGGGGCATATGAAAGTCCGTCTTGACCAAGAATTTCTGTCGTTACCCCTTGCCTTAAACTACTGGCATGTTGAGGGTCATTTAATAATACTCCATCGTGATGTGCATGAGCATCAATGAATCCAGGAGAAACAATTAATCCTTGAGCATTAATTACTTCTCGAGATTCTTTACCAAACGAATCACCTATAAAGCTTATTTTTTCTCCTGTTATCCCTATATCTGCCTGGACTCTAGTTTGACCTGATCCATCAATCACAACTCCACCTTTTATGAGTAAATCAAACATATTTCCCTCCAATTATCAATAAAATTGTTCAGATTCATAATACTCAGTATTTGTCATTATATATATATATATAAGATTATATTATAAGATAATATAATCTTATAACCTTAAGCTTTTCTGCTCAAAACACATTTCATAATGATTTTAAATGAAAAACTAATATAGGCTTTATGAATATCCAGTCTAATAAAATAATAGAAAAGACACAAGATTTATCATGGATAATTTTAATTGCCTTTTTAATTATAAGTTCAATATTAATATACCCTTTACTATTTCAAGCCCCCACTGAGCAGGCCTCGCCGGATCCCCCTAGTGATTCTCATAAATTACAAAAAGATTTAGACGATAGGTTTATTCATCCTGTTTTCTATAGCTCGTTTATATCTGAATCTAAATCTAATGATATTCTTACCCAGAAAGCTCTTTTAGAATTACTCACAACTACTGAAAAATTAAAAAAACTTGATGAAAATGGAGAACTTAATCAGTTAAATTTAAAAAAAGATTCTTATTTGTATTCATACTATGACCAAAATATTAATGAGCAAGTCAATGGCGTGTATACTATTGCTAATGCCGTAGAAAATTATTTACAACAAAATAATAATTCACTAGAAACTGCAACTGACAATCAAGTAAAAATTGCTATTCACGAAATATTATTAAACGCTAAGGTTCCTTTTTTATTTGAATCGTTATCTCTTAAATCTAAAAATGAAACTAAAACTATAGATAATAAAGAAATTCAGTACTGGACATCACCTACTATTATTTTCTCAGTCATTAGTGATAACAAAAAACTTGGAGGAGGCCCTTTATCCATAGGTATAGGTGGAGGTGAACAAGTTCTTGATAAAGAAAAATTCAGCAGAAGCATCCAAAACGTTTTAAGAGAAAATAATCAATTCCAATATATATGGGGCCTAGCTATAGATACTAATTTAGAATCTAATGATGAAGGTCAAACAGTAGGAATATTTATAATGCTTACTGTACTCAGTGCATTATTAATAATTGCATTTTTACTTAAATCATACTGGGCTGTAGTCTTAACTGGAGCTGGTTTAGGATTTTTAATTTTATGGCTAAAAGGTATGTCAAATTTAATCGGTTTAAAAAGTGGATTAGTAATTGATTTAATAGTCCCTATATCAATGATATCTCTAGGGGTAGATTTTGCAATACATGCAATAAGGCGATACCAAGAAGAATCTGAAAAAGGCCTTACTCCACAAAAGGCACATATAATAGCAACAAGTAGCATTTTTGGCGCACTATTATTAGCAATGCTTAGTGACAGCATAGCATTTTTATCTAACCTACCATCTAATATTGAAGCAGTTATTCATTTTGGAACAGCTGCAGCAATCGCTGTAATAGGATCTTATATCATTTTAGGCGGACTTGTCCCTTTATTATTAATGAAAATTGAAAGTGTTGAAATTCAATCTTCATTTACTAATAGTAGATTTTTAAAATTATTTAAAGCATTTGGATTAATTGGTTCTACAACTATGTCAGCTGGTGGTATTTTAGTATTAGTTGCATCAGATGAAAAACTTGGATTAGCTATGTTAATTAGTTCTGTATTACTTTTTATAATTTTCCCTTTTATATTAATAATAAAAAATCACAATAATACTATAGCAAATCAATTTAACCCTTCTTCCAAAAATACAAGTCTTAATTATATAGAAAAACTTTTAAAATTAATGACTAATTTATATTTAAAACCCCATGTTCCAATAATACTTTTAAGTATATCTATTATATTTACAATATATGCATCCTTTTTGGCTTTTAACTTAAAACCAGTTTTTGACGTTAAAGACTTTTTTAGCAGTAACTCAGATTATGTAATAGGATTAGACAAATTAGATGAACACTATGGCAATACAGCTGGAGAACCTGGAATAATATATCTAAAGGGGGATCTAACTAATCCCGAAACATTGATTGCAATCGAAAAGTTTCAAAAATCACTGGAAGAGGAAGATTCAGTTTCAAAAGACTCTAATGGAAGAAGTACAATAGAACCGAATATATTAGATTTTTTAAAATTTGTAGTAACAAATCCCTATGTTAAAAATGAAATTTTCAACATATCTAATATAGAAATCACTGATTTAGATTCAAATAATATTCCAGATACAAAAGAACAAATTCAAGCAACATTGAATTATATAATTCAAAATGGAATCCTATTAAATGCCTCAACTGTTGTTTTTAATTCAGACAGAATAAAAGAAAACATATATTATAATCCTAGTATTCCTAAAGAAGTAGTTACCTTCTTGACAATTCGTATACCTGGTTCACGTGAGCAATCTTCTCTTAATAAAGCACACGATAATATTACTTACAGGTTAAATTCATTAGATGAATTAGGATATTTTAGTCAAATAGGTTTAACTGGATCGCCCTTTACCAGAAAAGCACAGCTAGATGCCAGTACAGACACTTTAAAAAAGTCATTGCCTATAGCCGTAACAGCAACATTTATTTTACTTCTAATTACTATGCGATCTTTCAGGTATGCTTTTGCTACAATTATTCCAATCGTTCTAGTCGTCACATGGCTATATGGATTAATGCACTTACTGGGCTTTAGTTTAAATTTTGTAACAGCTATGATTGGAGCTATTTCAATTGGAATTGGAATTGATTATTCAATACATATTACTGAGAGATTTCGACAAGAGTTTAAAGAATCAAAATCAAAAAGTATCGCCATAGAAAAATCTATAAACGGAACTGGGCTCGCAGTTATCGCATCAGCTTTATCAAGTATAGTCGGGTTTACAATATTGGGACTTGCTCCAATGCCTCTGTTTTCATCTTACGGATTATTAACAGCACTAATGATGTTTCTTTCTATTATTGCATCATTAATTGTATTACCTTGCCTATTATTTCTTATAACATCTGATAAAAAATAATAAATTCATTTCAAATGAATTATAGTCGCAATATCCGCATTAAAATGATCTAAATTTGGTTCAATTGATTTAACAAGGAGATTTTTTAAAGACTCCTCTCTTACAGCATTTTTTAAAGCTCCGCTACCTCCACCATGTATTATCTTTACAAATTCAAATCCATCTCGAACTGCTAAATCTAAAAAACTACTCACTTCTACTAATGCGTATTCTACTTTTTGCCCTCTAATATCTAAAATATTATCTTGTAATTCTGCAGAAAAATCAAAATTTATAGAAGAACTAAAAGTACTTTCAGTTCTTGTTTTTTTTAACCTTAATACATTAACCCTTATTCTAACTCCATTAACATTAATATCAACCTCGCCATTTTGATCTACAGCAGAAGTAATATTGCCCTCCAAATTCAATCCGTCAAGTACTACATAATCTCCAACTTTAAGATTATCTTTATGTATATTTATATTAGACTTAAAATTATCTAATTTCTGTTTTGATATATCTGTTTTTATTTTATTTATAGATTTTTTAACATCTAAATTCGCACCTTTTCCTGAAATATTTTTCAATCCTGATTCCAAATCTTTTATTTTTTTCAGAGCCTTCTTCCTGCGCTCAAGTAATTCAATTCGAATTGAATTTAACATTTGATCTTTGTTGGATATTAAATATTTTATCTGTTCATCTATTTCATCTTTAATTAAACTTATTTTCTTATTTTCTTTTGATATCTTAGAAAGATCTTTTTCATATGATTCTTTTAACTCAACTAACTCTCTGAAATATTCTTTTACATCTTCATCTTGACGGTTTAAAAATTCTTTTGCATTATTAATTACATTAGGAGGAAATCCTTTTTGTATTGCTAAGTCAATTGCATTACTTTGCCCCATTTGACCTTGTTTTAATTCATAAGTAGGTTTAAGAGTTAATTCATCAAATTGAACACTTGCATTTATGACTCTTCGGTCACTTTCAGCATATATCATTACAGTTCTATGATGAGTAGTAGCTATTGTAACCATATTTGCAGTTGAAAAACTTTTAAGTATAGCTTTAGCTAATGCGGCTCCTTCTTCTGGATCAGTATTACTGCCAATTTCATCTAACAAAACTAAAGAATCTGGTTTGACTTGTTTAAAAATCCTTGATATAGATTCTAAATGAGAGCTATAAGTTGACATTGAAGATTCGATCCCTTGATCATCTCCTAAATCAACTAAAACATTTTTAAAAAACGGAAGAATACTGCCTTGTTTAACAGGAATATTAATACCATATTGATTCATTAAAACTAATATTCCAATTGTTTTCAATGCAATTGTTTTACCTCCAGCATTTGGTCCGGAAATCAAAAGAACTGGGGTGTCTTTTTTTAAATGAATATTTAAAGGAATGATTTCATTTTTTAATAATGGGTGCTTTGCATCAATGATTTTTAACAAATCACTTCCGCTTGCAGAAGGATTATTCCAATCCTCAATTGTTTCCACTATAATTCCAGAAATATTTTCACTATATAAAGCTCTAGCTTGAATAAAATCATATTTGCCAATGACAGATATACCTAATTTAATTTTATCTAAATTATTGTAAATTAAGTTTGAAAGATCAATTAATATACGTTTTATTTCTCTGTCTTCTTCTTCTAAGGACTCTCTCCAATTATTACAATTTCCTACTGATCCAAATGGCTCTATAAATTGAGTTGATCCTGAATTCGAAGATCCATGAAGTATGCCTGGAAGTTTATAGCCCATACTAGACTTTACACTTAAAACAAGCCTATTTCCTCTAACCAATATAATAGGATCTTGAACAACCTCCTTTCCGATACTAGATTCTATTATAGATTCTAAATTATGAATAACTTTTTCATAAGAATTAGATACTTTACTACGAATATTATTCAAATTATTATTAGGCGTATCTAGAATAAATCCATTATCTCCTACAAACTCGTTAATCTTATCTATAATAAGTTCTAGGCAGGGAACTTGTTTTGCCATATTTTCAAGAAGAGGAAATTTATTTTTTTGATTAATGAATAAATTTTTAAAATCTAACTGAATATTTAAAATTTTTTTTACAACTAAAATTTCTAAACTGCTTAATATTCCATTTTTTTCTACTCTACTTAAAATACTCGATAAACTGTCATCTATATCAGAACAATTAATATAATTTTGGTTGCTTAAAAGCTGCCTACATTGAAATGTTTCTAATTGTAACTGCTTGACTTCTTTAAAGTTAATACATGGATTAAAAGATAAAGCTAATTGCTTACTAATATAAAATGAACTTAATTCAGAAATCTTATTTTTAATAAGATCAAAATCCAATTTTTTAAAATAATTTTTTGAACTTAAACTCATTTATAATTTCATCTACTGTTTAAAATAATAACCTATATAATTACTGATTATATCTAATAGCTAATTAAATTCATATCTTAATTATACTTTATATGAATGTAATCAAATGCTATACTCCCCAAAAGAGGTAAGAATATGAATACTCAAATAACAATTAAAGCACCTGCAACTACAGCAAACTTAGGCCCTGGTTTTGATTGCCTAGGAATGGCATTAGACTTATGGAGTAAAACTACATTTGAGGTTATTGATCAAAATAAAAATACAGTTATTATTTCAGGAGAAGGGGAAAATAAAATTCCAAAAAATTCAGACAATCTAATCTTGAAAAGCTTCCAAATTCCATTTTATAAAGCAAATTTAGCCCCACCAACAGTAAAGATAACTTGCTATAATGAAATACCAATTGGAAAAGGACTAGGTAGCAGCTCAGCCGCAATAGTTAGTGGACTAATTGCAGGAAATGAAATAAGCGGAAAACCCTTTACTAAATATGATTTGATAGAATTAGCCAATAGTTTAGAAGGACACCCTGATAATATATCAGCTGCAATATTAGGAGGATGCCAAATAACTATTCAAGAAGGGGCAAGGTTAATTTCTTCAAATATCCCTATATCAGATAAAATTTCAACTATATTATTTATTCCTGACATAGAAACAACTACCAAAAAAAGCAGAGAAAAACTACCGGATCAAATATCCCTAGTAGATGCAGTTTATAATATAGGCAGAACTGCGCTTTTAGTTAAAAGCTTAATAAACAATGATTTTGATAAACTTTCTATAGCTACGCAAGATAAATTACATCAACCATATCGCTTACTAGAGAATCCGAGAATTAAAAATATATTTAAAGCAGCTATGACCTGTGGAGCCTTAGGAGTTTTCTTGTCAGGATCAGGCCCCACTGTGTTAGCATTAGCAAATAATAGAGAATTTACTATAGGATATGAAATGGCAGATGCTGCATCAAAATCTAATATCCAAGGAAATATAAAAATAACTAAACCTTCAATAAAAGGTGCTTATATAGTTAAGAAATAATAAATCAATAGATACCTGGAGAAGAACTTGCAAATACTAGTACAAAAATATGGAGGAAGCTCACTAGCTAGTTCTAAACAAATATATTCAATAGCTACAAGGATTGTAGGAAAATTTGAAAAAGGCAATAAGGTTGTTGCAATAGTTTCTGCAATGGGTAAAACTACCGATGAATTAATAAATTTGGCCCATTCAATTACAAAAAACCCAGAGCCTAGAGAACTAGATTTATTACTCTCTACAGGGGAATTAATCTCATGCACGCTAATGGCAATAGCAATTAAATCTCTAGGATTTAATGCTGTCAGCTTATCTGGAGCACAAGCCGGAATACAAACTGATACTCAATATGGAAAAGCAAAAATTTCTGGTATTGATCCTCAAAGAATAAGAAATGAACTTGAAAAAAATAATATTGTTATTATTGCAGGTTTCCAAGGAGTAACTAGACAAATGGATACTACTACTCTAGGAAGAGGAGGCTCAGATACAACAGCAGTAGCTATAGCAGCAGCTTTAAATGCTAAGCAATGTGAAATATATACTGACGTAGATGGAATATATACTGCAGACCCTAGATTAGTGCCTAAAGCAAAAAAACTAACTCAAATTGGATTTAACGAAATGCTAGAAATGGCGAGCTATGGAGCAAAGATGAACCCAAGATCAATTGAAATGGGACTGGCATATAATATTCCAATATTAGTGGCGTCAAGTTTTAATAACGAACCTGGAACAATAATAAAAAAAGAGGAAGAAATAGACATGGAAATCCATGAATACAGAAATAGGGTTAGCGGAATTACTACTGAAAAAAATGTAGCAAAGATAACTGTCCTGCAAATACCTGACAGACCCGGAATAATGACAGAAATATTTGAACCTATATCAGAATCAAATATCAATGTAGATGTAATCGTAAAAAATACGAGCGTTAACAGCAAAACAGATTTAACTTTCACAATAAAACAATCCGATTTAAATTTAGCAATAGAAATTATAGAAAAAAATGCAAAAAATTTCGATTGCTCAAATATAATCAGTGAAAGTAACTTGGCTAAAATAAGCATTATAGGAACTGGAATGCAAGATTCTCCAGGTTATGCAACCAAAATGTTTAAGTCATTAGCTGCAAATAATATTAATATTGATATGATCACTACTTCTGAAATACGAATCACTTGCATAATACAAGAAGCTGATCTAAAACTTGCTGCACAAGGCCTCCACTCTGAATTTAAACTTGATAACGATATATCATAGTAAATCAAGTTAGAACTGGAGTTGAAATTTTGCCTAGTCCTTTGTTATCTATAATAATACCTGCATTCAACGAAGAAATTCGTATCATCAACAGTTTGATAAAAATTGAAAATTATATGAAAAAAATGCTGTTTAATTGGGAGGTTTTAATTATAAATGATGGCAGCACAGATAACACTGAAAATATATTAAACGAATGGATAAAAGATAGAGACAATTTTAAAGTTAAAACAATTAAACACCAAGGAAAAGGCGGAGCAATAAAGTATGGAATATTAAATAGTCACAGTAAATATCAATTCATGTGCGACGCAGATCTTTCTATGCCAATAGAAAGATTATCTGAATTTTTAACAAAGATGAAAGAAGGGTATCAAATTGTTATAGGATCTCGTCAAAAAATAGGTGCTAGAAGATTTAACGAATCTAATATACGTCACATTTCAGGAAGAATATTTAATTTCCTAATAAAATCAATATTAGTTAAGCAAATTGAAGATACTCAATGTGGATTTAAATGTTTTAATACAACCATAGCTAAAAAATTATTCAATTTACAACAAATCAATGGATTTGCATTTGATGTTGAAATATTATTTCTAGCTCAAAAAAATAATGTGGAAATTTTTGAATTACCTATAGACTGGCATCATAACGATAAAAGTAAAGTTAGAATATTCTTAGATCCAATCCTAATGTCAAGAGATATCTTTTTCATACTAATAAATAACATAAAAAAGAAATACCCTTTAATATAACAGTAATGATTAGTTTATAAATTGATAAATATAAAACATAATAATCAAAATTATAATAAATTTAAAAAATTTATACCTAAAAAGCTCTTGCGAAGGAATTTTTTATAAGTTAGAATTCGCCAACTTATAAAAAATTCTCAATTAAAATAAGGATATAAAAATTGAAGGAAAATAAAATTAAAACAGCTATACTTTATGCTATGCAAGGTAAATGGAACGATGCCATAAAAGCAAACAAAGACATTATTTCAGTCAACCCAAACGATGTTGATTCATACAACAGGCTAGGAAAAGCATTAAGTGAAATAGGAAAAATCGAAAAATCGAAAATTGCTTTTCAAAATGTATTATCATTATCTCCTCAAAATGTGATTGCGAAAAAAAACCTTGCTAGAATTAAATTGATGGATAATTCTAATACAAAAAATAGTTTGCCTTCAAAATTTCTAGTATCAGTAGAAAAAAGTACAGAAAATACTACATCTACTCTAGTTAATCTTGCTTCTTCAAATATATTATTAAATTTATCTCCAGGTCAACAACTAGAAATTATAATAGATAAAGGCATATTAAAAATAAATAATGAATCGCTTCAATATATTGGTCAAATTGAACCTAAAATTGGCTTACGTTTATCTAAATTAATCAAAGGTGGAAATAAATATAACACAACAGTAATGTCTGTAAATCAAGAAGAAATAATAGTTCTAATAAAAGAAATATTTAAGCATCCAAGCCAATCTAATGTTGCTTCTTTTCCAATACGTAGCCGTAATATATCCAATAATGGGCAAGCAAACTCTACAGATTATGAATTCATAAATCAAGGCATTGACGAACCTGAGCAAATTGTTCTTAAAGACTGGTCAAATGATGACACTGAACCTGGAGATGATGAAGCATATGCTCCTACATTTCATAGGATGTCAAAATCTATAGATGAAAATCTACCTACGGAAGAACAGACATTAGAAGATCAAGAAAGGTATAGTTAAGAATCTTCATCTTCTAATTCTGATAAAACTCCTAAGTTCCTAAAATATATTCCCCATCGCTGCATTATTGACTTAATTCTAGAATCATCAATATCGCCTAATTCTTTTAAAAACCCTACGACTGAATGAGCATGCCGTAAATCAGTTGAACAAACCCAGTTAGCTTCACTTGGAATAACATACAATAACCCTTTTTGATGCTCGCATTGCATCTTAATTCTGGCACCCTCTTCATCTTGCTTAACTTGAATTCCTTTTGTATTCATAGCCCACCTAAAGTTAAATTAATTTGATATTTATATATTACATTAATTTAACTTCTTTTGTATAAAATACTTGACGAAGGTATTCCTACTGCTATAATCACATATAGATCAACAAAAAAATTCAATAACTTTATGAGACCCCCTAATTACCAAGATTCCGAAATTAAAATATTTAAAATTGTTGCTGGTCCATATGAAAATAATGCTTATATATTAGTGTGTAAAAAAACAAACAATAGCATATTAATTGATGCACCATCAGAACCAAATGAAATCATACAATTAGTAAAGTCTACTAAACTAAAAATGATTATAATAACCCATAGCCACCTTGATCATATTGCAGGATTAAATGAAATCCAATCTTCTGTTAATGCACCAATTGCAATTTCTAAATTTGATTCTCTGCAATTAAAAAAGATTCCTGAAATTTATCTCGACGATGATTCGAATATTAAAGCTGGCAATATAAATTTAAATATTATCACAACACCTGGTCACACTCCTGGATCAATATGCATTAGAACGGGTAAACATCTATTTACAGGAGATACTTTATTCCCTGGAGGTCCCGGTAGAACAAGTTCCATAGATAATTTCAATCAAATAATAAATTCCATCAATTCTAAATTATTTAATCTTCCTGTCGACACTATTTTTTATCCAGGGCATGGCAAAAATGATATATTAAATAATTCTATTGAAGAATATAAAATATTTAAAAACACAAACTCTGAAAAACAAGTTTTTGGAGATGTGATTTGGAAAAATAAACTGATTAACTGATATAATTGAGAATAAGCATTCAGATCTATTAATATTATACAAATTTTAAACTAATGAGAACCTTTTGAAAAACCGTATCGATAAAAAATTACTAGAAATAAAAAAGACAGGCAGAGCAGCACTAGCCCCTTTCGTTACTGCTGGTTTTCCAAATATAGAAACTTCTGAAAAACTAATTGTTAATATTGCTGAGTCGGGTGGAGATATTATCGAATTAGGAATACCCTTCAGTGACCCTCTTGCAGATGGAGTCACAATTCAAAAAACTAATTTCCAAGCACTACAAAATGGAATCAACTTATCTAAATGTCTTCAAATGGTAACTAAATTAAGAAGTAATGGATTTAATACTCCTTTAATTTTTATGGGATACTTTAATCCGTTTTTAAATTACGGAATAGAAAAATTCATTGAAGATGCATCTATTGCGGGAATAGATGGAGTTATAATCCCTGATCTCCCTCTAGAAGAATCATACAACTTTAAAAAGCCATTAGAAGAAAAAGGTATATATTTAATTAATCTTTTAGCTCCTACAAGTTCAGAAATCCGTATTCAAAATGTATGCACTAATGCAAAAGGTTTTATATATTGCGTTAGTGTTACTGGCGTTACAGGAGAAAGATCTAAGCTTTCAAAAAATTTACCTGAATTAATAAAAAACATACGTAAACACACTAATCTTCCAATATTAGTTGGGTTTGGTATTTCTACTAAAAAACATGTAGAGGAAGTTTATAAGCTTGCTGATGGAGTTATTGTTGCAAGCGCACTACTAAATGCTATAGGTGATTCAGAGTCTGAAGATGCAATAATTAAAGCAAACTCTTTTATAAAACAATTGATAAATTAAATGATTCACAGGAAAATCTATGACTAAATCACGTGCAATTCGTGGAGCTACTACATCAAAAAACAATACAAAAGATTCTATTATAGAAGCCACAAAAGAGCTTTTATCTCAAATGATTGAATCAAATAGCATTGAATTAGAAAATATATCTTTTGCAATATTTACTACAACTAAAGATTTAAATGCAGAATTCCCTGCACTTGCTGCAAGAATACTAGGCTGGCAAGATATAGCTTTAATGTGCGCAAATGAAATCGATGTACCTGGAGCACAAAAATCATGTATTAGAATATTACTAACTATTAATACTGAAAAGTCACAACAAGAATTAATAAATGTTTACTTGAAAGATGCTATAAATCTGAAATCACGCGGAATAACTGAGTAAATTAAAAGATGTTAATAGATGAAGAAATATCTCCATTTAAATCATCAAAACCTCATACTGTATCGATAGGAGTTTTTGACGGAGTTCATAAAGGTCATAAATATTTTTTATCAAAACTTCTATCTGAATCTATAAAATCAAAAACAATTTCTACAGTTATAACATTTAAAAACCATCCGCTTTCTTTATTAAATCCTAATATTCAAATAGAAAACATAATACCCTTAGATGATAGAATTCAAATGATAAAAAATTTAGGCATAAAATCTGTAATACCAGTTTCATTTAACCAAAGTTTATCGCAATTAACAGGAAAAGAATTTATTGATAAAATCAACTCAACTATAAATATATCCTCTTTATTTATAGGACCAGATTTCTCTATAGGTAAAAAGAGAGAAACAAATATTAGTAACATTAAAATCTTATCAGATGAATTAGGTTTTTCTATTTTTGAAATCCCAAAACTTAAAGAAAATTCTTTAATAATTAGATCAACAAGTATAAGGTCTTTAATTGCTAAAGGCAAAGTAACTACAGCTTCAAAAATACTAGGATATCCATTTTTTATAAAAGGAGTCGTTGTAAAAGGATTAGGTAGAGGGAAAAAACTTGGCTTTCCTACTGCAAATATTAAGATTCCTAATGATTTAATTTTACCAATAAATGGAATATATGCTACTTATGTTAATATTGATAACCAAAAATATATTGGAGCAACAAGTATTGGAAACAACCCTACATTTAAAGAAACAAATAAAACTATAGAAACATTCATAATTGGGCTTGAAGATGATATATATAATAAGAATATATCTTTAGAATTTATACATCATATAAGGGAGGAAATTAAATTCCCTTCCGCTCAAGAACTATCGATTCAAATGTCTAATGATGTAAAAAAGATAATCAATCTGTTAAAGACAAATTTATTCAATGGAAAAGAAACATGCTAAATATAGATGAAACTAACTTAAATCATATTCTTGAAAATGGCGTAACTGAAATAATTATAGAAAAAGAATTACGAGAAAGATTAAAATCAGGTAAGCCTTTAAGATTAAAGATGGGATTTGATCCTAGTGCCCCAGATATTCATTTAGGCCATACTGTAGGTTTAAAAAAACTTAAAGAGTTTCAAGATATTGGACATCAAGTAGTTTTAATTGTAGGAGATTGGACTGCCAGAATTGGAGATCCTAGCGGAAAATCAAAAACACGACCAATCCTCACAGAGTCTCAGGTCAACACCAATGCTCTAACATACTTAGATCAATTTTTTAAAATTATAGATAAAGACAAAACTGAAGTCAGATGGCAAAGTGAATGGTTCGAAGAATTCAATTTAGCAGATTTAATTTCTTTAACAAGTAAATTTACTGTAGCTCAATTTCTTGCAAGAGAAGATTTCTCAAAAAGATTTAAAGAAAACCAGCCTATTGCTATAACTGAATTTATATATCCATTAATGCAAGCTTATGATTCTGTTGTTGTACAATCAGATATTGAATTCGGAGGAACTGATCAAAAATTTAACCTATTAGTTGGAAGAGATCTACAACAATATATGGGGCAAACAGCTCAACAATGCTTACTAATGCCACTTTTACCTGGGACAGACGGAGTTCAAAAAATGAGTAAAAGCTTAAATAATCACATAGGTATTAGTGAAGAACCTAAAGAGATTTTTGGTAAAACAATGTCCATACCGGATACTTTAATCTCGACATATTATAGCTATTTAACACAAATAAGTATTGAAGATTTACGTTCAATTGATAATAGTTTAAAAGATAAAACTTCTCATCCTATGGAATTAAAGAAACGCCTTGCATATAATTTAGTATCACAGTTTTATGATCCGCAGAGCGCCAATGAAGCTCAAAAACACTTCGAACTTACAATTCAATCCAAAGAAGTTCCTAATAATATAGAAATATATAAAATAAACTCTAATATAGACAAAAAAATTACTGATATTTTAGTAAACTCTAAGCTGACAAAAAGCATATCTGAAAGTCGCAGGTTAATTAACCAGGAAGCAGTGAAAATAAATGGGGAAAACATCTCTTTATCCACTACCCCCTCAGATTTACAAAACAATGACATAATTTCGATAGGAAAAAGAAGGTGGATTAAAATTTATAATAATACTAAAAATTAGCTATAGCATTGAATCACAAATTTAGATAAAATTAAATTATATTGCTTATATTTTTAAGGATTAACGATTTGAACAAAGATATAAACCAAAATGTTAATGAACCAGCTGTAAATATAAATTTTTCCGAAGTATTAAATGAACTAATGCTGATAGTAAATAAAGGACAGTCTGCAACTAGTCCATTATTTAATCCTAAAGATTCTTATTTAATTAGCCAAATGAAAATAACCAATAAATTATCTGCAAAAGAATATCAGGAAATCTTAAATGAATCTAATGAAATAAATACGAGTTATGAAAAATTAAAAGCCACAAATAAAGTTGCAAAAAGAGCTGGCCCTAATATTGTAGCACAGCTTGAAAATGGTGGATTAGCCTTTTTTAGCCAACTAGGAGTTGCGAGAAGACCAGACTTAACACAATATTTCATAGATGGCTTCACGAAAAATCGAGATGCTATAGCTTTTAGTGAGGAAAATCAATCTTTATTTGCAGATATCCTACCTTATATCTCAAAATATATTAAAGAATCATTTGCAAATAAATCTCAAATAATACAAGTAGATAGGCAAATTGGGGATATAGATGATCAATCATTTCATGCGAGAATGCTACTTTGTGGGATGAACTATACCGGCCTACCATATATGTGGAAACAGTTAACTTTTCCAATCTCGGAAACGAAAAAAACAAATAAGCCAGATATAATTGAACTTACAATTCCTAAATGGCTTGAAACTATTAAACTTCCTCAAGCACTTAAAAACAGAATTAATCAAGCAAATTTAAATCAATTAATATTAAAAGCTCCAACTAAAGGGCTATCTCTCCATTTAGGTTTTGATTATATGGGAGAGCATAAGATGGGACCACTATCTATTGCAATGTTTTTAGTAAAACAAAAATCGGGCTTGGCTATACAAGCTGCTTTAAGTATGGCAAGAATTAAAGATATTAACGGAGCAACTAAAAATAGCGCATTAATAACTATAGGACCATCATTACATGGAAAAAGCACACTAACAATTATGATTGAATTAAAAAACAGTGAACTTTCAAAAATGCTTAAACTTTCTCCAAATAGAGAAGAAGGCACTTATCCAATGAATGATGACATAGTTTTAATTCAAAAACTAGATAAAGCTATATATCAAAAAAATAAAAACATATCTGTGCGCTATAGCATTAACGGGACAGAAAATAATTTTTATGCGGTTCCATTCGGTCTAAATATTGAAGACGATCCTATAACTTATGAAGTACTGAGAGGTACAAAAAATAATCCACATACAAAAGAAATACTAGAAAACGTACCGATGAATATAGATAAAGGAATACCTGATTTTCAGAATAATCCAGTTCGAAATATGCGCATGATTTTATCAAGGAAACGCCTCCTAAAACAAAAAAAAGCAGAAGGTGTTTTCTCATTAATTACCAACGGGGAAGAATCTGAATCTGTACATGTACCTTTAAAACATACTGATCAAATCTTATGGCAAGCTGTAATGAGACAAAACACGGTCATACCCCCTTTGAGACGATTGAAAATAGACCAATTTATAAGGATTTTAATGTACGGTGAAGCTGTTCAAATGGGAGCATCCACTGGATCGATAGGGAAACCATATATTGAATATTTTTCTGACCCATTTATTATTGGACTAGAAGATGATAATGCCAATTATTTATACAAAATATTAAATGAAATAAAGAAAGGAAATTTGCCACAATTTTTCTATGTTTTTAACACGGGAGGAATTGGTGCAAATAGTAACAATCAGCCATCTGGTACTAATTATAAAAAAATACCGAGAGAATTAACTCTTATGTTGCAAGAAGCATTACTCAGGGATGCTTTAAAATTTGAATTTGATAACATTTTAAATTCTGATATTGCAGTAGCTATAATTGACTCAAATGGTAAAGAAATATTTGACTTGAGAGACAAATGGATTCCTTCAAATATATACACAAAAAAAGATTATCAGTCAAGAATAAATGATTTAAAATATTATCGATATTACGAAAATATTCATTCAGAAAAATCTGGAATATTACGATACACAAAAACTAATAATTCAATATTAGACCCCAGTGACATCCCTTACCCTAATAATGAAAAGGATTTATCAAGTCTTTTATCATTTTTTTGGTCATTAAATAATCGTACAAATACGATTAAAGAATTTAATATTGAAGCCTCAAGGCAAAAATCAAATAAACCTGACTCTAAGACATTAGAAAAGATCAGTAATCTATATAAAAATGCATCTATTTCAGGTATAAAATTATCTAAAAAAAATAAAGATATTATAGAAAATTACTTACTTTAAAAAATAGAAATAAATAATCGAGGAAAAATTGAATTTAAGAATACCAGGTCCAATTCCAGTACCAAATAACATATTAGAAGCTATGGCAACTCCTATGATAAACCATAGAGGGCTAGAATTTGCAGATCTACTCAAAAAAGTTACTGCTGGATTAAAACAAGTTTTTCAAACAGAAAATGATCTTTATATATTAACTGCATCAGGAACTGGAGCGATGGAGGCATCAATAGTAAATACTCTTTCTCCAGGAGACAATGTGCTATCTGCGTCTGTAGGAGTTTTTGGTGATAGGTTTGGAGACATTGCTTCTATATATGGAGCTCAAGTCGAAACAATAAAATCTCCTGCTGGAAAAGGTATTGAACCAAATACTATTCGTGAAAGTTTAAAGAAGAATCCAAAAATAAAAGCTGTTTTAGTTGTTCATAATGAAACTTCAACTGGAGTCACAAACCCATTACCTGAAATAGCAAAAATAGTAAAAAACGAATTTAATAAAATATTACTCGTAGATGGAATTAGTAGTGTTGGATCTATACCACTCAAAACAGATTTATTAGGCTGCGATGTAGTTGCAACAGCATCACAAAAAGGATGGATGCTTCCTCCCGGACTAGCATTCTTAAGCTTCAGCCAAAATGCCTGGGAAGCTCACAAGATTTCAAAAATGCCAAAATTTTATTTCGATATAGCTAATTATGAAAAATATTTAAAAATTAAGCAACCTCCCTTTACTCCCGCTTTATCAATTATGTTTTCATTAGATATAGCATTAACACAAATACTCGATGAAGGAATTGAAAATGTCTTTAAACGCCACTTCAATATTGCAGAAGCCACCAGAAATGGTATTGAAAACATAGGGCTAGAACTCTTTGCAGATAAAAATGTTACATCAAATACAGTAACTTCTGTAAAAATCCCTGATAATGTTGATGGTAAATTACTACTTTCCACTATGCGAGAAAAACATAATATTATATTGGCAGGAGGGCAGCAAGAACTATCTGGTAAAATTTTCAGGATTGGCCATTTAGGACTTTGTACCTATGAAGAAATTAACGATGTTATTGAAGCATTAAAAAAATCTTTGCCTGAGTGCAAGCTGGCTTCTTAAAAATAATATATGCATTTTAACTTACCTAAAGACTCAACTACAATAATTGATATGTCAGACTGTAAATCTATTGTAAATCAATTTAAATTGGAGATATTAGTATAAACTCTGAGACTTACGAGCTATTCGTTAAAGAAAATAGAATAACTTTAAAATTTAAAGAATTTCAATTACTTCAACTTTTAATATCTAACTCTGACTCTTCTTTGATTGAAACAATATGGAATGTTGAACACAGGTTTAGAAAAAAAATAAATTAATAGTTTATATCTTTAAACAACTCGTATATAATGTACTTTCTTAAATCTACAAAACCAGGAGATAAGTATAATGGCTAAACAAGAAAGAGTTACATACCTCAATGGTGAAATAATACCTGAAAGTGAAGCAAAAATACCTTTCAGAGACCGTGGATTTATTTTAGGTGATGCTGTATTTGACACTACAAGAACGTTTGGAGGAAATATATTTCGCCTAGAAGACCACCTTGATCGCTTTTTAAATTCATTAAAATACATGCGAATGGAGCCCAATATATCAAAAAATGAATGGCAAGATCTAACAATGAAAATTCTTGAAATGAATTTACCTCTACTTGAAGAAAATGATGATTACTGGGTTTCACAAAGAGTTAGCCGTGGGGATGGTAAAAATTATACTATAATTGTTGAATGCCTTCCTTTACCTTTTAAACAAAGAGCAAAATATTATAAAGACGGGCTACCAACAATCGTACCATCAATAAGGCGAACACCTCCAGATTCTATGAGCCCTAGAGCTAAAGTCCATAATTATATCAACTTAATACAAGCTGATTTAGAAGTTCAATCTAGAGACCCCGATGCATGGCCAATACTTTTAGATACTAACGGAAATATTTCAGAAGGACCCGGTGCTAATATATTTATAGTTAAAAATGGTGTAATAACAACACCTAAAGCGCAAAAAATATTAGCTGGAATTAGCAGGCAAGCTGCAATCGACCTTGCCCAAGAATTATCTTTAGAAATGCATGAAGATGATATTGATTTATTCGATGTATATACTGCTGATGAAGTATTTGTAACTTCTACAAGTTTCTGTATAGTTCCAGTTTCAACAATAAATGGAGCGAATATAGGATCCTCTGGCTTACCAGGCCCAATAACTGATAGACTTCAAAAGGCCTATAGCGGTATGGTTGGCATAGATTTTGTAGAACAATATCTATCTAGACTATAAACAAAACAACTATCTGGCATAATAATTATTTCTAAATATAATGTTATTAAAAATTGACATAGGTGAAATAGAGTATTCTAAAGCATTGTCTTTACAAAAATACGTTCATAACATTGTTGCGTCTGAAAATGTTCCAAATACAATTATATTTGCCGAACACCCTCACACTATCACATTGGGTAGAAGGGGCAATATAAAAGACATACTTATATCAAAATCAAATCTATCTAAATTAAAAATTACTACTTATTCAACTAATAGAGGCGGAGAGGTCACATATCATGGACCTGGGCAATTAATAATATACCCTATTATTAATCTGAAACAATTTTCTATAAGGCCTTTAAAATATGTTGAAATTCTCCAAGAAGCGTTAATAGACGTACTAAATCATTTCGATATAAAATCTACTAAATCAAAAAAGGCTATTGGAGTTTGGGTAAATAATAAAAAAATAGCAGCTATCGGGATTAGAATCAGCAAGCATACTACTATGCATGGATTAGCTTTAAATATCAACCCAGATTTATCTTACTTTGAACATATCATTCCCTGTGGAAATGCAAATTTAAAGCCAACTTCTATGGAAAATTTATCTAATAAGTATTTAGATAGAAATAAAATAATCGAATTATTTATTCAGATTTTTATCAAGAAATTAAATCAATCTAATAAATCTTCAATAATGTTAGAATTTGATAATTCTAGCATTATTGAAATCCAATCTAAATTATCTAATATCATACAGAAAAAATTAGAGATCGAGCATGTTTTTTACAGTAATCCCTATGTTGCTAGTAGATGAAATAATTTCAACACCTGCCAATTCTAAAGACTTTATTTTTTCTGATGCCTTAGCAGAGGAACCTGTAATAATTGCTCCAGCATGCCCCATCCGCTTGCCTGGAGGAGCACTCTGTCCTACTATCAAACCTGCAACAGGTTTACTGAAGCTAGACTTAATAAATTCTGCAGCTTCCTGTTCTTTAGTCCCTCCAATTTCACCAATTAATACTACTCCATCAGTATTTTTATCTGCATCAAACATTTTTAGAATATCAACAAATGAAGAACCAATAATAGGATCTCCACCGATCCCAACACATGATGACTGGCCTATTCCTAAAGCAGTTAGCTGGCCAACTGCTTCATATGTTAAAGTCCCGCTTCTAGAAACTACACCAACCTTACCTGGTATATGTATACTAGCAGGCATAATACCAATTTTACAATTTTCGCCTGGAGAAATAACTCCAGGACAATTTGGCCCTATTAATACAGATTTTTTTTCTTGAATATATTTATATACATTCATAGTATCTAGAACAGGAACCCCTTCTGTAATACATGCAATTACAGATACATTTGCATCAACTGATTCAACTATTGCATCTGCAGCAAATGATGGCGGAACAAATATTAAAGATGTATTAGCACCAGTTTCTTTAACGGCTTCTTCTACTGTATTAAATATAGGTATAGTATCTTGAAATAATTCACCACCTTTTCCGGGAGTAACTCCTGCAACTAAATTTGTTCCATAGTCTTTACATCGAGCAGCATGGAAACTACCTTCACGGCCCGTAATACCTTGAACTAATAGCTTCGTTTCTCTGTTAACTAATATACTCAATTTTATTCCTTAAATTACGACAACTTTAATTCTTTAGTTGCCTCAGCAAGGTTATTAACTAATTTGACTTTTAATCCAGATTTTAACAAGATATTACGACCTGCATCAGCATTAGTACCTAACATCCTTACAACCACAGGCGGCATTTTAACTTTGCCAGCTGCCATCACTATACCTCTAGCAGCAACATCACAGCGTAAAATCCCTCCGAATAAATTTACGAAAATTTTTTCAACTTCAGAATCTGAACAGATGATTTGCATAGCTTCAGATACTTTGTTTTCATCAGCACCTCCTCCAACATCCAAAAAGTTTGCTGGTCTTGAACCTGATTCAGAAATAACATCCATCGTAGCCATTGCAAGTCCTGCCCCATTAACTAAACAGCCTACATTTCCATCTAATTTAACATAGCTTAAATTAGATTCTCTGGCTTTAGTTTCACGAGGGTCTTCTTGAAGAGCATCTCTCATGCTATAAATATCTTTTTGCCTAAATAAAGCATCCTCATCAAAATTAATTTTTGCATCTAAGGCAATAATGTCTTCTTCTTGAGTAATAACCAAAGGATTAATTTCAATCATAGAACAATCATTATCTTGAAATAAATTATATAAATTCATTAAAATTGACGAAAAACTCCGTACAAGACTAGCAGGTATTTTTAACCCATACGCAAGTTGCCTGGCTTGATATGGTTGCATTCCTAAAACAGGATGTATAGATTTCTGCAAAATCTTATCTGAATTAGTTCTTGCAATTTCCTCTATATCAACTCCTCCAAATTCACTAGCAATACAAACTACAGATTTTGAAGAGGCATCCACTAACATGCCTAAATACAACTCTGTTTTAATATTAAAAACTTTTTCAATTAATACTTTTTTTACAGGTACACCTTCTGGAGTTGTCTGATAAGTGACTAAATTTGAATTAATTAACTTACTAGATACTTGAGTTGCTTCATCTAAAGACGAAACAACTTTAACTCCTCCAGCTTTTCCCCTTCCTCCAGCATGAACTTGAGCCTTAATGACAACATTTGGTCCTAATTTAGATACAATATCATTCACTTCTTCTATTTTAGAAACAACATAACCTTCTGGAACAGGAATAGAATATTTTTTAAATAATGCTTTTGATTGATATTCGTGGATATTCATAGTTTACAAAAATTTAACCTATTATAATATTCTATATATAAATATTTTACATTTTCTAGTGTAAAATTGTATACAATAAATCGATGTAATTTAGTTAAATGTACTAATAAATTTAAACTGTTCAGGAAAAAATTGCTAACTTTAAATTTAAACGAAATATTTACAAGCATTCTATTTGGATTATTACAAGGAATACTTGAATGGATACCTGTAAGTTCACAGGGAGTAATTACTTTAATTTATACTGGATTTTACGATAAGCCTTTCAACGAATCCGTAGAATATGCTATTTGGCTACACATAGGAACTTCATTATCTGTATTAATATATATGCGAAAAGATTTTTTGCAAATAATAAAATCTATACCTTATAGATCAAATAAAAATTCTTCACTATCCTTATTACCATTTTTTATAATATCAAGCTCCACTAGTGCTATTATAGGGATACCAATATTCTACCTAATTACAAATATTAATACTGGCTCATCTGTCCTAATCATGGGATTAATAGGCATTTTCATGATGATAACTGGGTTATTACAATTTCGCAAAACCTCAATTAATATACGCGGTTTAGATAAATTAAATAAATTTGACTACATCATTGCAGGAATATCTCAAGGGTTATCGATTATACCTGGACTAAGCCGTTCTGGCCTTACAATATCCACTCTTTTAATTAGACGTATTGATAAAAAAGAAGCAATTTTTTTAAGCTTAATTATGAGTCTTCCAGCAACATTAGGATTTGCCTTAATAATCGGCCTAAAAGATGGATTAATATTTTCACCAATGTATTTGATTTCTGCACTCGTTGCCTGTATAACTGGAATAATAACTATAAAAACTATGCTATCTATAGTGAAAAAAATAAATTTCTCTCAATTTGTATTTTTTATAGGTTTAATAATTTTCATTAGCTCTATAGTAGAAAAAATAATAATTTAAAAAACCATAAAATGATTAACAAAAATATTACATCTATAATAGAAAGATTCTTCAAATCAGAATTTCGAATTATTATTTTCAGTAAAATGCATAAGCAAATTATTAAAATAACTAACGGCAAGCTAGGCACCAATATATCGGGAGTTCCAATACTTATTTTAACAACTGTTCATATAAAAACTGGAAACCATTATTCAACGCCTTTAGCTTATATTAAATATGAAGGCGGGTATGTTTGTATTGCATCATTTGGAGGCAGCAATAAGAATCCTGTATGGTTTAGAAATATAGAAAAAAATGCAAATGTATTAATTAATATAAACGGAAAAGTATCTGAACATACTGCAATTATTGTATATGAAGATCCGTTGAGAGAGCAATTATGGAAAAAGTTACTTAATATATATAATGGCTTTGAAAAATATCAAGAACAAACAACACGTAAAATTCCTATAATCAATTTTAAACCAAAGGGAAATTAATATGTATAATAAAACCTTTCTAATCACTGGTGCCACATCTGGAATCGGGTTTGAGACAGCTAAAACGTTAGCAAAAAAAGGCGGTAAAGTAATAGGTATTGGAAGCACAAAATTAAGTTGCTTAAAAGCAAAAAACAGATTAAAGAAAAAAAACATTATTAAAAATATAGAATTTATCCCGTCTGATTTCTCAGAAAAAACTAATATTTATGATTTAGCAAATAGATTAATTGATAGTTACTCGAATATAGATGTTCTAATTAATAATGCAGGTGTGATTTTACTGAAAAAATCACAAAACAGTACAGGAATAGAAAAAACAATTTTTATTAATTATTTAAGCCACTTTCTTCTAACAAGATTGTTATTAGAAAATAACAAACTTCAAAATTCACGAATAATAAATGTCTCATCAATGGCATATGAAAAAGCTGAAATTGAATTTGAAAATCTAAACTTATCAAATTATCACTGGATGAAAGCATATCGTCAAAGTAAATTAGCTTTAATATTATTTACTAAAATACTATCAGATAAGTTAAACAAAAAAAATATTACAGTAAATTCAATACATCCAGGGTTGATCGGAACCAATTTACTATCAAAAAACGGGTGGATAAGCCCTTTCTTAAATGTATTATTAAAATTAATTGGAAAATCTACTAAGAGTGGTGCAAAAGGCTTAATTTATCTAGCAACAAATGATGATATTAACCAAACAACTGGAAAATATTTTGAAGGAGTTAATATCACAAAACTACATCCTCATGCTGACGACATGCAATCAGCAAAAAAATTATGGGATATAAGCTCTAAATTATGCGGTTTAGATTAAATTTATAAATTGATTAACTATAATATAAACAATGAGGCTTAAATGACACCAAACATACCTTCATTAGTAATAAGTTTTTTGGATAACTTAAATTTCCCATATGAACTAATAGATTGCAAACCCGAATTTGCAGACACACAAAAATTCTGTGCAACATACGGATTTAATATAGAAAATTGTGGCAACACAATCATAGTAGCATCCAAAAAAATGCCTAAAAAATATTCCGCTTGTATTGTAAAAGGGTCTGACAAATTAAATGTTAACCAAAAAGTAAGGAAATTAATGGAGGTCTCTAAAGCTTCATTTGCTTCTGGAGAAGAGGCTTTAGAGCTAACAGGAATGATGATAGGAGGCATAACTCCTTTTGCGCTACCGAATAATATTCCTATATATATTGACGAAAAAATATCTAATCTTGAATATGTGATATTTGGTTCAGGAGACAGGTCTTCCAAAATTAAGATTTCCCCAGAAATTTTCTCAAAAATATCTAATGCTGAATTCATTGACGATTTATCAATAAATTAAAGATTATTAAATTTAACTTTCCTTTAATACCTCATTCAGGGCATTTAAAAACCCATCAATATGGCTATTATTCATAGGCATTGAAACTGTAAACTGTATCCCACCTCTCAAGGAATATCCTTTTAGATATAAACCTAATAGTATTCGATTAGTTAAATCGTGGTCTGGATATATTGAGCTGCTTCTATAATCTTGAATTTTCTTATCTGTTATATATATAGCAACAGCAGCACCTTCATGCAAAACTTGAACGGGTATAGCAGCCTTACTAAATTCATCTCTAATTCCTTTACTCAATCTCGATCCCAAATCATTTAGATGATTATAAGCTGAAGGAGTAAGAGTTTTTAAATTTGCTAAACCAGCAGCCAATGTAAAATTATTACCTGAAAAAGTTCCACTTTGATTCAATCCTGTAGGCTCCCCAGAGCTATCGATTACCTTCATAAATTCTCTTTTGCCTCCAATTGCACCTACAGGGAATCCTCCACCGAATGCTTTTCCGAAATATGTTATGTCAGGTTCTATTTCAGCCAATCCTTGAGCTCCAGAATATCCTGTACGAAAGCTTACTACTTCATCCATGACCATAGGTATTTCAAGCTCTTTAGTTATGTCTCTAACAAATCGAGTAAATTCATGCGGTATATCTAATAGACCTAATTTAGAATCATAGAATACTCCAGCAATCTGATCTTTATTTTCTCGTAAAATCAATTCAACAGATTCCATATCGTTATACGGAAGGATAATCACATCTTCTTCTGCAGAACTAGACATGCCTTTTTGTCCTCCTATAGAATTAGGCGAAGCACTATCCCCTGCTTTATCTAAGGGAGTCGCTACACTCACTTCCAAAGCATCATGGCTTCCATGATATGCGCCTTCAAATTTTGCAATTTTAGGTCTTCCAGTAATTGTTCGTACCATACGAGTTGCATGTAAAGATGCTTCCGTTCCAGAGTTTGCAAATCTAACTTGGTCGACAGATGGAAATCTATTAACAATTTCTTCTGATATCTCAGCTTCTAAAGTTGTAGGCCCTCCAAGACCTAATCCACGTTTGAGCTCATTTTCGATTGCTTTAATTACATTTGGATGACTATGCCCAAGCAACATTGCTGAATGATGATTACCAAAATCAACAAATTTCTGACCATCTAAATTCCATACATAACAATCTTCAGCTCTATCAACATAATCAGGATAAGGTGAAGACCAATAAGCTCCTTTGATCACTCCTCCAGGCATAGAAGATTTCCCTTTTTCCCACTGGGCTTTAGATATAGGAGTTTTTACTATATATTCTTGTTCAAGTGATTGTAATGACTTAACCATGACACCTCTTCCTTTACTATTTTTCAAAAAAATACTAATATCTATAATTATATAAAATTATCATACACAAATTTCAACCACCATGTAAAACATAAATAAAAACTTAATTGATTTGAGGTGATTTATGCGTATATATCTATTAGGTTGTGGAACTCCCACAGCAGATGCAAACAGATTTGGTTCATCTTATGTAATTCAAGTAAAAGATGACTATTTAATGTTTGATTGTGGACCAGCTACTACATTCAAATTAGCTAAAAGCAAAATAAAGCCAACTTGGATAAATTACCTTTTCTTTACACATCACCATTTTGATCACGACGTAGACTATCCTTGCTTTTTATTAAGTAGATGGAATGAAAGTATTGGCAATGAAAAAGAGTTGAAAGTATTCGGACCAAATCTAACTGAAAAAATCACACACAGGTTATTTGATGAAAAAGAAGGTGCTTTTGCACATGACTGGATAGCTAGAATCAATCATCCCTTGAGCCTTAACGCACATACATCTAGGGGAGGTGAATTACCTAGACAACCTCTTAAAGTAAACGTTAAAGACATATCACCTGGATTAATTTGCAATACTAAAGACTGGTCAGTCACAGCAGCACCAGCAGAACATGTAGAGCCATGGCTAGACTCTTTAGCTTACAGATTAGATAGCCCTGAAGGTAGTATTGTAATCACTGGTGATACTAGGCCTTGTAAAACTGTTTCTAATTTATCAAAAAATGCAGATATATTAATTAATTTATGCACATCGATACAAGAAGATGTTGAAGGTACTCCTGAAGCAGAATATATGTGTTCAACAATTGATGCTGCTAAAGTTGCAAATGAAGCAAATGTAAAAAAACTTATTCTAGTACATCAATCCCCCTACCTTGACCATCCAGGAAAAACTGAACGAGCAATTTCAGATATCAGTTCAATTTATAAAGGAGAAATAATCTGGGGCGAAGAATTAATGTATGTCGATGTTTAGCCTCATTAACTATTCTTAATATTTATTCTAAAAAGTAATACTGTTGCTATTAATATTAATACTCCTGACACAATAAAAGAATCTTTAGTCCTATTAGTTAAATCAATTAATAAACCTACTATTACTGGAGAAAATGTACCCATAAATCCTGCACCATAAATTAGTGCAACAACAGTAGATTGGGCTTTCCCTTTACTCACATCTATTGCTGCAGCAATAAATATTGAATGCAAAGGATACCAAAAAGCGCCAATAGCTATTATACAAACTATTAATTGAAATCCTGGTTCAGCTAAATTAAGAAAAATAGCAAATATTCCAAATAATGCTGTACCCGGAATTAATACAAATTTCCTTCCAAATCTATCTGAAAGGTAACCCATAACTGGCTGTGATCCAATTCCAATTATCTGAGAAAGGGGCATATAAATACCTACAGTATTTGCACTTAATTCTAAATCCTCACGAAGATAAATTGGTAAAAATGTTACTAATACACTGGACCCCATACTTCTCATCAATGTAGATAATACTAATAACAACATTGGTTTATTTTTCAACAATGAAAGTAATGATGATAAATATAATTTCAAACTAGATACCTGTAAATTATCTGTAGTAAAGCTTAAATTTCTCATCATAAGCCAGATAAACACAGAAACAATTAAAACAGGGAGAATACTTAACTGCATTAAATCTCTCCATGTAAAAAAAGTTATTAATACTGCAATTAATATAGAGCCTCCTAATACTTCTCCTATTGATCCTCCAGTTCCATGTAGAGAAATTAAAAGACCTCTCCTGTCAGGAAATTTTCTAGAAAGAGCGCTAATTGCAGGAGGATGATATAACGAGGGGCCAATACCCATTAGCATCATTACAAAAAAGAGAAGCCAGTAACTCTGAACCCTGCCAGCTATAAAAAATGATGCCCCTATCAAAAGCATAGATGTAATTAACATTGATGTGGCACGATTTGAGAATCTATCACCTAAATACCCGGCTATCATAGTCATTAACCCACCAGTAAGTTGTCTTGCACTAGCTAAAGCTCCAAATTGAGAAGCATTTAGAGTCATAGCTAATTTCATTTCAGGCATCAAATGAATAGCTAAAGATGAATTGTAGATATGCTTAATAGCATGGCCAATTATTACTGTCCATGCTAATTTATTTCGACCTTGATATAATTCTGATTCTGAGTTATGTTTAGACACTAAATTATCCAAATGTAATTAATAACAAGAAAAAGTATACTATATTTTATCTATCCTAATCGATATTACATAAATATCCTCAAAATTATTAAAGGAGCAAAATGAAAGCAGCCGTTTTTTATAAACCAGGCCCAAAAATATCTATAGAAGAAATTTCATTAGAAAAACCAAAAAAAGGAGAAGTGCTAGTGAAGCTTGCTGCTGCAGGAGTATGTCATAGTGATTACAGCTTTATGATTGGACATTATTCTCCAACCAAAGCCCCGTTTGTAATGGGACATGAAGGAGCAGGAATAATCAGTGAAGTTGGAGAAGATGTGCTTACAGCTAAGCCAGGAGATAAAGTAATATTTTCTATGGACTCTATGTGCGGTAAATGTACAAATTGTTCAAGAGGTAATCCGACTATGTGCTTAACTTATGGAAGAACTTTTACAATGCCTGATGGAACAGCAAGGTTTAAAAAAGGAAACCAAGATATATATCATATGGTTGGAACATTCTCTGAATATACTGTAGTACCTGAAGATCAAGTAATTATAGTGCCAAATAATACTCCTTTAGACAAAGCTTGCACTATAAGCTGCGCTGTTGTAACCGGAGTTGGAGCAGTAGTAAACCGTGCTAAAGTTCAAGTTGGAGAAACTGCGGCTGTTTTTGGTTGTGGAGGTGTCGGACTTAATGTAATACAAGGGTGCAGCATAGCTGGAGCCACACAAATCATAGCAGTAGACAATGTAGAATCAAAATTAAATATGGCATTAAAGATGGGGGCAACTCATATAATTAATCCAACAAAAGATGACCCTGTACAAGCAATTATGGATATAACTTCTGGTGGAGTAGATTATGCCTTTGAAGTAGTCGGGTCAACAAGTCTCATAGAACTTGCATTCTCAACAATTAAAAGAGGAGGAACGACAGTTATAGTAGGTGTACCTGCAACAAACTCCAAAATAACTATTGACGCACCCACTCTTTTATTTGACAGAACTATAATGGGATCTTTACACGGCAATGCTAATCCAAGGGTGGACTTTCTTTGGATGTTAGATTTATATAATACTGGAAAATTAAAAATTGATGAATTGATTACTGGATACAGGCCTCTTAATGAGCTTAATGAAGCCTTTGACGACTTAATATCAGGAAAAAGTATAAGAACTATTCTAACGTTTGAATAAACAATAATAAAAGTAGCTTGCGATGCTCTTATTATTTAAGTGTAGCCTTGTTATCAACATAAACACTAGATATAGCCGGAACATAACCAACTTCTGATGTTAACTTTGATCCATGTTTCATATAGAAATCAACAAATGCTTTCACTTGAGGCTTACTAGCATAACTACTTACATTAACATATATGAATAATGGCCGAGAAAGAGGGCTATACGATCCGTCTTTAATATTATCTGCATTAGGGACTACACATCCATTGCCCGAATCAATAGATACTAACTTAATTTTATCTTGATTCTCTTTATAATATGCATAACCAAAATAACCTAATGCATATTTATCTCCAGAAACACCGTTAACTAAAACATTGTCATCAGCACTAGCCGTATAATCAGATCGTGAAGATTGTAATTCGCCATTAATTTCTTCAGTAAAGTAATCGAATGTTCCAGAATCTGTATCTGGCCCATAAAGCCTGATCTTTCCAGGTGGAAATGTAGATCTAACTTGGTTCCAGGTATTTATTGTTGATCCTGGCTCCCAAATCATCTTTAACTCTTCTATTGTAAGACAATCTACAAAATCGTTATCTGGATTAACTATAACTGAAATCCCATCATCTCCAAGACGTAATTCATAAAAATCAATGCTGTTTTCTCCAGCTTTTACAGCTTCTTTATCTTTAATTGGTCTAGAAGCATCAGATATATCTGTTTCACCGATTGTGAATCTTTTAAATCCTCCACCAGTACCTGAAACACCAACATTTACTCTAACCTTTTTGTATTCTTTACTAAATTCTTCAGCTATAGCTTCAGAAATAGGATAAACAGTACTAGATCCATCTATTTCAACTACTCCTGTTAACGAATCTTTATTAGGTTTTGCTGCTAGAGTAAGAGATGTAGATGATTTTACTGAATTAGATGGTGGAGCATTTTCAAAAAGTGTACAACTTGCAATTATTGCTAAGACTCCAAAAATCATTAAAGCCTTAGATAATTTTATTATGCCTTTCATTTTGCCACCTTTCTTTAATCCTGTAACTTACTTAAATTTTATAATGTAAAAATTGGATTATTGTTAAATTTAGGTTAAGATCACTTTAATTCTTAATTAAAATTTCAATTGAAGGTTAATATGACAGAAATTATGACAGTTACTGGTCCAATTAAGCCTGAAAAACTTGGAATGACTCTAACTCATGAACATATATTTTGTGATCAATCTAGAGAAATGGGGCAAGGAAGAAATTCTTTATTAAATGATGAAGAACTAGCTTATGAAGAACTTATGCTATATAAAAATGCAGGAGGACAAACTCTCATTGACCAAACTACAAAAGGACTAAGAGGAGGGGTTAAAGATGGAGCAACAAGAGAAATCCTTAATGAACCCCACCCTATAGCTATTAAAAACATGGCTAAACGAACAGGCTTAAATATTATTCTAGGTACAGGATGGTATAGGCAACCTTATTATGCTGCATCCATTAATCAAATCAAGACTAATGAATTAACAGATGAATTTATTAGAGATATTGAAATTGGAATTGATGGAACTAATGTGCGTGCAGGTATATTAGGCGAGATAGGAGCTCATACAACATGGATTAGCCCAGCTGAAGAAAGAGTCTTCCGCGCAGTTGCAAGAGCACATATACAAACTGGAATTACAATTGCAACACATACTTCAGGAATGACTATTGGCTTAGATCAATTAGATCTTCTAGAAGAAGAAGGAGTTAAATTAAACAGAGTCATTATCGGACACTGTCATTCATACAATAATCATGAATATCATTTAGAAATAGCTCGCAGAGGTGCGTATGTGCAATTTGATCGCATGGGACAAATGGAAGGATACGAGCCAAATACTTGGCTTGGATTAATAATAAAATTAATTAATGCAGGATATGAAAAAAAAATACTTTTATCTCATGATATATGTACCAGAAACAATCTCGTAGGATATGGAGGAAATGGATATGCCTATATAGCTACTAAACTTGAACCTATTTTAAATAACATTGGAATAAATAAAGAACAATTCATGCAGCTTACTGTAGAAAATCCTAGAAGAGCACTAGTTGGTGAAAATTAACCAAATGTTCAGAGAAGCTTTCCAATCTGAGATTCAACCTTATTTATATTATGAAAGATAAATCTCAAAATATAGTTGCCAATATAGATAATATAAGTTTTAGTTATGGTAAAAAGCTTATATTTAAAAGTTTTTCTTTAATCATTCCCAAAGGTCTTAGTTTAGGTATCTTAGGAGGCAATGGCTCAGGCAAAACAACATTGATGAAATTACTTGCTAATTTAGAAAAACCTAAATCAGGAAGTATAAAAATTTTCGATACTAAATCTATATCTAAAGTTCAGTCAAAAATTGGTTATATGCCTCAACAAAACTCACTTTACAATGATTTATCTGTTTTTGATAATGTTGATTTCTTTGCATCAATGTACGGAATTCATGATAAAAAGGCCAGATCAAAAGCAATTCATACTACTTTAAATACAGTCGGTTTATGGGATAGAAAAAAAGACCCTATATCTATTCTAAGTGGAGGAATGCAAAGAAGAGTGAGCCTTGCATGTGCTTTAGTGCATCAGCCAGATTTCATATTATTAGATGAACCAACAGTAGGCCTAGACCCCGACGTACGTATCTTATTTTGGGATTATTTTAAAAAATTAACTAACAAAGGAACTACTCTATTTATTACAAGCCATACTATGGATGACGCAATGCATTGTGATCGTCTAATTTTTGTAAAAAATGGACATATTATTGCAGAAGATACTCCTGAGAAGCTCATGTCTGCAACAGGCAATCCTAATGCTACTCTTGAGGATTCTTTTATTTATTTCAACTCTAAAGGATCAATAAATGACTCTAACTAGAACCCTTTTTATATCTAAGAGAATTATCAAACAAATCATAAAAGACCCCAGATCACTTGTAATGATATTTATATCACCAGTAGTTGTTATGGGTTTAATTGGTGCCAATTTTAATAAAAATCAAGCTGCTTTAAATTTCATAGCCCCTGCCCTTATTGGCACTTTTGTATTATTTTTCACTTTTATCTTAACTGGTATAAGTTTTTTACGTGAAAGATCCGAAGGCACATTAGATAGACTGCTAACTACCCCGGTTAAACGTGCTGATATTATGTTAGGTTACTCTTTAAGTTTTTTCTTATTTGCAGTTATTCAATCAACTATTCTCCTTTTCTTTAGTATATTTGTACTGGACATTACCTATGAGGGACAAATATGGCATATATTTTTAATAGTAATACTGTTAACAATTGTTGCCGTGAACCTTGGCGTGCTTGTATCTACATTTGCAAAGAATGAATTTCAAGTAATTCAATTTATCCCCCTACTTCTTGCTCCTCAAATATTTTTATCTGGTGTAATACAACCAGTTGGAAACCTACCAGATATATTACAAAAAATATCCAATTTGCTCCCTTTAACTTATGGAGTAAAAGGACTAAGGTCCATAATGGTTGAAGGGTCAGATATTTCAGGTATAATACCTGAAATATCTGTACTTATAGGGTTTACCTTTGTATTTATTACTTTAGCTACATTAACATTAAAAAAAATTTAAAAACTAATTCTATTCTAATGTTATAATTCCTAATTAATATAAACTTTTTAGTACATAGGTGTCTTATGATAGATTTAATTATTAAGAACGGAAAAATTATAGACGGGACAGGTGATCCTTCTTATATATCTGAGATAGCTATAGACAAAGGGAAAATTATTCAAATAAAAGATTCTTCTAATTTAAATGCTAAAAAAACATATGATGCAGCAGGAAAAATAATTACCCCCGGGTTTATTGATATACATACACATTCTGATTTCCCCTTATACGTAGACGGCACTGCTCAAAGTGGTATTAGGCAAGGATTAACAACTGCTGTTATTGGAAATTGCGGCCTGGGACCAGCCCCAGCTCCTAATAAAGAATTAACTAAACAAATTACCATAGGAGTTAAAGATGAATGGGGAATAGATTTTACTTGGAATACTTTTGAAGAATATCTAGATTCTCTTATTTCCAAAGGACAATCATTAAACGTAGCTGCATTAATACCTCACAGCACAATTCGCCTAGCAGTAATGGGCTTTGAAACAAGAGAACCAACCTCAAAAGAACTAGAAAAAATGAAATCACTAGTAAACGATGCTATGTCTGCCGGAGCAATAGGACTTTCCACCGGATTAGAGTATTCCCCAGGATTATATGCTAAAGAAGATGAAATTATCGCTTTAACAAAAGTTGTATCTAAATATGGAGGAATTTATGCTAGTCATATTAGACAACGAGGTGATTTATTTGAAAAAGCTGTTAATGAAGCTCTAAATATAGCTAAAATCGCAGAAGTTCAAGCCCAACTATCGCACCTGGCACCGAGACCTTATGCCCCTAAGGAATCATTTGATAGAGTATTAGAGGAAATATATTCATTTATAAACAATATTGGACCAATAGGAATAGACACTTTTCCAGATCCTTGGGGTCCAGCTTATCTGTTAGATTTAGCTCCAACATGGATACGTGAGGGAACTGAGGAAGATGTATTAAAACGGCTTTCAAACCCTAATACAGTCGAACAATGCAAGGATTATTTTGAAAACCCGACGAACTTTCTTTTGAAAATAGGAGGATTTGAAAAATTTTTTCTAACTCACTCAAATTCGCATTCTAACTTAATAGGTAAATCTATAGAAGACATAGCTAACTATTGGTCAATAAGTGCTATAGAAGCTATATTTAAACTAGCATATGATGATGGTAAAGACTTCGGAAATGTATTAATTCGACATATATTTGCAACACAAGAAGATTTAGACAAGTTAATCAAGCAGCCTATATGTAGTATCGAAAGCGATGGTGCGTCTACATCAAAAGAAGGACTTTTAAAAGACCTGGTTATGAATAGATCAAGCTTTGGTTATGCACCAAGGTTTATAAAAGAATATGCTCTAGATCGAAAAATATTATCTATAGAAGAAGCAATTAGAAAATTAACATCCTTGCCCGCTAAATCAGCTAAACTACATTCAAGAGGAGTCTTAAAACCACAAATGGCTGCTGACATTGTAGTATTAGATTTTAATAAACTCAAAGATAATACTACAGATGATAATCCTCAAGAATATCCATCTGGCATTGAATTGGTCATTGTAAATGGACAAGTGGTTTTTGAAAATAGCGATCATTTAGGTACTCTTTCGGGAGAATTAATTAAATTATAATTTATCTTTAGAAAGAACGTTTACTATACTTTTTCTTAAAGTTGAAACAATAAATTCGATATTTTCTTCATCAATTATATATGGTGGAACAATTTCAACATGGTCTCCATCAGCACCATCAACTAAGCCTGTTACACCAGCTAAAATCAACAAACCATTATTTCTAGCTTCAGCTTCAACAAGATGGCCAATATTCATATTTGAATCAAATGGTTTTTTTGACTCCTTGTCAGCAACAATTTCTACTCCAACTAACAACCCCTTGCCTCTAACATCACCAACATATGGAACTTCATAAAGCTCTTCCTTAAGCCTTGAAAGTAATTTATCTCCCATAATTTTAGCTTTACTAACTAATTTATTAGTCTCAATATAGTCAATTACAGCTAGGCCTACAGCACAACTAAGTGGATTTCCACCATATGTAGAACTATGTGAAACATTTCTGCTACCTTCTGAAATTGCACCCCATACATTTTCAGCAAGAATAGTTGCTCCTATCGGAGAATATCCTCCTCCAAGACCTTTCGAAGTAGTAATAATATCAGGAGAAACCTCCCAATGTTCTATACCCCAATTTTTACCAGTTCGACCAAGCCCACACATTACCTCATCTGAAATAAATAATATATCATATTTATCACAAATATCTCTTATAATTTGATAATACTCTTTAGGGGGAACAACTCCTGACATTGATGTACCAATTATAGGCTCCGCAATAAATGCGGCAATATTTTCAGCACCTTCTTGCTTTATTGTTCTCTCTAATTCGTTAGCACATGAAACGTTACAAGAAGGGTAAGTTTTATTCCAAGGACATCGATAACAATAAGGGGGAGAAATATGAGGAAAATCTAGTAACAAGGAGCTGTTATTCCTTCTCCATGTAGTACGACCACTCATTGACAAAGTTGCTACAGTATTTCCATGGTAGCTTTGCCACCTTCCTATTACTTTTCGTTTAGTATAATTGCCTCTTTCGTTATGATATTGATATGTAAGCTTAAGTGCCGCTTCATTAGCCTCTCCCCCACTTGATGAAAAAATAGTTTTTGTATTCCCCATACTTGAAGGAGCCCATTCATCCAATTTTTTTGCCAATTTTTGCCTAGGAATATTGTCAGTTGTTCCTCCATAAGTATAAGCAAGTTGCTGCACTTGAGTAGAAACAACTTCCTGTATTTCTTTAACTCCGTGCCCTATATTTACAACACATACACCGCCAGCTGCATCTAAATATTTTTTATTATTTTCATCAAATACGTAAACCCCATCTCCTCTTGTAATAGTAATATAATCTTCATCAAAATTCCCATAAAGAACATTGTTAGATTTATCCATATCTAAAAAACCCTTTCAAGGTTAAGTAAATGTAAAATGTTATTAGTTATTAGTTATTAGTAATTAGTAATTAATAAATATACATCTATTTAATATATATTAAACTATTTTATACATATGGCTTTGCTTAAATCCAGTAATTATTGGCATGTACCCCCTCAAATAATTATCTAAATCTTTTTCTCCAGTATCAACTCGTAATGGACTACCTGATAATGCTGTAAGCTTTGACGAAGAAGAAGCAACAATTATATTTTCTTTACCTATAGCTTTGATTACTTTTGAACTAATCTGTTGATTTCCTCTTCCAAATATATAGCCTTGCCCTCCAATTATTGTCACAATTATTTTTGCTTTCCTATTATTTATAAACTCTAATATGGTACTTTCATTAACATCACTTGCAACTAATTTATTATTAAAAATAATATCTACTCCAAGAAGTGTATTCTGTAGACCTAACTCATCCATAAATGGCTGAAGAGTTGTCCCAGAACTAATTATATAATAGATATCTTTTTCCATTACTCTAATTAATTCTCTTGAGATTCCAATAAATTCTTCTTTCTCTGTACTAACAGTTGTAGTTTTTGATCCTTGAATTAAAGTTGGGGCATCTAAAGTTAGCATATATCCATAAATCTGAGCTGAAAGCTTACCATTTCTAAAAGCATCTTCATCTATGTCCATTATTTCTGCTAATTTTAGTTCACTTAAATCACCAGATAAAAACATAGCAGCTGCTTTACCTGCATAATAAGGAGTTAATGCATATATTCCAGAATAGATTTTAACACCTGTAGGTATTCCCAAAACAGGAATTGATTCTCCAATAGATTTATGAATATCTCTAGCTGTACCGTCTCCACCAGCAACTAAAATAAGTGAAACATCTAAATTTCTCATCTCAGTTGAAGCTCTTATTGTATCCTCAGCAGTAGTAACAGAATTATGCATCCCGATTATTACTGGAGTTATTCCACATTTTTTTACAATATCTTCACCCATAAGACCTGAGCAAGTAACCAAATCAAAATCATCTTTTAATTGTAATAAATGTTCTAATGCTTGCTTTGTTTTTAAATTAGATTCGGGCTTTGCACCTAATTCTTTCGCAAAATATAAAGCTTTTTGACCATCACTACCTTTTAAACCTACTTTTCCCCCTATACCAGCAATAGGATTAACAATTAGTCCAAGCTTCTTTTTTTGTTTTAATTGCATTATTAAATCAAATTCCGAATTGAAAAATATTATTTAATTTTATATTTTCAATCCTAATAATTTAATGGCATTTAAACCAAGAATTTTTTTCTTAGCCTCTTCTGAAATTTCAGCAGTTACAATTCTTCCAACACCAAATCTTCCATCTAATAAAGGCATATCAGAACCAAATAAAACTCTATCTTCTCCAGCTTCATTAACTAAAAATTCTATAGTCCCATGAGAACCATAAGAAGTACAAGTTTCTAGAAAAATATTTTCTGAACTCTTTGAAGCTAATACCGCTTCTTTTTGTCCAGAAGTTTGATTTCCGGAATGAGCTAAAACCCAACGGATATTAGGAAATCTTTTTGACAAATCAATAAATTTCAAAGGACTTGTGAGTGTATCCGACAAAGAACCAGTTCCTCCTGAAGTATGACTCATAATAACTAAATTCCTATCATTTGCCCATTCAAAAATAGGATAATATCCTTCATTATCTACTGGCTTACCATAATAATCTGGATATATTTTTAAAAACTTCATTTCAAGTTTTTCAAAACATCTCTCCAGCTCTGGAATAGTCTCTTCAGGATAATGAGGCGTTACAAATCCAACCCCAGCAAATCTATCGGGATATCTAGCAACAATTTCTGAAACAAGGTTATTCGCCCTTTTTGCATCTCCATGAAATATACAATTAATACAAGCAATATCTATACCAGCTGCATCCATTAACTCTACAAATTTATCACTATTTATATGATATCCTGACGCAGACCATCCTCCAGCATGAGTATGAAAATCAACAATAGGAGTATTCATTAATTTATACCCCCTAATAAACTTTCTAAATTGGTTGAAGTAATTTTCTTAATATCATCATCATTTAATCCAGAAAAATATAAAGAATATAATTGAGGAGAAAATGGAGAGTCTGGGAATCTAGAACCATATAAAACCCTATCAACTCCTATTTGATTTACTAAAATATTTATACCATCAGCAATAACAAATCTAGAAATTTCAATATTTATATTTGGAAGAGATTTAAGTAAATGCATTAACCAAGGATAATGTCTATAATGAATTTCAGTTAATACAACTTTAATATTCGGATAGTCTTTAATAACTTCAAATATATCATCAGGTTCAACTTCTTCAATTGAAATAAATAAAGAAATTGAATTATCTTCTATAGAATCTAGCCAAGAATCAACCATCCATTTTTTAAATGGATACTTATGAGATAATGGTGCAAATCTAATACTTTTCACATTATGCTTTATAGTTGTATCAATAGAATTCTGCATATTATCTATTCCTGGACTCCAAACAAATTGAGGTATTAATGCATTATTGCTATTTATACTTTCAATTAAAATTGAATTTCCATCAATAGAGTCAAAATTAACAGAATGAGGGCTGTACACTAAAGAACGATCGATACCTGATTTACTCATATATTTTAGTAAATCATCAACGTTATCTACGAATACTCTTTGATTATGCTTTCTGCCTAAAGCAACATTAGCATCAAAAACTGGAAAATCAGGTTTAAAATTAGTTTCTATTTGTCCCATAAAATACCTTCACAATAAAAATACCTTCACAATAAAAAATAATACAAAATCAGATTAACAGCAGATATCCTTCTTGGTCAAACCTAAAAGACAATTTTACATCTAATTTATTTATCAAGAAAGCTAACATCACCTTGTCCAAGTATAATATTATTAACTTCAGATATAATTTTTTCTACATCGGCCATAAATTTCACTTGGTCTCCCTGTGAATTCTTATAAATTTCAATCAATGAAGATTTTATATAAGTAGTAATTATCTCTGCTTCAAGTAATTCTTCAATTGTCGGCCCTGTAGATTCATTAATTGTACCTAAGGCAACAATATCACCAGATTGCTGGTCATGTGCCTGCAATTCATTAGAAAGGTATGTTATATCTTCTTGTAAAGCATCATTTATCATTAGCTCTTGCGTTAAATCTTGTTGCATTTGATCAATATCAGCTCTAAGTTGTTCAATATATTGATCTAATAACAAAATATCTTCCTCAAGGTCATTATTCTGTATTTCCAACATTTCAACATGATTCTTTCCATCCAGGCTAATGGACTCATCTAATGTTTTTATACTATCAGAACCAACACCTTGGCCAACTAACGAATTAGAGTCACTACTACAAGCTACTAAAGATAAAATTAATATCGACGTTATTACAAAAATGAATTTTGACATCTCATTCTCCTTATATTTACTTATACTCTATTTTATAATGAGTTATAGTTATAAAATAGAGTATAAGCACCTAGATATTTATTAAATTCTTTATTTAAATTTTACTCTGGAAATAAAAAGGCAAAATAATGTCAAATAAGAACATAGAAAACATTACTATAATAGGCTCAGGGCCTGCAGGAGACACAGCTGCGCTATATTCTGCTAGAGCCGATTTAAATCCTTTAGTAATTGAAGGCATGCCTCCTGGAGGACAACTTACAATTACAACAGATGTAGAAAATTACCCTGGATTTCCAGATGGAGTACAAGGCCCAGAGCTAACAGAGCTATTTAGAAAGCAAGCTGAACGTTTTGGCGCTAGATTCTTAACCGGATCAGTAACAAATGTAGACTTTAGCAGTTCTCCTTTTCAGTTGACCATAGAAGATGAAAAAAATATTTTTTCTAAAACTGTAATCATTGCTACGGGTGCAACTGCAAAATTACTTGGATTAAAATCTGAGAACGACCTAATGGGTAGAGGAGTGTCTGCTTGTGCAACTTGTGACGGATTTTTCTTTAGAGATAAAGAGCTAATTGTTGTTGGAGGAGGAGACACTGCGATGGAAGAAGCAACTTTCCTTACCAAATTTGCAAACAAAGTATATATAGTACATAGGAGAAATGAATTTCGTGCTTCAAAAATCATGCAACAACGAGCCTTAAATAACGAAAAAATTGAAGTTATATGGAACCAAAATATTATAGATATTGTAGGTGAAAATGATGTTACAGGTGTAAAACTTGAAAATACTATCTCCAAAGAAATATCTGAGATGCCGATAGATGGCGTGTTTTTAGCAATTGGACATAAACCAAATACAGATTTATTTAAAAATATTATCGATTTAAATGAATCAGGTTATATAATTACTAATAACGGCACGAACACTAATATACCAGGAATATTTGCTTGTGGAGACGTGCAAGATTGGATATATAGGCAAGCTGTTACTGCTGCAGGTACTGGATGCATGGCTTCTATAGATGCTGAAAGATTTCTTGATCACTAAAAATAAAAATGGAATTCTGCCTGGCGGAGGGGAGAGGATTCGAACCTCCGAGACCCTTGCGGGCCTAACGGTTTTCAAGACCGTCGCAATCGTCCACTCTGCCACCCCTCCAAGCAATAAATAATTGTAGTAGTTTTCTTTAAAAGTGTCCAATTAAAAGTTATTTATAAATTTATAATTTCTATTGGTTCAACTTCATATAATAGGTCAATTTTTAATACTTTAGAATAAAAATACAATTCAGCATCTAAAGCTTTTTTTTTATTATTCCCATTTCTAAAACCATGTTGTTCATTCTTAAAAAAAATGGACGCTACAGTAGTCCCATTAGCAATTAATGATTTTAATATTTTTTCTGATTGGGATGGCGGAACAATTTTATCTTCTAATCCTTGGAATATAATCATTGGAGTATTTATAGAGGTAACATTATTTAAAGGAGACCTATTATAATATTCATCAATATTTTCTGGAAAAGTCGCTATAAGTGTATTTAGATATTTAGATTCAAATTTATGGGTATCTAATAATAGGCCTTCAAGATCACTTACTCCATAATAACTAGCACCTGCAGCAAAAATATTCGACCTAGCTAATGCAGTCATAACTGTAAAGCCTCCTGCACTACTTCCTCTAATTATAATCTTATTTTTATCTATTATATTTTTATTAATTAGATACTGAACTCCATTAATGCAGTCGTCAACGTCTGCTATTCCCCATTTACCATTAAGTGCCTTTCTGTATTCTGTTCCATACCCTGTACTACCACGATAATTCACATCTAAAACTGAGAAACCTCTACTAGTCCAAAATTGTACATCCATATTTAATGTAATTGAAGCAGATCCAGTTGGGCCGCCATGGATAATAACGATTAATGGTGGTTTTTCATTAGCACCTGCAACAAAATCATTAGAACAGGGCGGATAGAAAAAGGCATGTGAGTCGGCCCCTTCTGTAGTTTTAAATTTTATAGATTCTGGTTTAGAAATATAATTTGAAGGGATATTTGATGACATAGATTTTTTTAATGTTTTTAATACATTTGTATTTACATCAAATTCGAAAATAGAAAAAACTTTTGAAACACTACCTCCTCCAAAATATATTTTCCCTTGATAAATTTCAATATTACTTCTTGAAATATCATAACCTTCTTCAAGTTTAATATCTTCTAAAATTTTTGTTTTTAAATTAATTTTGCCTATATACCAATATCCATTTTTGGTATATTTAGATATTATTAAATCAGAAGATGCAAAAACATAATTACTCATACCAAATACCCACATAGGAGAGCCAAATTCAGCTTTATATTCTAAAATAATTTCTACTACTTGATTATTATTAAATTTATGTAAATTCCACCAACCATTTCTATCAGATACAAAATAAAGAATCCCATCAGGCGACCATTCTGGCTGAAATACAGATTCTTGATCAGAAATAATTTTTCTTTTATTAAATAAAAACCCTTCACTATCTAAATCGGCAATCCACAATTCATTACCATCCCATGGCATATTAGGGTGATTCCATGAAAGCCATACCATACTTTTTCCATTAGGACTTATTCTAGGATTTGAATAAAAATCATTACCAGTAACAATAACTTTTTCATTTGATTTATTATTAAGATCTATAAAAATAATTTCATTTAACGGTTCATTTTTTTCATTAATATGAGATTCCCTCACGGACACAATATTATTTCTATGTTTATCAAAAGTTAGATCTGCATATCTCATCTTTTGTATTTGAGAAATTAACTCGGGGTCATTTTTACCAAATTGCTTATAAATTAATTGGTTTTTATTATTTACAAAGTAAGTAACCCCATTTGTTATACATATAGCTCCACCGCCATATTCATGAACCCTGCTTCTAACACTATATTCATCAGGAGTTATGTCTAAATTTAAACCTTCAGGATTATATTTCACCAATACATTTCTACCAGATTCTTCAGGTCTCATTTCTATCCAATAAATATCTCCTTGGTCCAACCTAATTTCACTTAACTCTACAATTTCTTTTACGACAAAATCTGATGTAATCATTGATTTCCAAGAGCCAAAAGATGCTATTTTAAGACGATTCATATTTCTGCCTATTAAAACCTATGATTATATTTATACTTAAGTTATTATAATCTTATTTGAGACTAAGAAACAAAAAAATATATATAAAGGAATTCAAGTATGGAAGAAAAATCAAGCTTTATTTGGCCAAAAAATGGATATTCCCATAGTATATATAGTTCAAAGCCATTCCATATTGAAACAAGGAAATTAATTGAACATAAAGAGAAAGAAACTGTCTGGTCTGAGCCGGTATTATTTACTGATTCGAGTACAGTAGCCATTAAAGCAGACTTACATGGAGGACTTGGAGGTAGTGCAGACGATCACATTCACTATGATTTTGTCGAATGGTGGATAATTTTAAAAGGCAAACTAGAATTTCAAATTGGGAACTATGAACCTTTCATAGCCTCTACAAATGATATTATATCAGCTCCAATTGGGCTTAGGCATTTGATTATTTCTTCTGGAAATAACCAATCAGTTAGGCTAATTATAGGAGTGCCAGGTGGCTCTGGGCATGATGATAAAAAATTAAAAGGATCACAAGACGAATCTCTTCCAAAAAGAAACACCCCCTCAAATCAAATACACACGAAAATCCAAGAAACAATTAAAAAATTTGGCAATTACTGCTGGTCAAAAACCATCCTGAAAAATCAACATACTCAGGCACAATTAATATCTGAAACATCTAATTCAAATAATTCATCAAGGTATAAAGATCCATTTAACCAATGGTATATAGTTATTCAAGGAAAAATAAATTTTTCTTTTGAAAAAGAAAATGATATAAATGCAGTCGAGGGAGATATAGTATATATACCTAAAGAGCTTATTTATAATATAAATACCTTAGGATCAAAAACTTCTTTAAGAATGTCTATATCTAAACCAAGATAATAATTTAATTACCTGCCAAATGGTATCTTTTTAAAAGATTCTGTATACTGCATACCTTTACCCTTAGCTTTTTCTCTTCGCAAATCTTTCATACGCTTACTTACTACTTCTCTATCATTAACTGGAAGCTGAGAAACATGTTTCATTAAGGCATCAATTGATGTTTCAATGTGATCACTTACATCAATCCATAAATCAGGGTCTGGATGGCTAAATATCCAAGCCTCAGCCACTTTGTGAGGCTCCAACCCAGCTTCTATTAATTCTGGGAATGTTAAACGATCACGCGCAGTAGGAAAAATTGCAGACAAGGTAGCTTCTCCTGCAGCAATATGATCAGGATGCCCTACTCCCCAACTCCCGTCTAAATTTCTCATAGGATATTGGCAAATCACTATATCTGGACGATGTCTTCTAATCTCTCTCGCAATATCTCTTCGCAAATCTAAAGATGGAGTTAAACAACTATCTTCATAATCTAAAAAAACAATATCTTTTAATCCTAGCACCTTGCCAGCATCAATTTGTTCCTGTTTTCTAATTTTTGACAATTTACTTTGAGTCATGCCTGGCTCACTACTTCCTTTACTTCCATCTGTACACATAACATATACAAACTCCCAACCTTCACGAATTAATCTTGCAACAGTTCCAGAACTACCATATTCAGCATCATCAGGATGAGCAACGACAACCATTCCTCGACTAAATTCTTTATCATTTTTATTTTCTTTCATAGAATCTCCATAAGCATATATATTTGATTTGTCTAATTTCATTTTACACTCTTTAACATTAATTATAATAATGATTCACTAGCATGATAAATAAATTCCATTAATATATTCGGATACACACCAAGAATAATTAATCCCAAAAACAAAAAACCTAAAATAACTTTAGATAATATTGGAATATTAAAACTTTCTTGGTCTTCATTTTTATCAATATATATTTTACGAATAACTTGTAAATAATAATAAAGTGAAATTAAGCTAGCTGTAATTGCTATTCCGACGTACCATAAAGAAATTTGTGTACCTATTGCGTTAAATAAATAAAATTTACTAGTAAAGCCAGCAAAAATTGGCAAACCCCCTAATGAAATCAATGATGCTGTAATCAAAAGTGACATTAAAGGAGACCTAGCACTTAAACCTTTCATTGAATTAATTTGTTCCTCCTCAGAATTTCCAAAAATAATATCAACACATAAAAATATAGATATACTAGCTATGCTATATGATATTAAGTGTAGAATAATTCCATTTACTATTAGCCTGCTAAAATCGATTATAATTAAACCTTTTTGATCTAAGGTTCCTATTGCAGCTACTCCCAACAAAATATATCCAGCATGCCCAATACTTGAATAGGCTAATAATCTTTTTATATTTGACTGAATTAAAGCTACTACATTACCAATTACCATAGAAATAATTGAAAAACCAATTAAAATAAATTGCCAATCTTGAGCAATAGGCATCAATCCAGAAATTATAACACGGATAAATAATGCCACCACAGCAATTTTTACAAGAACAGCTAAATATACTGTTACAGGAGTTGAAGCTCCTTCATATACATCTGGAATCCACATATGAAATGGAACAATTCCTATTTTAAACAAAAATCCTACAATAAACATAGAAAATCCTATAATCAAGCCCATACTCATATCAGAATTTAAACTTAATTCTTGTTGAATTTGTGTTAAATTTGTTGTCCCAAGATGTCCATATATCTGACTAACTCCATATAACAATATTGCTGAAGAAAAAGCTCCTAATAATATATACTTTACAGAAGCTTCATTTGCTCTTTTGTTAAACCTGTTAAAAGCAACTAAAACATATAAGCCAAAACTTAAAAGCTCTAAGCTTATATAAGCGGTAAGAATTTCCGAAGAGCTTACCATAAACATCATTGCTAATATAGTAAAAATTACTATACTGTAATATTCTGCTACATATGAAAAATAATTATTTACATAGTTTCTTGAAGACAAAATTAATACCGCACCTAAAATCAAGAAAATTGCCTTAAAAAATACTGCATATCCATCTAAAATCAGAATGTTTTCATATATATTAGCTTTAGTATTCCAAATAGGTACAATTGAAAATATTAAAATTAGAATCAATCCGGTGGATGCAATGTATGCAATAAATTCTTTAAACTTAGGTTTTAAAAATAAATCTAATCCAAGTATGATAAAAGCTAAAGAGCCTACCAATATTTCAGGTATTAGTAAATCTAAGTTATTAGTCATAAGGCACCTAAAATATTACCCAAAAGTGGCGTAACTCCAGCTGTGATCATATCAATAAATGGTAATGGATACAGTCCTCCAAATAATATTAGTCCAACTATAATTATTCCAGCTATGTTTTCAAATTTTGTAGCGTCTAAATTACTATAATCATTTTTATCTGCAACTCCAAAGAATACGCTAGATAAAAGCCGTAAGATATAAATCGCAGTAATTCCAGCCCCTATTACTGCCAAAGACCCAAACAATACTCCTAAAGACCCGTAAGATTTAAAAACTCCTAAGAAAATCAATATTTCAGCAGTAAATCCACTTAAACCTGGCAGCCCTAAAGATGTTAGTCCTGCCAGAACAAAGAAAACAGATATATATGGCATTTTTTTAATAAGGCCGCTAAGAATAAGTGTATCCCTAGTATGCATAGAATTATAAATTGCTCCAACAGCTAAGAAAAATAAAGCGGTCATAATTCCATGAGAAAACATTTGAAAGACTGCTCCAGTTAAACCTAATTGCTCCATACTAGCTAATCCCATTAAAACATATCCCATATGACTTACACTTGAATAACCTACAACATACTTTAAATCAGTCTGCCCAAGTGCAGAAAACGCGCCATAAATTACGTTTATACATCCTAAAATCATCAATACAGGCATCAAAGAATTTGCACCCTCTGGAAGTAACGTCATTCCAATTCTTATAATTCCAAAAGCTCCTAATTTCATTAAAACTCCAGCATGAACCATGCTTACCGAGGTTGGCGCTGCCACATGCCCATCAGGAGACCATGTATGAAAAGGCCACATCCCAGCCAATATCCCAAACCCAATCATAATCATCAAGAAATTTATTTGTTGGAAATATAACGAAAATTTATCGTCTACAACTTTTTGAATTTCTAATATATTAAAAGATCCTAATCCAGCTTGAACAAATATGGCGATAATTGCAACCCAAATTAATACACTGCCAGCAACTAAAAATAACGTTAATTTCATTGCAGCATATTCTTTAGTTCTAATAAAAGTTCGAAAATCACTACTGCTGCCCCAAAACCCAATTAATAAAAACATAGGCATTACAGACAATTCATAGAAAAAGAAAAAGAAAAACATATCATAAGATATAAAAACACCGAAAACACCAGCTAATAATAGAAAATAAAGAACAAAGAAATCTTTATTACGGCTCTGAATGTTCCATGAAGCCATAACTCCAGTTAACATCACAGTACCAGTTAACAAAACCATCATTACAGATATTCCATCAACTCCTAAATTTAAAGTTATTCCTTTATCACCTAAAGGCCAAGAACCTTTAATGCTTAGCCATTGCCAATCCCATAATAATTGAACACCACCTACGTTGATTTCATATAAAACAAATATCCAAATAGAAATAATGAAAGTAATAATTGAGACTACTAAAGCAATATACTTCACTAAATCACTTAAATAACTAGGTATAATTAAAATTAAAGCTGCTCCAAGTAAAGGCAACAAAATTGTTAATATTAAAATATTTTCTTTAATTAAATCCATTCTTAATTACCAATCACAATATTACCCATGCAAGAATTAAAATCAAAAATCCAATAACCATACTTATTGCATATCCATGCATTTTACCTGTTTGAATAAATTTAAGTTTCAATCCTAATAATCTTATCGATAAAGAAGTTTTATCTACACCAAAATCATTAACGATCAATCTATCAAACAAAGCAATAAATTGAGCAAATTTAAATATTATTTGATTAATTACATATTGATATAAATCATCAACATAATATTTATTTAACAATAATTTGTAACTCCAACTCATTTTTATTTTAAACCAATCACGTAAATATTTTTTGTTTTTAACATAAATAAACCACGTTAAAATTAAAGCTGTAAATGATAAAATACTCGAAAAAATTATCAATAATATATTGATATGTGCAGCTTTATGACCGGAAATAAAATATATAAAACCATTGAAAGTTGATATATCTAATAGTAATACACTCATAAAAATTGCCATTAAAGCTAATATTATTAATGGCAAAATCATCAACAAAGGAGATTCTTTAACATTAGAGTTCTTATCTTTTAAACTTCCGAAAAAAGTAACAAAAGTTAATCTAAATATATATAATGAACTTAAAAACGCACCTATCAATGTCATAATTAAGACCCAAATGCCCCCTTGTTCAAATACCGTCAACAGAATTTCATCTTTGCTAAAAAAACCACTTAACGGTATTATCCCTGCCAAAGAAGTTGCCCCTATAATAAATGTAATTGCTGTAACGGGCATTTTTCTAACCAATCCGCCCATATTTCTTATATCTGTTTCTCCATCCAGTTCGTGCATTAAAGATCCAGCACCTAAAAACAATAAAGCTTTAGAAATACCATGAACTATAAGATGAAAAATAGCAGAAGCTACTCCGGCAAAACCCAAAGACAGCATCATTAAACCTAAATGACTAATAGTTGAATAAGCTAAAACACGTTTAATATCTTGCATAACAATCGCCATAGAGCCAGCAAATATAAAGGTAAATAAGCCAATAAATACAACAAAATCTAAAACATAAGGAGCTAATACAAATAATGGCATCATTCTAGCTACAAGATATACTCCAGCCGCAACCATAGTAGCAGCATGAATTAAAGCACTAACAGGAGTAGGTCCTTCCATTGCATCCGGTAGCCATACATGAAAAGGAAATTGAGCAGATTTACCCATAGCACCTAAGAAAATCAAAAATGTCGATACTGTCAAAATGTTATCACTCACTCCTCCATTTTTAGCAATATGAAAAATTGAGGAGATATCAAATGTGCCTGTTGATTTAAAAATTAAAATTATTCCTATCAATAAAGCAACATCACCAATCCTGGTAGTAATAAATGCTTTTTTAGCAGCTTCAGATGCAGCTTTTCTCTCATACCAAAAACCAATTAACAAATAAGAGCCCAGTCCTACTAATTCCCATGCAAAATACATTAAAAGAAGATTATCTACCAGCACCACTACAATCATTGCAGCTGCAAACAAACTATGTATAGAGAAGTACCAACCAAACCTAGGGTCTCCTTTCATATAGCTAATAGAGTATATTTGGACTAATAAAGCTACTAATGTTATTAAACCCAGCATTGTTAATGAAAGGCTATCAAGTAAGATGCCCCAAGATATTCGCGTATCTAAAATTACAATCCAATCAATAGAAAATTTAATTGAATTTAAGTCAGTTGATAAAAAATCAACTAATATAAATATGAATAAAATAAATGAACATAATATAGAAAAAACCGATATTAAAGAACTTTGCAATGGAGCTTTTCGTGCAAAAATTGCTGTTAATATAAAACTAACACCACATATAATTGGAGGAATATAAGCTAAATTAATACCCATACTTACTTTCTGTAAAGTACATATTTACCATTTCATCAAATCAATTTCATCTATATTAACTGAAGATTTGTTTTTATGAAGACGTAAAATAATAGCTATAGCAAGTGCTAATTCAACCGCTGCTATAGTAATAATGAATACAATCATCACATGGCCAAAAATTCTTTGACTTTGAGAAAAATCCCTAAACGCAGCAAAGCCAATAAAGTTAATATTAATTGCATTCAACATTAATTCTATGCACATTAAAATTAAAATAGCACTCCTTCTTGTTATCACTCCGTAAATTCCAATACAAAACATTATTGCACTTAAAATTTGAATATGTACGAGTTCTATCATGAATCATTCTCTCTATCTTTTAATATTACAATTGCTCCAATTAAAGCAACTAGTAATACTAAAGATGCTATTTCGAAAGGAATCCCCCAATACTGAAAAAGATCATTACTAAAGTCAGTAAAATTAACTAACTTTAGCTTTTGGGTATTAATTTGAGTCTGCAAAATACCTATAATAAGTATAAGAAGTGTTAATATAGATAAAACTGCAGATAGGGGCCAGTATTTAATATTAGAAAGATTTCGAAAATCATCTATCTTGGTAAGCATCAAGGCAAATAATATTACCGTAACAACTGCGCCTCCATATATTAAAACCTGAACAATGGCAAGAAATTCAGCTAGTAATAATACAAAAATCCCTGCTGTACCTAAAAGAGCAAAAAATAAAGAAAATGCAGCATACATCATATTTCTAGAAAAAATAACACCCAGAGATCCAAATAATACTATGGCACTAATGATATAAAATATTATTAAAGAAATCATAAAATAAAAAATCTAACTTACTTATCTTCATTCTGGTTTATTTTTTTTACAGGGACGCCGCTATTTTTTTCCGGTTGCTTAGGTTCCCATTTTGTATCTGATTGAAATTTGATACCTAAATCCAATAATTGTTGCAAATCAAATCTATTACCATTACGAGCACGTTTACTTAATTCATGTTCATGGCTCATTTCGATTGCATCAAAATTACATACTTCTACACATATACCACATAAAATACATCTACCTAAATTTATTTCAAATTCATCAATTATCTTTTTACGCCTACTTTTACCTTCAGAAAACAAAGGATTATCTTTCATTTTTGCAGACATGCATTCAGTAGGACATTCACGTACGCAAACCATACATCCAGTACAGTAAGGCTCTTCTATTTGATAATCCCATGTCAAAGAAGGAAAGCCCATAAATCTACTTTCAATTTTTAATCGCTTTTCTGGATCCGGATATTGAGCAGTAACTGGGCGCCTAAACCCCGCTTTAATAGTTACTAGTAATCCATTTAAAAACCCAATCATTATTTTTTCTATCCTCTATAAATTATTATTGTAAATAGGACTAATTAAGTTCAAATTCATTTTTTTCATCCAAAAGAGATTTAGTAGATATAAGCTTAATTGTATTAATTTCATTATTAATCAAAAATTTTCTTTGAATTATGAATATGCATAATATTAATAAAATTATGGAGATTATAGATAAAATCCATAAAGACAAATTATAATATAAAACAGAAGCCGTAATTGTTACATTGATAAAAGCCATTGGGATTAACATTTTCCATCCAAAGGACATTAATTGATCTATTCTCAACCGTGGATAAGTAGCACGTATCCAAAAAATCACCCCGATAACTACCATTGTTTTAAATAAAACAACTAAAACAGATAAAGTAATTTGTAAATTACCAGAAAATGGGATATTTGGCCAATGCCAACCTCCCAAAAATAATAAAACAGTTAATATTCCAATTGTAAATGTATTTATATACTCTGATAAATAAAAAACTGACCAATGAGCTCCACTATATTCAACGAAAGGACCACCCACAACTTCAGATTCAGCATGGTGAATATCAAAAGGCGTTCGACCTAATTCTGCTAGCCCTGCAATAAAAAATAAAACTAAACCTAAGGGCTGAATAAATAGATTCGGTATATTTACTTGTGAATCAACAATTTCAACCAAATTTAAGGATTGATTTAATATGGCAATAGCTAGTATAGCCATTATAAGAGGAATTTCATAACTAATCAGTTGTCCTGCAGCTCTAAGTCCTCCCAAAACCGCATATTTATTAGCAGACCCCCAGCCAGCCATAATTAAACCTAAAATAGATAATACAGATACTGCTACAATAAAAAACAATCCTAAGTCTAAACTTCGTAACACCATATTTTTACCAAACGGAATAGTAACCCATACTAGAAAAGCTGGTACAAATACAATTATTGGAGCAAACCAATAGACTAATTTATCAGCCCAAGCAGGCAATATATCTTCTTTAGAAATCAATTTGATTGCATCAGCTATAGGCTGTAAAGTCCCATGAAAGCCTACTCTCATAGGGCCCATTCTCATCTGAAACCTTGCTAAAGCCTTGCGCTCGAACCAAGTTAAAAATAAAACCATTATAGTCAAAGATAAAAACAACCCAAAAACATAGCTAGAATAAGTAAATAACTGTGTAAAATTCAACGATCAACTTCTCCCATAATAATATCAATTGAGCCTAAAATCGTAACAGCATCAGCAATATAAGCACCCTTCAATAAATACTGCAATGATTGTAAATTAGCAAAAGAAGGTGCCCTCACTTTAACTCTATAAGGCTTGTCAGATCCATCACTTACTAAATAAACCCCAAAATCACCTCTTGGACTTTCAGTTCGAAAGTAAACTTCTCCTTTAGGAGGCCTAGCTATTCTTCTAACCTTAGCCAAAATAGGCCCTTCTTCCATTTGATCCATTGCCTGTTTAATAATTATTACTGACTGCCTCACTTCTTCCAACCTAACATAATACCTGTCCCAGCAATCCCCCGAAGTTGCAATTGGAATTGCATAATCAAATCTATCATAAATAGAGTAAGGCTTTGATACGCGAATATCTCTAGCCACACCACTAGCACGTAAATTTGGACCGCTAACTCCAAAATCTACTGCATCGCTAGCGCTAATTACACCAACATTTTTTGTTCTGGCAAGAAATATTTCATTTTTTGATAAAAGCTGATCACATTCTTCTATCCCTTTACTAACTTCCTCTAATAATAACTGTAGGCGATTATTAAAATTATCAGGAAGTTCTTCTTTTATTCCGCCTATACGAAAATAGTTGTGCATCATTCTTGCACCTGTGACAGATTCAAAAAAATTTTGAATCTTTTCTCTTTCCTTAAAAGCATAAAGAACTGGAGTCATTGCGCCAACATCTAGGCCATAAGTACCATAAAATAGTAAATGGCTTGCTATCCTGTTTAATTCGCTCAATATTACTCGAACATAGCTTGCGCGATCTGGTATTTCTAATTCCATTAATTTTTCTACAGCTAAACAAAACCCAAGTTCCATATTTAAATTTGCGACATAATCAAGTCTATCAAATAATGTTACAACTTGAGCATATCTTTCATATTCACATAGTTTTTCTGATCCTCTATGTAAATACCCAATATGAGGCTCTACCTCAATTATACGTTCTCCATCTATATTCAATAACAATCTAAAAACCCCATGAGTACTTGGGTGCTGGGGGCCCATATTTATCATTAAATCTACACTATCTGAAGAATTTATAGTTTTATTAATTTTCATAATCTTATGTTAAGCATTCTAGCATTAAAGTTTACCATTCCTGATAATCATTTATAGGAAAACTTTTTCTTCCTGGATATCCTTCAAACCCTTCAAAAAGAAGTAAAGGTTTTAAATTTGGGTGCCCCGAAAAATTTACTCCAAATAAATCATGTGCTTCTCTTTCAAACCAGTCTGCAGCACGCCAAATATTAACAACTGAATCAATTATAGGAGAATCTATTGAAATCAATGATTTGATAATTATACTTTCCTTTAATTTAAAAGAGGTCAAATGATAAACAACTTCAAGGTTTTTTTCGTAATCAACTAAAGTAATACATTCAAGATAATTAAAGCTTAAATCGGGGCTGTTTTTTAGTACCTTACAAATAGAGTTTATATACTTGGGTTCGATATTTAGTTGAATATCTTCTTGCAAAGAATGCATACCTATACTTGCCATTGAGGAAAATTTTTTATTGAATAAAGATATTAAATGATTTTGATTAAGAGTAGGTTTTAAAGATGATAAATTAGATTTATCGTCTTTAAAACTGTTATTATCATTTTCCACTAATATTTGAATCCTTTTTTATTTTTTCTTGTAGCTGCAATATTCCATACTGTAATGCCTCTGGACGAGGAGGGCATCCAGGCACATAAATATCTACCGGCACAATATGATCTACTCCCATTACAACTGAATAAGAACGATAATACGGACCTCCGTTAGTAGCACAACTCCCCATAGCTATTACCCATTTGGGATCTGGCATTTGCTCATAAAGAATTTTGATAGGTTCTGCCATTTTTTTAACTACTGTTCCTGCAACTATCATAACATCAGCTTGTCTAGGAGAAGGCCAAGTTACAACACCAAATCGATCAAGATCATGATGGGACATATGAGCACTAATCATTTCAATAGCACAACATGCTAAGCCAAAAGACAATGTCCACAAAGATGATTTTCTAGCATTAGCAAAAAGTTCATTTGATTTACATACAATTGCGTTAGGAAGCACTTTTTCAAAAATACTTGGAGCCGGGGTATTCCCTTTATGTAAGTCATTCTCTTCTGTTGAGTCTATTGCCATTGCAAAACTCCTTTTCTCCAAGAATAGATCAATCCAAAAAATAATATAGCAATAAATAAAATCATTTCATAGAAAACTATGGGCATTGATTTCAAAAAAATTAGTGCCCATGGAAATAAAAACACAGCCTCAATATCAAAAAGCAAAAAAAGTATAGCAAATACATAATAACGAATGTTAATTTGAGACCAATTATATGAATCAGGTAATATACCACATTCATATGGCATTTCTTTGATTTCAGACTTACGCTTAGGGGCAATTAAAAAAGAAATTAAAAACATTCCTAGAACTGCTGACAGCCCTAAAAAAGACATAATTAATATTACTGCCCAATTAATATCATATCCTAAAGGCAAATTCATATCCTAATACAAAACTATTGGAGCTATAAAATAATTTTAGCACCAGTTTTAAAGCACTGTCAAACTTTTTTTAACTGAAATATCTAGCTATTTCATCTCTTTTAAACGTGGGCATTTTTTTGGTTCCTTTTTTAGAAACTAACATTGATCCATATTCTTTAGGCATAATTTTTCCAATTTTATAGCCAAACGAACCTGATAATTTAAGACTATCAATTAATTTTTTAGAACTTTCTGGTTTAACCGTACACAACAATGAACCAGATGCAATCATTCCAAAAGGATTTATGCCAGTTTTTAGACAGATTTCAGCACATTCCGGTAATATATGTATATTATTTTCTTCAATATGCAACCCTACGTTTGCAGCTACTGAAACCTCCTCTAATGCTCCAAATAAACCTCCTTCTGTTGGGTCATGCATAGAAGTTACAACTCCTGAATTGATTGCCACTTCACTATCATTTTTAACGCTTATACCTGGATTAAATAAATAATTTTTCGCATTATTAATAGACTTTTTACTTATACCTAAAGATAAAAGCTCAATCTCCTTTTCTCTAGCAATAATAGATGTTCCTTCAATTGCTATACCTTTAGTTAAAATAATTTCATCTCCCACTTGCGCACCAGAAGTATATATCACTTCATTTTTATTAACTTCTCCCAGAATTGATCCAATCGCCAAAGGCCTTTCTAGTCCATAAGTTATTTCAGTATGTCCTCCAATCAATGTAATATTTGCATCTTCACAAGAATCAATTAATTGGTTAAATATATTTGTAATTAATTTTTTCGAATAATTCTCAGGAAAAAGCAATGTAGCCATTAACCATCTTGGCTTAGCACCCATTACAAATAAGTCATTTGAATTAATTTGAACTAAATACCATCCAATTTTATCAGTTACAAAAGTTATTGGATCCATTTTTGCAACGAGAAACCGATCGCCTAAATCAATCACTGCCGCATCTTCTCCAGGAGTAGCGCCCAAAATCACTTGTGGATCTTTGATAATAATTTTAGAAAGTAAATCTCCTAATAATTCTAATGGCAGTTTTCCAGCCTTCATTTTATTACCTGTGATTTCTGATATAAATAGTTTATGATAACTATAAATGCTACCATAAACTATTTATAAACTATTTATATGATTAATACAATTTTTTTTGATTTATATGGAACTTTAGCTGGATTTTCACCTGATCGATATGAAATCCAATCAAAAGCTTGTGGTAAATTCGGGTATTATGTTACCAGAAATGGAATAACTAAAGGATATGCTAGGGCTGACAACTTGATGTCAAAACAAAATCAAATTTATCCAATTAGAAAGATGAATCCTGAAGAGAAAAGGATTTTTTTCTCTGAATACCAAATACTCATATTAAGTGGAGATAAAATTAGTATCAAGGAAGAAACAGCAACAAAAATATGGAATTATATTCAGAAAATACCTTATGATTTAGCTTGCTATAAAGACGTATATTCCTCGTTAAATAATTTAAAAGCAAAAGGAATCAAATTAGGATTAATATCAAATATGAATACAAATGGCGTCGAGCTATCCTCTAGGCTTGGCCTATCTACTTATCTAGATTTTATAATAACTTCAAAAGATGCAAATTCAGAAAAACCTCATCCTGAAATTTTTATTAAGGCATTAGAAAAAGCTAGAGTAACACCTGGAAATTGTATACACGTTGGAGATCAAATCATTTCAGATATTAATGGAGCTAAAAATGCTGGAATCATGCCTGTCTTAATTGATAGAGATAATATTCATGACAACTTTAAAGAATGCGAAAAAATTGCAACACTTACTGAACTATTTAAAATAATTAAATCATTAAATGGTTAAATTTTTTATCGAAATCTTGTATTTTAGTTAATATATCCAATAATTCTTCTTTCCATATTTCATTGTCTTCACTAATATTAATAGTTACTTTATTGTTTCCGATAATAACTGAATGATTAAGGATTTTTTGAAGGATATCTTTAGCCCCACCTATCTCATATATAAAATACAAAACAACTTTATTGTTTTCCCTAAAAATAGACTTCACATTGAGCTCTTTTGCAATTAAACCTATCCTATTAACATATAATAGGTTTTCAACTGAAAACGGTAACTCTCCAAATCGATCATATAATTCATCTCTAATTTCAATCAAATTATCATTAAATTGCATTTTCCCAAGTCTTTGGTAAATATCTATTCGTTGAGCAATATCAGATATATATGTAGAAGGAATATTCGATGATATTCCTAATTGAATCATAGACTTAATTGGAGGATTAAAAGGGTCTTCTTTAATTTTTGACTTGGTGCAGGTATCCTGGGAGCTTCCCTTAAGATCATCTACTGCATAAGCTAGAAGTTTATTATATAAATCAAAACCAATAGATTGTATATGTCCGCTTTGCTCAGCTCCTAAAACATTACCAGCCCCTCTGATCTCTAAATCTTTCATAGCTACTTGAAATCCTCCTCCTATATCTTTCAAATCCAAAATAGCCCTAAGTCTATTTTGGGCTTTAAAATTAATTGAAGAAGATTTACCAGATAAAAAATAAGCATATGCCTTTTTAGAGCCTCTACCAACTCTGCCTCTTAATTGATAAAGTTGAGATAACCCAAACGAGTCTGCTTTATTAACTATTAAAGTATTTACGTTTGCTAAGTCTAGCCCAGACTCTATAATAGTTGTACAAATAAGTATATCAATATTATAGTTTGCAAATTCCCTCATTACAGACTCAAGTTCATTTTCAGGCATTTGGCCATGAGCTATCGCAATACTAGCTTTAGGAACTAATGTGTGTAAATAATTCGCAAAATAATTAATATTTTGAACCCGGTTATGAACAAAAAAAACTTGTCCTTCCCTATCTAGTTCTCTAACAATTGCTTGCTTTATAATCGAATCACTAAATTCATAAATATATGTTTTTATCGGAGATCTATCATCGGGAGGTGTTTCAATCACACTCATATCCCGCACACCGGCTAAAGACATATGCAATGTACGAGGAATAGGAGTAGCAGTCATAGTTAAAATATCAACTTCACTTCTCATCAATTTAAATTTTTCCTTGTGTTCTACCCCAAATCTTTGTTCTTCATCAATTACTACTAATCCTAAATTTTTAAAATTAACATCTTTTTGAATCAATCTATGCGTACCTATACAGATATCCACACTTCCATCAAAAAGTCCATTAATAATTATTTTTTGCTCTTTCTTAGAGCGAAATCGACTTAAAACTTGTATATTAGTAGAATAAGGCGTTAACCTTTCTCTAAAAGTTTCATAATGCTGTTGTGCAAGAACAGTTGTAGGAGCTAAAATAGCTACTTGTTTTCCATTCATGACTGCCTTGAATGCAGCCCTTAAGGCTACTTCAGTCTTACCATAACCAACATCACCACAAATCAATCTATCCATTGGTAAATTTGATTCCATATCTGTCTTAACATCTTTAATTGCCTGGATTTGATCATCAGTTTCTTGAAATTTAAACGATCTTTCAAGTTCTTCCTGCCATTTAGTATCTGGAGAAGTAGCAATTCCTTTAGATATTTCTCTTTTAGCATATATATTTAAAAGGTTTGCTGCAATTTCTCTAGAAGAGTCTGTAGCCTTTTTTTTGGCTTTATTCCACTCTTGAGTTCCTAATCTTGTCAGTCTTGGCAAATGCTGGGAAGGGGCTACATAAGGACTAATACGATCCAAGTTATCCATTGGAATATATATTTTATCTTTTTTATCATATTCAAGAATAAAGTATTCTAGTCCATCTTTTTCACCAGGAATAAATCCTATTTCTAAAAATTTCCCAATACCATGGTCAATATGAACCATATAGTCCCCTTTTTTTACTTCAGTAAAAAAAAGGGGCGTTTTATTAGTTTTTTTATTAGTTTTCCTGTTTATAACCTTGCGATTAGAGAAACCAAAAATCTCTATATCTGAAAAAATAATAAATTTATTTTTAGCATCATCTAATATAAAACCAGGTATAATATTAATTGATTCTGTTTGTAAAATATATATATTTTTTATTAATTTTTCTTTTAAAAAATCTGACTTAGACAAAATACCAATATCATAATCTTTTAAGCTTTCAAGTAGTCTTCCAGAATGCGCACTAATAATAATAATTTTATATTTCTGCAATATAAAATTATCAACTTCCTTGCAAAAAGAAGGCATATCTCCATAAAATGAAGGTGGCTTAATAAAACAATCTGAATCAGCGATTAAATCTTCATTGCCGTCTGAAATAAAAATTTTTAAATTTTTAGAAAAAGAAGAAATCTGATGAAATATATCATCACATTCTGCTATTGAAGAAGGAAAATATCTAGGCATTTCTTCTCGTAACAATTTAATTTCTTTAGATTTAGAATGTTGCTCCTGGTATTCTTTAGATGATTTAATGATTTTCTCATAATCAAAGAAAATCATTAAATCATCTTTTTGAAAATGATTAATTACTGTATCTTGATTGAAAAATCCTAAATAAAAAGAGCTGTCTTCAATTTCAAAACCAGAAATTAAATTTTCTATATCATTTTTTATTTGTATCTCTGTATCTTTTGAAATATTTTCCCAATTTAAAGATTCGATTTGGGTATTTAGTGATTCTCTGTTTTGAAATTGAGGAATATATTCATGAGAAGGCAATATTTTAACCGAATTAATTAATTCTAGACTACGCTGCGTATTAACATCAAATTCCCTAATACTTTCAATTTGGTCTCCCCAAAATTCAATTCTTATCGGATTATTGAAGCCTGGTGGATACAAGTCTAATATACCCCCTCTTCTACTAATTATTCCAGGGCCATAGACAATAGAATCATTTTTATAGCCCATTTTTATCCATTTGGAAATCAAGCTATCTATAGAAATATTGTCACCTATACTTAAAGTATGAATAGCTTCACTTAAAATTTCAGTTGAAATAGTTTTTTGGATAATAGCTTCCAGAGAGGCTACTGTTATCGATTTATTTTTTAAATTATTAAATTTACTAGAAAGTATTTCAATCCGCCTTCTACTAGATTGAACATCTATTTCTGATTTATCATAAGCAGCTATATCATTACCAATAAAATGGTATAAATTTATTCCTTCACCGACCCAAAATAATAATTGCTCATATAATAAATTTGCATCATCTGGTTTAGCAGTTATAACTAAAATATTTTTATCAGTATCCTTTAGAAGACTAGACAAAAATATAGAAGCATTAAAGTTTTCAATATTAATATTTGAGTTAAAATTATCTTTTGAAAAGTTTTCAATTAAATTAACTGATTGCTTTAAATTTGCTAAAGCTTCATTTATAGAAAAAGACTTCATTTTATTATCAATTCAATGCTTTTTTCTAATTCATGCTCATCGGCGAATCCTTCATATTTACCAACTATAATACCTTCTGAATTTATTAAAAAAGTCCACGGCTCACTCGGTAACCCCCAATCTAAAACCACCTGGCTTATATTTGCTTGTTCTAGATTCCCTTTGATTTGGTCAGGATTATTATATACATCTATATGAATGAAATTCATTTTATCTTTATATTTACTCTTTAAAATTTTTAACACATCTACTTGCGGGCCACAAGTTTTTGTAATGCAATAAGCAGGACTCGCAAACACAATTAATAGAGGTTTAGCTGTTTTAATTGCATCAGAAATAGTCAAAGAATATAAATCTATATCTGGATGTAAATCAGAAGTAATATTACTTAACTTATATTCCGAAGTATAAGTTTTATTAATACTCATTGGAGCTTTAGAATTTAAAGAAGGAGTCTTGCTCTCATCTTGAACATTCAAAGCAGTTGTAACTTCTCCTTTTTTTTCTTGATTACTTACTGAAACAGTCATTCCCCAAGATCCAGGTCTATTAAAATTCATATTTGCTACATATATACCTCTCCCCTGAGGCCATTCATAATAACTAGCATTAACAACTTCATGAATTAAAGAATTTTTATTATTCGATAAATAAAAAGAATAAATTACTATTTCATAATCTTTTAACGGCCCAATGGATTCTTCTACTAACCCAAAAGCTATTCTGTTTTCACCAACACTTATATCAGTAGAAGCCCAATATACATTTAATTTCATTTTGTTATTATTGGAGTCTTCATAAACTGTTTGGTCCTTAGTTAATAAATTATTATGAGCCTGAAATGTTTGAACTTCATTGTTTGTGTTATTAAATTCACATGAAAAAAACAGAATTATTAATATCACAGGGAAAAAGCCCTTAATTAAATTTTTAGTCATAATTTAAAACCTCAACAATAATTAAACTCAAACAAATATATTTAGTTAAATATTTCAATAATAAAACTATTTTTTCTTTATTTAAGTTGATATATTATTATTTAAACATATTATATATATTTCCAATAGCTTCAACTACTTCATGTACATTTATTTATATTAATTAGATAGTTAATAAAGGAGAAATCCTATGCAAATTACTGATGTTAAATATAAAAGTTACCGTTGGCCACTAGCTATACCTATACGAAATGGTAGACATATATACCCTGAAGCAGGACTTAACATTATTCAAATAGATACAGATGAAAATATTTCAGGTATAGGTTTAATCGGAGGTGTTCATAATCCCCAGGAAATGTTCGCTGCAATTACAAATCACTTCAAAAAAGCTTTAATCGGGCAAAATCCTTTTAATACTGAACGTATTTTTTATGATTTGTGGCAACCTAAAATAATTGGACGAAGAGGAATGAGTACTCGAGTTATTAGTGGTATAGATATTGCTCTTTGGGATATTAAAGGAAAATATACTAATTTACCTTTATATAAGCTTATTGGAGGACAATTTAATAAAAAAATACCAGTATATGTTGCTGGAGGTTATTATGAAAAAGGAAAAGGTCTAAAAGAGCTATCTGATGAAATGATTAATAACATTTCATCAGGAGTTACAGCAGTAAAAATAAAAATTGGAGGCACTTCTATAAGTGAAGATGTAGAAAGAGTTAAAACTGTGAGATCCTCAATAGGACCCAACATTAAATTAATGGTAGATGCAAACTGCGCTTATAAGTATTATGAGGCGATAGACATAGCTAGAAAAATTGAAAATTATGATATCTTTTGGTTTGAAGAACCTCTTTCTCCCGATAATTATGAAGGATATAAAAAATTATCTCAATCTACAATTATACCAATTGCAACAGGGGAAAATGAATATACTAAATATGGTTTCAGAGATTTAATTAAAAATAGATGCGCTTCAATATTACAACCTGATGCATTAACAATGGGAGGAATTTCAGAATTTTTGAAAACTGCATATTTAGCTCAAGCAGAAGACTTGCCTATATCTCCTCATGGAAATCAAGATGTACATATACATTTGATTTCCAGCATATCAAATGGCCTGCTATTAGAATATTACAATGGCTCTACAGACCCTATGTGGCTAGATATGTTTGAAGAACCATTAAAAATCCAAAATGGACATGTAACAGCCCCAGAAAGACCTGGGTTAGGAATTAATTTAAACCATTCTGCTATTTCAAAATATCAAATAAATTAAATAAAAATATTTATTCTTCTGTTTCTGTATCAACATCACTTTGTCCAACAGGAACATCCCCTACTTCTGCTGATTCTTCAGTAACAACAGCTTCGTCTTCTTCAACTCTAGGAGGCATAACTCTTGCCACTAAAGTTTCTAATTTATTGTGAATTTCAATACCTTCGATATTTAGTACATCTTTTACAAATAATGAATTTTCAAAAGTTTCTAAAGAAGAAATATCTAAAACAAATTTTTCTGGAATATTTAAAGGCAAAGTTTGTACAGAAATTGATTGCAATGATTGCAATAAAGTTCCGCCTAATTGCCATACAGCTGATGCAGTTCCAGTTGTTGCAATAGGAACATTAACTTGAATTTTTTTATTAATATCTACTTTTAAAAAGTCTACATGTAAAACTTCTTCAGTTACTGGGTGTCTTTGCACATCTCTAATTAAACAGATATTTTCTTCACTTTCTCCATTGATTTCTAGAGATAGAGCAACATTTTTACCTGTAGTTGTTAATAACGTATCGATTATTTTTTTCTCAATACTTAAGTTTTTTGACGCTTCTTTATTTCCGTACATATGAATAGGAATGTCTCCATTACTACGCATTTTTTTTACTTTTTTTCCAATGATCACCCTGTTATTAACTTTTAATTTTAATATAGACATCCTAAGCTCCAAAAATGAGTTTGCTTTATAAATTTTATTTAAATCAGATACATATTATAACATGCCAATATTAATTTTTAAACCAAATAAATAGAACAAATGTGTTTACAATTTTATATTTGTCTGCTAGAATACCACTGTTTTCAATCCTCGTTTTTTACTTTAAATTTAGTATTAAATTATTATACCTAAATTATAAGGAAGGATCTTAATGAATAAAGATAAAGCTAAAGCGCTTGAATTAGCCATAAGTCAAATAGATAGACATTTTGGTAATGGCTCTATAATGAAAATGGGAGAGGACAGTAGAAATTCTGAAATACAATCTATTCCAAGTGGATCAATTTCTTTAGACTCGGCTTTAGGCATTGGAGGGGTCCCTAAAGGTAGAGTTACTGAAATCTTTGGCAATGAATCATCTGGTAAGACAACTTTAGCATATCATTTTATGGCAGAAGCTCAAAATTTAAAAGGATATGCGGCTTATATAGATGCAGAACATGCAATGGATCCTCTTTATGCAAAAAAATGCGGAGTAAATATAGATGAGTTACTCGTATCACAACCAGACACAGCTGAGCAAAGCCTTGAAATTTGTGAATACCTAGTGAGAAGTGGAGCGTTGGATATATTAGTTATTGATAGTGTAGCAGCAATGGTTCCAAGAGCAGAACTAGAAGGAGATATGGGTGATCATCATGTAGGATTACAAGCAAGGTTAATGTCTCAAGGACTTAGGAAGTTAACTGCAGCCATTGGTCGTTCAAATACAGCAGTAGTATTTATTAATCAAATAAGAGAAAAAGTAGGTGTTTTTTTTGGAAATCCTGAAGTAACTCCTGGAGGCAGAGCACTAAAATTTTATAGTTCTGTAAGAATAGACCTAAGACGTATTGAATCTCTTAAACAAGGTACTGATATAGTAGGAAATAGAGTAAAGGCCAAGATTGTTAAAAACAAAGTTGCTCCTCCATTTAGATTGGCTGAATTTGACATAATGTTTAATGAAGGAATTAGTAAAACTGGCGATTTATTAGATTTAGGAACTGAATCTAATATAATAAATAAAAGTGGTGCATTTTATTCATTTGGAGATACTAAATTGGGACAAGGAAGAGAAAACAGCAAAGTATTTTTAAAAAATAATCCCAAAATAACAAAAGAAATAGACTCTTTAGTTAGAAAATCTTTAGCTAAAGAAAAAACAATCTCTTAAAATACTCTTCAATTTTTTCTATATTATTAAATTATAGATACTAATTTATTCTCAACATTATTATTTTAAGATTAATTCTTTGTTATTATATAATTCATTTACTTTAAGTTAACCGAACAATCAAAATCCAACTTTTTAAATCCATGAAAGGAGAAATACATGTCAGTCAATGAAACCTGGGGATTAATCTCATTGGCAATAGCATGTGTTCTTCTATCAGCTTTTTTTTCTAGTGCTGAAGCAGCATATTTATCTCTTCAAAAATCTAGAATTTCACATTTAGCTACAACTGCGCACTCTGGAGCTATTCAAGTTGCAAAAATGCTTAAAACTCCAGAAAATCTACTATTCACTATCCTACTGGCAAATAATCTAGTTAACGTAGCATTTGCAGCAATAGTAACAGCTATAATTGTAGATAAAATTGGAGAGGCCCTAGGAGTGATTATAGCTACTCTATTGGGCACTATATGTTTATTAGTATTTGGAGAAACAATTCCAAAATCTTTAGCCTTAAGACATGCTGAACGTATAGCATATATTTATGCAAAACCAATAATTTTAACTCAATGGCTTTTTTCACCAATTGTTACAATCTTATATTGGTTAAGTAAGCATATAGGATCATTTTTCGGAAGCGTTTCTAATACATCAATCACAGAAGGAGAATTAAGAACTTTAATAGATATAGGAGAAGCAGAAGGGACATTTGAATCTAGCGAAGCTGAAATGTTAGAAAACGTATTCCGATTTGGAGACAGGCAAGTTAGAGAAGTAATGACTCCACGAACAGAAATGATTTCTATTAATAGGGGAACATCCCTGAAGAAATTCCTTTCTTTATATAAAGAAACCCCTCATACTCGTTTTCCAATTTTTAAAGAAACAATTGATAATATCGTGGGAATAATATCAACAAAAGATATTTTAAAGGCAATGGCTAATGAAACTTTAGATCTTGAAGGATCAGTTACCGATTCTATTAGAGATGTGTTTTTTGTACCTGAAACAAAAAGAATAGCAGAACTTTTTAACGAGCTCAGGCAAACTGGCAACCAAATTGCAATTGCAATAGACGAATTTGGCGGTATAGCCGGATTAGTCAGTTTGAAAGAGTTAGTTGAAGAAGTTATGGGACCAGTAGGTGAAGAAGGATCAGGGCCAGAAGAAGAAATAGAAACTATAAATAAAAACACATTTCAAGTTGACGGTGGCATAAGCTTAAAAGAAGTAAATGAACAAATGAATATATCCTTACCAGAAGGGGATTATGAAACTCTTGCAGGTTTTGCATTAAATATACTAGGCAAAATCCCATATGAAGGACAGCAACTAAGTTATAAAAATTTAAAAATAGAAATAATCACAATGAAAAATTTAAAAATAGAAACTCTACAAATAACTAAATCCAGAATATTGAATCAAGAGTAAAATAATCTGAAACCTAGTCTACAAGAAATATAATTCAAAATTAAATCAATAATCACTTATATATATTTAAAATTTTAGTATTTAAAAAACATGAATAAATCCAAAATTATTTATAAAATTAATAATTCTATAAAAAGCAATCTAATTAAACACAATGACCAATTAGGTAAAGTGTTTGTTATAGCAGTGTCTGGAGGGGCAGACTCGTTAGCAATGCTATACTCACTGTACACTATTAAAAAAAAATTAGATTTAAGCTTACATATCGCTCACTTTAATCATAATCAAAGAGGAAAAGAATCCCTAGAAGATGTTAAATTTGTAAAAAAAATAGCAAATATATTAAATATACCTTTTACAATTGGAGAATTAGATAAATCTATTACAAATGGGTTAACTATTAATGAAAATATATTAAGAGAATATAGATATGAATTCCTTTACTCTGTTGCAAAAAACATCGGATCAAAAACAATAGCTGTGGGCCATAATTTTAATGACAATATTGAAACAGTTTTAATGAATATAATAAGAGGAACAGGCCTAGACGGATTATCAGGAATAAAATCTATCACTAATCAACAAAAGGCAAATTATTCAATCAAAATATTTCGTCCTTTGTTAGGTTTTTCTCATGAAGAAACTATAAATTACTGTTCAATGAATAATTTAGAATTTAGAGAAGATTTGTCAAATTTCTCAAATAATTTCACAAGGAATAAAATTAGATTAGAGTTGATTCCATTTTTAGAAGAAAAATTCAACCCAGCAATTAATAATTCAATTAATCGTCTTTCTGACATAGCCGCTTCTAATCTTAATTATATTAATAAAAAAACAGATGAGGTAATGCAAAAAGTTACGAAAATTAAACAACAAACAGCCTATATAGAAAAAGCTACTTTTCTATCTCTAGATTATGCTATACAAAGAAAAATATTGATTAAATTAATATCTAAAATAACTGGTCAATCTTCAAATATATATTTTAACCATATTAAACCTATACTCGAACTAATCAATTCCAAGGCAGGGCAGTCTTTAAACTTAAAAAATGGATGGGTAATTTATGTTGATTATAAATCTGTTCGAATATATCAATCTGGAATAAATCAACATAAATTACCTTATATAAATAAAAAACATACAATTGAAACCCCTGGAAAAACATTTATAAAAGGTTGGAATATTGAAACTAAATATATCAAACAAACAAATAAATATATCTATAAAGAATCTCAAAGCAAAACATCCCATCAAATTCAATTCATAACTGCCTTGAATTGTTTTGAACAAAACAAAAAACTATACATAAGAACAAGGTTGCCTGGAGATCGATTTCAACCATTAGGAATGAAGAATAGCCAAAAGCTACAAGATTTTATGACTAATTTAAAAATTCCCAAAAATGATCGTGACTCAATTCCTTTAATCTTTTACGGGGATAAAATTTCATGGGTAGTAGGTTTCAGAATATCAGAATTAAGTAAAACAACATTATTTACAAAGGAACAATTATTAATTAAAATTTCTCGAAATTTTAATTAATAATTCCTACATTATTTGACCCAGTTTTGGATTAATTTTTATACCCGGTAATGTTCCTCTTTTAGATATAGGCCTGCCATCTATCTCATGAATTTCAGAAGAAAAATTTATATTTGAGAAATTAGCTATATAAGAACCTACAGAAAATGTATTTACAGCCGAATTTGTTTGAACAAAATCTATTATACGAGAAGGATTCAATCCACCGCTAACAAAAATTTCTACATGCTTAAATCCAGATTGATCTAAACGAGATCTGACTTCATGAACTAAGCTAGAAGTAACTCCACCTCTTGAAATTGGTGTGTCTAACCTAACACCTCTTAATCTTTCTCTCAACAAAGTTGCAACAGCTATTGATTCTTCTGCTTCATCTTTAAAGGTATCAACTAAAGCAATCCTAGGTACATCAACGGGTATATGTTTATCAAATGCTTGCATAGCTTTCAAAGTATCTCCAAATAATAAAGGCAAAGAATGGGGCATATCTCCGGAGGGAGTTAATCCAGACAATCTTGAGCCTAAAATAGTGGAGCTTGCTAAGCACCCTCCAACAATAGAAGCATAATCTAAGATAGAAGAAATAATAGGATGAACATATTTAGCCCCAGTACAAATTACAGGGATACCATTTGCTGCTTCAACACATAGACTTGCAGCAGTTGCCCAATTACTGCTTGAAGAAAGAGTCCCGCATATGGCAGTATCATATAAACCAAAAGAGCTATAAGGAGCTTTAATCCTAATAGCTACATCTTCTTTTTCCATTTTTTCACCCTCATCAATAGCCCAAACTTCCACACCAACCTCAGGCAATATTTTTGCTAATAATAATTTAACTTCCTTTATCCCGCAAAATATTCCAGGATGACTCGGAAAAAATTCTACTGTTACAGTAGGATTAAGTCCTTCGTTTCTTAATACCGTTAACGTTCTTTGTAAAGAAACATCAGCTGTATCCCCAACTAGAACAGACGGCCTGATATCAAATTCTGGATTTACCATGTCCTTACTCCAATCATTAATTATTTAATTAATTATATCTTATATAATTAAAATTTAACATTAGTCTGATCGAGTTTTAAGATCTATAGAAGCTTGTTTTAGCCCGCCAAATCTTAGCCTAAGTAATCCTTTTAGATCTTTATAAATAGTCTTTAATACATTGACCCTAGAATCTGAATCATCGACCCATTTAACTGGAATTTCTTTAATCTTATATTCGTTTTTTTCAGCAATAATTAACAATTCAGTATCAAAAAACCATTCATTGTCTTTTACTAATCCTAAAACTTCATTTATTAAAGAAATATTAAAGGCTTTAAAGCCACATTGAGCATCATGAAACTTTGTATTAAACATAAACCTAAAAACATAACTATATCCACGTGAACATATTTCTCTAAACAGAGACCTTCCGTAAACATTAGAATCTTTAATTAATCGAGAACCTATAGCTAAATCATAATCATCATATAAAATAGAAGAAATCAATTCTGGCAAATGCATAAGGTCAGTTGATAAATCTATATCCATATAAGAAACTACATCAGCTTGGCTAATATTCCAAGATTTTTTTAATGCCCTACCTCTACCTCTTTTATTAAGTCTAATATATTGAATTTTAGAATTTTCCCTAGATAAACCCTCTCCCAAAAATTGTGTTGAATCAGATGATCCATTATCAACAATAACAATTTTCCAATTCACATAGGATAAATTATTTAACATAAATTCATATAATTTCATAACGTTCTTTTTAAGAACATTTTCTTCATTTAAAACTGGTAAAACAATATCTAATTTTTTCATGTGAAATATTATAGATAACTAATGCTTAAAATGTCTTTTATCAGTAAATACCATTGATATTTCAGCTTGATCTGCTGCCTCAATGACTTCTTTATCTCTAATTGATCCTCCTGGCTGTATAATGCAACGAATACCACCAACTGAGGCTGAATCTACATTGTCTCTATATGGAAAAAAAGCATCTGACGCCAATACAGCTCCCTTCGATTTGTCTCCTGCGGCATTTAAGGCCAAGTAAATACTGTTTAACCTATTCGGCTGTCCTGCCCCCATTCCAATTAATGAATTATTTTTTACAACTACAATTGCATTAGATTTAACATGTTTTACTATTTTCCATGCCAATTCTAAGTCTATTAATTCTTTATTATTTGGCTTTAATTTTGTAACAACATTCCACTCTTTAGGATTCTGGATCAACACGTCAAATCCTTGAATTAAGGCCCCTCCACTAATTATTTTAATATCAGGAATATTGAAATTTTGGCAAATTTGATTAGGCATCTGTAATAACCTAAGATTCTTTTTTGATCTTAAAATACTTAATGCTTCCACAGAATAACTCGGTGCAATAATTACCTCATAAAATATTTCTATCATACGAGATGCTGTTTCAGCTTCAATTTTTTTATTAAAAGCAACAATCCCCCCATAAGCTGAAATAGTATCTCCTTCATATGCAAGTTTATATGCATATAATTGTTCTTTATTTACAGAAAACCCACAAGGATTTCCGTGTTTAACAATCGATACTGCTGGATCTGAAAATTCTGAAACTATATTCCAAGCAGCATCAGCATCTAATATATTATTAAAAGATAGTTCCTTTCCGTTTAATTGTTCTGCATTAGCTATACCAGAATTATTTAATGGGTCTTTATATAAAGATGCTGTTTGATGTGGATTTTCTCCGTACCTTAAATTTAATGATTTTTGAAAACCAAATGAAGTCTCATAAGAAGTATATTGTTCTTCTTCTGAAGAAAAATATCTAGATATCGCAGCATCATAAGTTGCTATATGCTGAAAAGCTTTCCGGGCTAAAAGCTTTCTTTCTTTGTAAGACAAAATCTCAAGAGTAGATTTATTTATTAGACCTTCTCTGATCTTTTCAGAAACCCAAAGGTAATCTGCAGGGTCAACAATAACAATTACATTTTTAAAGTTTTTGGCTGCAGCCCTAATTAAAGTTGGCCCTCCAATATCAATATTTTCTATAATATTTTCATCAGACTCTTTATTGTTAATTTTTTCAACAAATGGATAAAGGTTAACAACAACTAAGCATATTTCCTCAATATTTTTATCTTTTAATTGAGACATATGTAATGCAGATTCCCTCTTGGCTAAAATACCTGCATAGATGTTAGGATGAAGAGTTTTAACTCTTCCTTCTAACATCTCAGGAGATCCTGTGTATTCTGCAATTTCTTGAATTTGAAAACCCATATTTGACAGATAAGAATAAGTTCCACCACTACTTATTAAATTAAACCCATATTCAATTGCAGCTTTTGCTAAAACTTCTATTTGAAACTTATCGCTTACACTAAAAAGTGCATTCATTTTTTACTCCATTTAAAATAAAACTTGATTTTCTCCAGTTCTTTTTGAAATATACCCAACTGTAGTAGATCCTGGTATCGAAGATAAAATTTCACCCTCCATATTCTTATTAGAAACAACAACCATACCCAGCCCCATATTTAAAACTTTATACATTTCATCTACAGAAATGTTTCCTTCTGATTGAATAACATTAAAAATTGGAGGGACTTTCCATGTAGATAAATCAATAATTGCAGACAAATTATCAGGGATCGCTCTTGGTATATTTTCAATTAAACCTCCTCCGGTAATATGAGCAGCAGATTTAATATATGGCAAAACTGACAAAATTGATTCAACATAATTTAGGTGCGGCTTTATTAAAGCTTCACCTAGAGTCTCTTCTAAATCGTCATAAAATTTATTAAGAATTTCTGGGTTTTGGTCAATAGATAATGCATGCCTAACTAATGAATAACCATTTGTGTGTAAACCATTTGAAGGCAACCCTATAACTATATCTTTCTCTCGAACATTTGATGAATTCAAAATTTGATTTTTCTCTACGGCCCCAACTGCAAACCCCGCCATATCAAAATCTTTTTCATTATATATTCCAGGCATTTGTGCAGTTTCTCCTCCTATTAAAGCACACTTCACTTCAATACAAGCTTTAGACATTCCAGCAATTAATTTATTTATAACTAAATTATCTAATTTATTAACTGCAATATAATCTAAAAAAAATAATGGCCTCGCTCCACAAACAACAATGTCATTAACACAAGCATTAACTAAATCTTCTCCAATAAAATCATAACACTCTAGCTGAATAGCTAATTTTAGCTTAGTGCCAACACCATCCGTACTTGATACAATAACGGGTTCATTAAACCCTTTTAATTCAAACATAGAACCAAAAGAACTTAAAGTATTTAGAACTTGTGAATTATGAGTCGAAAGTATAGGTTCAGCCATTCCTGATTTAATTTTCGCAGCAAGCTCTAAATCTACACCTGCTTTTTTATATGTTTTATCATTCACTAAATAAAACCCCTTAACACGTTATTATTTGAATAATTAATACATAGGGAGATATAAAAGCTTAATTAAATCTCTGTTTCTAATATCAACTTATCCATTTCAAGTTGAACGGGAATAGGGTAATTTCCTGTAAAACACCCCATACACAATTCATTTCTTTTTAAATTGACGGATTTTATAAGGCCTTCATTACTTAAATAACCTAAAGAATCTGCTCCAATAAATTTTCTTATTTCTTCAACTTCCATATTTGCGGCAATTAACTCGCTTTTAGTTGCCATATCTACTCCAAAATGACATGGAGATATAATAGGAGGAGAACAAATTCTAAAATGAATCTCTTTTGCTCCTCCTTTTCTTAATAAATTAACAACATGTGGAGTAGTGGTGCCTCTAACAATACTATCGTCAACAACAATAATTCTTTTTCCTTCAATCAATTCTGAAAGAGGATTAAGCTTCCACCTAACTCCAATATCTCTAAGAATTTGATCGGGTATTATAAAAGTCCTACCAACATAACGATTTTTGACTAAGCCCTCACCGAATGGTATTCCAGATTCTTTAGAATAACCTACTGCTGCTGCAGTTGCAGAATCTGGAACTCCAATTACCATGTCTGCTTCTGTAGGAAATTCTTTTGCAAGCTCAGCTCCCATTGCCATACGGTTTTTATACATAAGGCTTCCATTTATTTTACTATCCGGCCTAGCAAAATAAATATGTTCAAAAACACATGCCCCCATTTTTCCACTTGGTTCTCTTTGGTAAATAGTATTAGGTCCATTTTCATTAATTAAAACAGCTTCACCAGGATTTATTTCACGTATAAAGTCTGCCCCCATATGGTCTAAAGCACAAGATTCTGATGCAATAACCCATTCATCCTTTTTCTTTCCAATACATAGAGGCCTGACCCCTAAAGGATCTCTCATTCCTATTAATTCGTTTTTGTCCATAAATACTAAAGAATACGCTCCTTGAATTTTCCTCATACAATAAGCAATCTTGTCTTTCCAAGATTGAGCAGGAGCAAATGCAATTAAGTGAGCAATAATTTCAGAATCTGTTGAAGATAAAAATTGGTGGCCAGAAGCAATAATCTCATTTTTTAACTCATTAGAATTAATTACATTTCCATTGTGCGCCAAAGCAATATCGATATTAGCCCCTTGAGTTAAAAAGGGTTGAGCATTTTCAATCTTACTTGACCCTGTAGTCGAGTACCTAGTATGCCCTATACCAATATTTCCTTTTAAATTGTCAAAAATTGATTCTTCAAAAACTTGAGCAACTAAGCCCATTCCTTTATGAATATTAAAATCATTACCATCACTAGTGCAAATACCAGCACTTTCTTGACCTCTGTGTTGTAATGCATAAAGACCAAAAAATATCTCTTTAGATATTGGATGAGTATTATTGGAATATACACCTACAACTCCACACTCTTCTCTTGGAACATCTTTTTGAAAATTCATAAATTCCTTTATTAAGAACATTAATCGAATTATAAATTCCTATTAATATAAGGTCAAATGGTTTAACCTCTAAAAATTGAATTTATTTTTTAAAACCTTCCTTTTCTGCAATAGCATCCATATCTTTATCTCCTCTTCCACTTACACAAATCACAATTTTCTTATCTTTTGTCAAAGTTTTTGCAAGCTCTAAAGCATAAAAAATTGCATGTGCAGTTTCTAAAGCAGGTATAATTCCTTCTGTTTCAGACAATAGCTTTAACGCTGTTAAAGCTTCATCATCAGATACACTAACATACTTGGCTCTCCCTTTATCCAATAAAAAACTATGCTCTGGCCCTACACCAGGATAGTCAAGTCCTGCAGAGACACTATGGGTCTCCATAATTTGTCCATCCTTATCCTGCAAAAGATAAGATTTACTTCCATGTAAAACACCTACTTTGCCATTTGATAAAGTAGCTGCATGTTTGTTAGAACCATCTCCTAATCCACCTGCTTCAACTCCTATCAAGTCTACTTCATCTTCTATAAACGCATGAAATATGCCTATAGCATTACTTCCTCCTCCAACACAAGCGACTATATAGTCAGGTAAAGTTCCTGTGGATGATAAAAATTGCTCCTTGGTTTCTTTACCAATAATAGATTGAAAATCCCTAACCATCATAGGGTAGGGGTGAGGGCCAACTACACTTCCAATACTATAATGAGTAGTTTCAACATTAGTAACCCAGTCTCTAATGCATTCATTAATAGCATCTTTTAATGTTTGACTTCCTGAAATTACTGAAGTTACCTTTGCTCCCAAGAGACGCATGCGAAAGACATTTAAAGATTGCCTTTTTATATCTTCTTGTCCCATATATATTATACATTCTTGATTAAGCATAGAGCTGACCGTTGCAGTAGCAACGCCATGCTGACCAGCTCCTGTTTCAGCAATCACTCTATTCTTACCAATATGCTTAGCAAGCAATCCTTGACCCAAAGCATTATTAATTTTATGAGCACCTGTATGAGCTAGATCTTCTCGTTTTAAATAAATTTTCGCTCCATCTAATTTTTTAGTAAGATTTTCAGCATAATATAAAGGGGTTGGTCTCCCAGTAAAACTGGAATTTAAATCGCTTAACTTTCTTTGAAAATCTCTATTGTTTTTTAATGCCTTATATTCTTTATCAAGTTCTTCTAAGGCTCCCATAAGCGTCTCAGGAACAAACCTTCCTCCATATTCACCAAAATGTCCTTCTTTATCTGGAATATTAGAGCTTATCATGTTATTAACTCCTAAATTAACATTGCTTTACTTAGCTTAGCATATTTATTTGATTGACCCAAAGAGTTCATAATTAAAATCAAAATAGTTGGATTTTAATCTTAATTTTTCAAACTTATTCTTTGAAACAATTTAGAAAGTATTAAAATACAACTAGCCTCAAACAGTGTTAATAACCCTATCAATATTGTTGCTTCATAAAAAAAACCTTGAGGGAAAATAGCTATCAAATAATCTTTTCTTGGGTCAAGCTGCCATAAATCATTAGCAAAGCTTATTTGATGAAAAATCAAAAAGGCTTTTTCAAATCCAGTTAAAGAAATAAACCCAATTAGAAAAATTATCAAAATTATTGTAACAGAACTTCTGAATAACAGCTTACTAAGATTAAAAACAAAATTCTTTTTTAATCTGTAGATCCCTAATAATAAATATACAACAATAAATCCTAGTGAAATTGACTGTAAAATATAAACTAACCTAATTAACACTTTAACATCTACCATATGTAAAACTTCTTTTGAATTAAATAAATTTTCTACCTTTTTATTATTATTCCAGATACTAACATTTATTTCTTTTTCGTCATTATTAAAATAATTTACAATTTGCTTAGCAACAGATATAAGTTCTTTTTGATCAATTCCAGTTTTTTTTGAAATAGAATATTTTTCAAATTCATAATTATAAAAGTCCATACTATTTACAACTAATTTAATATTTGTAGTTAAAATAAATATTAAAAGGATAATTACCAAAAATATTTGGAGAATCATTTTAAATATATTAATATTTAAAGACATAATAAAATAATTGAAAAATTCAATCCGTTCTGTTTATATAATATAAATAAACATCAAGATTGTTGTTTAGTCAAATAGAAATACAGGATAAAAAATGTTAAACCATAATTTTCAACATACATTTAACGGACTATATTCATTAATCATTTACTTAACTTCTCCAAGTGGGTGTGAATGGGATAAAAAACAAACACCTAGTTCTTTAAAAAAATACTTATTAGAAGAATGCTATGAAGTAATAGATGCAATAGATAACAAAGAAGATGAAAATCTGACAGAAGAATTAGGAGATTTATTATTTCATATAATTTTTCAAATTAAATTAGGTGAAGATCAAAAAAAATTTAAAAAGGAACAAGTTTTCGAGAAGATTATCAATAAAATGATACATCGTCACCCGGAAGTATTCTCTTCTTCTGAGAAGTATATACATGAAACTGCTGAATCTAAATGGGAAATCATTAAAGCACAAGGAAAAAATACATCTTCTTTTGTGTCATTGTTGGGAGATATACCAAATAGCCTTCCTTCTTTAAGTTTTGCTCAGTTAATTCAAAAACGCGCAGCTCTAGCTGATTTCGACTGGAATAAATTTGATAATGTATTAGATAAGGTAAATGAAGAATTAATTGAAATAAAAAAAAGCACAACTTCTAAAGAGAGAGAGGCAGAGTTTGGCGATTTACTATTTTCTTTAGTAAATACTGCACGCTGGATGGGAATAGATAGCGAGATTGCATTACGCAAAGCTAACCATAAATTTAAATCAAGATTTAAATTTATGGAAGAATTAAGTAAAAAAGAAAATAAAAACTTTAAAAGTCTAAAGAAACAAGAAAAAGAATTATTTTGGCAAAAATCAAAAAATGATGAATTCAAAAAAATAAACTTGGAGAATTAAAGATTGAATATAGATACTCAATATTTAATTAAATTAGGTTCTTTCTCAAAAGAATTAGCAACTCTTGCTGGAAACATTCTTACTGAAAATTTCGGGAAAAAATTTAATATAGAATATAAAAATCCAAATGACCCCGTAAGCTCTGTAGATATAGAAATCCAAGATAAATTAATTCAAAAAATTAAAAAGGAATTCCCAGATCACAGAATTCTCGCTGAAGAAAACACTTATACTCAAAAAAAATCTTGCTCTGACTTTATGTGGGTTATTGATCCTCTTGATGGAACAAAAAATTTTATAAACATGCTTCCTATATTTGCTTCTGCAATCGGGGTTTTATATAAAGGTACTCCAATTGCAGGAGCAATTTTTATACCCTGGCCAAATAATCAAAAAGGAATGGTTTTATATGCCTATAAAAACAGCGGTTTATTATGTGATAGCACTCCTGTCAATAAATTAATAAACAAAAAAGACCCTTTAGTAGCATTGCCTGGAAATTTTTCTACTAGTTCTGATTTAGGCAACATTAGAGTTACCGGAAGCATTGCATACGAAATAGTTATGGTCTGTTTAGGTATTCTTGATTATGCTGTTTTTTTTGCGCCTAAATTATGGGATATAGCTGCAGGATACATATTAGCTTACGAAAGCAAAAAAACTGTTTATAGTATAACTAAAAACACAAAATTTAAAAAAATTTTTGTACCTGAAAAATTAAATATTAACCCTGAGTTAATTCCTTATTGGCATAAAAACATTGAATCAAATAAACTTGACCAATGGTCTATGAAAATTATATTCGGGTCTGAAAAAAATATCCAACCTATTAAAAATTATCTTGAAAGGCCTAAATTTAGATTTTTAAGATAAAATAATTATAAAAATAATACATCAATATTATTTTAGGATAAAAATGGAACTTAAAAAAATAATTATTCGAGGCGCTAGAGAGCATAATTTAAAAAATATTGATATTTCCATACCTAAAAACAAGCTAGTTGTAATTACAGGAGTTTCTGGGTCTGGTAAAAGCTCTCTAGCATTTGACACTATATATGCAGAAGGACAAAGAAGGTACGTAGAATCATTATCTTCATATGCAAGACAATTTCTTGGAAAATTAGATAAGCCTGATGTTGATAATATTTCTGGCCTATCTCCCACTATATCCATTGACCAAAAAACCACATCCCATAATCCAAGATCAACAGTGGGAACAGTTACAGAGATTTATGATTATCTAAGACTTTTATTTTCAAGAATTGGAGATATTCATTGTTATAAATGTGGAAATCTTGTCCAAAAACAAAGTGTTGAGCAAATTGCTGATGTAGTTAAAAAACTTCCAAAAGGTAGTCGTATTCAAATTTTATCTCCTGTAATAACTCATAAAAAAGGTGAACATAAAAACGTTTTTGATTCTGCATCAAAAGCTGGATTTGTAAGAGTAAGAGTTGACGGAGAAATTTTAGACCTTTCAAGCTCAATAAATCTTGAAAAAACTAAATATCATGATATTCAAATTGTAGTTGATCGACTAGTTATATCCAAAAATTTAGACCTTACTAGACTAACTGAGTCTATAGAAACAGCAACACAGATGTCAAAAGGGTTAACTTTAGTAGCTATATATGGAATGGAGGACCTTTTATTTTCGGAAACATCTGCTTGTATCAAATGCAACATTAATATGGGAAATATAGAGCCTAGAAATTTTAGTTTTAACAGTCCACATGGAGCATGTTCTGCGTGTGATGGACTTGGATACAAACTAGTTATAGACGCTGAGCTTATTGTTCCAAACCCTGATTTATCAATAAAACAAGGTGCATTTGAACCATGGAATACATCTAGGTTTATAAACAAATGGTTTATAAATGTAATTAATTCTTTATCAAAAATTTATGATTTTTCTACTAGTGTTCCATTTAAGAATTTATCTAAAGATATCATTGATATACTTTATTACGGGGATAGCAAGAGCTCTTCTTACAAAAGAAAAAGACGTGGATTTGAGGGATTTATAAATAATCTTGAAAGAAGATATAAAGAAACCTCATCAACAAATGTACGAATATCGATTGAAAATTATATGACATCTTTGCCCTGTCCTGGCTGTAAAAGTAATCGCCTGCGCCCTGAATCTTTAGCAGTTAAAGTATGTGGATTAAATATTATGGATATAAGTTCTCAAACAATAAAAAATTTAAGTAAATGGTTTAAATCTATTAAATCTAGAAATGCTTCTCTGGGTTTAAAGCCACAGCAACTCGCCATTGCTGATAAAATTTTAGAGGAAATTGAGTTAAGAATACAGTTTCTCCTAAATATTGGGCTACACTATATTACATTATCTAGGCCTGCATCTTCTTTAAGTGGAGGAGAGGCTCAAAGGATTAGGCTTGCAACGCAAATTGGTTCTGGTTTAACAGGAGTAATTTATGTCTGTGATGAACCCTCTATTGGACTACATCCTGCTGATGGCAGCTTGTTAATTAACACTTTAAATAGACTCAAAAATTTAGGTAATACCGTAATAATTGTTGAACATGATGAAGCAATTATTAGGTCTGCAGATTATATTATTGACTTAGGGCCAGGTGCTGGAGAAAATGGAGGAAATATTGTATTTTCTGGAACCTTGAAATCTATTTTATCTTCCAAAAAATCTCTTACAGGAAAATATTTAAATGGGATTTTGAAAATCCCCACACCATCAAAACGAAGAAAAGGAAATGGAGAAAAATTAATAATAAAAGAGGCTTATGAGAATAACTTAAAAAACATTACTATTGAAATTCCATTAGGTTTATTTGTTTGTGTAACAGGAGTTTCTGGGTCAGGGAAAAGCACTTTAATAAATGAGATCCTTTATAAAACTATATCTCAAAAATTTCACAGATCAAAAACCCGCCCTGGAAAAAGCAAAGGGGTAGATTTTCAAAACTTCATAGACAAAATAGTAAACGTTACTCAATCTCCAATTGGCAGAACTCCCAGGAGCAATCCTGCTACATACACAGGAACATTTACTTATATTAGAGAATTATTTGCAAGCATGCCTGATGCTAAAATTAGAGGATACAAACCAGGAAGATTTTCATTTAATGTCAAAGGAGGAAGATGCGAGGCCTGTTCAGGAGATGGATATAAAAAAATTGAAATGCAATTTTTACCTGATGTTACTGTGCCCTGTGAGATTTGTAATGGGATTAGATATAACCGCGAAGCACTCGAGGTAACATTTAAAAATAAAAACATCTCTGATGTTTTGAATATGACAGTTACAGAAGCATACGAATTTTTTAATAATATCCCAAAAATTCGTTCAAAGCTAGAAACAATGATTGATGTAGGATTAGGTTATATTCACCTAGGCCAACCTGCTACACAATTAAGCGGGGGAGAAGCTCAAAGAATTAAATTGTCTACAGAGCTATCAAAAAAATCTACAGGGAAAACTCTTTACATATTAGATGAACCAACTACTGGTTTGTCTTTTCAAGATTGCTCTCAACTAATAAATGTACTTCATAGATTAGTTGGGTTCGGAAATACAGTTATTGTTATAGAACATCATTTAGATTTAATTAAAAATGCAGATTGGGTAATTGACCTAGGCCCAGGTGCAGGAGAAGAAGGCGGAGAATTAGTAGCGCAAGGTAGCCCTGAATCTATATCATTAATAAAAAAATCAATGACAGGAAAATATTTAAAAAATTATTTAATTGACTCGTAAAAGGAAGATTAATATGACAAAACTTATACAGGGAATAGTGGTTCCACTTATTACCCCTTTAAACCCAGACGAGTCTCTTGATATAGATTCGCTTAAATCTTTAGTCAACTATCTTTTAGATAATGGAGTGCACGGATTATGGATATCTGGAACAACAGGTGAATTTGCGCATTTAGATGATAAAACTCGACTCCAGTCAATGGAAATAGTATGCGCGGAAGTAAATGGGAGAGTTCCAATAATAGCAAATATATCTTGTGCCAGTACTGAAACATCTATAAATCTTGGGTTATCAGTAAAAGGCCTTCAAGTTGATGGATTTGCTTGCACTCCTCCATATTACTATGACTGTGCTCAAAATGAAATATTAGACCATTATAAACATATTTCTTCTAAGCTTGGACCAAATATATGGGTTTATAATATTCCCCAAAATGTCAAATCAACTGTTAGCCCTTTAACAGTTGCTTCTCTGGCAGAAGAAAAACTGATAACAGGAATTAAAGATTCTTCTGGCCATGGAGAAAACATTGCGCAACTAAATAATTTATGTGAATCAAAATCATTATCCTTGTTTAGGTTCGTAGGAAGTAGCTATAGAATCACCTCAACTTCAAAATTAGGAATTCATGGAGCAATCCCTGCAATAGCAAATTTAATTCCTGAAATTTGTTCCTCCGGTTGGGAGGCAGGTGAAAAAAATAATTCTAAAATCATAAAGCAGTCTAACTTAAAAATTTCGATTGCACAAAAAATTCTTTCTTTTTCAAAAGGCAGAAGTCCTGCTGCAGCTTCTTTTTCAGGAATTAAGTCTGCATTAAAACATATTGGTATAATTAAATATGAAACCATATCTAAACCTCTTAAAGGTTTAACCCAAGAAGAACAAAAACAAATACCTGATTTGTTGAAAACTTTAGATTTGATAGCATAAACATTCTTTCTAAATAAACTAATAGTAAGGAGGTTGAAATAGATAAAGAAAATTTAAAACTTTTATTAAACAACTATAAAAATAAAAAAATTAATCTTGATGACGCAATCGATAAGCTTACTTTGCTACCTTTTGAAGATTTAGATTTTGCAAAAGTAGATCATCATAGATCTATTAGAAAAGGCTTCCCAGAAGTAATATATGCAAAAGGAAAAAATAAAGACCAAGTAGTATCTATTGCAAAATCTATTCTTTCTAAATCTTCAAACCTTTTAATAACTAGATCTAATAATGAAACATTTTTAGAAATTAAAAATTTTTATAAGGAAGCAAAGTTTGATGAACTTTCAAAAATAATTTATATAAATAGACCTTCTCAAAGATCTAAAATTCCTGGAATTCTTGTAATAGCTGCTGGAACTTCTGATATTCCGATAGCAAAAGAAGCTATAATTACTTCAGAAGTCATGGGATGCAAAGTAGAATCTCTTTTTGATGTAGGCGTAGCTGGCTTACATAGATTACTGTCCCATTTAGAATTAATTAAAAAAGCAAAAGTGATAGTAGTTACTGCCGGTATGGATGGGGCATTACCTTCAGTAATTTCGGGATTAGTAGACACTCCAATTATAGCCGTGCCCACTAGCATAGGCTATGGCTCTAGTTTTAACGGTCTAGCCGCTTTATTAACTATGATGAACTCTTGCTCTCCAGGGGTCAGCGTTGTAAATATAGACAATGGATTTGGAGCTGGATATATTGCTTCTTCAATTCTTCTAAATTACCAAAAATATGAAAACTAAAAAATATCTTTTCCTTTTGTTATTAAATTAATAGAATGAATAAACTATTGCATAGAATTAAATAAGGCCTTAAGATTCACAAATATATGGATAAACCAATAAATAAATTAACTAATCTTAAATTTTTTCATCCTCTTGCTGAAGGAATACCTGGCAACAGAGTTTTTTTCATTATGGCTGAAGGAATAGAAGGCAATGTTAAAATACAGCTAGAAAAAGAACAGCTACTTCAATTATCTCTAATTATTCAAGAACTTCTAGCCTCTAACAAAGAAATAAAAACAACTCATTTAACAGAAGAATTAACCTCTAAAGAAAAAATAAACATAAATACTCAATTAATTAGATTAGAAATAAAAAAGGACAATTTATCAGAATTATTTCTTTTAAATATTTATGATACGTCTTCTAGTAAAATTCCCATTATTCAGATTTGTGCATATATAAATGAAATTAAAATTTTTGCAGAAAATTCAATAAAAGTATGTGCTTCTGGAAGGCCAATATGTCCTTTATGTGGAAATCCGATTAATTCTGAAGAACATATATGTCCAAGATCAAACGGTCATATAAAAAAAGACGATCTAGAGTTTGAGTCATAAATACTCAAACTCTAGATCCGTAAACCTAATATGAATCTAAATGACCTTTTAATTTCTCACCAAATTACTTCTGGATCTAATCAAGTTTTTGCTGGCATAATTCATAATACAGAAAATGAACCTATTAAAGTAATATACAAACCTCAGAGAGGAGAAAAACCTCTTATAGACTTTTCATTCGGAACATTATATAAAAGAGAATTTGTTTCATATTTACTAAGCCAAAAATTAGGTTGGCCAAATATACCTGAAACAATAATTCGTAAAGGCCCATATGGTATAGGCTCGGTGCAGCGCCAAATAAAATATAAATATCAGGAAAATTATTTTTCTTTATTAAATAATTTTCCTGAGGAATTAATAAAAATTGCCGTTTTTGATTTAGTACTTAATAATGCAGATAGAAAAGGAGGTCATTTTTTATTAGATTACAATAATACTTTATGGAGTATTGATCATGGACTTACTTTACACCATATTTTTAAAGTTAGAACAGTAATTTTTAATTTTGAAGGACAAGAAATTCCTAAATCTCTTATTAATGACTTATGTATCCTATTAAAAAGTTTAAGTGCGGAGTCAGATACGTTTCGCAAGCTAAATTTATTTATATCAGATTCAGAATATGAAGCTCTTAAATACAGAATAAAATTCCTAATCAAAAACTCTTATATTCCGTATCTTGATCCATTTTATAACGTGCCTTGGCCTTTAATTTAAAGATATATGATGTTCCATAAAAAATTATATGATACAATTAATAAACCTGAAATTACTAATAATTTAAGAGAGATTACATTTGGCTTACGTTAAACTTCGCGATCGTGAAGACCCTGAAGGGCTTTTAAAAAGATTTCAAACTATTATGCAGCGATCGGGCATATTAAGAGACTTAAGAAATAAAAGATTTTTTAAGTCTAAAGGGGAACAGGTCCGCCTGGATAAACAAAGAAGTATAAGACGAATAAGACGAAAAAGAATTCGATAACTAATTTAGGCTTTCCGAAATTTTAATCCTTTACTGATTTCCATAAATTCACTGTGGACTATTTTATTTGCAGCGACAATCCCTTTACTGAAAAGTTCAAAATTTTGCCCATGCCTGTCTGATACAATTCCTCCTGCTTCTTTAATAAGTAGTATTCCTGCAATTTGATCCCATGGCTGTAGTTGATAATGAAAATATAAATCTGTTCTGCCAGCGGCAACATATGATAACCCAAGTGCTGCTGATCCCATTATTCGAGCCGTTTGTATATTTGGCCACATTTTCAATATTGGCTCTATAGACTTTGCAGCACCATCTTCATCATATGACAAATCAACGCCAACTATACTTGCTTCAAGTGATTTTTTTCTTGATACATTAATTTTCTTTTTGTTTAAAAAAGCACCCATTCCTTTTTCTGAATAAAACATTTCATCTCTCAAGGGATCATAGTTTACTCCTAAAATAATTTTATTATTTAAGGTTAATCCTATCACTAAAGAAAAAAAAGGAATTCCTGCTGCAAAATTCCTTGTACCATCTATAGGATCAACAACCCACTTATATCCTTCACTATCCAATTCTTTTTCATAGTTTATGGTTTCTTCTCCAACAAAATCGATATCTGGAAATTCTTCTTTTAAACTTTGTCTTATTTTTTTCTCTACAAGTAAATCAACGTCAGTAACAATATCCCTTAATCCTTTAAATCTTACTTTTTTCTTACGAGTGAATTTCTTTCTTAAAATCTCCCCTGCATCAACCGCCACCTGTATAGTCGACTGCAAGACTGTTTGTCCGCTTTTACTGAGCATAAGATGCCGTTACCCCTTCTTATAGCATTGGATAAGAAATTTAAAAAAAATTCTTATTTTTTAATCGTTAAAAATTCGCATTTATGCGCTTGCAATACTAATATTTTATTATGTTAGAATCGTTATCTAAATAATATTATCATACAGGACAACATGACAGATTTAATAGCAAAAAATTTTTGGCAAACAGTGCTAGGAGATATCCAAATCCAGATTACCAGGCCTACTTATGAAACCTGGCTAAAAGACACAGTAGGAATTGAATATAAAAAAAACAGTTTTATAGTCGGGACACCAAATATTTTTATTGCTGAAATGCTACAGAACCGAATGTATCCCTTAATTGCTGAAACAGCTCAAAGAATTATTTCTTCTGATATCGTTTTAAAATTTACAGTTATTGGACCAAATAAATCTATTCAAAGGCCACTTCAATCGAAAACCAAAAAAGAGACATTATCGTCACTAGCTCTTCCTTTAAATAATCGTTATTCATTTGATTCCTTTATAGTTGGTGAATCAAATGAATTAGCTTATCATGCATCTGTTGCTGTAACAGAAAACCCAGGCCTTTTATACAACCCCTTATTTATATATTCTGATGTTGGATTAGGAAAAACACATTTACTTCATTCTATTGGATCAGCTTGTAATACCAAAGAATTGTCTTCTATATATATAACATCTGAAGAATATACAAACCGGTTTATATCATCAATTAAAACTGGCAAAACTGAAGAATTCAGAGAAAGTTTGCGAAAATCTGACATTATATTGATAGACGATATACAATTTTTAATTGGTAAAGAACAAACACAGGAAGCCTTTTTTCATATGTTTAATTATCTCCATCTTTTAAATAAACAAATTGTAATTGCAAGCGACAGACCTGTATCTGACCTGCATCAACTAGAAAAAAGAATTCAGTCCCGACTTAAAAGCGGGTTGATCGTTGATATACAGCAACCAGAACTAGAAACACGGTCGGCTATTTTATCTTCTAAGCTAGAAGCATCTGGAATATATATAGCCCCTTCTATAATAAAATTTCTGACTGAACAACGGTTTAAGAGTATTAGAGATCTTGAAGGAGCAGTAACTAGAATTATCGCATATACAAAAATTTCAAAAAATGAACTCTCTCTTGAAAAAGCTCAAAAAATGACAGCTGATTTTATATCACACACAAAGAAATATTTTTCCCCTGATGAAATACTGTCATTGGTATCGAAATATTTAAAAATAGAAACCAATCAAATCGAAAGCTCTAATAGGGCCAAAAATATAAGCCTGGGCAGGATGATGACTATACACTTACTTAGTGAAAAAACAAATCTTGGACCTACAGATATAGGGAGAAAGCTTGGAGGAAGATCTCATTCCACTATTATAAAAATACTCAAGAATTCAAAAGAGAAAATGACCAAAGACCTTGAGTATCAAGAAGCTATATCAACCCTTTTATCTGCTTAAGCAGACTATAGGCGTATATTGCCTGTTCAACTGATGTTCAATTATGTGTATTTGAATTTTTAATGGTTTTTATATCTTCTTGAAGGAACAACAATATACGCCTATAGTAACCAATAAATAAACGATGCATTATACTTCTTTATGATAAAATCACTTCTAAAATACATCTATATTTTATTTAGGTATACAAATGAACATTATTATTATTATTAATATATATAAACTGGATCTTTAAATGATTGATAAAGTATTAATTACAATAAAATCAGGGAATGGAGGAAATGGAAGTATTAGTGGTAGAAAAGAAAAATTTGTTTCTGCGGGTGGCCCTGATGGTGGTGATGGTGGAAGAGGTGGGCATATAATTTTCAAATCAAGCCATAATTTAACTACATTAAAACATATAAAAAATGGCGGAAAATTTTTTGCAAGTAATGGCGAAAAAGGAAAACCTAGGTTAAAGCATGGATCTGATGGCAATAATCTTTTAATAGAAGTTCCTGTTGGTACAACAGTGTATAACTCTAACACTAAAGAGATTATTTTAGATTTTTCAGTAGATAGCAAAGAGATCATTTTACAAAAGGGTGGTAGCGGTGGAAAAGGAAACACATGGTTTAAATCTTCAACCAATCGATTTCCTTTGCTAGCTGAAAAAGGTGAAAACATTCCAAGTTTATTATTAGATCTGGAAATGAGGATACTGGCAGATGTTGGAATAATCGGGCTTCCAAATGCAGGAAAATCTACTACTTTATCAAGAATAACGAAGGCAAAACCTAAAATAGCTGGATATCCTTTTACAACATTGGAGCCGGCTATTGGTATAATGAACACAGAGGAAGATGAAAGAAGAATAAAAATAATAGAAGTTCCTGGTCTTATAGAAGGGGCGCATAAAGGGGCAGGACTAGGCATTGAATTTTTAAAGCATGCCCATAAAACACATTTTTTGATTCATCTTGTTGACGGTACGTCTACGGATATTCAAAATGACATAGTGCTAATTGAAAAAGAATTATCTATGAGTCATTCTTCTTTAGAGAATAAGCCAAAAATCATTGTTGTTAATAAATTAGATCAAATAAAAGAATCCAAAAATAAAATAAAAAGAATTTTGAAAGAATATAACCCTTTATTTATATCTGCTTTAAGTGGTGAGGGAATTGCTACTCTAATGTTAGTAATTCAAAAATTCTTAAATAAAATTAAGATTGAAAGACCCGAATCTATTAATAACATTGAAAATATAAATAAAAGAGAGTCTGCTGTTACTATATTCATGAAAGACGAGCACTTTGTGATAGATTATTACAAAGGAATTAGAGTTTCAGGGATGGTAGACCTTAAAGATCCGAATGCTAAAGCCCAATGGGATGCTTTTTTAGAAAAAGCAGGAGTGTTTAAAAAACTAATTGAAGCGGGTATTAAAGATGGTGACTTAGTAAGAATTGGTAATGTTATTTGGGTATGGGGGGATTGATGAAGAACTTAATTTTTGGAGGAACTTTTGATCCAATTCATAAAGGTCATCTATTTGCAGCTAAAAAAGCCATGATGTCTTATGGGTTTGATGGAGTAACTTTTATTCCTGCAGGAAATCCATGGATGAAAAATTACTCCATTACAAGTTCTTTTCACAGGCTAAATATGTTAAAACTCGCGATTAATTCAAGTCCTGAATTTTCTGTGTCTGATGTTGAAATTCAAAGAGGCGGACCTTCCTATATGATTGATACCTTGCTTGATATGAGTAAAGAAAAAAATAAACAAGAAAAGTTTTGTATTCTTTTGGGGTCAGATGTGTTAAATGATATTCATAAATGGCATAAATCAGTTGATTTAGTAAAAATTGCAAATTTTTTTGTAATACACAGACCGGGATCGGCAAATATAGATTTAAATGCAATAAAAGTGAAATTTTATGATATAGATCTAGAAATTAATGTAATAAAAGGGGATTTTTCAGAAGTAAGCTCTAAAGAAATCAGACAAAGAATAAAGAGAGGATTAAGTTTGACGGACATGATTCCTAAGTCAGTCGAAGAATATATAAAGATTAAGGGGTTATATGATGAATAATAGTGTTTCTATTAAATTGTTAGAGATTGCAAAAGAAAAAAAAGCCTTACTTTTTGGCTCGTTTAAACTTTCAGCTGGAGGGATAAGCCCTTTTTATTTTGATGGAAGAATTTTAACATTAGATCCAGAAGGTTTATATTATGTTGCAAAAGGAATGATTGAGTTAGCACAAAGAGTTAACGCAAATGCTATAGCCGGTCCAACTATAGGCGCGGACCCAATTGTTTCTGCGGTTGTGATTTCTAGTTTTTTAGAAAAAAAACCTATTTCTGGCTTGTTAGTTAGGAAAGATCAAAAAAGTCATGGTCAAAAAAAACAAATTGAAGGAAAGATAAATAAAGACATGAAAGTTATGGTAGTTGATGATACTTGTACAACAGCTAAAAGTATTTTTATGGCCATAGATGCTATTGAAAAAGAAGGATGTGAAGTTGTTCAAGTTGTATCTATTTTAGACAGAAATGAAGGAGGAAGTAAGGAAATTAAAAAAAGAGGATATAAGTATTACAGCTTTTTAACTGTTAATGAAAAAGGTGTGATAATCTCATCTAGTTCAGGTGTTTAGGAGTAACAATGAGAATTATATTTGTTAGGCACGCAGAGTCTGAAGCTAATCTGGAAAAAAGGATGCAAGGACACTCTGATTATAAGTTAAGCATTAAAGGAAATATAGAGGCAAAAAAACTTAGAGATAGATTTAAAAAAGAAAAATTAATCCCTACTCATATATATTCGAGCCCTCTAATGAGAACTTATCAGACTGCTACTATAGTGGCTGAAAACTGGAAATTGGACATAAATATATGGGAAAAAATTATAGAACATGATGTTGGAGTTTTTTCTAATTTAACTTGGCCAGAAATAGAAGCAAAGTTTAATAAGACAGTTACTAGATTTAATGGTGGGATAAACTGGGATTTAGTTGAGGGAGCCGAATCATATGAGAAAATAGTAAGAAGATCTAGAGAGGTAATCAATTCGATTATTGAAAACCATTCAGATAGAAGTGTCGTATTGATATTTTCTCATGGTGGGATAATGCAACATTTAATATCTGTTATATTGAAATCGAATATAGCCTGGAAAATTGATATTCCCAACACTGCTATATTCGATTTTAATATTGATCAAAAAATGTGGCTGAATATAGATTCCTGTCAATACAATCCTGTTTTTTATAAAATAAATAGATTTTGTGATGATTCCCATATTGGAAAACAAGGAAATTTTAGTCGAGAAGAAATACTGTGAATTTATATTTAAAACTGTTATGATTTAATCATCAAAATAGTGAGGAAAAATGAGTATAAATTTTAAAGAATATTTAGGATTAACTAATGTAAAAATTGATGATTCATTAAAATCAATTTTTACAGCTATTGCCCAAGGAGCAATAGCTGTTCAAAATAAAGTATTAAGAATAAGTATTGATGGCATAGCAGGAGCTACTGGAGATATCAATGTACAAGGAGAAGAGGTTCAAAAATTAGACGATGAAGCTAATGTCGTTTTTATGGATGAATTTAAAAAAAACGGTAAAGTTGCTATCGTTGGAAGTGAAGAAGCTGAAAACGGTATAATTCTAAATCAAGAATCAGGTAAATATTTAGTTAATATGGACCCACTGGATGGTTCTAGCAATATTGATGTTGCGGTTAGCGTTGGATCCATATTCGGTATTTGGCCTAGAGAAAGCTATTCCCCGTTAAAGAATAGCTCCCTTTTATTAACAGGTAGAAAACAAGTAGCTGCTGTTTATGTTGTATATGGTTCTAGCACATTAATGGTTATTGCTACAGAAAACGGAGTTCAATGTTACGCTTTGGACTTAGAAAAAAAAGAATTTACAATTACTGATCCTGACGTTATTCTTCCTGCAAATTGCAAATACTTTAGTGTAAATTATGGCAACTGGGATAATTTTTCTGTAAAAATGAAAGAAAATATAAAAGTATTGCAAGCAAAATATTCTTTAAGGTATGTCGGATCATTAATTGCTGACTTTCATAGAAACCTTTTAAAAGGAGGAGTTTTTCTTTACCCTGCGGATACTAAAAATTCTCATGGAAAACTTAGATTAATGTATGAAGCAAACCCGTTGGCTTATATTATTGAAAAAGCAGGTGGCTTAGGTATATCAGGCAGGGAGAATATATTAGATATTTCCCCTGAATCCTTACATCAACGTACCCCTTTAATATTAGGAAATACTGATATTGTTAAAAACATGTTTGAATAAAATCAAACAAGTATATGGAGGAATATTATGGATCAGGAAAATCTTATTAATGTAGCTGAAAAATTAGTTATTTCTGGAAAAGGAGTTTTAGCTGCTGACGAAAGTTCAAATACTATTAAAAAACGGTTTGACTCCATTAATACAGTATCTACAGAATCCACAAGAAGAGATTATAGAGAGATGCTCTTTACTACAGAAGGAATATCTGAATTAATCAGTGGGGTTATATTATTTGATGAAACTATAAGGCAAAATGCTAGTAGCGGCCTTTCATTGGTAGAACTATTAAGCCAGCAAGGGATTATAGCAGGAATAAAGGTTGATAAAGGATTAAAGCTTATTCCTGGATATACAGATGAAACTTTTACAGAAGGACTAGATGGTCTTGGAGAGAGACTTGATGAATATAGAAATATTGGAGCAAAATTCACTAAATGGAGAGGTGTGATAAAAATCGGAGAAAATATTCCTACCATGAATTGTATAAAGATTAATGCACATTCTTTAGCTAGGTATGCTGCATTAAGCCAACAGGCGGGACTGGTTCCAATTATAGAACCAGAAGTTTTGATGGATGGATTTCATGATATTTCTCAATGCTATGAAGTTACCAAAGACACACTTCGTGAAGTTTTTTATGATTTAGGAGAACATGGCGTAGATTTTAAAGGGATTTTGTTAAAGCCTAATATGGTAATATCAGGAAAAAATTCTGTTAACAGGGCTGGACCAGAAGAAGTTGCATATCAAACATTAAGCTGCCTTAATGACACAGTGCCTGCGTCAGTGCCTGGAATAGTTTTTTTGTCTGGAGGACAAGGCGATGAGGAGGCTACAGTTAATTTAAATAGTATAAACATAAAAGCTAAAGAATTAAAATCACCCTGGGAGTTAAGTTTTTCTTATGGAAGGGGCTTGCAGGCTGCACCTCTAAAAGAATGGCAAGGAAAAAAAGAAAAAGAAAAATCTGCTCAAAATATTTTTTATGAAAGATCAAAAGCTGTTAGTTTAGCAAGGCAAGGAAAATATTAATAAATAACGTGACTTTTATCTTTTTATAAATATATATGTTTATAAAGGCTATATTTATATGAATGAAAATAGAAGAAAAGGGAAAATTCTACTAGCTACTACTAACAAAGGAAAAATAAAAGAATTTTATTCGCTATTGCAGAATGCCTCTTACATTATTACTACACCAGATATAGAATCTATCCTTTTAAATGTTTCAGAAGATGGATCTACTTTTGCTGAAAATGCCTATATTAAAGCAATAGCTTATATGAAAAAAACAGGAATGATTTCTTTGGCTGATGATTCTGGAATTGAAGTGGATGCACTCGAAGGACGTCCAGGTATTTATTCTGCAAGATATGGAGGAGAATCATTAAGAGATGAAGATAGAGTTGATTTACTCTTGAAGAATATGAATGATGTTCCGTGGGAAAAACGAACAGCTAGATTTAAAGCTGCAATTGTTTTGGCTTGGCCAGATGGAAGAACAATTTTAAAAGAAGGAATATTGGAAGGATATATATCTTATAAATCTCAAGGATTGAATGGATTTGGATATGATCCGATTTTTTATTTACCTGAATATCACATGACATCTGCTCAACTTTCTAAAGATGAGAAAAATAAAATAAGCCATAGGTCTGTTGCAGCCAAAAAAATATTGGAAGTATTAGAAGAAGAATCTAATAAATAAACATAATTTTATTATTTTGATATAATTAAAAAGTAAAATAAATAAGATTAGAAAGGATATAATAATCAGTCATAATACAGTAGATACCTATAACAGGCCTCTTAGAGATCTTCGTATTTCTCTAATAGATAAATGTAACTTTAGATGTCCTTATTGTATGCCAAAAGAAGTATATGGAGAAAAATATCAATTTCTTCAATCTAATGAACTAATGACATTCGATGAAATTTATAGATTGTCATATATTATGGTGAAACTTGGTGTTGAAAAGATTAGATTGACAGGAGGAGAGCCTTTGCTCAGGAAAAATCTTGACAAATTGATTGATAAATTATCTAAAATTCAAGGACTTAAAGATCTTACTTTAACAACAAATGGATATCTTCTTAAAGATAGAGCTTTACCATTATTTAAAGCAGGATTGAAAAGAATAACAGTAAGCCTAGACTCTTTAGATCATGAAGTGTTTAAAACTATGAATGGAAGAGGGCTTGGCTTAAATGAGGTGATTAATGGTATTGAATCAGCCGCTAAAGCAGGATTTAATCCCATTAAAATAAATTGTGTTGTAAGAAAAGGGATAAATGAAGGCTCAATTTTGGAGCTTGCTAAGTTTTGTAAAGAAAAAGGGTATATAGTACGTTTTATTGAATACATGGATGTTGGAACTTTGAACAAATGGAATAGAGACGAAGTAATCCCTGTTGCTGATATAATCAATAAAATAAATATGATTATGAAGTTAGAAAAAATTGAAAGTAATTATTCTGGTGAAGTGGCCACAAGGTATAAATATAAAGACGGAAAAGGAGAAATAGGAGTTATATCCTCAGTTTCTCAACCGTTTTGCGGGGATTGTACTAGGATGAGATTATCTCCTGAAGGGAAAATGATGACTTGTCTATTTGCTAGTAAAGGCGTTGATTTGAAAGTACCTTTGAGAAATGGAGCTACAGATAAAGAATTAGAAGAAATAATTGTCAGTACATGGAAATCTAGAAAAGATAAATATTCTGAAGAAAGGTCTATTTCTACTTTTTCAAAAAAAGAAAAAGTAGAAATGTATCATATTGGAGGCTGATAAAAAATGATACAAATTTACACTGATGGTTCATGTCTTGGAAATCCTGGCCCAGGAGGTTGGGGTGCCGTTATTGTTGAAAAAGATAATGTAACAGAAATTTCTGGAAATGAAATTGAATCAACAAACAATAGAATGGAAATATCAGCGGTAATAAAAGGATTAGAAAAAACGAAACAAAACCAAAAAGTTAAAATTTATAGCGATAGCCAATATGTAATAAATACTATGACAAAAAATTGGAAAAGAAAAGCCAATTTAGATTTATGGTTTAAATTAGATCAATTAGTACATGAAAGAGAAGTTTTATGGAAATGGGTTCGGGGACATGAAGGGGATTTTTATAATGAAAAAGCACATAATTTAGCATATGGGGCGGCTACAAGTATTTAAATGGAAGAGATATTTAAATGAAAGAGAATATTAAAAAAACACTTTCACATATTGATGATTCTGGTAACGCCAGAATGATCAATGTTGAAAATAAAAAAGAAACACAAAGGAAAGCTATTGCTATAGGTCTAGTAAAAATGCAAAAAGAGACAATTAATCTAATTAAGCAAGGTGGCTTTAAAAAAGGCGATGTGCTTGGAGTTGCTAGAGTGGCAGGGATTGTGGCTGCAAAAAATACATCTCAATTGATTCCTATGTGTCACAATATTCCATTAAATCATCTTGAAATTGATTTTGAAATAGATGATGAAGGAACAATATCTGTTAAAGGAAGTGCCAGGGCAACAGGAAAGACGGGAGTAGAAATGGAGGCCTTAACTGCTGTTTCAGTTGCAAGTTTATGTATATATGATATGTGTAAAAGTGTCGATAAATCTATTATTATTGAGCAAATTAAACTTGTATATAAAAGTGGCGGAAAGCAAGGAGAAGTTAAGTTAGGGTAACTAAAAGAAAATAATGGATAATAAAAACAAGTTTTCTAAAATAATCATAGGATTAGGAAATCCTGGTCAAGATTATACCAATACAAGACATAATGTAGGCTTTTTTTATATTGATTATTTAGGCAATATTTTGAATATAAAAATAACAGAAAATCACCAAAATGTATTATTAGGAGAAGGATTATTTAATAAAAAGAAAATAGTTTTAGCAAAGCCAAAAACTTTTGTAAATAACAGCGGAAATGCTGTTGGGTTTTTATTAAATAAATATAATGTTGGATTAGAAAATATTATTGTAATTTATGATGATATGGCTTTAGAATTAGGGAAAATTCGAATAAGAGCGCAAGGAAGTTCAGGCGGACATAATGGAATAAAATCGATTATAAAGACTATTGATAGTCAGAATTTTCCTCGTATAAGAGTAGGTATTGGTAATCCTGGGTCAAACAGAGGTCATATTAAGTATGTCTTAGAAAAAATTCCGTTAAAAGATAAAGAAGTGCTAAATAAAAAATCACAGATAATTTTAGAAATTATAAATGAAATAATTTATCATGATATTTATTCAGCAATGAATAAATATAATTAAATTTTAAAGCAAATAATTGAAAATTAGTGTATTATAGTTGGATAAAAAATATAAGCAAAAGGTAATTAATAAGTGAAAGAATTTTCATATCAAAAATTTTCCAAAAACGATTTTTACGAAAAATTAAACTCTAGACTTGTTGATATGTCAAATATTGAGCCAGGTCACCACGTAGTTGATTTAGCTTGCGGTACAGGAAGTGTAACTCAGTTAATATTGACTAGAATTAGAGGAGCAAAAGAATCAGTGATTATCGCAATAGATAATTCCTCTATTTCATTAAAACAAGCTATGGAAGAATTAAAAGATGTTAAAGATGCAGCAATAAAATTTATACAAAGCCATGTTGAGCCTTTATCAGAAATAGTAAAAGATTCTGTAGACGCAATTTTCTTTTGCAATGCGATTCATTATGTATCGGATAAGAATTCATTTATAATTGAAGTTTCAAAAACATTGAAGACAGGAGGACAGTTTGTGTTTAACACCTCTTTCTTTGATGGAGGGCAGCCTCCGGAAACTTTGAGTTTTTATAGAAAATGGATGCTTAAATCTAGAAGGTTATTAAGAAATAAATACGGATTAAGTGTTCAAAGAGTAGATAATAAAGTAGAGTCAAGGAAGCATCTTAACCCTGAAGAATATAGAAATTTATTAGAATTACATAATTTAAGAGTTGTAAAGCAAGAAATAGATAAAATTCCTGTTCCAGTTGAAGGCTGGGAAGATATTAGCCAATTTGAGGATTTTATATCCGGAACAATGCCTGGAGTACCTCTTGAAAAAGCAAGTGATGTGTTAAAAGAAACAGTACGGGAAATTTATGATGAAATGGGGATTAAATATTTAACTAGAAATTGGTTAGCGGTAGTGTCGGTTAAAATTTAATATAAAACAAGAGTTTTTATTGTGTTAAGTAATGTAAACATGTGTTTTGATTTTTTAAAAATAAGGAATTTATTATGAATATAAAAACTCTATATATTATTTTTGTTTTAACGTTTTTTTCTTTAATATTATTAATTGGTTGTAAACCAATAAAGGAATCTATATCTGTTGCTGTTGATGATTTAACCAGAAATAATGTTTCAGACAAGACTGTTCCAACTCCAATTGGTAATAATATACAGATTGATAAAGATGAATTAACTAAGCCAAAAAATAATATCAATTTAAATCAAGAAACTGATGAGGATTCAGATAATGAAGTTGTGAGTGAGGAAGAAGATGGAGAGTTTGATTGTGGCAAAGCTCTTTATGTTGCAAATGAAGGAAATGGAGGAGGAGGTAAAACAGTTGTAAAAATTGATTGTGAAGGAGAAATAACAACTTTTGCTTCAGGATTTATTGGAACTTCTGGGTTGACTGTTGATGATACAAATGGTTATTTATATATTTCTGATGATTCCCCTGGAATTTATCGTGTAAATACAAATGGAGAATGGGAAGAGCTTGAAGTAAGGTATTCTGATAATTCTCCTAATATTTTTCCTTTAATTAATCCAAATGCACTTTCTATTGATGAAGAGGGAAGAATATTAGTTGCAGATTCAGGAAGTAATATTTATAGGATGACTTTGTCTGAAGAAAATTCTTCTGTTTTAATTGTTACTAGTTTATTAGCTGAAGGGTTTAATATACCACAAGGTGTTATTGAAACAGGCGAGGGAGATGTTTTATTTTCTGACCATGAAGGATATGTATATAGAATTACTCCTGAGGTTGCAGATTCGGGAATGCCGATAATTTGGCCAGCTGAAGACTATAGATTGCCTGTAGGTAAAATTGCAGAAGGAAATCAAGGTTCTATTGCTCTTGACGAAGAAGGAAATATTTATACTTCTAATTTTGGATGGATTATAGTTAAAATTAGTCCTGATGGAGAAGAATATAAAAACATTGTTCAAATACCACAAGAAGGATGTGAAGAAGGCCAGCAAGGAGGTCAAAAGCCAAGCTTTAGAGGTTTAACTTTTGATACTGAAGGAGATTTAGTTGCTACAGGCTATTGTTTAGACAATGTATATATATTCAATTCTGATGATTTGCAAGAAGCATGGGATACAGATACGCCAATTAGTGAATTACCAGAACCGTTTGCACAGAATGTTATTATTGGAGGACAAATTGGAGCCTTGGATGTTCCAGACTTAAATGGTCCTTTTGGAATTGCATTTTTTGATGAAAATGCAATTGGGTTTGAAATAGAGAAAATAGGAGGAGCACCACCTCCACCTCCAATAAATACTCAATATCCAGTTTTTGATGATGTTGGTATACCAGGAGTTAATTCTAATCAATTTGCTGATTGTAATCATTTAAGAGCAAGTAATTTGTTTACTATAGTAAACAATGATGGTAGCGCAGAAGTGTATGGGACAGAAGCAAATGATATCATCGATGGAAACGGTGCAAAAAAAATATATGGACTAGGTGGGAATGATATTATTTGCGGAGGATTTGGAAAAAGCATGAATATAATATATGGAGGAGAAGGATCCGATGTTTTAATTGGAGAAGGAGGAACTGACGAACTTTGGGGAGGCCCAGGAGAGGATGTTCTTAGAGGAGGCGGAAATACAGGAAATCTTATTGAAAAACTATATGGAGGACCTGGAACTGATTGGCTTGAAGGAGGTCCTGGGGATGATCATTTATTTGGCGGAGCAGGACCTGATTACCTTTTTGGAGGAATAGGTGATGACAAATTATATGGTGATAATATAGAAGATAGCATTAATAAAGAGGAAGAGTGTCCTGAACAAACTGAATTTACACCAGTATTTTCTTGTGGTGATTATTTAATAGGAGGTCCAGGAGATGATGTTTTATTTGGTGGCCCTGGACAGGATTGGCTACATGCAGATGTTTTAAAGCCTGCTGCTAATGATTTATTTAAAGACGATAATGATAAATTAAGTGGCAATCAAGGAAATGATGTGTTATTTGCTATTGGTGGGAAAAATACATTTTATGGCAATGAAGGAAATGACGTAATAGTTGGAGGAGATACTGAAGAAGGCATAGACCTTATATGGGGGGGAGACGGCGCAGATTTCATCTGGGGAAGAAAAGGCTATGATAATATAGATGGAGGTCTAGATAAGGACAATTATGAAACTCAAATTATGAATGATGAATTGTATGGAGGAGAAGGTGATGACGAGTTGTCTGGTGCAAAGGTAAAAATTGGAGGCCCTGGAGACGATATTTGTCGAGGAGTTTATACTTATGAGCCACATGATGTTCCATGTGACGACGAAAAATAATTTAAATAAAATATAAAATGTCTTTAAATAAAGAGATTAAATTTTTTAGTGATGCTGTTTCTTGTGTTTTTGATGGAGCAATAGTTCTTATTAGTGGTTTTGGAGGAACAGGAGGAAGTCCACAGAATCTGATAAAAGCGCTTAGAGATCATGGTGCAAAAGATCTTACTATTGTTAGTAATACCGGTGGATTAGCTAGTGTCATTGGATTTGGATCTGTAAAAGGTCAGAAATCAATAGATATAGGAATTTTAGTAGAGAATTCTCAGGTTAAAAAATTAATTGCTTCTTATCCAGTATCGCCTTCGGCATCAAAAAAAATTGCTTTTGAAGAAGCATATTTGCAAGGAAAAGTTGAATTAGAATTAGTTCCTCAAGGTAATATGGTTGAAAGAATAAGGGCTGGTGGAGCAGGAATACCTGCTTTTTATACCCCAACAGGAGTTGGGACGGATTTATCTAAAGGTAAAGAAGTTAGAAAATTTAACGATCGAGAATATATTTTGGAATACGCAATTAAAGCAGATTTTGCGTTTGTTAAAGCTTATAAAGCAGACAAGATTGGAAATGTAATTTATAAAGGAACTTCTCAAAGTTTTGGAAGGGTTATGGCAACAGCATCTAAAAAAACATATATAGAAGTTGACTATATAGTAGAAACAGGAATACTTGATCCAAATATTATTCACACTCCAACGATATATGTTGAAGGAGTAATCCTTAGTCAAAAATAATTTTCCTAGAGAGGGGTTATGCAAAAAAATAGACTAGCAAGAGAAGTTATTGCTATGAGAATTGCTAGTGAATTTAAAAATGGAGATGTTGTTAATTTAGGCTTAGGAATTCCTACGCTATGTTCTCAATTTGTTCCTGAAGATTGTACGGTGTTATATCATAGTGAAAATGGGGTTTTAAATTATGGGGCTATGGCCGAAGAGGGAGATGAAGACCCAGATATAATTAATGCAGGAGGGCAATTTTTATCGCTTAATGCAGGAATGTCCTTCTTCGATTCTACAGAGGCTTTTGCAATGATTAGAGGAGGGCATGTTGACGTAGCGGTTTTAGGCGCATTTCAAGTTGCTTCAAATGGAGATTTAGCAAATTGGATGATTCCAAAAAGAGGAGTAGGAAATGTTGGTGGGGCAATGGACCTGGTGGTTGGTGCTAGAAAAGTTATAGTTGCAATGGAACATATGGATAAAGAAGGAAGTTCAAAAATTGTAGAATCTTGTGATTACCCTATAACAGGGAGTTCATGTGTCAATCTTATTGTTACAGACATTGCTGTCTTTGAGATAAATAACAAAGGTTTGGTTTTGAAAGAACATGCTCCAGGCTGGACCAAAGAAGATATTAAAAATTGTACTGATGCAAGTTTCCAAGTATCTGAAGGATTTAAAGAGATATCCTTTTAATAAATGGCAAAAGTAGACCCTTCTCCTAATTTGGTCACCTCTATGCGTATTGGAAAAGAATCTTTTATTTGCTCAATATGAGTTATAACAATAATTTTTTGAAAATCATCTTGAATAGATTGAATTGCTTGAATTAATCTTTCTTGACCTTCTAAATCTTGAGACCCAAATCCTTCATCAATAAAAAGAGTAGGTAATGGAGCCCCAGATCTACTTGCGAGAAGTTTTGATAATCCAATTCTTATTGCAAAATTAATTCTGAAAGCTTCTCCTCCGCTAAATGTTTCATAATTTCTTGTTCCTACTTCATCAGAAACTTTTATATCTAATTCTTCTGATACTACCCCAGTTCTACTATCTTTTCTTCCTGCTACCAATTGCAGCTTAATTGCCATTTTATTTTCACTAAGCCTTGATAAAATTTGATTAGAATCTTGCTCAAGTTGAGGGATTGATGTTTCAATTATTAAAGCTTGCAATCCATTTTTCCCAAACGCCAAAGATAATTCATTATAAATATCAGCTTCTTTTGAGATAGATGAAGACTCTTTATTTAATTTTATTAAATCTTTTTCATATTTAATACATCTATTTATATTATCTGTTAAAATGCCTTTTTTAATGTAAAGGTTTTGCGAATCAGATTTTAAGATAGATAATTCTTTAGTTGTATTCTCTAATTCTGAATTAACCTGATTTTTTTTCTCTAATTCAGCTTTTAAATTAATTATTTTATTAGACAGTAACTCTTTTTCAGATTTCCTGCTTTCTAATATTGTTTTAGTTGATTTGATGAAGCTTTCTTCTTTTGGTAATAATGTTTCTGCATTTTTTAATTGAATATGTTTTTCTTCATAATATTCAAGCTCTGAGATCTCGGTTTTAATATTTGAATGTGATTCTACAGAGTAATTTAGAGAATTAAGCTGTAAAGTTAATTCTTCTAGCCTTTTGATTTCATCTTTAGCATAATTTCTGCTATTAATTGAATTATTTAAATGTTCAATTTCGCTTTCAATTATATTTAAATCCTTTTCTGCTTTTAGTGAATTATTTAAATCAGATTTAAGGTTAATTATCTCAGTATTAATATATTGTTGTTCTTCAGATAGTTTTTTTTCTAATATTTGTGATTCTTTTTTTAACGCAAGATATTTTTGATTAAGAATATCTTGCGTTTCTAAATTTTTCTGATATTGTTGTTTAGTGTCTAACCCTTGATGTGTATAGGTTTTTAGTAAAAGATCATGGCCCTTAGATCCTAAATTCTGTTTGCATAAAGGACAAAGACCTCCTGATTTTTCTAACATATCAAATTTCTTTCGATCTTCTTCCATTTGTGTTAATAAAAGTTGATTAATAGCTTTTAAATTGCTTATTTTTACGCTAGTATTTTCAGAATCAGTATGTAATATGCTAATCTTTAAATTTATTTTCTCCCATTCTAGCTGGTCTTTGAAAAGTGAATCTAATTTTTGTTGAATTTCATCCTTTAATTTTACTTTTGGAGTAAGATTATTCTCTAATTGTGATTTAAGTTGAGCAATAGTTGTTAGTATTTTAGTTTTTTCAATTTTCAGATCTGTATCTATAGATGCAATTTTTTTATCTATACCTATTTTAATTCTAAATGAGCTATCAAATTCCTGAAGTTTAGATTTACATGAATGTAATTTTAAATGTCCTTTAGTTATATCTTCCTTATTGAATAATAGGTTATTTATTTCATCAAATGTTTTTTTATGTTTTTCAAGTTGTTCATGTAAATTATTTATTTCTAGATTGTTTTTAGATATCTGCAATTCATTCTCATTAAGTTCATATTTTTGTTGTTTAAATTTAAAAGAAATATTGGTTAATGAATCAAAATTTATTTGTGTGAGCTGAAGTTTAGGATTTAGATCTGATATTGCTTCTTCAATTTCAGTTAACTGATTTTGATAGTTTGGTTTTTCTATAATTTCTTTATCCAAAAAAGTTTTTTTAATTTCAAAATCTTTTAATTTAGATGTAAGCAATCTTGAATTAGCTCTTGCCTTAAGTTCGAGTTTTTCATATTCTGACAAACCTAAAACTTCTGATAATGTTGCTTTTCTTTCTCCTGGTCGGCTTGTAGTAAATCTGTCTGCATCTCCTTGTCGTAAAAATGCGGTATTAACAAAAGTATCGTAGTCTAAATTTAGAAGATCTTTAATTTTTGACTCAGTCTCTCGAAGTGTATTTTGTGTAATTGCGTGATAATTCCCACCAGAAGAGGATACTTGAAGTTCTAGAATTGTAATTCCCTGCCTTGGACCTGATGATCGAGTATACCTTCTAATTACTTTATATTTTTGTTCACGCGCTAAAAAATCTAATTCAACTGACATATCTAATTGTCCTTGATGTACTAGCTCTTCTTGTGTTCGAGTTCTTGCGTAACCCCAAAGTGCCCAGGTAATTGCATCTAATAATGCGGTTTTCCCATGCCCATTTGAACCACATAAACAGGCTACATGTATGCCAGAAAATTCTAAAGCCGGAGTATTGCTCGCGTAACACATAAAATTTTTAATTTTTAATCGTACAGGAATCATATTTTTTTATTCCAAATATTCGTTTAAGGGCTTTACGTTATAGTTTGAAGTATTACTTATTACGTCTATTGCTGCTTTGGCAGTGTCTATTGATGTAAAACAAGGAATGTTTTTGTCCACAGCCGCCCTTCTTATATAAAATCCATCCATTAATACATCTCTAGACCCAGTAACTGTATTAATCACTGCATTTACTTTGTTATTTAATATTACATCTAATACGTTAGGGTGATCTCTATCGAGTCGTCGAGAAATTCTATTTACAGGTATATCAAGCGATTTAATTAATGAAGCTGTTCCGTCTGTAGCAAATAGATTATATCCAATTGAATGAAGGGTTATAAAAATGGATCGGGCCTCCTCTTTATCTTTGTCTGCAATACTTAATAGGATTGAACCTTTTTCAGGAAGAGTTAATCCTGAAGAAATTAGTGCTTTTCTTAAAGCAGATTTGAAATTATAATCAATCCCCATAACCTCACCAGTTGATTTCATTTCTGGACCGAGTTCTGTGTCTACTCCTATAAGCTTAGACATAGAAAAGACAGGAGCTTTTACAGCAAACGTTGTTGAATATTTTTGTAGACCAGGGGTATATCCAAGTTCTTGCAAAGTTTTGCCTAGCATATTTTCAATTGCAATTTTTACCATAGGTATATTTGTAACTTTTGATATGAATGGTATTGTACGACTAGACCTGGGGTTGACTTCAATAATGTAAATAATAGAAGGCTTGCTAGGATCAGGCTTATGAATAACATATTGAATATTCATTAATCCTTTAATTTTTAATTTTTTTCCTATTGAAGTTGTATATTCTACAATAGTATCAATTTCTTTTTGAGAAATTGATACGGTAGGATATACAGCTATTGAGTCTCCACTATGAACGCCGGCTTTTTCAATATGTTCCATTATGCCTGGAATCAACACATCATTTCCGTCACATACGGCGTCTACTTCTACTTCTTTCCCATAAATATATTTATCAATCAATATTCTATTATTTTCAACTCCTCCTATTAATCGATCCATATATTTTTCTAGATATTTTTCATCGTAAATTATTTTCATTGCCCTTCCACCTAGTACATAACTTGGCCTTACAACGACAGGATATCCAATGTTTTTTGCAGCCAAGAGAGCTTCTTCGGTTGTATATATGGATTGGCCAGGAGGACTAGGTATATCTGTGTTTTTTAAAAATTTTTCAAATAAATCTCGATCAGAAGCTATATCGATTGATTTAGCAGATGTTCCTAAAATAGGTGATGTTGATCGACTTAAAGGCTGAGAGAGATTGATAGCAGTTTGCCCTCCAAATTGTACAACTATAGAGATTGGAGTTTGTTTATCAATATTTTTAGATTCAACTTTAATTATATCCTGGATACTTTCTTCATCTAGTGGTTCAAAATATAATCTGGAAGATGTGTCAAAATCGGTAGAGACTGTTTCAGGATTAGAGTTAACCATAATGCTGGATATATTATTTTTTTGAAATGACCATGCTGCATGCACAGAACAATAATCAAATTCTATACCTTGTCCTATTCTAATAGGTCCGCTGCCAATAACAATCACTTTTGTATTTTCTAAAGGAAGTGCCTCATTTTCTTCTTCATAGGTACTATAAAAATATGGGGTTTGTGCAGGAAATTCAGCCGCACAAGTATCAACCATTTTGTATGTTGGAATTATGTCCCATTTGGTTCTAAGGTTACGAATATCATTTTGAGACATGTTTTGTAAAATTGCTATATCTTTATCAGAGAAGCCCAATGATTTAATGTTTTTCAGTAATTCTTTATTAATTTTGGAAGACTTTATTGTTTTTTCTGAGTTTATGATATTTAAGATGGAAAAAGTAAACCATGGATCGATCCCAGTTTTTATTGATATAGTTTCTGGAGATATTCCCCTTCTTATTGCTGTAATAACTAACCATAACCTTTTATCTGAAGCATTATCAGATAAAAGGTCTGACAATGATTCATTATCGATACCTTGCCATTCAATATCTTCCCAAAGAAAAGATGCTCCAGGTATTTCTAGTGATCTAATAGCTTTTTGTAGGGCTGATTCAAAAGATCTACCAATTGCCATAACTTCTCCAGTTGCTTTCATTTGAGTGCCAATTGTGCGATCTGCTTCAGGAAATTTGTCAAATGGGAAACGGGGAATTTTTACTACACAATAATCTAAAGCAGGTTCAAAAGCTGCTGAGGTTTGGCCAGTAACTTCATTTGTTATTTGATCTAAAGTTTTACCTATAGCTATTTTTGCAGCAACTCTTGCAATAGGATATCCTGTAGCCTTACTTGCTAATGCAGAACTTCTGCTAACTCGAGGATTTACTTCAATAACGTAGTACGGGCTTCCCTTGTGATTATTGTCTAGAGATTTTTCAACAATTTCTCCTGGGCATAAAGCAAATTGAACATTACACCCTCCTTGAATATTTAATTCTCTGATAATTTTAATGCTTGCTGATCTTAACATTTGGTATTCTTTATCGGTAAGAGTTTGTGAAGGTGCTACAACAATACTGTCTCCAGTATGAACACCCATAGGGTCAAAATTTTCCATATTGCATACAGTTATACAGTTGTTATTAGAATCTCGGATAACCTCATATTCTATTTCCTTCCATCCTTTAAGATATCTTTCAAGAAGAACTTGATTTATTGGACTTGCATTCAGGCCAGCTTGAACTGTCTTTGTTAACGAGTTTATATCATGTACAATTCCCCCCCCTGTTCCACCTAATGTATACGCAGGGCGGACAATCAATGGAGTTCCTATATCTGAAGCAATTGTTTTTGCCTCTTCTATTGATGAAGCAATTTTACTAGGAAGAACTGGTTCATTAATTTTAATTAGAAGAGAACGGAAAAGGTCACGATCTTCAGAGTTCTTAATTGATTCGACAGGAGTTCCTAGCATAGAAACATTGTATTTTTTTAATATTCCTTCATCATAAAGTTTTACTGCTAGATTTAATGCAGTTTGCCCTCCTAAAGTTGGCAGGATTCCATCTGGACGTTCATGTTCAATTATTTTTGAAATTACTTCAATCGTTAAAGGTTCAATATAAATAGTGTCAGCTATTTCTTTATCTGTCATAATTGTTGCAGGATTTGAATTTATTAAAACAGTAGATATTCCTTCTTCGCGTAAAGATTTACACGCTTGAGTTCCTGCATAATCAAATTCTGCAGCTTGCCCAATGATTATTGGTCCTGATCCAATAACCAATACTTTTTTTAGATATTTGGTTTCGGGGTTAGTAATTATTAGTCTCCTTTATTATAGTAATTAATTAAATTTAAAAATTCATTAAATATAAGTGAATTTTCTTCAGGCCCCGGGGCTCCTTCAGAATGATATTGAACACTTAATACAGGTAAAGATGAATGATTTAATCCCTCAACTGTGTTGTCATTTAAGTTTATATAGCTGGCCTTCAGATCAGCTGGTAGTGACTCTTCATCTACAGAATATCCATGATTTTGTGCTGTTATATATATTTCTCCAGAAGATAGTTTTTTAACAGGATGATTAGCTCCATGATGACCAAATTTAAGTTTATATGTTTTGCCCCCAAAGGCTTTTGCTATAATTTGGTTTCCAAGACATATGCCCATTATTGGCACTTGACCAATTAAATTTTTAACATTTTTAATAGGATTTGTTAAAAGATCTGGATCTCCAGGCCCCGGAGACAACAGAACTCCATCAGGTTTTAAATCGAGTATATCTTTTGAGGAGGTATTTGCAGGCACAGTTAAAGTTGTGCAATTTAAATTTTCAAGAATACGTAAAATATTATATTTAAGGCCATAATCTATAACGATAATTTTATATTTATCGGATTTATTTTTAAAGTCATTAGAAAATTCTGGACGATTTAGTTTTGAGTTCCAAACAAATGAATTATTAGTCGTAACATTGTCTACAAAATTTATTTCATTATAGTTAGGAGATTTTTTAAGTTCTAATAATATATCTTGGATAGATTTATTTGTGGAAATAGTTCCTTTCATTGCCCCCTGGTTTCTAATTATTTTTGTTAGTGCCCTGGTATCTAATCCCATAATCCCAGTAATTTTTTCCTTAGTTAAAAATTCATCAAAAGATGAATTTGGTTTAGAGCTACTTGGGTTTTGGCAGTATTCTTTTACTACAAATCCTTCCACCTGGATTTTTGAAGATTCAAAATCAGATGTATTTATTCCATAATTACCTATTAATGGATACGTTAAAACAACAATTTGTCCTGCATAAGATGGGTCTGTTAAAATTTCTTGATATCCAACCATCGAGGTGTTAAATACTACTTCTCCATAAACTGCATTTGTGTTTCCATATGAAAATCCTTTAAATATCGACCCATCTTCAAGTGCTAATATTGCTGGTTTAATCATAGATCTTTGAATTTTCAAATTTTATTTTTCCTGATACTATTGTGAAAATTACTTTTCCTTTCATTTTGTATCCATTAATAGGAGTGTTTTTACCTTTAGAATAAAATTCGTTATAGTTGACAGTCCAAATTTTATTTGGGTCAAAGATAGTAATATCGGCCTTAGATCCTTTTTTTAAATTTCCGATATCAGAAGTGTTTAAAAATTTTGCAGGCGAAGAGCTTAGTTTTTCAATGATTAAATCTAATGAAATTTGTGAATTATGAAATAAAGATAAGGCTGAAGATAATGCAGTTTCAATATTACTTATTCCAAATTCGGCGTTTTCTAGAGTTGTATTTTTAGATAGAAATTTATGCGGGGCATGATCTGTAGCGATAAAGTCTATAACTCCATTTTTTATTCCGTTTATCATTGCTTCTACATCAGTAATATTACGTAGAGGAGGCTTAACTTTTGCATTTGTATCATAAGAATTTAGATTTAAAGATGTAAATTCAGAACCTGATTTATCTTTTCCTAAAAGGATATTTTCAGTTAATGTAATGTGGTGAGGAGTAACTTCGCAAGTTACATTAATCCCAGATTCTTTTGCATCTTTAATTATATCAAGGGTTGCTTTTGTGCTTACATGAGCAATATGAAGTTTTCCACCTGTAAGTTTTGAAAGCTGAATATCTCTATATGCCATAATTGACTCTGCCGCCCAAGGAATCCCTTTTACACCTAACCTAGTTGATATTGGTCCTTCATTTATTAAGCCGCCTTTTGATAACTCAAGTACTTCACAATGATTAATAATCGGAGTATTTGTTATTGTGCTGTAATTTAAAGCTTGGCGCATGATATTTGCATCATATACAGGATTTCCGTCATCACTGAATCCCACAACCCCTAATTCAGCTAACTCTACCATTGGAGTTAATTCTTTACCATCACGGTTTTTTGTTATTGCACCAATGGTCAAAACATTTACATATCCATTTTTCTTAGATTCTTCTTGAACATATTTAATCGCTATTTTGGAATCCATTGGAGGATTTGTGTTTGGCATTGCGCATATAGTTGTATATCCACCAGCAGCAGCAGCGGCGGTACCTGTTTTAATAGTTTCAGATGATTCATATCCTGGGTCTCTTAAGTGGCAATGTAGATCAATAAATCCTGGAGAGACAATCAATCCTTTTGCATTAATTTTGTGAGCAGTTGAGTGAATTAGGTTATTCCCTATTTTAGAAATAAGTCCATTTTCAATTAGAATATCTTTATTGGAATCTAGGTTTTGAGTTGGGTCAATTAATCTTCCATTTTTTATTAAAATAGGTTTTATATTCATTACCTCTCTAACTCCATTTTAGATTCTGCATTTAACATTGAGTAAAGAATAGCCATTCTAACAGCAACTCCATTAGTAACTTGTTCTTGAATTAGAGATTTAGAGCCATGAGCAACTTCGGAAGATATTTCTATCCCTTCATTCATTGGGCCTGGATGCAATATTTTCACACTAGGTTTTGCAAGTGAAACTATATCATTAGTAATGCACCATTGCTTTGAATATTCTTGTAAATTTGGAAGATGTCCGGACGACTGTCTTTCTAGCTGTATTCTAAGGGGCATAATTATATCAGCATTTTTAACTGCTTTTTTTAAAGAGTGTTCAAAAGTTATGTTTTTATATAAATGTTGTTTATGTAAAAAATCTTGAGGAATTAAAGTATTAGGACCACATAAGGTTATATTAGCACCTAATGTAGATAGCCCTAGAATATTTGATCTGGCTACTCTACTGTATAAAATGTCTCCAACCATTACAATATTTAGGTTATCTATTTGTCCTGAATTATTATGAATTGTATATAAATCTAAAAGAGATTGAGTTGGATGTGCATGAGATCCATCTCCTGCATTAATTATTGGAACTTCAGAATTTTTTGCTAAAAAATAAGGCGCCCCTGCATGAGGATGTCTTATTATAATTATATCAGCTTTAATTGACTGTATAGTTAGAACAGTGTTTAATAAAGATTCTCCTTTATTTGAGCTACTTTCTTTAGTTGCAATATTAATTACATCTGCATTTAAAATTTTACCTGCCTGTTCAAAAGATATTCTTGTTCGAGTACTAGGTTCATAAAATAATGTAACTATAGTTTTCCCACGAAGTGTGGGTACTTTTTTTACCCTTCTATTAAGAATTTCCATCATAATTTTTGAGTTATTTAAAATTTGCAAAATTTCTTCTTTAGAGTAGCAATCAATATCGAGTAAATGTTTTTTAACTTCTGAGGTCATAAGAGTCCTTTTGTAGTAAAACTTTTTCATCTTGGTCAATTTCAGTTAATTTGACCTGAATATTTTCTGTACGAGAAGTAGGAATGTTTTTGCCAATGTAGTCTGGGCTAATTGGTAATTCCCTATGGCCTCTGTCAATTAAAACAGCCAATTGAATTGATTTTGGGCGACCAAAATCAATCAAAGCATTCATAGCTGCCCTAATTGTTCTACCTGTAAAGAGAACATCATCTACTAATATTATAGTTTTATTATCTATATTACTTAGTATAGTAGTTTCTCTAATAAATGGTCGATTAATAAATGATAGGTCGTCTCTATAAAATCCAATATCTAAGTCTCCTGTTTCAAGATTAACATTTGAAAAACCCAGAATAAGATTTTTTAAACGGCTAGCTATAGTAACTCCTCTCCGCTGAATTCCAATTAAAAATATCGACCCTAATTCTTTATTTCTTTCTATAATTTCATGAGAAATTCTAATCAAAGATTTATTAATAGCATTAGAATCTAATAATACTTTTGTATAAATTGAGTTAAGAGGAATTTTTGAATTATATGTTGACATTAAACCTTTCTAAATGCTGTGATACAGCAAGAGACAATCATGTCAACTTTCAATCCCTTGTAAGTATCACAGTACTAATTTAAAGGGTAACTATATATATTCTACTAGATTGTTCTAAAGTAATTCAAGCATAATATATAATATTATATGAAAATGTGAAAAATTAGAGGTATATGAATTATTTTAAATAAAATGAATAAAAAAGAAATATCTTCAGCAGGAGGAGTAGTAATAAATTCTAAATCTGAAATTGTAATTTGTAGAAGATTTTCTATAGATTTATGGGCATTGCCTAAAGGCAAAATAGAATTCAATGAAACTACTGAAGAAGCTGCCGTTAGGGAAGTTGAAGAAGAAACAGGCTTATTAGTAGAGATAAGAAATTTTATTAATTCAATTGAATATACTTATTATGAGTCTTTAGATAATGTTTATTATAAAAAAACAGTGTTTTTTTATTTAATGAAATCTGTTGGAGGAGATTTTATAAATCATGATAATGAATTTGATGATGTAATATGGGTTCCTAAACATGAAACTTTAGATAAAATGACTTTTGAGAGCGAGGTTGGTATTGTTAAAGAAGGTTTTTTATTGGCTAATGAACAATACAAAGCAGGATAATAATATGTATATTAAAGGGAAACGGATTATACTGCGCAATAAAAAGATCAATGATGTGAAAAATGATTTTGCCTGGAGAACAAATGAAGAGCTTTCTAAGCTTGACGCAACAACTCCAATAAGCTTTTCATTTAATGAATTTAATAGATATTCACAACAAGAAATTGATTTCCCAAGTTTATCATCTGTTAGGCTTGCAATAGATACTGTAGAGGGAGAACATATTGGAAATATTATGTATTATGATATAGATTTAAGAAAATCTGAAGCAGAATTAGGCATAATGCTAGGGAAGGAATTTTGGGGAAAAGGATATGGATTAGAGTCTTTAGAATTATTAATTCATCATATATTTTCTAAAACTTCTTTAAATCGTATTTATCTACATACACTTGATTGGAATATAAGAGCTCAAAAATCTTTTGAAAGAGCAGGGTTTCAGCTTAAAGATAAGATTAAAAGAAGCAGTAAGCAGGAGTTTTTTTTAATGGATATTATAAAGATAAATTGGATTGAGAATAATCCTGTTTTTCAAGAACAAATAAAACTAAATAATTCCTATAACCAAAATGATGCAAATTAATTTTAAAGAAGAAAATAATATATATCAAAAGTCATTAGATCGGGTAATGGATTTAGCAGACTTTGAAAGAGGTAAGACTTTTCCAGGTCATTCAGGTTTTCATATTGAACGTATGGAATTGTTATTAAATAAACTAGGTAATCCTCATATTAAAATTCCAACAATTCATATAGCAGGAACAAAAGGAAAAGGAAGTACTGCTGCAATGATATCTCAAATTTTAATAAACGCAGGCTACAAAATTGGTTTATATTCTTCTCCGCATTTACATTCTGTTCGTGAACGTATTAGAGTCAATGATGAATTAATTTCAGAGGAAGATTTTTCAAATCTTGTAACCAATATTTACCCTGAAGTTGATTGGGTTAAAGCTAATGGTGATTTTGGAGCAATTACTACTTTTGAAATTATAACAGCAATGAGTTTTGTTCATTTTTATAATCAAAATGTAGATTTCCAAATTATTGAAGTTGGCCTTGGCGGAAGACTAGATGCAACTAATGTTGTTTCTCCTGAAGTAAGCGTAATAACTTCATTGAGCCTAGATCATGAATCTGTACTTGGTACAAATATTGAATCAATTGCAAAAGAGAAGGCTGGAATTATTAAAAAAAATATTCCAGTTGTTGTTGCTCCACAGAAACCTAATGCAAAAAAAATCATTAATCAAATATCTATTAAACAACAATCAGATGTTTATAATTTAGATGAAATTGCTCGTTGGGATATAATTAAGATTAAGGGAAAAAAACAATATGGCACTATTTTTATAGGGGAAAATGAATATTCAGTAAAAATTCCTTTACTAGGAAAATATCAATTTGAAAATGCTGCCTTATCATGTGTTATTTCCGAAATTTTAAATAAAAAAGGGTTTAAAATATCTAAAAAAGCAATTATATCTGGTCTATCAATTGTTAAATGGCCAGGTCGAATGGAATTATTATCTTCAAAGACTAATCAAGTGTTAGTTGATGGAGCTCACAACTTATATTCTATTCAAAAACTAGTAGAGGAAATTAATGAAAATTTTAGTTATAAAAGAATAATTATAGTTTTTGGGGCCCTCAAAGGCCATAATATTGAAGGAATGTTAAAAGAATTAATTACATTAGATCCGGAAATTATAATATCTTCTTCGAGGCATCCACGCGCACTATCAACTAGAGAAATATCTGAACAACTTGATTTATGTGGTTATAAGTCATTAATTCAAGCAGAGTCAGTTTACTTAGCTATAAATAAAGCTATTGAGATATCAAATAAAAATGATTTAATTTTGGGTACGGGTTCATTATCTGTAGTAGCTGAAATTATTGAAACATTAAAAGGTGTTTCGTCAGAAAGATATTTAATTTAGAATATATATAGGTGATAATATGAAAAAACATTTAAACAGAGTTGTTGTAACAGGAATGGGAGCTTTAACTCCTTTAAGTGAGGATATTGATATATATTGGTCGAGCCTTTTAAAAGGAATTTCTGGTATTGGGCCTATGGAGCTTGCAGATTCTACTGAATATCCTTGTAAAATTTCTGGAGAAGTTTCAGGATTTGATCCAAGAAATTATATGGATTTAAAAGATTCTCGTAGAATGGCAAGGTTCTCTCAATTAGCTGTTGCGTCTGCTGGATTAGCGATAAAAGATGCTAGATTGGATTTTTCAACTATAAATCCAGATAAGATAGGAGTATTACTAGGGAATGGAAATGGTGGATTTCCTACGACTGAGGAAAATGCGAGAATATTATTTAGTAGAGGGGGGATGAAAGTTAGTCCCTTTTTTATACCTATGGTTTTACCTAATATGGCGGCAGCAAATGTAAGTAGGATTTTTTCAATAAAAGGATATACTTCAACCATAATTACAGCTTGTGCTGCAGGTACTCAAGCTATTGGAGAAGCAGCAGAAGTTATTCGTAGAGGGACCGCAGATATAATAATTACTGGGGGTTGTGAAGCTGGTATTAGCCAATTAGGATTGGGGGGATTTAATGTTATTAAAGCTTTAACTAGGAATAATGAAAATCCTGTAAAAGCTAGTCGTCCTTTTGATGCAAATAGAGATGGATTTGTTCCGGCAGAAGGATCGGCAACATTGATTTTGGAAAGCTTGGAGCATGCTATTAAGAGAGAAGCAAATATACTTGCAGAAATAATTGGATACGGAGTTTCATCTGACGCTTATCATTTAGTTCAACCTGAAGAAGATGCGTCCGGTCCAGCTAGAGCAATCCAATGGGCGTTAGATAATGCAGGTATAACTGCTAATCAGGTTGATTATATTAATGCTCACGGAACTTCTACTCTAAAGAATGACTTGGTGGAAACTAAGGCCATAAAAAGAGTGTTTAAAGAAAAAGCGTATGATATTCCAATAAGTTCAACTAAATCGATGACAGGGCATGCGTTAGGAGGAGCTGGGGCATTAGAAGCGGTTGTATGTATAAAAACAATTCTATCTAACACAATTCATCCTACAATTAATTATGAAACACCTGATAAAGATTGCGACTTAGATTATGTTCCAAATAAGTCTAGGATAAATAACGTTGATATAGCTTTGTCAAATAGTTTTGGGTTTGGAGGACAAAATGCTTGTTTATTGTTTTCTAAGTATAACAACTGAATTTATTGAATATCTTTGGGTAAATAGTCTCTAAAATCTTCTGGGCCGCTTAATCTGTTGCCCATTTCTTTTAAGAATATTTCAATATCTTCTGAAAAATGTTCTTTATTAGTATGGTTCGTTGATAAAATATTATCGTAGTATATTTCTAATTGCTTAACTAAAGAATTAATTTGTGAATTTTTTTCAATAGCTTCATCTAAGTCAGAATATTGTTTTTTCCCTTTTTCTAAATCGTAAAATGAATCTGAAAATCCATATAAAGAAGATAATACTTGCATGAGCTTATATGTGGCCATATGATCTTCATCAAGTTGAGCATATTGAGGTAAGTGCGCCATTAAGCTTGTTGTAAGAATATCTGCCTCTGTTACCATTTCTGCTACTAAATTTACTATACTAGTTGGCCCTTGATATGTGTTTTTTCTTGGAGAGATTAAATTTCCAGTAAGTATATTTTGTTCTTCTGTTAAGGTTCCAGTTACTATTATTGGTCTAGTATGAGGAACAGAATCATACATCCCTCCTATTCTGCAATATTCTGATACACCAAAATAAGTTAGGATTTCTGCAACTGAGTTTGCATAATTTTCCCCCAGCATATGAGGTTCTCTTAATTTTAAGAATATAAAATTATTGCCTGTTATATTATCTTCTGCATAATAAATAATAGTATTAGGAATTTCAAGGATTTTTTTGTCATCAACAACTTTCATATAGGGTCTATATCTCGTAAAATCAAAAAACATTCCTGGTTCACTTAGTCTTCCAATTTCTATTGCTTTTAAGCTTTTACATAATTGACTTATTGAAAGAGATCCTACTCGGCCAACATCAATCCATGGCTTGAGCATAGCTATTGAACAAGGATTATTAATTTTAGGTAAATCTTCGGATATTTTGAAGTCTCCAATTTTCATAAACTTAATCCTGACAGACACAATGGAATAATGCAAGTATTAATTTTCAATTTATGGGTTTGAGATTGGGGTTATTTTTTTTGTTAAAAGTAATTCATCTATTATCCATTGGTATATTTCAGAATTTAAAACTGCATATATATCATGGTTTTTTCGTTCTTTGTTTAAATAATCTTGTAAAGTATTATTCTTGATAATTTCAAAATTTTTAGGATCTAATTCTCTGTCAGATTGTTTCTCTGATACCATAAAAATAAATATTTGCTGTTCATTATCATAGTTGGGTATTTCAGTGCTTAGTTCTCCAATTTCAAGAGCAAAAATTGTTGGATCATATATATTATATACTCCTTTAGGAATCCATCCTAACTCACCACCTTTTCTTAAGTTTTCTGGACTAGACTTTGAAAATTCTCTAACTATCTCTTTAAATGCGGATCTTAAGACTTCGGGGTCGCTGCTATTTTTAATTAAGTTATTGTATTTTCCTTTAATGATTTTTATTTCATCTGTATTAATTAATGCAATTCGGTGAAGTCTTACTTGTTCAGATGTTGTTGGAATTGTTTCGCTGATATATTTTCGGAATTTTTCTCTTAATATATTTTTTTTAATCTCATTACGAAATTGGTCTTCATTTAATTGGATTTCATTTAAGAATGAATTATATTTTTCTTGAAATTCTCTTTCAATTTGTGAAGAATCTGTAGAGCTTTCTAATTGTGCTGGAGAAAATATTCTACGTATTTCACTGTCAACTTCTTCACTTGTAGCTGTAATTCCAAAACCAGGTGCTATTTTTACAATAATTTCAGATTCTACAATCGTATTAAATGCTTCGAAAATTTCTTTTCCTGTTTTGAAATTGCCATCTAATATTTCTATTTGTTTTTGCTTGGCTTGTAAAAGCTTAACTAAATCTCCTCTAGTATATTCAACCTCACCAATGCTTATTGCTAGTGATTTAGTAGGGCTAACATAAGACTTGTAGTAGGAAAATCCTATAATATTACTGATTATTATTATAGATAATATAATAATAATCAGTAATATTCTTTTTCTAATTGGATTTTGGTTTTGTCTTACAATTTCTTGACGACGGTCACCTTTTTTATTTTCAGAATTTTGAATCAAAATTTAGCTCTTCTATTTTGGATTCAGAATGAAAAAATGGATTTTATTAATTGTAATTACCTAATCTATGATTTGGGGAAATAGGTAAAAGGGCTAAATTCCTAGCTCTTTTTATTGCAGTTGCTAGTCGGCGTTGATGTTTAGCGCAAACACCCGACCTTCTTCTTGATTCTATCATATATCTATCCGATATATAGTTTTTTAAAACCATAGTATTTTTATAATCAATATTAATATTTTTTTCAATACAGAAATTACAGACTTTCCTTCTGGACATAAATCTGTTTTTCTTATATCCTGGCTTGCTATTTGATGATGTTCTATTATTAGTTGTCATAATATTTACCTATATATTAAATTAAAATGTTTATTTTACCATGGTAAGTTCTCAGATTGTGAATCATTATCCGAAGGAGGTGTGTCCTTAGATTGATTAGCATCTGTATTGGCTTCTGTATTATCGCTACGTTTGTCCAAAAAGACTACTTGATTTGCTATAATTTCGTTAGTAAATCTTGATTCTCCCTCTTTTGATGTCCATGAATCTGTTTTTAATCGTCCTTCAGCATATATACTGCTGCCTTTTTTTAAAAATTGATTGCAAGTTTCAGCTAACTGGTTCCATGCAACAATTCTGAACCATTCTGTCTCATCTCGACGTTCTCCCTGTGAAGTTGTATATGTACGGTTTGTAGCAATACTAAATGAAGTAACTGGGGCTCCATTAGGTGTGTAGCGCATTTCTGGATCAGATCCTAGATTTCCAATAACCATAATTTTATTTAATCCTGCCATCTTATTCTCCTATATTTAACTTCGTTCAGGTTCTTCAGACTGTTCAGGTTCTTCAGACTGCTCAGGTTCTTCAGACTGCTCAGGTTCTTCAGACTGTTCAGGTTCTTCAGACTGCTCAGGTTCTTCAGACTGCTCAGGTTCTTCAGACTGCTCAGGTTCTTCAGACTGCTCAGGTTCTTCAGACTGCTTAGGTTCTTCAGACTGCTCAGGTTCTTCAGACTGCTTAGGTTCTTCAGACTGCTTAGGTTCTTCAGACTGCTTAGGTTCTTCAGACTGCTCAGGTTCTTCAGACTGCTTAGGTTCTTCAGACTGCTCAGGTTCTTCAGACTGCTTAGGTTCTTCAGACTGCTTAGGTTCTTCAGACTGTTCAGGTTCTTCAGACTGCTTAGGTTCTTCAGACTGCTTAGGTTCTTCAGACTGCTTAGGTTCTTCAGACTGCTTAGGTTCTTCAGACTGCTTAGGTTCGCCAGACTGCTTAGGTTCGCCAGACTGCTTAGGTTCGCCAGACTCATTTGTTTTAGAAATGAAATGTCTAAGTATGCTCTCATTTGAATTTAAATTAGCATTAAGTGTTTTTATTTCTTTTGGAGGAAGGAGGGCTTTTAGCAAAATATGATGCCCATCGTTATATGTTTTTATAGTATAAGATAAATGCTTTAATCCTTTATTTTTAGTGTTTAATATTTCACCTTGATTTTTTTGGACAAAGGTAGTAATTGTATTTATTATCTGGTCGACATTATCTGGGTCTGTATCAGGACTAATAATTAATATGACTTCATATAATTGCATATATAGATTTCTCCATGAAGTTTTCTAAGTAATAAATGAATATTATATCATGTTGGATTGCTCTCTAACAATCTAAATATAATATATTATATATAAGTTAAAGTAATACAGAGGTAATACCATGGCTATTTATAATCGAATAATACCGTCTAAAAAACAAATAGAACAAGAATTGAATGAAAAGAATAATTGGAATAGGTGGGGTGATAAATCAGTTTATGGAGCGATGAATTTGGTAACAGATGAAAAAAGAATTGAGGCTGCAAAACTTGTTGAATTTGGAAAGTCTATATCTTTGAGTCGCGCGTTACCTGTTTTACCGTCTCATGAGAATCCATATCCTGCGCAACATTATATGTCTAAAATATATCGAGGAAATAAAGGTGCCGGAGCTGTTGATTATATTGGAATGCATTATCATGGACAAGCAAATACCCATATAGATGCTTTATGTCATGTTTGGAATGAAAAGGGAATGTGGAATGGGGAAAATCCAGATGAAATGATTAATTATTCTGGTGCTAAATATGGAGGAATCGAAGTGTGGGAAGATGGAATTTTGACAAGAGGTGTTCTTATAGATGTTCCTAAATATAGGAAAGAAGGGTATGTGAAAAATGGATCTCCTGTTCATGGATGGGAATTGGAAGATATTATAGCGTTTAATAATTTAGTGATAAATCCAGGAGATGCAATTTTAGTATATAGCGGCAGAGAACAATTCAATCGTAATAATGATATAAATTGGGGTGGTGACAAATATAAAAGACCAGGACTTCATGCCTCTTGTTTGCCATTTATAAGAGATAATAATATTTCTTTACTTGGGTGGGATATGATGGATGAAAGGCCAAATGAATATGGCCTTCCATGGACAGTTCATGGAGCAATATTCGCATATGGTATTGCTCTATTAGACAATGCATTACTTGAACCTTTATCAATATTATGTAATAAATTAAATAAATTTGAATTTATGTTATCTGTTAATCCTCTAAAGATTGTTGGAGGCACCGGCTCTCCTGTTAATCCGATTGCTATTTTATAAAAATATAGTTTTAAATTTGTTATAATTTAACTTTTAAAAAGACTAAATGAATTATATATAATGTTTTTTATTAGATTTATTATTTTTGTTGGAGACGCTTTAAGCGACTTTCTATTCAAAAATTGCCCATATATATCTGGGGCAATTTCATTTTATTTTCTTTTTTCTTTTTTCCCTTTAGTTTTAGGATTTATTTCAATCACCGGATATTTGAGCGGTGGAGAGGAGCAGCAAATAAAATTGGCAGACACTATTACTTCAATTATTCCAGTTTCTCAAGGGTTTGTTTCAGAGTTGGTCGGAGAAATAGTTAAGAGTAGGGCAATTACTGGTATAACAGGCTTAATTGCATTATTTTGGGCATCTGCTGCTGCTTTTGGAGCTATTAGAAAAGGAATTAATTCTGCCTGGGGAATAAATAAAACTAGACCGTTTATTGAAGAGAGAATTATTGATTTTAGTTTAGTTTTAGGTGCTGGATTAATGTTAATGTTAATATTGGTTATACCTGCTATATTAGCTTTTGGTAAAGAAATAATGGAAGCTTATTCTGCAATAACAGAAATTGAATTAGCATTGTTTTGGAAATTTATTGAGAGATTAGTAGTTCCTATATTAACATTTATAACTTTTTTGTCTTTGTATAAATTTTTACCAAATACTGATGTTAAATTTTCAGATGTTTGGGCTGGTGCCCTATTTGCTACTATTGCTTTTGAAATAGCTAAATTAGTTGTTGTTTGGTATGTTGGTATTTCTCCAATATATAGTACAGTTTATGGAACTGTAGGTGCAATTATGGCGCTTATGGCATGGGTGTATATTTCTGCTTTAATATTATTATTTGGTGCATTAATTACTTCAAGAATATCTACTCATCCATCGAGGTCAAAGGGCCATAATATTATTAAAATTATTTGGGATACTTTAACTTGCGTGAGATTACGTGTAAAAGTTCTAGCAGAAAATGATTAATTGATGATTAAATAGAGCTTGTTTTTTTAGCAATATGAATTGTTACTGTCCCTAAAGCTATTTTCTTTGTTGCTATAGTTTCAAAACCTACAGAATTCAAAGTTTTTGTTAATTCTTGTGAGCTGATAAAATTCTCTACTGATTGTGGTAAATATGAATAAGCTTCTCTGTCTCCAGCAAATATAGACCCAAGCCATGGAGTAACTTTACCAAAATAAATAGGGAATATTTTTGATAAAAATCTACCTTCGTCTAATTTCACTATTTCTAAAATAGCCAATTTGCCTTCTGGTATTAATACTCGATTAACTTCTTTTAATGCAGATTTTAAATCTATAAAATTTCTTATTCCGAATCCAATTGTTGTATATGCAAAATAGTCATTTGGAAACGGTAAATTATGTGCATCTGATAATGCAAAATACAAATTATTGTTTAATTTTTTGCCATTAAATTTTTTCCTAGCAATTTTCATCATATTTAGGCTGGTATCTATGCCTATGACAGTGTTTTTATTATTTGTATTAAGGAGTTCTAATGCAAAATCACCAGTTCCGGTAGCAATATCTAATGAAATATGTGGAGAAGCATTTTGATTTAACATTTTGATAGCCTTTTTACGCCATGAATAATGCCTTCCTCCAGTCATTAATGTATTAAGTAAGTCATACCTTTTTGAAATTCTTGAAAACATTGTTGCCACAAATTTTGTGCGATCTTTACCTTGTGAATTCAATTAATTAACTTTCTAGTATAGATTTAATAGTTTTCGGAATACTTAAAATTAGATCTGATGCTATTATACTACTCATTTTAAGATTATAAGAAGTTAATAAAGCTGACTCACTATGAATATATACGCCAAGAGTAGCAGCTATCTCTGGGGGTGCTTTTTGTGCGATTAATCCAGCGATTAATCCAGCTAATATATCTCCTGTTCCAGCTGTAGCTAAAAGAGGATTAGTAAAAGAGCTAATCATTGCTTTTTTATTGGGAAAAGCAATGATTGTATTTGGCCCTTTTAAGACTATTATTTTATTCCATATTTTGGCAAATTCCACGCATATACTAACTCTACTTTTTTGTATAGATTTAGCTTCTATACCTGTTAATCTACTCATTTCTTTTAGGTGAGGAGTCAGTATTGTACTTGACGGCATATTTTCCCACCAAGAGATTCCTTCTTTATTTAATTTAGCTAATATATTTAAACCATCTGCATCTATAACAGTATTTGGAAAGTTGACTTTTGAAGAAAAAATAAGCTTTGTTAGCATTTGCATTTCTTTAGTTTGGTTTATTCCGCATCCATAAAGAAACACATTGTGATTAATTATTTTCTCCTCAATTATTTTCATAGCAGATTTAGGTAAAATGTTACCATTATCATTACATGGCAATGACAGAAATACAGATTCAATAGTGTTATTTGCAACTATAGGTTTTATTGATTCTGTTATTGCAAGAGTAACAAGTCCGGCACCTGATCTCATTGCGGAATTTGCAGCAAGTGATGCCGCTCCTGGATAATTCTTAGAGCCTACAATCATAAATACTCTTCCAAAATCATCTTTAGAGGCAGATGGGCTTCTTTTTGGGATGTGCTTCTTTGCCCAAGATCGAGTAATTAATTCATATTTAATATGTTCATCAATGTTTTTTGGCAGCCCAATATCTAAAATTATTTTTTGACCATAAAAATACTGATTTGAGTTTTCAAACATTCCGATTTTATATATTCCTAATATAAAAGTTTTATCTACAGGAACGCAATTCGAATCAATTGAGCCCGTATCTGGGTTTATGCCTGAAGGAATATCTATGGCAATAATTTTTAGTTTTTCATTTTTAATTTTAGAGGTTTTTAAACAATTTAGTATGTCAGATATTGGAGACGAAAGGCGTTTTTTATTCCCTGTTCCTAATATTGCGTCAATGACAATGTTGGTTTTTTTAAAGATGTCTTTAATTTGTTTTTTATAATCAATGGAAGGAAGTTGTATTAACACGCCATTATTATGAGCTGTTTTCAGATAATAATCATTAGGTGGTCTTTTTATACATAAATATGCAATTACTTTTATTCCCCAAGAACTTAAGTGAGAGGCTGCTATCAATCCATCATTGCCGTTATTGCCTTTTCCAACTAGAACAACAATGTTTGTTAAAGAAATATTATCAATTTCATTGATAATATTTTGGGCTATTTTTAAACCGGCATTTTTAATTAAAATTTTTGTACTTATTCCGAATTTTTCTGATTTAGATTCGATCTCATGAATTTCTTTAGATGATGCTATTTTCATTATATTTCCTATTCAAATTATTATTGAATATTTAATTAGAATGTTTTTTAATTCCTACAACTGAAGCTATTGCATATTCTTGTGAATGTGATAATGACACAGATAAATTTTCTATATTTTGTTTTTTTGCTATATTGAGAGCATTGTCTTTTAAATTAATTTTAGGAGCCCTGCCTTTTGAACTTGAAATTTCAATATCTTTCCATTTCAAGCCTCTTACCCCAGTCCCTAATGCTTTCATGACGGCTTCTTTAGCTGCAAATCTTGTTGCTAATTGAGGTGCTCTAGATTTACAATATTCAATTTCATGTTCAGTATAAATCCTATTTAAAAATCTGGATTTATACTTTGAGGCAACTTTTTCTATGCGTTTAATTTCGATTATGTCTATTCCATTAACTATGATCATATAATTATAATTCGTTTACAATATTACATTTATTGAGTATTTTAGGTATTAAAATTTCCCATCCAAGAGCCATTAAATGAACTCCGTTACACATATTTTTTAATTCACTAATAAGGTGAATTGCTATATTTGAGCTTTTAGTTTTTTTATCTGTAGATTCTGAGAGTTCTTTAATTAAATTTTGCGGTATAGATACACCGGGAATATTTTTATTAAATCTTTCAGCCATATCAGCCGATTTTAACATTATATGCCCGGCTATAATTGGAACATTTAATAATTTAGCCTGATTTAAAAAAGATTCAAATTTTTTTAAATCATAAACTGGTTGGGTTTGAAAAAATTGTGCACCAGCTTCGACTTTTGTTTTCATTCGATCAATTTCTTTTTGAACGTCTTTTGAGCCTGGGTTAGCTACTGCTCCAGAAAAAATCTTAGGATTTCCTTTTAATTCATTATTTGCTAGATCTTTTCCGTTTTTTAAAGAAGAAACAGCTTTTAGTAAGTTTATTCCATCTAAGTCAAAAACTGGTTTAGCGTCTGGGTCATCACCTATGTTTGAATGGTCGCCTGTCATACATAATATGTTTTCTATTCCTAATGCGCTAATTCCTAGAATATCTGATTGTAATGCAATCCTGTTTTTGTCTCTACAGGCTAATTGTACAATTGGCTCAATATTTTGAAGTTTTAATAAATTAGCTACGGCTATCGGAGACATGGACATTTTTGAAGTATGGTTATCAGTAATATTGAAAGCATTGACTGAGTTTTTAAGTAAGTTTGCTTTCCTAAATAATGAAGATAAATCAGTTCCTTTTGGAGGATTTAATTCAGTTGTTACAACAAAGATTTTATCTTTAATCGCATTTTCAAAGTTACTCATAAATTTATATCCTATCAATAGTGCGTTTTTGCATATATTATAGTCCTTGTATTTAACAATCGTCTATCTTAGGATTATTAATAATTAAGGAAATTTTTCCGGAGTTCATTTTAATTGATTATAATTGACGGGAAAAAAATCTCACAAAATATCAGATTAGAAATCTCACAAGATGTTTCTAGGATTAAATCAATATACAATGTGGATCCTAAATTAGTTGCGGTGTTAATTGGGGATGATCCTGCTTCATTAATTTATGTTAGAAATAAAAAACGTTCAGCCTTAGAAGTGGGAATTAACGGAGAAGTCGTGAATTTACCACAAAACACTTCCCAGGAAGATCTTTTATACTTATTAGAGCAACTAAATAATGATAAATCTGTCCATGGAATTTTAGTGCAGTTGCCTTTGCCAAAGCATATCAATGAAGATATTGTAATTCAGTCGATTTCTTCTGTTAAAGATGTTGACGGGTTGCACCCTCTTAATTTAGGTAAATTAATGATCGGTAAACCTTATGTCATGCCTGCCACTCCGTCTGCTGTTCAGCAACTATTAATTAGAAATAATATACAAACTGAAGGAAAACATATTGTAGTTTGCGGCCGTAGTAATATAGTTGGTAAGCCTTTGGCTAATTTATTGGTACAAAGAAATAATTATGCCAATGCTACAGTAAGTATTTGTCATTCTAAAACATTAAATTTAATTAATTTTACTTTACAAGCTGATATCTTGATAGCTGCAATTGGTCAACCAAATTTTATTAAAGGAGATATGATTAAAAATGGTGTTGTAATTATTGATGTTGGAACCAACCGAGTAGAATCTTCTATTACAAAAAGTGGTTATAAATTAGTAGGAGATGTTGAATTTGATTCGGTTTCTTCTAAAGTTAGTGCGATAACACCTGTACCCGGAGGAGTTGGCCCTATGACAATAGCAATGTTGCTTAAAAACACAGTTTTAACTTGTGAATCAATCTTAAATCAATAAAAATAATTGTTATGATAATTTTACATGGAGGAGATGAATTTACAAAAGGATGTGAAAAAATTGATAGATCAATATTGTCTGTAAAAGGTAACTCTTCACATGCAGTAGTAATTTTGCCAACTGCTGCTGCTAATCAAAATCCATTGAAAGCTGTAAATAATGGGATAGATTATTTTAAAAAATTTGGTATCAATGCGGAAAAATTAATGGTATTAGATAATACTGACGCAAACAATCATGAAATCGTCAATTCTATCAATAATTATAATATTATTTATCTTACAGGAGGTGACCCAGACTATTTGCTATATGTTTTAAAGGATTCTTTATTAATCCAGAGAATTAAGGAAAATTTAAGTAAACATAAATGCATTTTAATAGGGTCAAGTGCTGGAGCTATGGTATTAGGTGCTAAAATGTGGAGAAGAAGTTTAGTTGCTTCCCTTGGTATAATTAATGGACTTGTTTTACCTCATTATGAATCTAATAATTTAGTTTCTAATAATTTTGAAATAATTCAAGAATTTCAAGAATCAATGCCTGTTATGGGTATTGATTCTAAAACAAGTTGTTTTTATAATTCTGAAAAATTGCAAGTAATAGGCACAGGCAAGGTAGTCTTGTTTTTTAAAAATGAGAAATATGTATTGTATAATGGTCAAAGTTTTGTAATTAACTAAATTGATAAAATGAAAAAATTTTCTAAAACACGTTGCTCTGATTTTTCAACATTGATTAAAGAAGAACTAGCAGGAAGTGCTCCTGTTTGGGATAGATTAATTGTCATTTCTTTACCACTTCCATGGGTTGGTAATATTAATAAATCTACTCAGTTTCATAAATTATTTAATAAAAAAATAGATTGCATTAAGGATAAATTAAAACTTTTTAGATTCCAATTTGTTGTGCCAGATAAAGATTATCAGTCAGAACATTTAACCAAAATTTTCTTTTTTAATACTAACAGCAATCATGCTTATTTTTCAAAATTTAATAAAATGGAATTTGATGTTCCTAAAGAAAAAATTAGTGAATTCCTGTTTGATTTAATTGAAAATAATGAAAAATATTTGGTTGAGTATACTACAAAAGCTAATAACCTTAGAGATCTCTTTGTATGCACTCATGTGAATCGTGATATTTGTTGTGGTGTAATTGGTATGCCAATTTATAAAATTTTAAAAGAAAGATTTATTGATTATGAAGCCTCAAAAACTAGAGTTTGGCGAATGAGCCATTTAGGAGGACATAAATATGCTCCTAATGTTTTGGATATGCCTAGTGGACGGTTTTGGGGTAGGTTTAAACCGTCTAATATTGAGGACATTTTTGGATTAAATGTAAATCCAAAAAAAATTATTGATTATTATAGAGGTTCTGTAGGTTTAAACAGTTCTTATGAACAGCTTTTTGAAAGCCGTATATTGTTTGATTCTCAAAATATAAATTATAAAATAATAAGCGATATTAATATGTTAAATTCAAAATTAGCCAAAATTACTATGGAAAGAATTTATGAATTTAATAATCAGAAATCTACATACACTGGTGTTATAAAATTAAATGGATATACCAAATCAATTGATTGTGTTTCTGGAATTGCAAATATAGATACTCCAAAATATGAGATTGATTCATTTAAAAAATATAATGATTGAAATTTATTATTAAACAAAAAAATTAGGAGATGATATGCGTGTTGCTATTGGTGCAGACCATGCTGGATACACCTTAAAAGAAAAATTAATCAAAGTTTTAGAATCTTTAAATTGTGTAATTGAAGACATTGGTGCTTATGAATTAGATCCTAGTGATGATTATCCAGATTTTGCAATAAAAGTTGCAAATAAAGTAGCAATAGGTGATTGTACTAAAGGGATTGTTATTTGCGGAAGTGGAGTTGGGGCATCTATAACAACAAATAAAATTCGTGGAATAAGATCGAGCGTGTGTCATGATACTTATTCTGCCAGGCAAGGTGTAGAGCATGATGATATGAATATTTTGTGTCTAGGTGCCAAGATAATTGAATTTAAGATCGCAAAAGAACTAGTTGTGAATTTTATTAACGCTAAATATTCTGGAGAAGAACGACATGAAAGAAGGTTATCTAAAATTAAAGCTTTAGATAATTAATTCCAACTCCATTCGGCTCCCATAAGACATACAACAGGACGCTTAGTTCTTTCGGCTTCTTCAAATGCAATAGATATTCTTTCAGCATCTTGCTCTGTTTCAACTAGGTAATATTTTATTCCCCATGCATGTAATATAGGCTCTGTATATGTAGCGGCAGAATCTTTTATAATTCCCCACCTATTCCATCCACGATATCCAATTAACATAACGACAGGTAGTCCAATATCAAGGCCTAACCCCCGTATTGAATCTCCGGATTCCATCATTCCGGTATTTTGAATTAATATAACTGGCTTTTTCCCTCCAACCCATAAACCTGCTGCTATTGCCATACTTTCTCCTTCTCTACAGACTGGCACTAAGTGTATAGAAGGATCAGCTGCCATTAATTTATACATAAAATTTGTTTCACTGTCCGGTAGCCATACGACATGTGAAACTCCATTTTTATTTAATTCTTCTAAAATTTTTGTAGGGTCCAATGATAGTTGAGCGGATTCATCAAGAGATGTCATAACATCCTCCGGGTCAAATTATTAATTAATAGGCATTCTATTAGTTTATTTATAAACTTTCAATGGGTTAATCACCATATATCTGTAAACCAAGGATAATTTTCTGTTCTAAACATTGAATCAGCAATTTGTATAGACCCTGTTGTGTTTTCTTGTATTAAGCCTGCAGAAGCCAAGGTTGAAAAAGAAGTTGTACCGAAATATACTGATGCCAGACTGCTTGCAGACATAGTTATATCAGCTTGGCTATTAGATTTAGTACATTTTGATTCAATAAAAGATCCTTTTAAATGAAAGGTGCCATCATTCCATTCACATATTTGGTCTTCTATTTGTAATTTAATTTCTCCTTCAGAAGAATAAGCCCTTTTTGCCAAAGCTTTTTCAACATTAACTATTCGTAACCAGCCTGAATCAGTTAAAGTCCTTTTACGGCGAGAATTTTGTAGCATCCACAATATTGGATCATCTAATGGTCTATCTGGAGCTTTTATAGTATTAACTAAATCCATGTCTAAACAAAATCTCCAAAGAGATTTGTATGCATCAATATTTAATGCCATTAATTCCATTATTGTTAATTCTCCATCAAAAGATCCTGCTGGTGTTACCTTAAAGATTGCGTAACCTTGAACTTCAGAATTAACGGTATAAGTTATAAAAAATTTGTTTGGATTTTGGCCAAATAATGTCGATTTTTTAAATACCCAATCCCATCCAGTATTATTGTCCCAGTTAGCTCTTTTTCTACTAACAAAACCTGGTCGTGTTGGTCTGATTTTTTCATATACATCAGGGAAGATCTTTTTTGCATCTTCAATTTCTACATATTGTATTTGTCCTGTTGGATTGAATTCATTTAAAAATTTTGTATTATTATGCTTATCAAATTCCCATTCTTGAATAAAAGATGAAACACCATATCCAAACCTACCGTAAATTGCTGTTTCAGATGCACCTAAGAAAGCAATTGGTTCCTCTCTTTCGTTTATTTCTTTTAGCTGTCTTTTCATTAGCATAGTTAATATGCCTTTTCTTCTGTGTGTAGCTTGTACTGATACTTGAGCCACTCCAGCAGTTGGTAAAAAAGTACCTCCTGGTATAGTCATGTCTGTATAGTAAGAGGCAACATTGCCAACTATCTTTCCATTTTCAAATACACATAAACTTCTTTCTGGATCAAATAACAGTCTAAAAGCATCTATGTCGCTGTCGCTATATATTAAACCTGAAGCTCTAGCATTAGTTAATTTTAAATTTTTAAATTCATCAATTGTATTTGGTCGGATTTCTAGAGTCATTTTTTTCTCCTATCTATCTCTGGCTTGATGGGGAAGCTTTTTTATAAATTTCCCATTTTTATCTATTAAATTAGAATAGGGATAAAGTATAGTTGTTGTGCAGGCATGCCCTGGTGCTGCTAGAATTAAATCTCCTACATTTAATGATTCTCCATTTAATTTTATCACACCATGCTCTTCACTTTGTGCTATCAATTCAGCTTTATCTTTTCCAATTAATTTGAGCCTAACATTCATTGGCTGGTCAGGAGAAATAGATTTTGATCCTATATCTGTTGTAATTGTATCTCGCTCAAGGTCTATATCAATAACTTGCCCTAGCACTACAGATGCAATTTTAAAATTTAACTCTTCCTGTGTTTGATTTCTTGAGTCCCAGTAAATCCAAGTTCCAGGAGAAACGCGTGTATTAGGTTCGTTTAGATATAAGTGAAATGACCATGAACCAGCAACAATATTATCTTCTATAATAATATTTTTTTTAGCTAATTCAGTATGTATATATCTCATATATTCAATACTTTTATTTACTAACTTAGATCTCTCTTTAATATCAGGTTTATATAAAGTATGCCCATCAAATATATGTATACCTAACATATTAATTGATGCATATTTTGTTGCATCAATGTAAAAATTTACAGCTTCATCGCCTGGCTGGACCCCTGTTCTATGCATTCCAGTATCTAAATCCATGTAAACATCAATTTTAAGACCATTTTTTTTCATAAAACTTGATAGAGTTGTTAAATGTTCTTTTGTGCTTACTATTGTTCTCCATTTAATTTCAGGAAAATCCTTCATTAGTTTCATAAGGCGTAGAAGCTTTTGAATGTGAATTACAGGATAAGATATAATTATTTCTTCAACACCAAGATTATTATTAGCTAATAATTCTGCTTCTTTTAAAGTTGCACATTTAAAAGAAGTCATACCTGATGCAATTTGTAATTTTAATATATCTAAAGATTTATGCGTTTTAATATGAGGAACGATATTGTCAGTAGATTTACAAATTTTTATTATCTCTTTTATATTATGGTAAAGAATATCTTCAAAAATAAGTAAGGATGGTGTATCAATAGAATGTGGATTTTGTAATTTATATTCATTGATTTGAAGAAACTCATTATGTTTATTTATTGACATTTAGGTATTCCCCCGGTCTGTGAAATTTGATTGATTATACAGTATAATAATATATTATACTTATTTGAGATTAAAGTATTTATTAATTGACACTTTTAATATAGCTCATCTACAATCCATATATAATCAAATCCAATATATATATTTAAGAGTTTTTTTTGAAAACAGAAGATATTAGACAGGCATTCTTAAATTATTTTGAAGAACAAGATCATCTTATAGTAGAAAGCTCTTCTTTAATTCCAATAGGAGATCCTACTCTTCTATTGACTACTGCAGGTATGGTTCAATTCAAACCTTATTTTTCAGGAGATGATGTGCCTCCTAATAAAAGGCTTACTTCTTCTCAAAAATCATTTAGAGCAGTCGACATAGATGAAGTTGGGGATGCAACTCACCTAACATTTTTTGAAATGTTAGGTAACTTTAGTATTGGGGATTATTTTAAAGAAAAAGCAATTTATTTTGCTTTAGATTTTGTAACAAATAAATTGAATTTATCGAAAGAAAATTTTTCTGCAACTATTTATTTGGACGATGATGAGTCTAAAGACCTTTGGGTTAAAGCAGGAATACCTGAAGAACGTATTTTTAGATACGGTGATGAAGATAATTGGTGGGGGCCAGCTGGATCAGAAGGCCCATGCGGTCCTTGCAGTGAACTTCATTATGATTTTGGCAAAGGTAAAGGTTGTAACAAGAATGACTGTAAGCCAAATTGCCTCAATAAAAAAAACAATAATCATCCCTGTGATAGATTTGTTGAATTATGGAATTTAGTTTTTATGCAATTCTATCAAGATTTAAATGGAGAAAGAACTTTATTACCAAATCCTAGCGTTGATACTGGTATGGGGCTAGAAAGAGCTGCTGTAATATTACAAAGTGTTGATAGTATTTATGATACAGATTTATTTGCAAGTCCAATAGATAAAATTTGCAAATTAAGTGGACATATTTATGGTTTAAATCCTCAAATTGATTATTCAATTAGAGTTGTAGCCGAGCATGTTAGAAGTGCTACTTTTTTAATTTCTGACGGGGTAGTACCTGGAAATGAAGGGCGAGGTTATGTATTGAGGCGTGTAATTCGTCGTGCTATTAGGCATGGAAGAAATTTAGGACTTGAGGGTCCTTTTTTAACTGAAGTTGCTAGAATATATATTGAAGAAATGTCTCCTATATATATTGAATTATTTAATCATAGAGAATTTACTTTGACTGTAATTAAGCTTGAAGAAGAAAGATTTCAACAAGCTTTTGAAAGAGGAATTGAAGTTCTTTCTGGTGAACTTGGATTAATTACTAAAAGGATTGAATTTATAAACCAGTTATCTAGAATATATGAATCTTCGTCAAAATCTCTGGAAATCAAGCCTTTGATAAGTAAATTAGTTAGCAATTCATTAACTCAAATCCAACCCGTTGTTAAAGAAGCACTGCAAGGACAAGTAATTAATGAATTAGAATCTTTAATTTCAGATAATAAATTTTTTAATAAAAAAAGTTATTTAAAATGCCTAGAAATAGTTAAATCTATAACAGGAAAAGAGGCATTTATTTTGTGGGATACTTTTGGATTTCCTGTGGAAGAAATAGATTCAATAGCAAAAGAAAATGGTCTTAAAGTAAATCTAGAAGAATTTAATCAAGAAATGGAATTACAAAGAAATCGAGCAAGAGAGAGCGCGAAATTTGGAGGAAACAGAGCGAAAATAAGAGTTTATGAATCTCTTGGTGTTGGATCAACTGGATTTATGGGATACGATCATTTGTCAATTTCATCAGTGATAGTTGGATTAATTGTTAATGATCAAATCGTTGATGAAGTTAAAAAAGGCCAGGAAGTAGAAATAGCTCTTTTACAAACTTCGTTTTATCCTGAAGGAGGAGGGCAGGTTGGTGATTCAGGGAAAATTATTAATGATAACGGGACAATAATTAGTGTTACTGATACGAAAACGGTGATGCCTGGGTTAATTATACATTTAGGAAAAATTGAGGAAGGATTAATACGATTGGGCGACCCTGTTGAAGCACAAGTAAATAGAACTATGAGGAAAGATTGCGCTAGGAATCATACTGCTACACATATGTTGCATGCAGCTTTACGTCAAGTTCTGGGAGACCATGTTAGGCAGGCCGGATCTTTAGTTGCCCCAGAAAGAATTAGGTTTGACTTTACACATGTTAAGCAGTTAACAAGCGAAGAATTATTTAGAGTTCAGCAATTAGTTAATGATAAAATACGGCAAAATTTTTCTGTTAATAAGTCTGAGGATTCATATCAGTCTGCTATAAAAAGAGGCGCGTTGGCTTTTTTTGGAGATAAATATGAAAACATGGTAAGAATAATAGAAATAGCAAATGGGGCAACTTTTAGTTTAGAAGTTTGTGGAGGAACTCATGTTGAAAGAACAGGTGAAGTTGGTGGGATTTATTTGTTATCTGAATCAAGCGTAGGAGCTGGAGTTAGAAGAATAGAGGCTGTTACTGGACGCGCTGGGGAGCTATTAGTGTGGGAAAGATTTTCTTTACAAAATAGAATAGCTAACCAGCTTCAGACTAATACCCAGGGTCTAGAAAAAAGGATTGATGTATTACTTGAAGACCTATCATCATTAAGGCAAGAAAAAGATTTATTGCAAAAACAATTAATTTTAAAATCAGTTGACCCTTTACTGGAATTAAATAAAATAATTAACGATGTTAATGTTTTAAGTACAAAAATTTCAGTTAATAATGTAGATTCTTTAAGAGAGGTAGGAGATTATCTTAAAGATAAAATGGGGTCATGTATTGTTGCATTAGGTTGTATCTTGAATAATAGAGCAAACCTAATTGTTATGGTAACTGATGATTTAGTAAATAAAGGCTTTAATGCTAGTGAAATAATACGTAATGTTGCTAAAGTGATTGATGGCGGAGGGGGAGGAAAGGAAACTATTGCTCAAGCAGGAGGTAAAAGAGTTGATAAACTTGATGAAGCTCTTACAAATGTTTATGCATTAGTTGAAAAAATGGAATAAAGTAATTGCGTAGATTAGCACTTGATATGGGTAACAAACGAATTGGTGTTGCGGTTAGTGATTTGACAGGATTATATGCTTTTCCATTAACTACTATAATGAGGAAAAGTATATCAAAGGATATTGATAGAATTAATGAATTATTAAGAGAACAAGATGCTAAAGAGTTGATAATCGGTCTTCCTTTATCTTTATCAGGGCATCAAGGTGAGCAAGCTAATTTGGTAAAGTCATTTGGGAATTTATTAAATGATAAAATTGACACACCTATTTATTATGTCGACGAAAGGTATTCATCTGTTCAAGCAGAAAACAAATTGATTAATGCAGGCGTAAGTCCTTCTAGGAACCGTAAACGAGTTGATGCAGCAGCAGCTGCAATAATATTACAAAGCTATTTAGATAAGCAGGTATATTAAATTAATTAACAAATAATAAATTTTTCGCTTAATAAATAAGAGTTATGCGTCTTTTACACCATGATCAGAAAGAAAATCTATTGCAGCTTGAACAGTTGTGATTCCTTCTGCATCTTCATCAGATATTTCTATATTGTTGTCATCAGTGCTGAATTCTTCTTCAAAGCCCATGATTAATTCAACTAAATCTAAAGAATCGGCATTAAGATCATCTGTAAATGAAGCAGCTGGAGTAACTTCAGATTTTTCTACATCTAATTTTTCAGCTACTAATTCTTGAACTCTTTCAGCAATACTTGCCATAGTTTAAATTCCTCCATGATTTTAAGTTATAATTTTTTCTTTTGATTCTATTAAAGAACCTAGTACTCCATTAATAAATTTTGGGGAAGATTCAGATCCAAATAATTTAGCTAATTCAACTGATTCATTAGCAATAACTTTTGGAATTGAGTCTTGAATAATAATTTCATAAATAGCTATTCTAAGAATATTTCGATCAATTACAGGCATTTGGTTCATGGGCCATTCAGGAGCATATTCCATAATAGCTTTATCTATTGCAGTTATATTTTCATTTATTCCTTTAACCAAAGATCTTGTAAATTCTGTTGCAGTATCCTTATTATCGTCCAGATTATAATAACCTCTTAGATCTGTCTCATATAATATTTGTACAGCCTGGATTCTGGACATACGCCTATTAGTGAAAAGTTGTTTTTGTTTAGATTTAGGCATAGTTAAAATAAAAATTACTCAATGTTAATTTAGTTTTTACTAAAATTTAAGATAGTTTTCATATCAGATATATTTGAAATATTTATATTTCTATCAATTCGCTTAATTATTCCACTTAAAGCTCTGCCGGGTCCTATTTCAACGAAATGTGATACCCCAGTATTCATCATATAAGATATAGTGTTATTCCATTGAACACTTTGGCAAATTTGAGATACAAGTTCATCTTTAACATTTTTACCAGTTATTAAAGGAAGCGCATTACTATTTGCAATAATAGGTGTTTTGGGGTCATTAAATTCAAGTTCATTCACTGCTTCTATTAATCCTATCATTGCTGGTTTCATTAAAGCAGAATGAAAAGCACCTTCAACATTTAATGGCACAGCTTTTTTCGCACCTCTTGCTGATGCTAAATCAAGAGCCCTTGCTAGATTAATTCTATCTCCACTAATTACAATTTGATCTGGCGTATTTATATTAGATATATAGGTCCCTGTCTCAATTGCAATTTCTTGTATAACCATTTCATCTAAGCCTAATATAGCAGCCATTGACCCAGGGTTTTCATCACATGCTTTTTGCATTAATTCGCCACGTTTTTGGACTAGCCAGGCTGTATTTTCTATGCTTAATACTTCAGAAACAGCTAATGCGGTATATTCCCCAAGGCTGTGACCTGCTAATAATATAGGGGGCTTTATTTTTGAGGATTCTATGTTTTCATGCATCGCTTTTAAACATGCTAAACTAATTGCCATAATAGCTGGTTGAGCATTAATGGTTTTTTTTAATTCCTCTTCAGGCCCATTGAACATAAGGTCAGTTAAATTTCTATTTAAAGCATCGTCAATGTTGTCTAATAAATCTTTAGCTGCAGAAGAGTTTTCATATAATTCTTTTCCCATTCCAACAGCCTGGGACCCTTGTCCTGGAAATAAATAAGCAGGTTTTGAATAATTTCCTATAGCTTTACTGATTAATGTCATTAGTATTCCTATTGAACATCAGGAGCATTAGAGATTACTTCTTTTCCGTTATAATAACCGCATTCAGGACATACTCTATGTGGTATATATGCACTATTACACTGTGAACATTTGACAGTTTTTATTGGTGTAATTGCTGAATGAGATCTTTTATCACCACGTCGCTTTTTTGAATGTTTTTTTTTGGGTAATGGAGGCATTTTGTTCTCCGAAAATTAAATTTATATTTCTATAGTAGACTCTTATATTAAATTAAGTAAAGAGATCTGATTTTTTTATCATAGTTTTGAAGAGTAGAAGAAGTCTTATAGTATTTCAAACCAAGGATTTAATTTTTATAAATCCTTATATTTAACTAGTTAAATTTAGTCCTTATTTATTTTATTACTAAGTATAGAATTCTAGAACGTCATTAGCTTCTGTGTCAAGTAAGCTAAGTGTTTTGATTTAATTAATTCTGAAGATAATATTATTGAAAGATTATATGCTAACGGTGAAGTTATATGAGGTTTGTTTTCTAATAATTTAGAGAGCGTTTTTTAAATAAGTATGGCAATTTTTGGTAAATAGCTGGATATGTGTCAGCAAAATATGCTTTATAATATGCTTTAAATGTAGTAATTGATAATTTTTACGAGGAGGATTTATGCAAGGCAATAATGTAATAGCAAAAATCTTAAAAGCCGAAGGAGTTGAATTTATTTCTTGTTTTCCTGCCAATACTTTGATAGATCAGGCAGCTAAAGAAGGTATAAAGCCAATGATTTGTAGACAGGAGCGTGCTGGAGTAAATATTGCAGATGGGTTTTCTAGAATTAACAATGGGCGCAAAATCGGTGTTTTTGTAATGCAACATGGTCCAGGAGCAGAAAATGCTTTTGGTGGGGTTGCTCAAGCTTTTGCAGATTCAGTGCCGATTCTTTTATTACCTGGGGGCGCTCCTTCAAATAAAGTTGGAATATCTCCAACATTTTCGGCTTCTGAGCAATATAAAGGGATTACAAAATGGTCGGGACATATAAATAATGTATCCAGAATTCCTGAACTTATGCGTAAAGCATTTAGCCAGCTTAAGAATGGTAAGCCTGGGCCTGTATTGTTAGAAATTCCTACTGATATTGCTGAAGAAGAATTCCCAAATGATAATTTTTCTTATACTCCAGTTAAATCTTTATTGTCCTCAGCAAGCGTAGAAGATGTTAAAGAACTAGTTACGGCTGTATTAAAAGCAAAAAATCCAATTATTAATGCTGGCCAAGGGGTATTATATTCTGAAGCAACTGATGAATTGGTTGAATTTTCAGAATTAACTAATATACCTGTGATGACAACTTTAGCAGGCAAAAGTGCATTTCCAGAAAATCACAAATTATCGCTTGGTACTGGGGCTCATACTTCAACAGCTATGGCAGCAGAATTTTTAAATCAAGCAGATTTTGTATTAGGAATAGGGACTAGTTTTACTTCTTCAAATTTTAATGCGCCAGTTCCAGAAGGTGTAACTTTAGGTCAAGTAACAAATTCTTATGAAGATATAAATAAAGAATATAAAATTGATTTTGGAGCTGTGGGAGATGCAAGGTTAGTTTTACAGCAAATGAATGAAGAAATAAGGCGTCAATGTGGCAAATCTGGAAGAGAAGACGCAAGTGCTATAGTAACAAGAATAGCCTCTATTAAAAAATCTTGGTTAGAGATATGGAGGTCGAGTTTAAATTCGGACGAGATTCCTATTAGCCCATATAGAGTATTTACTGAATTATCTAAAATCGTTGATGTTTCTAATACAATTATTACGCATGATTCTGGATATCCAAGAGACCAATTAGTTCCATTTTGGGAGTCTGTTGTACCTCGTAGTTATATAGGCTGGGGTAAATCTACTCAACTTGGTTATGGGTTAGGTTTAGCTATTGGAGCAAAGATTGCTCGTCCAAATATGAATGTAATAAACGTTATGGGTGATGCTGCTTTTGGAATGTCAGGATTAGATATAGAGACTGCTTCAAGATTAGAAATTCCAATTTTGACTATTGTTTTAAATAATGGAGTTATGACTCATTATAATGAACATATGCCATTTGCTACGGATAAATGGAGTACTAATGCTCTGGGTGGAGATTATGCAGCTGTCGCAAAAGCATTAGGTGCTTATTCTGAAAGAGTTGATAAACCAGAGAATATTTCATCAGCTATAAACAATGCATTGAATGCTAATCGTAATGGAAAACCTGCTTTGTTAGAGATAATGACTAAAGAAGAGTTAAATGTACCAAAATTTTGGTAAAAATGTTGTGTTGCAATTGAGATGCCTACTACTGGCAGATTAAAAATAGATTTAATTAAAGGGTTATCGTTAAGGAATCCTAGAGTTGAATCAGATGAATTCATTATGATTATAGGTAGCGATCGCCCTATGGAAGATACAGCGAGAATATTATTTTATCCATTATTCATGTGGATAGAATTGATTATGGAATTGAAATATTAATTGCTTATCAATTATGTTTGCAAGTTGCGAGGGTAAGATTAATGAATATGGTTGATTCCTTGTATTTAGTTGTTGTAAAATTTCCAAAAAAATATTTACTTAAATTAGTAATATTTTAATATTTTTGCCTATAGTATGTAATTACATATGTTCTTTTCAATAAATATCTGTATCAAAGAGATTTCAAATATTCTATTAACTTAAGAGAATGATTATCTAGTGTGTTAATTGGGCTTAATGCAAATGTTTCGTAATTAAATTGATGTTCTAAAAATCTTTTTGCAATCTCTTGAGCGTCTTCTTGGCTTTTGTAATTTTTTAAGCCTAGTATTTTTGTTTTAAAAGTATCTTTAATGTCCACAATTATATCTGATTTTTTTTCATCTTCACTTAATTCGAGGCCATATTGTTTAGCTCTGTCCTCAGGAATTGAGGGATATATAAGTATAGGATTCAGAGAGGTGTCGGATTTGTAATATTTATATGCGAGCAATGCTGCCTTATGTATTGCAATATGGTCAGAATGACTAGATATTCCAGAAGGGCCAAATGTAATTATTAGATCTGGCGCTAATTTGTTAAGTATTGGCAGTATTTTTTTTGCTAAAATGTTTACGTCTTCTTTATCTAAATTTTGATCTCTATAATCAAATATATAAGGTGGATTTACTCCAAATAAATTTAGATTGCTACGAAGCTCTGCTTCTCTAACTTTTCCTAAATTTTCTCGTTTGATTTTCAGGCTTCCTGTTCCTAAAGTTCCTTCTTCTCCTCTAGTACCAGTTATGATGTATGCTTGATTATTATCTTTGACCCATTTAATCATTGTTCCTGCACTACTTGTTGTTTCGTCATCTGGATGTGCAAAAATTCCAAGCCATACGAGAGGTTTTTTAAAGTTATGTATTTTTATAGACATTTTAAATTCTAAATATTTATTAGATATTGTTAGGTATAATGTATTGATTATATAATATATTAAGCAGTATGAGGAGTTAAAAAATGTCTGGAATATCAAAGACTGTTGTTAGTTTACAACCTGGAAAAATGGAAGAGGTTACTAAATTTATCGATACTCAATCACATTTAGTTACAGAACTAGAAGGGATTATTGGTTTTGGTGTGGCAGTTACTGGTACAGATGAGATAACGATAATTGGTGTTTATGAAAGCACTAAGTCAGCTGAAGCTGCATCTGGTACAGTGCAAAAGGTGTTTTCTGAAATGGGCCCATTAATGACTGCTCCGCCTGATAGAGGAGTTTATTCAGGCGTATGGTTTGAAAAATAGATTGCATGAATGATCCTGTATTAGAAATATCAAATCTAACTAAAAAATATGGCAACTTTGTCGCAGTAGATGGATTTAACTTAAAACTTCAACAAGGTACTGTGCATGGATTGGTTGGCCCCAATGGTGCTGGAAAAAGCACCATGCTTTCAATTATTTCAGGCTTACGAAGAAAAACATCTGGGGCGATAAACTTTGGTTTGCCTCGAAAAGAAATCATGCTTATGCCTGACACACCAGATTTTTTTGGATTTCTAACTGCTCGCCAGATAGTTGATTTAGCTCGCTCTCCTTTTTTACTTAATATTTCTGAGGAACAGATAGAAAAAGTGATAGATGCTGTTGGATTGTCCAACTCAATAGATTTGAAAGTGAAAGGTTTTTCAAGAGGAATGAAGCAGCGACTTGGTCTAGCTACCACAATCATTAGCCAACCTAAACTTATTTTATTAGATGAACCTTGCTCAGCTCTTGATCCAATTGGAAGATATGATGTGCTTGAAATAGTCACTAAGCTAAAGGAAAATTCGACAATACTTTTCTCAACTCATATATTGAGTGACGTAGAAACTGTGTGTGATTCAGTAACGGTTGTGGATCACGGTAAAACTTTATATGAAGGTACTGTTTCAGGTATATCTGATGGGAAGAAATCTTTTGAAGATGCTGTAATAGAACTATTAAGGCCAAAAAAGGAATTATAATATGAATTTATGGAAAGTAGAATTACTGTTATTGTTTCGAAGTTGGCGTGGATGGACTTTAGTAACTCTATATTTACTCGCATCTATACTTTCTTTACTTACAAACTATTTTATAGATAAAGCTAATGTAATAGAACTTATTTCTTATGCTGATGTTATTGAATTATATTTGTTGTTTAGTTTGCCAGCAGGGATTTTGTTTATTGGACTTGTGGTTTCAAGTATGTCTTTTGATTCAAACCAGAACCTCTCTATATTTCTGCGCATGAGGTTCTCTTTTAAAAAAATATTACTTACCAAACTAGTTATTTATGTTTTACTTAGCGAAATATTATTTCTTTTTTCTTTTGGAATAACTTTTTTCTTATCGATAATAATGTTTGATACCTCAGATGCCATTTCAAGTAAATGGTTTTTATTTGGTTTCTTATTTAATATATTAAACTCGGTTTTTTGGGTATGCCTTATTACTTTTACATCAGCTGTTTTTAAAAGCACAGTGGCATCATTGCTACTTACATTAGCCATCATTATTGGTTTTCCGATATTGGTAGGAATTACCACCCCACTTGAATTGGCTGCGAGAGGACTTTTAGAAACTCCTGAAAATGAATGGAATAATGTTTCTTACGTTGGTAAGATTAACAATTGGTGGCCAACTACTATTTCAGATACTGATAATTTCTTAACAGTAACTAATTCTGAAATAGCTGCAAATACAATCAAGGTTAATTTCGAAGATGTTGAGTTAGACCCATGGTTTAGGCTGAAACCTTTTATCGTTTCCTTGTTAGTGGCGCCCTTTTTATGGTTGTATGCGTGGAGAACATATTCAAGGCGAGAAATTTAGTTTTCTACTTCTTCTGTAGTAAGACGGGTTATATTTGCCCCATCTGAATCCATAACATATATGTGAAAACCATATTGCCCATCTATATTAGAGATAAATACTATTTTAGTTCCGTCTGGAGACCAAGAAGGATTAGTATCAAATGCATTTTGATCTGTAGTAAGACGGGTTATATTTGCCCCATCTGAATCCATAACATATATGTTACTACCATATTGCCCCTCTATATCAGAAGAAAATGATATTTTAGTTCCGTCTGGAGACCAAGAAGGATTTTCATCAAATGCATTTTGATCTGTAGTAAGGCGGGTTATATTTGCCCCATCTGAATCCATAACATATATGTTGCTACCATATTGCCCAGCCATATCAGAAGAAAATAATATTTTAGTTCCGCCTGGAGACCAAGAAGCATTTTTATTAAATGATTCTGCAATTGCATTTGGATCTGTAGTAAGAAGAGTTATATTTGTCCCATCTGAATCCATAACATATATGTTACTACCATATTGCCCATCTATATCAGAAGAAAATACTATTTTAGTTCCGTCTGGAGACCAAGAAGGATTAGTATCTGATGAAATAGGATTATTTGTAATTTGAGTTTGATTAGATCCATCTGCGTTCATAATAAATATGTGAAAACCATATTGCCCATCTATATCAGAAGAAAATACTATTTTAGTTCCGTCTGGAGACCAAGAAGGATTAGTATCTGATGAAATAGGATTATTTGTAATTTGAGTTTGATTAGATCCATCCGCATTCATAATAAATATTTTAAAAGAAAAAATATTACCGTCAGGTACGTTAGCAATATAAACTATCTTTTTACCGTTTGGAGACTGAGAAGAGTCCAAATAAACTTTAGATGAAAATGCTTGATCTAAAGTTTCTGAGAGTTGGTCAATCATATTAGTTGATTCCATTTGAGCTAATTTAGAAATTGCTCCATTTCCATGCTCGGCACCCGATTCTAATAAAAATTGCTTGATTTCATCTAAAGTTTCTTGAGTATATTCTATATCCATATCATCAGTTGAAGCACCAAAAAGTTCAAAATTAGATAACATACTCTGGGGTATCCAAATATAATCTAAGGGTGTATTTTGAGTTTCGTCAAATTCATTAATCAGAGCGCCATAATCAAGTAAAAGATTTATCATATCTAATTGGCCAGTCATTACAGCTATATGTAAAGGAGTTATACCGACAGTGTCCATATCTTGATTATCAGAATATAATTCTGTCTTAAGATTAGGGTTAGCTCCATATGATAAAAGAAGATTAGAAATGCCTCCCTGGTATTTCTCCAGAGAATCAGAAAAAGCATCTACAAAAACGGCTAGATGTAACGGATGGAATCCTTCCGGAATATCATCGTCGGTATAAACACTTCCTTGAGTAAATGTTTTATCTGGGTCAAGCTCCCTATTTTCTAGAAGATCTAATATTTTGTACATAACATCTTGTGGAGCAGCCGCTCCATAATAGCTATCCATTATTACATCCAAAAGATCAGGTTCATCTGTTAATGCCACTGATCTACCTAAAACATCATTATTTTCTGTATGCATTACAATACCATTATAAGAAGATAATATTGGATTAAAGCTTGAACTTTTAGACAATAAATCTTCCACTAAAGATTCACAAGCCCCATTACTTACCAAGCACACAAGAAATATATTATTGAATATCCAAGCTTTAACATTATCTTCAGGATTTTCTTCTCTAAGTATAAATACTTCAATTAATAAAGCATCAATAATATCTTGATCTATATTTATACCTTCATATATTGCAAGTGCAAAACTTTCATATTCAGCTTCATATTCACCTGAAGGATTTCTATTTATTTGCCCTTCCCACGATGCAAGGTATTTTTCAGAAGGAAGATCATTCCCTGATAAAAAGGCTTCGTGGAATTCATCAGAACTTATACTTGCAATACTTATATAATCAATAGATTTTATGTCTTCTGCCGTAAAACTAATGAATTCAGGTTTAGGCACAGATTGTACTGTAGGTTTAGCAACAGAAGTTGGATTAGGTTTAGCAACAGAAGTTGGATTAGGTTTAGGAGTTGCCTTGATTATTGTAGAATTTTCTAAAACTTGAATTCCATCGGTGCCTCCTACATCCTCTGCTCCTATACAGGCAGAAAAAATAAATAATGTAACAAAAAATAATAGCCATTTAGCTCTTGACATTGCAATGATTCCTAATAGTTTATAATTAATATATTTTTAAGAGATTAAAACTCGCAATTCATTTCATACATGTTCCAATTAGTCTTGGAAGAAATTGTATCGTATAATGCTTTTGCCGGATAGTTATCATCTTTTGTGATCCAGCGAATAATGCCCCATCCTTCTTTCTCACCTTCTTTTTTGAGTTCACTTAAAAGTAATTTTGCTATCCCTTTTCCTCTATAAGATGGAATCACAATAATATCGTCTAGGAACCCAATGTTTTTTCCTCTAAGAGGACTGGGCATCGCTCTGAAATGTGCAAGCCCAACAATATCAGTATTTTCATTAGCAACTATTCCTTTTAATGGATGGAGTGAATTCATTAACCAATTCCATGTTGTTTTTACTCCTTCATCTGTGAGAGAAACTTTATAATGTTTTGCATAAAATTGATAAACGTTTAACCAGTTTTTAAAGTCAGCGGGTTTAAGTTCGCGAATTTTTACCATGAGTACACTCTTACTGGGTGTTTTATTTTTTAATTTTTAAATCTAAGTCTTTTCCCCCATAAGGTTTTTTTTCCTTACGTTTTTTTGGTTTTTTTGCTTCTTTTTTAGCATCTTGACTTTTAGCCATTGAAATCTCCTTTTGCATTGAATTAGTCTGTTTAGGTATTAATATACAGCATTAAGAATATATACCATATATGTTTTCTATATTAAAGCTAAATGTTGTTTTTTCCCACCTTAAGTCTATTTCCGTAATATTTTTGCTTTCAGGAAAGATTAAATTTGAAGAAAACGTAAAATTGTGTCGATGTTATATTGTTTTATCTAATATCCCCAAGGTTTTATTGCGGATTTTAATGATTTATAACCATCTAAGAAGCAAGGACGTTTGTCGCTATATACTTCATCGAATATCTTTAAACAATTATCAAGCCATGCAATGAGCTCTTTATTACCTGGGTTAGCATCAATATAGGCATCTCGTATTAACACGAAATGAATTCTTGGATCGTAAGGCTGTTTTATTCCACCCATTGATTCGTCTCCATTTAATAGCCTTAGTAGCATTGCGTCAGCTGATCCTAAAGTTTGCTCGTGAATAGGGGGGCCATCTATCCTATACATCACTGATGTCATATCTCGACCATTTCCTGTAACATATCCCATCTGAGACCAGAGGTCAGACATATTGATATTTTGGCCAAGGTGCTTTGTTATCAAGTTTCCAAATGCCCTAAGTGGGTCAGAAATATCTGCAAGTAAATCAGTCAGGCGATCTCCATCTAAATCTGTAGATAAAATAATTGTGTCTTTCTTTTCTATAATATCCCATATAAGTAGTCCGTAATTAGTATCGGATATATGTTGTTCAATTTTCCCGCTCCAATTTTCCATACCATCCTTAAAATTATCAGGGAGCAATTTTATTATTTTATCGATGATTTCCTTATGTTCTTCATAAGGATCAACAGCATATTGTCTTCCAACCTCGAATTTTGTCCCTTTAATCATCCATGAGTGTAATCCTGCATTTATACCATCTTCCATAGCTTGAGTTGGTTTCATAGCGACCCTACCCAAGCTTCCTGTTTCGTGAATCATCTTAAGGAAAAGTCTATTTGAATAGGCCATTTGAACACCTGGAGTGTTCATTTCAGAGTGAATAATTCCTTTTTCGTTAACGCTAAATTTAGATTTATCTTGTGAGTATGGAAGGCAAGGCATGCTTCTTACTACTGTGATTGGGCCATATGGCCTTACATTGCAATATACACCAGCTTGTGTTCTAAGAGGGGCATTACCAGATTTACCTAGTACAACTACTTTATTACCATTTGAATCGTTGACGTATGCATCGCCCGCTGTAGACCATTTGATTGAAGTTGATTGCATATTTCCAAACCAACTAAGGGATGCTAATTGTGTGTCATGACGATATTGTGCCCACATGGGTATCGCATAAAAAGGAAGACCCATTATATCTATTGCAGCGAGGGTACCTATTAAAGCATATGCGTCTGTTAGTGAATGAGTCACTGGATTTATACTTTGATTATGATTGCCTCCTTGCCAGACAACTGCTTCTGGGTAGCCATCTGGTTTTACATCTGCTACGTCAAACAAATTGGAAATCTGTTTGAAAAGATCTTTACCGTCAGCCTCTGTCCTTGCAATGGATAATAAATCGATCATTAAAACACCTCTTTTTATATGAAACATTAATAACTAAATTTTTACTTAAAGAAGAGACCGTGGCACAGTTAGTATTTCAACTAAGCTATAGCTCAAAAGGTCCTATTTTATTCCTTCTAATATTTCTCTACATCAATTATATAACTTTATAACGTTTTTAGTATTTGTCTTGATATACATATAACCTTTTTGTTAAATATGAATAAGTTTAAAACGTAGGATAAATAGAATAAAATTGCATAAATTAAGTATATTGAGTATTGAGGGGCACTCAAAAGATGCGGTAATGTGTGCAGGAGAAACAATGGTTAATCATATAGCCATTGTTGATGTGTGTCTTAAGGCTCACTGAGGGATTATCAATTTACGAAAAAGAAAGAAATCCTTCCAATTGCACTAGTAAATTTAATTTAAAATCATATGCATTATTTAGTAATAGTCAATGCTCTCTTGGGATTATTTACCAAAATATCTTGTATCGCTGACTCTTCTATACCTCTTTGTCTCATTCTAGGTGCTATGCTAGCCAATATGTAAGCATAACCATGTCCTCCATATTTCATTAACTTATGCTTATATCCTAAATCATGTGCAATTAATATTTGTTCTCCATATCCATCTGCAATTAAAGCAGAAATCTGATCCATTCTCATTGCATCATTTGGCAAGTCAAAATCAGTATCATATTCATAGTATGATCGTTCTTCTCCTACCATATCCCATTCAATATAACAGCCTTTATCAGCTAATTCTTTAAAATCATCTAAATCTTTAAGTCTTCCATCCAGGTGTCCAATAATTATTTTAGATGTATCGGCACCATTTTCCAAAAGAGTATTTAAATTATCTAATGGTGCTGTAACGTCTCGTCCAGGATGAACTAATACGGGAAAACCTGTGTGAGCTTGAGCTTGAGCTGAACCACGTAATACTTTCAATTCATTATCATCTATAGGGAATCCACAACCTATTTCTCCTATTATCCCAGCACGTATTGCACTATTATCTACTCCATTAATTAAATCATCTATTATTTTTTCAGTTATAGAATCTTCAGTCATATCATCCATATCTTTAGGATGAGTTATAGCAACATAATATGATGCTCCCATTACAATATTCACGCCAGTTTGTCGCGAAATCCTAGCTAACCCAACAGGGTCTCTCCCTACACCTATACTACCTGCGTCAACTAATGTACCTCCTCCAAACTGTTTATATATCATAACTTCGTCAATAGCTGTATTAATATCTGGTAATTGGAAATCTTCAAAGTTATAAAGAACATCATTATAATGCCTTGCATATGCAAAAGTTTTTAAAGAAGGTTTTTGAAAAGTTAAATCTTTAAGCGTAGCTTCTGATGGAACAGGAAATATAGCATTAGCATATGATAATAAATGCTCATGAGTTAATGTGGGGCCTAATTCATCAGGGCAAACTAGCCCTTTAACACACTGGACTTTTCCTTTTCTAGATAATTCTTTAGACATTATTTAACCATCTATATGAATATATTTTTAAATAACAAACAATGTAAGTTAATATTAGTTTGACTTAAAAATAATTTATACATACTATAAATGTCAAATTAATTTTTGCTACAAATCCTTAAACTAAAATATTTATGAATTCTCAGGTACATAATAATGATGTGATTGTTATAGGTGGAGGAATAATAGGAATATGTGCTAGTTATTATCTTCAGAAATCAGGAAAAAAAGTCATACTTCTAGACCAAAACCAAGTAGGTACAGGTAGTTCATACGGTAATACAGGCTGGATTGTTCCATCTCATTCTATTCCAATAAAATCACCTGGAACATTACAAACCTTAAAGTGGTTGTTAAATCCCAAAAGTCCTTTTTATATTAAACCAACATTTAATATAGATTTATGGGATTGGTTAATTAAATTCCGAAAATATTCATCCTCATCTAATATCGAAAATAAAATAAGTCTAGCAACAAAATTAAGTCAAGAAAGTTTAAATTTATATAAAGACATAATCCAATCAGAAAATATTCATTGTGAATTTGAACAAAAAGGTATAATTCAACTCCATAATAATGAAAGATCATTTGAAGAAGGCGTTAAAGATGCCGAACTATTAAGACTCAATGGTATTAAATCTAATATTTTGATCCAAAAAGAATTAAAACTAATTGAACCATCTATTAAATCAAATATACATGGAGGAATTCATTTTATAAACGATGCCTATCTAAATCCTTTTACAACTGTGAGCAGTTTAGCTAATATATTTATCAAAAATGGAGGAATAATATATCCCAATACACAAGTTGAAGATTTACACATTAATGGTAATAAAATTACTTATATATCCACCAATAAAGGTATATATACATCTAAATACATCGTATTAGCAACAGGTGCCTGGTCTTCGAGTATAATGAAGAAAATAGGCGTTAACTTACCGATACAACCAGCAAAAGGATACAGCATATCTTTTAAAAATACTAAGAATACTCCTACTAGACCATTAATTTTATCAGAAACTCGTGTAGGAATTAGTCCATTTAATAATTATTTCAGGGCAGCAGGAACACTCGAATTATCTGGATTAAATTTAAAAATAGCACCTAAAAGAATTGAATCTATAAAAAAGGCGATACATTCATATATAGATATCGATTTAAAAAATTCTTCTGAAGATATTTGGTGTGGAATGAGACCTTTATCACCTGATGGATTACCAGTTATTGGATTAACATCAAAAATTGATAATTTAATAATTTCTACAGGACATTCAACTACTGGAATAACTTTAGGCGCTGTTACTGGAAAAATAATCCAACAATTAATTGATAACCAGAAACCAATAATTGATATAGAAAAACTTTCTCCTAATAGATTTATATAAAATTTAAAGTTTTAGTTTTTAAACAAATAATTTGTTGAGTATAGAGTAAATTGACATTCATATAAGCCTGTAGTTATATATAACAATTAATGGAGAAGTTAGCATGCAGAAAACATTAAATTAATAGGAGTTTTTCATATTATGGAGATGTCATATTTAGGTAATACAGGAATAAAAATAAGTCGACTAGGTATAGGTCTAGCTGAAATTGGTTATCAATTAACATCTGAAAATATATTAGAAGCAGGTAATTTATTAAATACTGCTATTGATAGTGGGATTAATTTTTTAGACACTTCGACATGTTATGGAGTAAGTGAAGAGCTAATAGGTAAAACTGTTTCAAAAAGAAGGGCAGAATATATTTTAGCTACAAAATGTGGGCATTCTCCAAAAAGAAAACCATTTGAAAAGAATCCGGAAGATTGGTTGGCGTCAACAGTAGAGCAAAATATTGAGACAAGTTTAAAACGTTTAAAAACTGATTATGTTGACCTGTTACAAATTCATTCTTGTAGCTTAGAAACCCTTAAGAAGGGTGAAGTAATTGAAGCATTACAAAAAATCAGGGATTCTGGTAAAGCTAGATTTATTGGTTATAGCGGTGATAATGAAGCTGCAGTGTATGCTATGTCATTAGATTTATTTGATACTTTGCAAACTAGTTTTAATTTAGTTGACCAAAAGGCTCGGCAAAATTTATTTCCTAAGGTAGAGAAAAACAATACTGGATTAATTATTAAAAGACCTATTGCAAATGCATCTTGGAGGCCAATTAAAAGGCCAATATACGGTAATGACGATAATTATATTGATTATTATCTTAATAGAGCTAATGAAATGATTGAGTTGGGTCCCTTAGTTAATGAACCAGAAAATTCAATAGAACTTGCACTTGATTTTGTATTATCACATAACATAGTGAATACAGCCATTGTGGGAACACAAAACCATAAACATTTATTGAATAATATAGCATTAGTAGAGAAAGGAATTAATTTAGATAATAATTTAATTAATGATTTATATTCAAGATTTGATAAACTTGGAAATGATTGGGTTCAGATGATGTAAATCTTAAAAAGAAAAAGCTGGATTTAAGATTTAATTTTGTGGAAATATTTGGTTAGATACTTCAAAATCGCTTTTGAATCTAAAAGAAATTGAAATAGATAAATATATGTTATTGATGTTGGAAATTAGTACTTGAATGACAAATTGACAGCTATCTAAGTTTATAGTTATATATTTATTAATTCATATAAACCATCTAGTAGAAAGAAAAAAGATAATGTATATTGTGTTTTTTATTCTTATTTTTGTTTTTCACTTTTATATGATGAAAAAGTGGGGAGCTAAAAATTATGTAGAATATAGTGATCCCTCGTTTCCTTTATGGCGTAAAATTGTATCAAGCAGTTATATTCAATTGAATGGAAAGCACCCGTGGAGAACATTTTCGGTTTACCAAGCTTTTATTTGGGTATTTTATTTACTACTTATTATTCTTTTTAAAAATATTTTAAATTGGGTTTAATTCCACTCAGATACGCTAAATATTAACTATAAAATGCTGGATATCATTTGCTATTTTTATTTGCAGGTGTAATTATTGGATGGTTTAATGCTTATAGAATTATATCTAGAAGAAAGAAAAGAGATATTGCAAAATTAAAATTAAAAGTCTAGGAGTCCCTTAGATGCATATTGGGCTTAATACGTTTATAGGAGTTAAAATGGCAGCTTATTCAATTAGCAGTATAAATGTTAAAGATTGGGATAAATATAAAGTATATATGGACAAGGTTCCTGCGGTTATTCAAAAATATGGTGGAAGATATGTAGTTAGGGGTGGTGAAATTATATCTAATAATACAGGCTTGGAATTAAAACGTATAGTTATATTAGAATTTCCATCTGTTGATCAATTGAACGCCTTTCGCAATTCTCCTGAATATGTTCCTCTTTCTGATATACGAGAAAAAGCATCAGATACAATAGGATTTACTGTACAGTCTTAAAAGCAAGTTAATAAAATGAATAGGAATTAAATGGAATATGGTATTGGTCTAGATACAACATTAAATATTAGTTATGAGCAAGACCTGCATATTAGCAAATATGCCGCAGAGTTAGGTTATACAAGTATTTGGACTCCAGAAAGTAATGCATATGATAGTTTTGTTGTTTGTCTAGAAAGATGGAAATCTTCTCAAGATTCAATTAGTGCAGGAGTTACAACTGGGATTGCTGTTTCTCCAGTAAATTTGAGAACTCCATTTGCTTTAGCAATGACGGCTAGCACAATTTCAAAAAGAACTAAAGGGAAGTTTATACTTGGTATAGGTTCTGGAGGTGTTTATAGAGAAGCAACACGTAATTTATTAGGGTTTAAAAAGGTTTCAGTTTTAAATTTAATGACTGATTACATTACAATTATCAGGCAATTAGTAAATAACCAAACAGTAAATTATGAAGGAAATACGACTAAACTCTTAAATACTAGATTGAGTTCGCATAATGAATACCCTACTCCTATTTATCTAGCTGCTTTAGGTCCAAATATGCTTTCTTTAGGCGCTAAATTGTCTGACGGAATAGCATTAAATTGGTGTTCTACTGACCAAGTAATGTTGAGCAGAGAAATAGTAAAAAAGGAAGCTGAAAATTTCAATAGAGATCCTGCAGAAGTTAAAATTGTCCAGTATATACGTGTTTGTATAGATGATAATGTTGAATTAGCAAGAAAAGCTTTTATACGTTCAATGTTAGGGTATGCTTTGAATAGTACATCAGCAAAAATATCTGAAAAACATTTAGGTTATAGAGGTCATTTTGAAAGAATGGGTTTTTCACAAGAATTAAATAAATTAGATAAATTAAAATCAAATGGAGCTACGGAAGAAAAATTAATAGATAAATTTCCAAGTGAACTTGCTCTTAAAGTGGGTTATTTTGGTAAAGCTGACGGAGCTTCTGATCATGTGAAAAAACTGGCTGTTGGCTTAGATACTGCAATAGTAAGAGTTGTATCTGCTCGCCCAGAAATATCTTCCACAAAAATAGTTATTGATACTTGTAAACCTTAAGGATCATATATGGTAGTTATTAAAATATTCTCTATAGCTGTAATGACTCTGACGGTTATTGCTTGCAGTTCAACAGGTAACGATAACGCAATTGATACTCAATTAGATATTATTTCTTCATCGTCCATAACTAAAAACACTCAAGCACAACAACTTAAAGATACTGTCGATAAACCAAAAGGAAAAATAAATGAAACGACAGAATCCTCAGCAACTGCTACTCCATTACCACGAACAATAAGAACATCTCCGACAGCAACTGCTACTCCATTACCACGAACAATAAGAACATCTCCGACAGCAACTGCTACTCCATTACCTGTAATGGTTATTCCTAGAGAGGATAGTATTAAAATAATAAATTATACTAAATATGCTACAACTGATCTTGAAAATTGGATTTATCTAGCCGAATCAAAAATGAAAAGCCGTAGAGCACGGATATTTTTATTTATATATCCGGTGGGGGAAATGAAAAAGCCAGAAGAACCTATCAGGTCAGATTATGCTGATCAGGTATTCAGGGCACATGAAGTATTATTGAATCAAACTGATATTGAGTCGATTCTAGATCAAGTAGAAGATTGGTTTGCAGGTGACCCTTGTCTAGACACTAGAGATATCAAACGTAATCTGAGTGATTACAGAAGTTGGCTTGAAAATGGAGGGGATGCTTCCACAATGCATGCAGTATGTGAGGAAACTCGTATTGTTTCAATGGGGGTCACTAAGAATATGCGATTTTACGAACCCCTAGAAGCATTCCAGAGCTTTTTAATTCACGAGTTCTATCATGCATTTCAGCAAGACTTAGAAATGGAAGGAGAATGCATGGATATGAGAAATAGATATGAAAGAAATTCAAATAGTCAATGGCTTGTAGAAGGAGCAGCTCATTATTTTGCCACATGGTTAGTCGCTGAAATAAACAATACATTGAATTATGAAAGCAAAATCCTTGAAATAGCCCTACGTAACTATGAACGAGAAGGTGAAAATATAGGACCAGACAAATGGGGCGCAGCTGCTTTGAATTTAATGGTGAAGCAAAACCTTATCACGGAAGAGTCCATTCTAGACGGCAGTTTTTTCCATAACTGTGATCGCGAATTAGTCTTCAATAAAAACAATCCAAAAATCCAGAAGATAAAAGATTCATGGAATCTAATTGAAAAAAAAGGCGATACTTTTAAATTTAAAGATTTAGCTTTAAAATAATAAGTTAAAATATTAGGTCAAATATTTATGCGTTATAAATTTGTTCAAATGTCTGATCCTCAATTAGGGTTTTGTGCTTCTAGGCGTCCTGAAATTAAGGGTATAGAGTATGAAATTAATAACTTAACTAAAGCAATTTCAATTACGAATGATATTAAACCAGATTTTGTTGTTACAACGGGTGATTTTATGCAAGACAGACTTAATCCAAAACATGCTGATATTGTCAAATCTTTGTATTCAAAATTAAATTGTCCATATTACTTTGCCCCAGGTAATGCAGATTTAACTAATAGTCCAAAGCTTGAAGATATTGAGCGTTTTAAGAGACGATTTGGCCGTGATCACCACAGTTTTTATTATGCAGATTCACAATTTATAATTTTAAATAGTTGTGTATTATTTGACTGGTCATATGTACCTGGTGAAAATGTTAATCAAATTGATTTTCTTAAAAAAAAATTAATAGAAGGTATATATAAAGAATGTAATCATCAGATGATTTTTATGCATCATCCTCTTTTTGGGCTAGATCCAGATGAAGATGATAGCCATATGGTTTTACCTAAAAGTCAACGATCAATAATTTTAGATTTATTAGACGAATATAAAGTAAAGGCTGTTTTTACCGGACATTGGCATGAAAATAATATAACTAAATATAAAAATACAGAATTAATTACTACTGGCCCTATATCATTATCTCTTGGAGATGAACCATCAGGCATTAGGCTTATAGAAATAGATGGTGAAAAATTAACTCATGAATATATTAATTTATAGATAAGGACAGCATTTTTATATGAAAATGGTTTTTAAAGTAAATGGAATGACTTGCCAAGGATGTGCAGATACTATTGAAAAAGGAGTTAATAGTTACTCAAATATAAATAATGTAATAGTTTCTTTAGATAAAAATGAGTTAATTATTGATTCTAATCAAAGACTTAGCATTGAACATGTAGATTCTATGTTAGTGGCTCTTGGTAATTATAGTATTGAAAAGGGGAATATCAATATTTTCTATAAAGTTTTAAATTATTGTAAAATTAATAAGCCTATATTCTTAGCTTTGTTTATTGTATTTTTATCATCTTTGTCTATTCAAACGCCTTATAGCTCATTTAATTTAAATAAATGGCTTATTTCTTATATGGGAATGTTTTTTATATTATTTTCATTTTTGAAATTACTTAATGTACAGGCATTTTCAATTACTTTTTCTAAATATGATATTTTAGCTAAATATGTACCAGGGTTTGGCAGAGGGTATCCTTTTATTGAGCTTTTATTAGGGATATCATTCTTGACTCAGTCAATGTTACTTACTTCAAATATCTTTACATTAATATTTATGTCTTCGCAATCAATTGGGGTAATAAATGTTTTAAAAAATAAACAAATAGTAGATTGTGCATGTTTAGGCAGTTCTATAAATCTTCCAATTTCATATTTAACATTTATCGAAAATGCGATCATGATTGTAATGGCAATATATATGATACTTTACCTTTGGTGAGTAGTTAAAAATTATAAATATATGTTATATATTTATTTGAAATATGACAAGATTTATATTTAAAATTGATTACTTTTATATATATAAATGATAAATATTATATTAATATATGCTAATTAAAAAATTATTTTTATTTTGATTATATTTTTTCGTTCTTTTAATATTATCCAGTTTAAATAGTATTATATATAAGAATTATATGTTATACTATTTAAATTAATATGATTATATTTATATATATATATGTAAACTTATTAAAATAATTATGTCAAATATTAAAAATACATATATTATACGTATTAGTAAAAAGTCTCATGTTTTCTTAACTTCATTAAAACTGAAAACAGGAATGACATTTGTTAATTTAATTGACTATTCCTTAGGACTTAATACTAAAACTAATGATAATTTAATTGATGATATCAATGTTTTAGCTTCTAAAAACTTAAGTACCTTAGATTCATCTAAATCTTCATTTAAATTAATTAAACCTACTTCTTCTTTAATTGATTCATTTATTTTGATTTGTTGGAAATATTACCCTGATATATTTACTAAATCGAGGCAAAATATTTTAGGATTAATTCGAGTTAAGCTTGATACAGGATCATTTCCTGATTATGAAGATATTTCTTTTCCTCTAATTGATAAATCTACATGGGCTCAAGTATTTCCTAAATGGTTTAAAAATAATTCTTATAGACAAAGTAATTTTCAAGTATATATTGATAATAGATTAAAGTATTTAGTTTCAAAAGCATTTCTTTTAAGATCTGATAAAGGTATGTATGAGTTGAAAGTAAACTTTTCTATTAGTGAATGGGAATTAATTGAATCTATAACTAAATTACCACCTCAAGTTGGTTTAGTTATACCTAATTTATTAAAATCTCCGAAAGAACGACCTTGGCCATTAGTTTATCGTGATATATTTTCTAACGATGATATTAATGATTTGTAGTGGTAAATATAATTGTTAATTTTAAACATATATTTCATTATTTAAATACATTTTAAATATTTATAAAATTTTATAAGGAGGCCCTATTGTTGAATGGTAAAAATGCTTTAATTACTGGTTCAAAGCAAGGTATTGGAAAATCTATAGCAATCAAATTAGCTTCCGAAGGATGTAATATTGGTGTTAATGATATTATTAAAGATCAATTTGCAAATGAAACTATAAATATATTAAAAAAATATGGAGTTAATGTTTCATGGCATAAAGCAGATATTTCATCAAAAGCTCAGACTGATAAGATGATTGATGATTTTATAGATAAGCATGGCAGGATTGATATTTTAATTAATAACGCAGTTTCGTCTATAAAAAAACCTTTTTTAGATATTACTGAGGAGGATTGGGAATTTGAAGTTGGAAATGCACTTAAAGGATATTTGTTTTGTAGTCAAAAAGTAGCTAATGAAATGATTAAAAGAAAAAATCCAGGTAGGATAATTAGTATTTCAAGTATTCATTCATTAGTTGCTGCAGATAACAATACTGTATATGGGATTTGCAAAGCTGGAATTAACCGTATGACTATGAGTATGGCTAAAGAATTAGGTAAGTATAATATTATTTGCAATGCTATTGCTCCAGGATATATAGATTCAAGAACTTTACCAAAAAATGAAGAATATTTAAGAGCTGGAGAGGGTTATGCAGACAATGCTAAAACACATATACCTATTGGAATTGGTGGGGTTCCAGATAATATTTCAGGGATTACTGTAGCATTATGTTCTTCAGTTGGAGATTATATAAATGGACAAACAATTACAGTTGATGGAGGCTTGTTAAAGCGCTTTCCTGTACCTGATTTGGAGTAAAATTGATTTGAAATTTTATGTAGCTTCAACTACTAATAATCCTAAAGGTGGAATATATATAGCTGACTTAGAAATCTCCTCTGGTAAAATTTCATTATTAGATAATATTGCAGATATTGAATATCCATCTTTTATTACAATTGATTCAGAAGGTAAATATTTATATGCAGTTAGTATATTTGAGAATAAAATTTATTCATATTTGATTGGCCATGACGCTAACAGTCTGTTATTGATAGACAGTAAGTCAGTTAATGGATTAATACCTTGTTATATAAGCCTTACTACAAATAATGATTTATTATTTGTAGTAAATTACACCAGTGCTAATTGTTTAGTCATTAAATTAAAAGATGGTATTATGAATATTTCTGATACTGTTAGTTATAAAGGATCTAGTAAGGATAAAGACCGTCAAGAATCTTCACATCCTCATTCGATTGTTCCGGATAATAATTCTAAGTTTGTTTATGTTGCAGATTTAGGAACTGATAAAATTATGATATATTCAATTAATTGTCGTAATAAAAAAATTAATCCAATTAAGGATCATTATAAAAAATTAAAACCAGGATCTGGTCCGAGACATTTTATTTTTTATAATAGTAATTATGCATATGTAATTAATGAATTAAGTTCAACTATTACTGGTTTTATTGTAGATAATCAAACTGGAAGTATTTCAGAAAATAAAACAATTTCAACTATTCCAAAAAATTATTCAGGAATTAATTGGGCTGCAGATATTCATATTAAAGGACAATTTCTTTATGCTTCAAATCGAGGACACAATTCAATTGCAGTATTTAGAATTGAAGAAAAAACTGGTGAACTAATGCATATTGCATATCAGAATGTGTATGGAGATATTCCCCGGAATTTTGCAATAGATCCAACAGGTGCATATGTATTAATAGCAAATGAGATGTCAAATAACATTACGTGTTTTAATAGAGATAATATATCTGGTAAACTAAAATATACTGGATTTAGTTTAGATGTAATTACGCCTCAATGTATAAAATTTATTTAGGTATTTTCAGGAGGTAAAATATGAAAAAATATATTCCAAGTCCAAGAAAATTTGTTGCTGAGCAGGTTGATTTATATGAGAAAAGTGGTGGTACTCAAGGAATTACAATGTCTAATATGCCAGTAATAATAGTTACTCATACAGGCTCTAAAACAGGCGCTATAAGAAAAACCCCATTAATGACAGTTTTAGATGGGGATAATTATGTACTAGTTGCCTCTCAAGGAGGTGCCC
>Ga0209402_10000031_pt1 | contig 155700 bp, 142 predicted proteins | sample ArcticOcean_MG_C_3_FD_187437 | JGI IMG/M metagenome (GOLD analysis project Ga0209402, IMG submission 187437) | Marine microbial communities from western Arctic Ocean - ArcticOcean_MG_CB8_126 (SPAdes) (version 2) | ecosystem: Environmental > Aquatic > Marine > Oceanic | place: Arctic Ocean...
AATATGTCCATGAACACGCAAAGAGATACACAAGACAGGCCGATGTCTTTTTAAACGCAGTACAAAAATACAACAACGCCGCCCGCGCATCCCTTCCGATTATATCAACAATGTCAAAGATCAAAACCGCCGCCTCAGCGCCGGCCCCGACACATCGCGGCGACGGGATGCGGCTTATACGTCCGGGTCTTGGATAGTGTCAAACCCTTTGTGAAAGGTTTTTTACATTCCCGTTTTTTAAGTGATTTATTGCTTATAGGTTGAATAATATTTCTTTATATTACGTGATAGATACGTAGGGTGGAAGTTTATTTCTCAGAATCGCCAATCAACTTCGCCGCGCCGGGAGCGGCATCCGGCCATTTGTCGAACTTTGGTAGAATCTGGCTGTGTCGCCACCGAAGTCACTAGAACCTGCAGGTGAGTTCCACTCTCAGAAAAATCCGGCAAATCCTTGATTCATATTATTAACGGCGTTGACAACTTTGGATACATACCGCAAAAATTCGATGATTGAGGCATTTAGACGATGCGGGCGGAGCCACTCATGCGTAAGGCGGTAGTCGCGGGAGCGGCCATGGGCGCGGTTATTCTCGCTGTTGCGCTATTCGATCGGGCCGACGTTTTTTCTGACGGTATCGTGCCGGCAGCCGCTACCGGAGCCCACAACGATGAGGACGCCATCATTCAACCAGTTGGGTTGAGCACAGCTCTTCCAGCTCCGCTCCCCTCCATTGCCGGCGCTTTCAATCCGGACCTATCCATTCCGGATCTGGTCGCCCCGATGACCCAGGACATCATTGCCAGACGCGGCGATACCTTGATGAAACTTTTGGTCAAGAACGCCGTCGACCCAAACCAGGCGCACGCGGTGATCGCCGCGCTTCGCCCGGTCTATGACCCCAGACGGATGCGGATTGGCCAGAGATTTACCCTTACCCTGACGTCCCAAAATGCCGAACATGCGGCCAGTGAATCGTCCGCCGCCGGGGATCAGCGCGACGGGGATCCGCGAAACCAGCCTGGACTGCTGACGCTTTTTTTCCGGCCTAGCGTCGATCAGGACATCATCGTGCGCCGCGATCCACAACGGCGATTCATCGCCGAGGTGACCGAGCGTTCGTTGGAGCGTCGTGATTCCTACGCTCAGGGTCGAATTTCCACGAGCCTTTATGATTCCGCCATCGCCGCCAAACTGCCGATGGATGTGTTGATGAAGCTGATCCAGGTCTTCAGTTTCGACGTCGATTTTCAGCGCGAGGTACAACCCGGCGATGCCTTTGCAGTGTTCTATGACGCCTATCACGATGAGATGGGCGAACCGGTGCGGACCGGCCAAATCGCTTGGGTCTCGATGACCCTAAGCGGCAAGACTTTGGAATATGCCCTGTACAAACCCAACAGCGGCTTTGCTGACTACTATGACCGGCGCGGGCAAAGCGTGAAGAAAACCCTGATGCGCACACCGATCAATGGTGCCCGACTAAGCTCGGGGTTCGGCAAGCGCCGCCATCCGGTACTCGGCTACACCAAAGTCCATCGCGGCGTCGACTTCGCGGCGCCGAGGGGCGTACCGATCATGGCTGCCGGCGACGGTGTCATCGAGTGGATCGGGCGTAACGGCGCCTATGGCAAATACGTTCGCATCCGCCACAACTCCACCTACAAGACCGCCTATGCGCATATGTCGAGTTTCCGGCGCGGCCTTAAGCGCGGCGTCAGGGTAAGCCAGGGCAGCACCATCGGCTATGTCGGCTCCACGGGCCGCTCAACCGGCCCGCATCTGCATTACGAGGTGCTGAAGAACGGCCGCCAGCTCAACCCGATGAGCGTGCGTCTTCCGGCCGGCGACAAGCTCCAGGGTGAGGCAAGAAAGGCCTTTCTTGCAACCTGGCCGGCACTCGACAACCGGGTGGCACTCACTCGCGGTGGCCAGGACCTCGCCAGCGACTAAACCCGGCACGCACACCAATCGAAAGCAGCCGGACCACACCTTACGCACACCCAATAGGCCCGCCGACCCGACCCTAATACGCCCGTCACCTCGCCCTCGTTCTCACCAGGACAGGCGACGGGCGGGAGTGACAGTCACAGTCCCCGGACAACACTAAGCGAACACCGAGATGACGGCGGAATGCTCAGACTCGCGTCGACGTCCACGTCTATGGTCCGCTAAACCCGGCGACCGTTCTCGTCATAGCGGTACCAGCCGCGTCCGGATTTGCGGCCGGCCCGACCGGCGGCGACGATCTGCTTCAGCATTGGCCGGGGGTGAAAGCGGTCGCCATAGGCGTCGGTCAAGATGTCAGCGACCTGCAGATTCAGAGTGTTGCTGGTCAGGTCCATAAGCTCGAACGGGCCAACCGGGTGACCGAGACCAAGCTTACAACCGATATCGATATCCTCCGGTGTACAGGCGCCTTCCTCGACTAGGCGGAGCGCCTCGTTCCACAACGCGAACAGCATCCGGTTGACCGCGAAGCCAACCACGTCCTTGACCTGGATCGCTACCTTGCCGGCCTCGACACAGGCCTCGGTCGCAACGTCAAGCACCGCCTGACCTGAATCCATGGCGCTGATCACCTCGACCAGTTTCATCCGATGCACCGGGGAGAAGAAGTGCAGCCCAAGGAAGTTTGGCTGCCGCGCATCCGACAGGCTGGCCGACAGAACAGTGATCGAAATACTTGAGGTATTGGACGCGATGACGCAATCGGCCGGCAAGATCGGATCAAGCGTCTTGAACACCTGAGCTTTAACGTCGACATCCTCGAATACCGCCTCGATGACCATGTCCCGGTCGCTAAAATCCCCAAGATCGGTGGTCGTGGTGATGTTGGCGAGCGCCCGGGGTTTGTCCTCCTCGGCCCAGAAACCGCGCCCAATACCAGAATCGAGCACGCCCTCCAACTTGTCCATGGCCCGCTGCAGCGCCTCAGCGGTGGTATCGTTGAGCAGCACCTGCTTGCCGGCCAGCGCGAATATCAACGCGATTTCCGAACCCATCATTCCTGCGCCGACGACGCCAAGCTTACCGATGGCCATTGCGTTTCTCCTGTTTGAACGGCTTTGAATTTCGGCGCATTGAAACCGAAGCGCGCGACCGTGTCACCCGGCGTTATTCGATCCGTGCCCCTCGGTATCCTAAAGCGATGAAGACAACGATCCGCCATCGGATGTAGTTGGCGCTTTCCCGGCGGCGGCGAACCGCTAGACTGGCCGCAGGCTAACCGCCATTTTTTTTGGAGAAATTATCATGCGTATGCAAGGAAAGATCGGGCTGGTGACCATGGCCGGCTCCGGCATGGGCAGGGCCGGCGCGTTGCGCTTCGCCAAGGAAGGTGCCTCGGTTGGCGTCGTCGATATCGATGCCGACGCAGTCGCCAGGGTGGTAGCCGAGATCGAAACGGCCGGCGGCAAGGCCAAGGGCATCGTCGCCGATTTGACCAAGGACGAGAATTCCGCCCGCATCGTCCGCGAGACCGCCACTCATTTCAACGGCCTCGACTTCGTTTGGAATCATGTCGGCCACCCCGGCCCCGCCTCGATCGAGGGGATTGAGATGAAGGATTACGACCTCACGATGAACTTGAACCTGCGCACCGTGCTAATCAGCACCGAGGCAGCGCTACCGGAATTGCGCGCCCGGGGCGGCGGCAGCCTACTGTTCACCTCGTCAAGCTCCGGCCTAATGGGTTCCGGTTACAGCCCGATCTATTCCATGGCAAAATTCGGCATCATCGGTTTCGTCAAAGCCATGGCCAAGCGCTATGCCAAGGACAACATCCGGGTCAACGCGGTCTGTCCAGGGCCGATCGACACCCCGATGCTGCGGATTTTCGTCGCCCGCCCGGATCAGCAATCGACTCATGGCATGGATAAGGAAGAACTGGTGGCCAAACGCGGCGGGGTCGGCCCGATGGGACGCCCCGGCAAGCCAGAGGAAGTCGCCAACGCCGCCTTGTTCCTGCTTTCCGACGAAGCCTCCTTCGTTAACGGTATCGCAATGCCGGTCGATGGCGGCATAACCGCGTAAGCGGGGCTAAAAGGGGTACGGGCATGGCCGTAACGGTTGCGGATCAACAGATTTTGGACATCAGAAAGGACCCGCTCGCGGCGGTGCTTGGGCTGTCCGAGACGATCACCGACCATGCCGCTGCCGGGGAAAAGGTCGGCCGGCTGGCTCAGCCACTGCATGACGCCTTGCTGGAAGCCGGGCTGTTCCGGATGCTGATGCCCAAGGCCTATAATGGCCTGGAGATCGATCCGCCCACCTTCCTGCGGGTGATCGAGGCGGTGGCCAAGCGTGATGCCAGCGCCGCCTGGTGTCTGTGCCAGGGAAATGGCTGCGCCATGGTCTCGGCTTATCTCAGCCCCGATTCGGCGAATGAAATCTTTGGCACAGACCCCCGGGCAGTACTGGCCTGGGGTCCGGGTAAGGCCGAGGCGCGGACCGTCGAGGGTGGCTACCGGGTCACCGGGCGGCTGGCCTTTGCCAGCGGCGGTCGTCACGCCACCTGGCTCGGCTGTCATGTCCCGGTAACCGAGGCCGATGGCGGTCAACGGCCTGGTGCTGGCGGCAAGCCGGAAATCCGGACCATGCTGTTCCCGGCCGCCAAGGTCCGTTGGATAGACACCTGGGACGTCATTGGCTTGCGCGCCACCGGCAGCGACGACTTTGAGATCCACGATCTGTTCGTGCCGGAGCACCACACCGCGATTCGCGATGTCGAGGCGACCCGGGTGCAGCAGAGCCGGCTATTCATCATGCCATCGATGTGCATGTACGCCATCGGCTTCTCCGCCACCGCCCAGGGCATCGCCCGGGCCATGCTGGAGGCATTCAAGGATCTCGCGCTGGACAAGACCCCGCGACTAGCCAGCTCGAAGATGAAGGACAACCCGGTGATCCAGTCCGACATGGCCCATTGCGAAGCCCGGCTGCGCGCGGCGCGCGCCTTACTGGCCAGCGAAGTCGACGATATCTGGGCCGAGGTCCAAGTCACCGGCGCCCTGTCGATCGCCAGCCGCATGCGAATTCGCCTGGCGGCGACCCACGGCATCCACGAAGCCAAATCGGTAGCGGAAGTGGTCTACGACCTCGCCGGCGTCTCGGCGATCCGCGCCGAAAGCCCTTTCCAGCGGCGCTATCGGGACATCCGCAGCGTGACACAGCAACTACAGGGCCGGCGCTCACATTTCCAGACTGTCGGGGCGTATCTATTCGGCCACCCAGCGGATTTGAGCGTGGCTTAGAGTGTCTGAATAGCGCTTTTGATATAGCCGCCTAAACCCCGAATATTCGTCGCGCGTTGCCGGTCAGCATCGCCTCGACCTCGGCCTGGGAATAGCCCGCCGTCTCGATCACCTTGCGCGGGTCCTGGTCGCCGATCGGGAACGGATAGTCGGAGCCCAGCATGATCCGCTCGACGCCGACTTTGGCGGTCAGGAATCGCAGCACGTCGGGCTGGAATACGATACTGTCGAAATACAGCTTGTGAAACTGTTCTACCGGATCGACGACCTGGTCGGGGAACGCCTTGTGGTTGCGCTCCAGCCGGCCAAGCATATAGGGCAGCGCTCCGCCACCCGTCGAGGCCACCACCACCAGACCGTCAAACCGCGTCAAATGGCCGGTGAACAGCATTCGGCTGATGGCAATCGAAACGTCGGTGACCCGGCCAACAGCGTTCATCATCTGCATGTCGTCGAGGCGGGCGTCGCCGGAGCCGAACATCGGGTGAATGATGATCGGCACCCTGAGCTTCGCCGCCATTTCCCAGAACGGATCAAGATCGGGGTCGTCGAGATTGCCGTGGCCGCCCTTCGGCTGAGTACCAATCATCGCGCCGGGCATACCGGCTTTGATCGCCTCACGCAGCACCTGGGCTGCCAGCTTGCCGGATTGCATAGGCACCGTCGCCAGCGGGATCACCCCGTCGCGGTCGCGGCAATCGGCGAGCATACCCTCGTTCAAAAAGCGGCTCCAATCGGCGCCCTCCTCGGCCGGGATCTCATAGCCGAAACTATCGAGCCAACCTCCCGGCAATTGCAGGTCGATACCAGTACTGGCCATGAATTGCTGGCGGGGGTCGAACAGCCGTAATTTGGGCATGATCGGCCGGGTCGGCTCGCCGCCGGCAAAGGCCAGCTGAAACTTTTCATCCTTCTCGATCAGGTCGACCGAGGGAAAGTCCTTGGCAAGATTACGCAACGCCTCAAGCGTGCTTTGCGGCAGCAGGTGGGCGTGAGTGTCGATGATCATCGTAAGGTCTCCGTATCGACCAGCAAGTCCGAGAGCAGGCTGGCCCGCATCGGTAGGGTTAGGCATTCAAGATTGAACGGACTTAGCGCGTCGTTGATCGCGCTGGTTACCGCCGCCGGGGCGCCGAGATAGCCGCCCTCGCCCACTCCCTTCTGGCCATGGCTGGTCAGTGGCGAGGGCGTACAATGCTCAGCCAGCTTGATATTTGGCACCTCAAGGGCCGACGGCATCACATAATCGACAAAGCTGCCGGACAAGAGCTGACCGGTGTCGTCATAGGTGAATTCCTCATACAACGCCGCGCCGATGCCATGCGCCGCGCCACCGATCACCATGCCACGCACGATGTCCGGGTTAATCACCGTGCCGCAGTCATGGGCGATCACGTAGTCTGGCAGGGTGACCTTACCGGTCAGCCGGTCGATCTCGGCATAGACAATATGGGCGGAGAAGGAATAGCAGGGATACATCTGCACCCTGCCATCCGCCGTCGGCAAGCTGCCTCCCTTGGGAACCTGCAAGACATGAACCGCCTGCAGGCCCGGCTCAGCCATTCCCGGTGGCATATTGTGAAATTCCCGATGCGCTATCAGGGCGATGCGCCCCAGTGTCAATTGTTGGCTCGGATCATCCAGCCTGAAGACCACACCATCCCGATAGGCGACCTGATCCGGCACGCAGCTGAGATTATGAGCCCCGATGCGGATCGCCTTATTGCGGATTATCCCCGCCGCGCCGGTCGCCGCACCGCCCAGCATGATCGCCATCCGGCTGGCCACCGGCGTGTTGCCGGGCATCCCGCTTAGGGTGTCGGAATGCAGCACTCGGATCAGGTTTGGATCGATGCCGAGTTCCTCCCCGATAATGGTAGCGGCCAGCGTCTCGTGCCCCTGTCCCGAGGTCGAGGTGGCGATGATGGCGGTGATGCCACCGGTCCGGTCCACCTTGATGACACAGGATTCCGGCCAGGTGGTGGTCTCGTTCTTCGGATTGAGCAGCGGCTCGAAGGCCGAATTGCCGCCGCCTGGCTCCAGGCAGGTGGCAAAGCCGATACCTGCTATCTTGCCGACCCGCCGGGCCGCGTCACGACGCTCCAGCAGCCTATCAAGCTGGGCCAGATCCCACGCCTTACCAAGAACCGTGTGGTAGTCACCGCTGTCATATTCCGAACCGCTGGGGATCAGATAAGGGAACTGATCCGCGCGGATGAAATTACGCTGGCGCACCACCAGCCTCGACAGCCCCAGTTGACGCGCCACTTTGTCGATCGCGGTTTCAATGGCGACATTGGTCGGCGACATGCCGAAGCCGCGCACCGCCGTCTGACCGGTCTTGTTGGTCGACACGGCGATGGCCTCATACTCGACGCTGTTGATCTGATAGGCGCCGACGATGGCGCTGACCGGTTTGCCAAGCTGAAACGGCGCCCGTCCGGTATGGCCACCGACATCCTCCCGCACCCGCAGCTTCATCGAGCGGACTAGGCCCTGATCGTCGAAAGCCACGGCAACACGGAACTCCCGGTCCGGGCCGTGCATATCACCGCCGACCATATTCTCCAGCCGGTCCTCGACTAGACGCACTGCACGGCCCAGCTTGCGCGCCAGAAATCCAGCAAGCACGGTGTGCTTGATCCCGCGTTTGACGCCGTAGGAGCCGCCAACATCGACATCATAATGGGCCCGCACCTGGTTGAACGGAATGCCCAGTGCGCCGGAAATCTGTTCGCCATAGGAGGGCATCTGGATCGACGCCCAGACCTCGAGGATTTCAGCGCCGGCATCCCACTCAGCAACCACGCCAAAGGTCTCGACCGGGATCGGAGCGCTGCGGCCCCAGCGCAGATCGAAGGAAAGCTGGTTGGGCTGGCTGGCGAAATCCTCGGCCACCGGGCCCCAGGTGAAGGTCCGATGATAGAGCACGTTGGAGCCGTGGGCGGCATGGACGGGCGGCGCGGTCGGGTCGAGGGCTTCCTCGGCATCGACCACGAAAGGCAAGGCCTCGTAGTCGATCTCAATAAGCTCTGCAGCATCCTCGGCCAGCGTCCGTGTCTCAGCAACCACCGCAACCACCCATTCGCCAACATAACGCACCACCTCATTGGCCAGGGAATAACAACGCACGCCGGGCGTATGGACTGCATTGGCCAAGGGGTTAGACACTGCTGCAAGCGCCGCGCCGTCGAGGATCGCGACCACACCTGGTAAGGCCAAGGCCGCTCCGGTCTCGATCGAAAGGATCCGCGCAGCCGGATAAGGGCTGGTCACCAGGGCTATATGCAGCATGCCTGGACGCTTGATATCGCCAACGAAGCGACCGGACCCAGAGATGAAGCGTCCGTCCTCCTTGGGCCGGCGCTTGACCGAGACGAAGCGGCGGTTCGAAGGCCCGGTCATCGAGAGCTCGGTCATCCTTGGTCTCCCATTGGCGTCACCGGTTGCTGACGCCGGCGGGCCGCGGCGAGACGGATCGCTTCGACAATCTGAACATAGCCGGTACAGCGGCAGAGATTACCGGCGATCGCCTCGCGGATCTCCGCATCGGTCGGATCTGGATTGCTCGACAGCAACCCCTCGGCGGCGATCAGCATCCCCGGCGTGCAGTAGCCGCATTGCAAGGCATGGGTCTCCCAGAACGAATCCTGCAGCACGCCAAGCGAGCCATCCTCGTCGCGCAGTCCCTCCACCGTGGTCATCGCGTGGCCATCGGCCTGCACCGCAAACATCAGACAGGAGCGGATCGGCGCGCCATCGAACAGTACCGAACAGGCGCCGCAAACCCCATGCTCGCACCCCACATGCGTGCCGGTCAGGCCGGCCTGATCACGCAGGAAGTCGACCAGGGTCAGCCTTGGTTCAACCACCGCCTCCAGCGCCGCGCCATTCACGGTGAGGGAGATTTTCCGGCTCATGTCAAATCGCCCTTGTTTTGGTTTTGGCTTCGATCAAGAGCCCGGTCGCGAGCCAGTTCGATCGCCCGCGCCAACATGCCCACCGCCACCCGCCGGCGGTAGGCGGCGCTGGCCTGCACGTCACTTTCCGGATCTAATAGCGGGTCAAGTAACCGCGCGGCACCCGCCACGTCGGCACTGCCAAGGGTGCTGCCCAACAATGCTGCCTCGACCGGGTTGGCCGAGACCGGCACTGGCGAGGCGCCGGACGCGGCAAGCCGCAGATGCCGGCAGATACCGGCATCATCCAAACCAACCTCGACCGCCACGCCAACCACCGCATAGTCGCCGGCCTTGGGGCTGATCTCATCGACCACAGTACCGATCGACAGGCCGAGCGGCGGGATTGGAAATCGTATTTCGGTCAGGCATTCATCATCCGCCGCCGCCGTCTGCATCGGCCCGAGCCCGAAATCCGCGATTTGCAAATTTCGGATGCCGTGCGTCGAGGCCAGCACCACCTCAGCCCTGAGCGCCATAGCGGTCAGCAAAATCTCGGCAGTCGGGTCGCCATGGGCCAGACTGCCACCGATGGTGCCGCGATTGCGGGTCTGGATATGCCCGACATGCGGCAGGGCCGCCGCCAAAAGCGGGATATCAGCAGCGATGACAACCGATTTCTCCGCCGCCGCCTGGCGCGTGCAGGCCCGGATAGTCACCACCGCACTAGTCGTTCCGATCCCGGCCAGCGCCTCGACATGATTGATATCGATCAGGATTTCAGGACGGGCTAGGCGCATCGCCATCATCGCCACCAAGGACTGGCCACCGGCAATGATCCGGGCCTCGCCTCCAGCATCCGATAGAATCGCCAGCACCTCATCCAGGCTCTCTGCCCGGCTATAGTCAAACACCGCCGCCTTCATCGACCACCCATTCCCCATGATATGGTGCGGAGTGTAGCGGCCACCATCCGGCGATCAAACCATAGCCTTGGTCGCATCGGGCTTATCAAGGATGGGCTTTCAGCGCTTCGGAGGGCATTGTCATATTGAAAATTCACTTGACCTTAACGCGCACAAGGCACATTTACCTTTGTCTAAGCGTAAGTGTCTTGAGAATTTAGAATGGCCCCAATCATGGGCTCACCAAGCTCCTTCCCTGACATTCCGAACGCGATAACTAGGTTCGCCATTGCGCGTCAACCTGACCAAATACACGTCTGAGGAGATTACCAATGGCAACCGGCACCGTAAAATGGTTCAACGCGACCAAAGGTTATGGCTTCATTCAGCCCGATGATGGCGGCAATGATGCGTTCGTGCACATCACTGCACTCGAGCAATCCGGCATCGACAATCTGAACGAAGGCGCCAAGGTAAGCTTCGATCTTGAGATGGGCCGGAACGGCAAAGAAGCCGCCTCGAACCTGCGATTGATCTGATCGCCCGTCGCCGTATCCACGGCGACCGCAATTTAGACCCCAATATCGCTAAGTGCATGGGCCGGCCTTTCGCCGCGCCCATGCCCATATTTCGCCGACCAATAGGCCTGTGTCAACGCCTCCCTATCGTAATGACGACATTGGTTCGATAACCGCGGTTCGATGTGGCCTGCCTGACACCCAGCTTCTGGATAGGGGGCTTGGTCTCAGCTGATGTCAGCTTCAGAAAGGGTCTCTTCAACATAGCAAGAGCATTCCCGGCATCCTTCTCCAGGACATCAGCCTTAACCTGCTTGTCTGCCTTATCGCCTACCGAGACCTCTTTGCAGTCTGCAACTACGTGTTGATTGGTGATGACTTGACCGTGCTTGGAGACGAAGAAACCTGAGCCTGACGTACTAGCGGAAGCTTTCGGGTTAAAATGACGTTTAGTGGAAATGCAAAGAATATATCACCGGCATTGTGCACTATGGTTCCTATAATATTATCCTGGCATATTGACGATGAAACCACAGCTTATCCTCAAGAGCGTTTTGGCAGTTATTAATTGAAAAACTGACGCGTATTAGGAAGAGAGCGATGAGCCCCAAACGAGCTCTTCACCGAAATCTTTAACCGTATTGCACTTGAAACGTGACCCCCATAGGGAGTGATGTAGGGAGTCGGCGGCCGCGTGGGCCCCTACATGAACCCATAGGGATCGACATCCACGGTGACCCGCGCGGCTGAAGGCAACTTGAGCGACGCCAGCCAATCGCGCACCACCTTCTGCACATTCACCGTCCGCCCAGCCTTCAGAAGCAGACGGCGGCGATGGCGGCCGCGCAGCAACGATAGCGGCGCTGGGGCAGGTCCGAGGACCTGAACGTCGGAGAAACGTGGCGCCGACCGGGCCAAAATCAGCGCCGCTTCATCGGCCACCCCCGGATCCCGGGCGCTGACTATCAGCGCGACCAGACGACCGAAGGGCGGCATCGAGGCGGCCTCGCGGCCCCGCGACTCCTCGGCGAGAAAGCCGTCGCGATCCCAATCGACAAGCGCGCGGATCACCGGGTTCTCAGGCTGATGAGTCTGCAGGAAGACCGTGCCTAGCCGCTCCTCGCGCCCGGCCCGGCCGGCGACCTGGTGCAGCAATTGATAGGTTCGTTCCGCCGCCCGAAGGTCGCCGCCCGCCAGGCCGAGATCGGCGTCGACCACGCCCACCGTGGTTAACATCGGGAAATGGTGCCCCTTGGCCACCACCTGGGTGCCAATGATGATATCGACTTCGCCAGCCTGGACAGAGCGGACGAATTCCGCCGCTAGGTTTGGGCCGGAAAGCGTGTCACTCGAGGCGATGTGAACCCGTGCATCGGGGAACCGGGCATAGATCTCTTCGGCGAGCCTTTCCACCCCTGGCCCGCTGGCGGCGAGGCTATCGAGGGCGCCGCATTCCCGGCATTCCTTCGGTCGACCGGTGGCATAGCCGCAATGATGGCATTGCAGCCGCTGGGTCAACCGATGCTCGACCAGCCAAGCGCTGCAATTCGGGCACTCCAAGCGGTGACCGCAGGTCCGGCACAGGGTCAGCGGTGCATAGCCCCGGCGATTGAGAAACAGCAGCGCCTGTTCTCCCCGGTCCAACGAGCCGATTATCGCCCGAAGCAGTTCCGGAGCCACCCACCGACCCCGCTCTGGACCTTCGCGACGCATATCGATGGCGATCACCTTCGGCAGCGACGCCCCGCCATGACGGACCTGCAGCGAGACCATGCCATAACGACCGCGCGCGACATTGGTCACGGTCTCCAACGAAGGGGTGGCGGAAACCAGGATGGCCGGAATATCGCCGAGCCGGGCCCGCACAACCGCCATGTCACGACCCTGGTAAGACACCCCGTCATCCTGCTTGAAGGCGCCCTCATGCTCTTCATCGACGACAATCAGGCCGAGATCCGGGAACGGCAGAAACAAGGCTGAGCGGGCGCCGATCAACACCGGCACCCGGCCCTCGACGATGGCTCGCCAAGTCCGCCGGCGTTGCGGCGATGACAGATCCGAATGCCACGCGGCCGGCCGCACACCGAACCGCGCCTCGAACCGGGTAAGAAACGGCGCTGATAGTGCGATCTCCGGCACCAGAATCAATACCTGGCGACCTTGGCGCAACACCTCGGCCACCGCCTCGAAATAGACCTCGGTCTTGCCGGCTCCGGTGACCCCGTCAATGACAGTCACTGAATAAGCCGCGTCCCGCACCGCCTTGATCAATCCGTCGGCAGCGGCCCGCTGGTCGCTATCCAGGGGAGTCATTCTCGGCGTGTCCGGGTCCGGCACCGCAACCGGAGGATCAGCCGGCAGCACTACAGTCGCCAGCGCGCCGAGCTTGGCCAATCCCTTGACGACCGAGCTGGTCACCCCAAGCTCGGCGGTGATCTCAGAGGTGGTCCGTGGCGGCCCGTCCGACAACAGATTGAGCACCTGGCCACGCGTCGGCGTTATCCTCACTCCCTCGGGAACAGATCCGCCGGAGTGGGCATAGGCGACGATCGAGTCGGCGGGGCGCAGCGCCGCCGGAACGCTAATCGCCATCCGCAACACCAAGCCGGGCGGTGCCAATGTATAGGCCGCCACCCAGAGGACGAAATCCAGAACCACTTGCGGCAGGCGCGGCACGTCGAAGCGCCGAAACACTTCCCGGAGCTTCGATTCCGGCACGTCTCCGCCGCCCTCGCCGAGCACCACGCCAATTACCCGGCGCCCGGATAGCGGCACCTCGACCACATCGCCGGACCGGAGGTCCAAGCCACCATCAATATAGTCATAGGCGCCGGCCAGCGGCAGCGGCAGCAGCACGCTCACCCGGCGTGCCGCCCCAAACAGTCCCGCCTCCATCAATGCGCGCCAAGTTCAATCGTCATTCCCGAAGTCTGTGCCGCCGACGTCACACCCGCAACCGAGCATGTGAGAAACCAACGAAACAGCGGGGCTCGGCCTAGCCAGCCCTAAGAGCGTGGGTTAGACTCCCGTTGTGATTCGGATATACACCGAGTTCGCTAGCAAGTGAGACAGCCTATGAAGTTCTTTATTGATACCGCCGATGTTGCAGAGATCGCCGACTTGACCTCTACCGGATTGGTGGACGGCGTCACCACGAACCCGTCGCTGATAGCCAAGTCCGGGCGCAACATCATCGATGTCATTGCCGAGATCTGTAACTTGGTCGACGGACCGGTCAGCGCGGAAGTCGCGGCCACCGATTTCCCCACCATGCTGGCCGAGGGCCGACACCTGGCGAAAATCGCCGACAATGTCGCGGTCAAGGTGCCGTTGACGGTGGATGGGCTGAAGACCTGCAAGGCGCTTTCCGACGAGGGGACAGGGGTTAATGTCACCCTCTGCTTCTCTGCCGCCCAAGCGCTGTTGGCGGCCAAGGCGGGCGCGTCGTTCATCTCGCCATTCGTCGGTCGGCTCGATGATATCGGCGGCGTTGGCATGGAGCTGATCTCGGAGATCGTCCAGATTTATGGCAATTACGATTTCCAGACCGAGGTGCTGGTCGCCTCGGTGCGCGGGCCGCAGCATGTGATCGAATCCGCCAAGATCGGCGCTGATGTGGTGACCCTGCCGCCGGCGGTGATCCGAGCCATGTACAATCACCCGCTAACCGACAAGGGGCTGCAGGCCTTTCTCGAGGACTGGTCGAAGACCGGCCAATCGATTCTCAGTCAAAAGACTGGCGCGCCATGACCAAGGAAGGACCCGTCGTGACACCAGGAAGTCAAAATTCGAGCGCGGCGAATGACGGCCCTTCGAAAGTTTTAACCAAAACCGCGGTCGTTAACTATCTGCGCCAAAACCCAGATTTAATCGCCGACAACCCGGAAGTGTTGGAATCATTGACGCCGTCGGCGCGGTTCGACGGCAACGTGGTCGATATGCAACATTTGGTGCTGAACCGGCTGCGTGAGGAAAACGCCAAGCTGCGCGCCGCCTATGCCTCGATCGTCGCGACCGCCCGGGATAACCGCACGGCGCAATTGCAGGTCCATGCCGCGGTCCTGAAAATTCTCTCGGCGGGCAGTTTCGAAAACCTCATCCACACGGTCACGGCAGATCTGCCGCTGGTGTTGGATGTAGACACGGTGACGATCTGTCTTGAGGCCGGCGACGCGACAATCCCGCGCGCCTATACGGCCGGGTTGCGGTCTTTACCGGAGGGCGCGGTGGAAGGCTATCTCGGTGCCGGTCGGGATATCGCGATTGCCTCGGACATTACTGGCGAGCGCGAGATCTTCGGCGCCGCCACCGGGCTGGTTCGCAGCCAGGCCCTGGCCCGCTTGGACATGGGTCCGCAAGCGCCGAAGGGCCTGCTGGCGATCGGCTCGCGCAATCTGGACGCCTTCCATCAGGGCCAGGGGACCGAGTTGATTGGTTTCCTCTCGCAGGCCGTGGAAGTCACCATCCGGCAATGGCTAAGCCAGCCGCGCTAAGCGCCGCGCCGGTTGCTCCCGACCTCGCCCGGGCGAGGTCTGGTTGGTGGGATTGGTTATCCGGTGAACGCCGCATGGCCGTCCATACCCAAAGCGCCTATGAGCGGGATCTGCGGGCGTTCCTGCTGTTTCTTCTCGATCATCTCGGCGAACCGCCGGGGCTTCGGGACCTCGCCGACCTGAAGACCATGGACTTTCGCGCCTATCTGGCCCGACGGCGGACCAGCGGGCTATCGGCGACCTCAACGGCGCGGGCGCTGTCGACTATCCGCACCTTCTTCCGTTATCTCGAACGCCGCCATGCGGTACATAACCCAGCGATCCAGACCGTGCGTACCCCAAAGCGCTCGCAGCCTCTGCCCAAGGCACTGGGTGTCGCGGATGCGGCCAAGACTCTGGCGATGGCCGAGATCATGACGGAGGAACCTTGGGTCGCCGCCCGCGATGCGGCCATCCTGTACCTGCTTTACGGTTGCGGCCTGCGGATTGGCGAGGCGCTGGCGCTGAACCGGCGCGACGCCCCGAAAACCAATGTCATCACCATCCTTGGCAAGGGAGGCAAGGAGCGGATGGTCCCGGTGCTGCCGGCGGTACATGCGGCCGTGGCGGCGTATCAAGTGCTTTGCCCCTACCCCGGTGGCCCGGACGATCCGCTGTTCCTTGGCGCGCACGGTAAGCGGCTGCAACCAGCGGTGCTGCAGCGGGCGATGCGCCTGGTGCGCGGCGCGCTCGGCCTGCCACAAAGCGCGACGCCACACGCGCTGCGCCATTCCTTCGCGACACATCTGTTGTCAGGCGGCGGCGATCTGCGCGTAATCCAGGAATTGCTTGGCCATGCGTCGCTGTCGACGACCCAGCGCTATACCAAGGTAGACGAAGGTCAACTGATCGCCGTGCATCGCAACGCACATCCGCGGGATCGGAAATAGGGAAACTTTTTAGGCAGCGATAAGACGCAGGGCGCCTCAGTCCGACGTCAATCGGACTGCCCAGGCGCGGGACTAAATTATCGCCTGATCGGCAACCGCGGTTCGCAGAAACGCATAAGACGCGGCCGGGATGCGGGCCTCGTCGGTCAACTCCGCCGGACAGGCCGGGCGGCAGGACAGGCCGATCGTAAGATTGACGCTCCGGATGGTATAGCCAGCGCTGATCAACAGATCCCGCCCATCGATGCGCACCGCCCCGGGCGACACATGCGCCGCCGCCATCACCTCGGGCGTAACCACCAGCGCGGCAATCAACGCACAAACAGCTGCCCCGGCCTTAGAGGCCATAAAGCCTTGCATTCGGGATCCCTGTCCGTGCCATTTATCCAGGGAGCGTAATAGCTTCCCCATCATCCTCGGACAACACACGAATGACACGAAATGATAGAAAGTAAATTTACCCAAAATAAAACATAATATATACTAATAATTAATCTATGTCAGAATATCATAAATTACACAATCACTATATATGCCTTATAACGGCGCAAAAAGTCGAAATATCAAGTCAATTTCAATTGATTATAGAGCGTACATGATCCGATGAACTAGACGGGCCGAAAGGCGATGACAAGACCGCCTCAGGTATGGATTGGCCGTCCATAAACCGCCAAAGCCGCTTCCTTGACCGCTTCATTGTAGGTCGGGTGGCCATGGCAGGTCCGGGCGATATCCTCGGCGGTGGCGCCAAACGCCATGGCGGTGGCGCATTCGTGAATTAGGTTCCCGGCTTCCGGGCCGATGATATGGACACCTAAAACCCGATCAGTCTCGGCGTCAGCAAGGATCTTCACGGTGCCGTCCATATCACCCGTAGTCCGCGCCCGGCTATTTGCGGTGAACGGAAAGCTACCCTTGCGGTAGCCGGTACCGGCCTGCTTAAGCTCATCCTCGGTCTTACCGATCGAAGCCACCTCGGGATGGGTATAAACAATGCCGGGCACCAAGCCGTAATCCACGTAGCCGGATTGCCCAGCCATGATCTCAACCGCTGCGACACCGTCCTCCTCGGCCTTATGGGCAAGCATCGGTCCCCGCACACAGTCGCCAATGGCGAACACGCCGGGGACCGAGCTCTCGAAATCAGCATCGACCTGGATGAAGCCGCGCTGGTCCATGGCGACACCAAGCGCCTCCAGCCCCAGGCCCTGGGTATAGGGACGCCGACCGATCGAGACCAGCACCACATCGGCGTCCAGGGTTTCGGGTTTTCGGGTCTTCGCCGACTCCAGGGCCAACTTGACGCCGGCGCGGCTGACCTTGGCGCCGGTCACCTTGGTCGAAAGTTTAAAGGTCATGCCTTGCTTGCGCAGAATAGCCATGAAGCGCTTGGCTATCTCGTTATCCATGGTCGGCACGATCCGGTCGAGAAACTCGACCACCGTGACCTCGGCGCCGAGCCGAGCCCAAACCGAACCCATCTCCAACCCGATATAACCGCCGCCGACCACCACCAGATGCTTGGGCACGGTCGCGAGGGCCAGCGCCCCGGTCGAGGTGACCACGCGCTTTTCGTCGGTCTCGACCCCCGGTAGCGGCATCGATTCAGATCCCGTGGCGATCAGGATCCGTCCGGCTTTGAGCGTTGTCGCCGCGCCGCTTGCCGGCTTGACCACCACCTCACCAGCGGATTTCACCATCGCCGCGCCGACGACCCAATCGATCTTGTTCTTCTTGAACAGGAATGCGATGCCCTTGGTGAGATCGCTAACCACTTTGTCCTTATTGGCCAGCATCTGCTTCAGATTTAGCTTTACCGAGCCTACCTCGACCCCGATATCCGCCAGTGGCCCGGTCACCTCGGCGAATTTTTCCGAGGCTGACAGCATCGCCTTGGAAGGAATACAGCCAACATTGAGGCAGGTGCCGCCCAGGGTCTCGCGCTTATCGACACAAACAACATTCATGCCCAACTGCGCCGCCCGGATCGCCGCCACATAACCACCCGGTCCGGCGCCAATGACAATAAGATCGTAAGTGTCGGTCATGAGGAATCTCTAATTCGGGCTGGCTAGGGCTTGAAGAAAGGTAGAGTGGCGAAAACCGTGCCAAGTATCACGATGACGAGTATAATGGGTTGAGTAAAGTTAGGCAGATTCTCACATATCAATCAGCAGCCGGCGCGGGTCTTCGATCGCCTCTTTCACCCGCACCAGGAAGGTCACGGCCTCGCGGCCATCGACGATGCGGTGATCGTAGGATAGCGCCAAATACATCATCGGGCGAATCTCGACCTTGTTGCCGATCGCCATCGGTCGGGGCTGGATCTTGTGCATGCCCAGAATACCGGATTGCGGCGGGTTGAGGATCGGCGAGGACATCAGCGAGCCGTAAACGCCGCCGTTGGAAATTGTGAACGTGCCACCGCTCATCTCGGCTAGGGTCAGCTGGCCGTCCCGGGCCCGGCGCCCGAAATCGTCGATGGTTTTCTCGACATCGGCAAAGCCCAGCACGTCGGCATCCCTCAGCACCGGCACCACGAGACCCTGCGGCGTGCCAACTGCGACACCGATATCGTAGTAATTCTTGTAAATGATTTCATCACCGTAAACCTCGGCATTCACCGCCGGCAGTTCCTTAAGCGCATTGACGCAGGCCTTGACGAAGAATGACATGAAGCCAAGCCGGACGCCGTGTTTCTTTTCGAAGGCGTCGCGGTATTCGGCCCGCATCTGCATCACCAGCCCCATGTCGGCCTCGTTAAAGGTGGTCAGCATGGCAGCGTTGTTCTGCGCTTCCTTCAGACGCCGGGCGATCGCCTTGCGCAGCCGGCTCATCGTCACCCGCTCCTCGCGGGGATCGTCGGCACGTGGCGGTAGCGGCGCTGTTGGTGTCGGACCCAGGGCTGATGGAGCAACCGCGGACGTGCCGTAGGCCTTAGCGGTGCCGGCCTCTATCGCGGCTTGAACATCCGGTTTGGTCAACCGGCCACCCTTGCCGCTCGGCTTGATCCGAGCCGGGTCGAGATTGTTGTCCTCAATCAATTTACGCACTGCCGGCGACAGCGTCTTAACGGCGTAAGTACCGGATCTCGGCGGCGGAGTAGTCGGCGGTGATGGTTGGGTGGGCGCTGGCGTTAAGGCCGTCGTGGCTGAAGGTTGCGCGGGTGAAGATTGTTTGGCGGGGCTTGCCTCTGCGCTCGGCAGGCGAACCGAACCGGTGGCGCCCTCGACAATCGTACAAAGCAGCGCCCCAACCTCGACATTGGCGCCCGCCTCCGCGTTGATCTCGGCGACGGCACCAGCAACCGGGGAATTGATTTCCAGGGTCACCTTATCGGTCTCCAACTCGACCAACGGCTCGTCAACGGCTACCGCCTCGCCCGGCTGCTTACGCCAGTTCGCGACCGTGGCCTCGCTCACCGATTCACCAAGCACAGGTACCCTTACTTCAGTCACCATCGTATTCCCCGATACCTTTCACAGCTTTTCCCATCACCGTTCGACCGGCTTTATTCGGCGGCCTGCCGCCGGGTCGCTCTGCGGTCGGCGGATTTACCAGTCACGACGGTCAACGCCTCATTGACCAACGCTTCCTGCTCACAAACATGACGTCGGTGATTGCCTGTCGCCGGCGAGGCTGCCTCGGGTCGGCCGACATAGACCGGTCGTTTGCAAGCGCCATCGAGTTCGATCAGCACGTTTTCGATCCGGCGGTCAAGATATGTCCAGGCCCCCATGTTCCGCGGCTCTTCCTGGCACCAAACCACCTCAGCTTGGGGAAAGCGCGCCAATTCCTGGGTCAGGGTGGCGCGGGGAAATGGATAGAGCTGTTCCAGGCGCAGAAAGAAAACGTCCGTGATCCCGCGCTTGGCGCGTTCCTCCCGCAGATCGAAATAGACCTTGCCGGAGCATAAGACAACGCGTTTGACGTCTTGGTCGTCGCACAGCACTTCGTTGTCGTACATCACTCGATGGAACGTGGTTTCCGGCCCCATTTCCACCAATGTCGAGACGCTGTGCTTGTGACGCAGCAGCGATTTCGGCGTCATGATGACTAGCGGTTTACGAAAATCGCGGCGCATCTGACGCCGCAGCACATGGAAATAGCTAGCTGGGGTCGAGCAGTTCACCACCTGCATGTTGTCCTGGCCGCAGAGTTGCAGGTAGCGCTCAAGGCGGGCCGAGGAATGCTCCGGCCCCTGGCCTTCGTAACCATGCGGCAACAGCATCACCAGACCGGACATGCGCAACCATTTGTGCTCGCCGGAACTGATGAACTGGTCAACAATAACCTGCGCGCCGTTAGCGAAGTCGCCGAATTGCGCCTCCCACAGGATCAGCGCATTTGGCTCTGCCTGGCTAAAACCATATTCAAAGCCGAGCACCGCCGCTTCCGATAACGGACTATCGATCACCTCGAACGGCATCTGACCCTCAACCAAATGATTGAGCGGGGTGTAACGGTCCTCGGTTTCCTGATCAACCCAGACGGAATGGCGATGTGAAAAGGTACCGCGCCCGGAATCCTGACCACTCAGGCGAACCCCGTTGCCCTCGATCAGGAGCGAACCGAACGCCAATGCCTCGGCAACCGCCCAATCGAAGCCCTCACCGGTCTCGAACATAGCTTTTTTCTGGTTCAGGACCCGGCGCAGCTTGTTGTTGATGGTAAGGCCATCCGGTACCGAGTAGAGGGTCTTCCCGATTCGTCGCAGCGTATCGATTCCCACCGACGTCTGGCCGCGCCGTTCATCGCCGTGAGCAGCCTTGAACTCGGACCATTTGCCATCGAGCCAATCGGCTTTATTCGGCTTGTAGTTGACGCCGGCCTCGAATTCCTCGTTCAGATGCACATTTTGCTCGTCGACCATGGCATTGCCCCCGCCGGGCTCGATCAAGCCTTCGCCTTCCAGACGCCGGGCATAGATCTCGCGGGCCGAAGGATGGTTTGCAATCTTCTTGTACATCGCCGGCTGGGTGAACATCGGCTCGTCACCCTCGTTATGGCCAAGGCGTCGGTAGCCGATAATATCGAAGACCACGTCGACACCGAACTCCTGGCGGAACTCGGTGACAATACGAGCCGCATGAATGACCGCCTCTGCATCGTCGGCATTCACATGAAAAATCGGTGCCATAACCATCTTCGCCACATCCGTCGAGTAGGGCGAGGAACGCGAATAGGACGGGCTGGTGGTGAATCCGATCTGATTGTTGATAATCACATGGATCGTACCGCCGGTCCGATAGCCCCGCAGCTCCGAAAAATCAAAAGTCTCGGCAACAATCCCCTGGCCCGCGAAGGCCGCGTCGCCATGCATGATCAGGCCAAGAACCTTCTTACGATCGGTGTCGCCGCGCTGCGCTTGCTTGGCCCGCACCCGACCGATCACCACCGGGTTCACCACCTCCAAATGCGATGGATTAGCGTTCAAGGTAAGATGCACCATCTTGTCGTCGAACGTTCGGTCGGCCGAGACGCCCATGTGGTACTTCACGTCTCCCGACCCGGCGACGTCTTCAGGATTGGCCGGGTTGCCGAGAAATTCCGAGATAATGGCGCGGAACGGCTTGTCGAGGAAATTGGAGAGCACGTTCAGCCGGCCGCGATGTGCCATGCCTACGACAACTTCTTCCAGCCCAAGTTGACTGCCGCGCTTGAGGATCTGTTCAAGCGCCGGGATCACCGCTTCACAACCATCCAAGCCAAACCGCTTGGTGCCGACGTATTTCGTTGCCAGAAACTTCTCGAAACACTCAGCGGCGGTCAGACGCTCCAGAATGGTTTTCTTACCCATGGCGGTAAAATCGGTCTGGTTCTGAATCTCTTCGATACGGCGTTGGATCCAGATTTTCTGAGCCGGGTCCTGCATATGCATGTATTCGACGCCGATGCTACCACAATAGGTCTTCTCGACAGCGGCAATGATCTCGCGAAGCGTGGCGACCTCGAGCCCGAGCACATTGTCGATGAAAATCGGCCGGTCCCAATCATCCGACCCAAATCCATAATGGCTTGGATTCAGTTCCAAATGCGGTTCCGGGGCGGCAAGCTGAAGCGGATCGAGATTGGCTTTGAGATGACCGCGTATGCGATAAGCGCGAATCAGCATGATGGCCCGTAGCGAATCCAGGGTCCCGCGGCGGATGTCGACCTCGGAGGCGGCACTCGCAGCATTGTTGGGCTTCGCTAGCGCCGGTTCGGCTTCTGCCTGACCGATGATCCGTGTCGCTTTCGGCGCCCAACTGGCGCCGCGCATTTCTCCATGCACCGCAGCGGCGCCGTCGGCCAACGCCGCAAAGCACGTCCGCCAGCTTGCGTCGACGGTATCGGGATCATCCAGAAACCGTTCATAAAGTTCAGCAATATAGGGCGCATTCGCACCGCTCAGAAAGCTGGGATCGTCGAGAAGTGTCATCATGTCTTACCTGTCTTCGTTCCGGTAGCGCGGCAAATCTGCCGCACCCCCTGTCCACCCGGCTGTTTCCCTATCCCTTAAGTAAATCGACCATCGTAGATCCCAATGCCGCCGGTGAGTCGGCCACCCGGATGCCAGTGGAACGCATCGCTTCCATCTTATCCTCGGCGCCGCCCTTGCCTCCGGCAATGATCGCGCCAGCATGTCCCATGCGCCGACCCGGCGGAGCGGTGAGCCCGGCGATAAAGCCGACCACCGGCTTTTTAACCCTATGGTGCTTCAGAAACGCCGCCGCATCCTCCTCGGCCGAGCCGCCAATTTCGCCGATCATGACGATGGATTCGGTTTCATCGTCGCCCAGGAACATCTCCAGACAATCGATGAAATTAGTGCCGTTCACCGGGTCGCCACCAATCCCGATACAGGTTGATTGGCCTAAGCCGGCCGCCGTGGTCTGCGCCACCGCCTCATAGGTTAGGGTTCCGGAGCGCGAGACAATCCCCACCGAACCACGTTTGTGAATATGACCGGGCATGATGCCGATCTTGCATTCGCCCGGGGTGATCACACCCGGGCAATTGGGCCCGATCAACCGGCTGGCCGAACCTTCGAGGCGGCGCTTTATTCGCACCATGTCGAGTACCGGAATGCCCTCGGTGATGCAGATCACCAAGGGCAGTTCCGCCTCGATGGCCTCAAGGATGGAATCCGCCGCGAAGGGCGGGGGAACATAGATCACCGTGGCATTGGCCCCGGTTGCCTCGACGGCTTGACCAACCGTGTCGAACACTGGCAAGCCAAGATGGCTCTGCCCACCCTTCCCCGGAGTCACGCCGCCAACCATCCTGGTGCCATAGGCGATCGCTTGCTCGGAATGGAAAGTGCCCTGACTGCCGGTGAACCCCTGGCAGAGAACCTTGGTATCCCTACCAACCAGCACAGCCATCAGGCGGCCTCCCGCACGGCTTTGACAATCTTTTCGGCTGCGTCGCCAAGATTGCCCGCCGAGATGATTGGCAAACCACTATCGGCCATGATTTTCTTGCCGAGATCCACGTTGGTTCCTTCCAGCCGCACCACCAACGGCACATTTAGGCTAACGTCGCGGGCCGCGGCCACCACCCCTTCGGCGATGACGTCGCAGCGCATGATGCCGCCGAAGATATTAACAAGAATCCCCTCGACGTTTGGATCGGACAGGATAAGCTTGAACGCTGCCGTGACCCGCTCCTTGGTGGCACCACCGCCGACATCAAGGAAGTTAGCCGGGTCGCCCCCATAGAGCTTGATGATATCCATGGTCGCCATGGCAAGCCCCGCGCCGTTCACCATGCAACCGATGCTACCGTCTAGCTTGACGTAATTGAGTTCATGTTTCGCCGCTTCCAATTCCGCCGGATCTTCTTCGTTTTCGTCACGAAGCTCGGCGATGTCGGGGTGGCGGAATAAGGCGTTGTCATCGAAGTTCATCTTGGCGTCGAGCGCCAACACCTCGCCGGCGGCGGTCACTACCAGCGGATTCACCTCGACCATCGAGGCGTCCAATTCAACGAACATCCTGTACAGGCTTTGCAGAAACTTGACCGCCGAGCCGACTTGCTTGCCTTCCAGGCCGAGGCCGAAGGCGATGCTACGCGCGTGGTGCGGCTCCAGGCCGGTGACCGGGTCAATGGCGACCGTGATAATTCTCTCGGGTGTCTCGGCGGCCACCTCCTCGATTTCCATTCCCCCCTCCGTGGAGGCCATCACGGTGATCCGGCTGGTGACCCGATCAATCAGAAACGAGAGGTAAAGCTCCCTGGCGATATCGCAGCCATCCTCGATATAGAGGCGCTTGACCTCCTTGCCCTCGGGACCGGTCTGTTTGGTGACCAGGATATAGCCTAGCATCTGGGCGGCGCTGGCCGCCACCTCATCAATGCTTTTGACAACCCGGACACCGCCCCTGCCACCCTCGTTACCCTTGAAGCGCCCGACCCCACGGCCACCGGCATGGATCTGGGATTTCACCACATAGACTGGGCCACCCAATTCCCCAGCGACCGATACCGCTTCCTCGGGGGTATAGGCGACTTTGCCCTTGGGAACAGCGACCCCGAACTTGGCCAGGAGCTGCTTGGCCTGATACTCGTGAATGTTCATATCGGTCCGTTTTCGCTGAGGAAGTGTTTCTACGTAACAATGCCGGCGTCACCAACCCGCTGATCGCCCGTTGCGATGCGTCGAACCGCTCGCGTCATTTTATGTTCCAAAAAGCGCCCTCAAAAATAGCGCCATCACAAACGTAGTTTAGGCCCGGCGATGGTGCCGTGCAACCGGCGAGCAGCCCGGCTGGGGTCGCGGCTCCGAGACTCCAGCCAAGACAACTTAGAGCTTTGACGCCACCACGTTCAACTCCCGGACCGCGGCGATGGAATGATCAAACATCGCCTGCTCTTCGGCATTCATCTGGATCTCCACCACCCGCTCGATGCCACCAGCACCGATCACCGCAGGAACACCAACATAGACGCCGTCCAGGCCGTATTGTCCCTCACAATAGACGGCGCAAGGCAGCACCCGCTTCTTGTCGAGCAGATAGGCCTCAGCCATCTCGATCGCCGCTGATGCCGGCGCATAGAAGGCGGAACCCGTCTTCAGCAGCGCGACGATCTCCGCCCCGCCATCACGGGTTCGTTGGACGATTTCGTCAATTCTCGCCTGGGTGCTCCAGCCCATCTTGATCAGATCCGGCACCGGAATCCCGGCAACCGCCGAGTAGCGGACCAACGGCACCATGGTGTCGCCATGCCCGCCGAGCACAAAGGCGGTGACATCACCGACCGAGACCTTAAATTCCTCGGCCAGGAAGTAGCGAAACCGGGCGCTGTCCAACACGCCGGCCATGCCGACCACCTTATTCGTCGGCAAGCCGCAAGCCGTTTGCAGCACGCCGACCATGACGTCGAGCGGGTTGGTGATGCAGATCACGAAGGCGCCCGGACAATGGTTTTTAATGCCCTCGCCAACCGCACCCATCACCTTGAAGTTGGTGCCGATCAGATCATCCCGGCTCATACCCGGCTTGCGGGCGATACCAGCAGTGACGATCACCACGTCGGCGCCCGCCAGCGCGGCATAGTCGTTGGCCCCGGTGATGTTCGCATCGAAGCGCTCAACTGGAGACGCTTCGGCGAGGTCCAACGCCTTACCTTGCGGCAAACCATCTACGACGTCGAAAAGCACGACATCGCCCAATTCCTTCAATCCCGCCAACAGGGCGAGCGTACCGCCAATATTGCCGGCGCCAACCAGCGCGATTTTATTGCGGGCCATGCCTATCTCCAGTTTTAGATGTTCCGGTTACTTTGATGCGTGGTCCGGGCACGAGAGAACCGCGTCCAACCGACGCGCGGTTTAGCGCGATTCCGCAACCTCGGCAAGTTCACCGCCTGTATCGTCGCCCGGGCATCGAATTGCAGATCAAAACTTCGGTGCGCCACGTTCGACACGGTACAAGTGGTCGAGGTCTGGCTTGATCTCAGTCATCAGAAAATCAGCGCGCCGATCAGGGCTGCCCCCCTGGTTTGGAAAAGCATTTTCCCACTCGTAGATTTTCATCGTCAGACAGCAGAACACCTGCGCCAGGGATGCGTGATGGATCACGAGCAATTGGCGAACCTAGTTGAAGGTCCCGATGGTAACTTTATTCTAGTCTATTAAGAAAAATTCAACCGGCGTGTTCCGGCCCTACCCGGCGAATCAGCTAATCCGGCACACCGGGCCCTGATCAGGCTGCCACGGCGGTGTCTGATCGGGTGAATTCGACATAGTCGGCAGATTGCATTTCCATAAGCCGAGAGACCGTGCGCTCAAATTCAAAACCCCAATCATCCCCTGAATACAAGTCCTGCGGCGGTGCATCCGCCGACATCATCACATGCACATGATTGTCATAAAGCGTGTCGATCAAGGTCACGAACCGCCTCGCCGCATCGCGCCGTTCGCTGTTCAAAACCGGCACCCCGGAAATGATCACCGAGCGGTATCGTTTTGCAATGGCAAGAAAATCTCCCGGGCCAAGCGGCGAACCACAAAGATCGTCGAAGCCGAATTGCGCCACCGTGCCATCGGCTTTTGGCACGACAATTTCGCGGCCGCGAAATTCGATCCGTTCCGGCTTGCCCAGGCGACCGTCGGTCAGGTCGTCGAAGGTTAGATTCAACGCCGCATCCGCCTCGGGGCCCGACGGCATGTGATACACATTCATGCCCTTCAGGCGGTCCAGGCGATAATCCTTTCCATCCGCCAGATGCAGCACCTTCAGACGCTTTTGCAGCACCACGATGAACGGCAGAAACAGATCCCGCTGCAAGCCCCCCTTGTAGAGATCATCCGGATGCCGGTTCGAGGTCGCCACGACGACCACGCCCAGCTCAAACATTGCGTGGAACAGCCTTGAGACGATCATCGCGTCGGCAATATCGCGGACTTCGAATTCATCGAAGCAAAGTAGCCAATTCCGCTCGGCGAGCCGCGCCGCGGTTGGTCTAATCGGCTCGGTGGCTTTCGATACATCGTTGGACTGACGCCATTGATGAATGAGTTCGTGGGTTTCCTGCATAAATTCATGGAAATGAACCCGGCGCTTGCGCTCCACCTCCGCCCCGTCGAAGAACAAGTCCATCAACATCGATTTACCGCGCCCGACCGAGCCGTGAATGTATAGCCCGCATGGCGGATCGTTTGGGGTCCGTTTGCCAAAGCCAAGTCGGGTTGTCCATTTGCTCTTGATCGACGCCGGGCGGTAGCCATGCAATTTCTCGTGCAGAGTTTGCAATTCGGCCACCGCCGCCGCCTGCGCTGGGTCGGGATTAACCTCGCCCGAAGCGATCAGAGCATGGTACCGGGCACTCGGACCTTGGCTGACTGTCATTTGAGCCCGCGCTCCTATCGCCCGCCGGCGACATCTATGATGGCGCCGGCACAATAGCTGGAGCCCTCACCAAGCAGCCAGACGATCACGTCGGCGACTTCCGCCGGTTGGCCGACGCGGCGCATCGGAATACTCGGCACCGCATTGACGGCGCGGTCCGGCAGACCGGCGGCGGCATGGATTTCGGTATCGATCATTCCTGGGGAAACCGCATTGACCCGAATGCCCTCGACCGCCACCTCGCGAGCTAGGCCGAGGGTGAAGGAATCCACCGCGCCTTTCGAGGCGGCGTAGTGCACAAATTCGTTCGGGCCGCCCAATCGCGAGGCGACCGAGCCCAGGTTGACAATCTGACCACCGGCGCCGCCATTCTTGGTCGACATACGCTTCACCGCCTCACGACACGACAGCATCAAGCCGACGACGTTCAAGCTGATCACCTGACGCATGGCCTCGGCCGTCATGTCCTCGACCCGGGTGCCGCGTCCGGTGGTGCCGGCGCTGGTTACCAATCCCTTGACCGGACCGAGTTCCCGCTCGGCGGTCTCGAACAGCCGCAGGATATCAGCCTCCTCGTTCATATCGCCCTGAATGGCCACCGCCTTGCAGCCAGCCGCCCGGACCTGCAGAGCCACACGATCAGCCGCCGCCGCGTCGCGCGCGTAATTCACCGCGACGTCCCAGCCCTCCGCCGCCGCGCGAATAGCCGTCGCGGCGCCGATACCGCGGCTACCGCCGGTCACAATCAACAACCCCTTGCTCACATACCGCTCCCTGGGTTTGATCTGATTTTCAATCTTACTTGGTTTCCGGCGCTTTTGCCGACAAGGTAAACCATGCATTAACGATCAGCTTTTCCGCGGCCGCCATCGCTGCCGGACTATGGAGGGCTCCACAGGGGTTTTCGACGGCGGTTAGGACAGCCTAAAGTCTGGGCGAAAAGATGGCAATCCGAAGGCAAAACGCTAAACTGTAACTAATTCCCACCCCCAGTCGGACGGGTACCATGACCAGCCATACCTTTTTCTGCGTCGATGCCCATACCTGCGGCAACCCGGTGCGGGTCGTCGCTGGTGGCGCGCCAACCCTTCCAGGTGCCAGCGCCATCGAGCGGCGGGCTTATTTTCTCGAGAACCTGGACTGGATCCGGACCGGCCTGATGTTCGAGCCGCGTGGCCATGACATGATGTCCGGCTCGATCCTGATGCCGTCGACCCGGGATGATTGCGATGTCGGGATCCTGTTTATCGAGACTTCCGGCTGCTTGCCAATGTGCGGGCACGGGACGATTGGCACGGTCACCGTGGCCATCGAACGCGGGCTGGCGACGCCCGCCCAGCCGGGCCGTCTGGTCCTCGACGCCCCGGCCGGCAGGATCGTCGCCGAATACCAGATGGATGGCGAACACGTCGACAGCGTGCGCCTGACCAACGTCCCATCATTCCTACATTCCAACGATCTTGAGATCGCCTCGCCGCATCTAGGAAAGCTGACCGTCGACGTCGCCTATGGCGGCAATTTCTACGCCATTGTCGAGCCACAGGAGGGCTTTAATGACATGGCCGACTACAAGGCTTCCGAACTGGTTGACATGGCGCGCGAACTGCGTCGGGCGATGAACGAGACCTATCGCTTCGTCCATCCCGAGGAGCCGACGATCCGGGGACTTTCCCATATCATGTGGACCGGGCGCCCGACCCGGCATGGCGCCGATGCCCGCAACGCGGTGTATTACGGAGACAAGGCGATCGATCGGTCGCCCTGCGGAACCGGCACCTCGGCGCGGATGGCGCAGCTTGCTGCGCGCGGCAAGCTGCGGGTTGGCGACAGCTTCATCCATGAAAGCATCATCGGGAGTCTGTTCACCGGCCGCATCGAAGCACAGATCACCGTTGGCGACACACCAGCGATTATCCCGTCGGTCCAGGGTTGGGCCAAGGTCACCGGCCTTAACACCATCTTCATCGATGACCGCGATCCCTACGCGCATGGTTTTGTCGTCGTTTAAGGCTTGGCCGTGATCAAGCGAAGATACATCCGATCAAACCAGGCGCTGGAAAACCAATATCGCGGCGCCGGCCATCGAGATCACCGAAAGGATGAGCAACACCACCAGCCGGGTCGGATGCAGCACCCAACCAAACCCCCGCAGAATCTCGCCAAGCCATGATCCCTCAAACGGCGGGTTGAAGAACACGAAAGCACAAAACAGGGCTGGCACGGCGCCGAAAATGAACCCGATACCGTACGAGTCGGTCGCCGCCAGGAGGCCGCCATAGACCGCCGGATAAATCATCATCGCCACCGAGGTAAAAGCCAGCACGCCCCCAGTAATGCCACCGACCTGTCCTTCCGGCGCCAGTCGCGCGGTCTCGGCGAGCAACACGCCATGCCAGCTTAACGAGGAAATATTGTAGACAATCGCCACCGCGATCAGCCCATTCAGGCTCCACCCGACATCATAAAAGCCAGTCAGCGCCGCCGATATGGTGGCCAGGATACAAAGCACGCCAAGCACCAACCGCGGCGAGACAATCGTGCTACCGAGCCAACCCCACAGAATGCGGGCGCCGACCGCGGTGAAACTAGCGATCGCAAAAGCGGTTCCAGCTTCGACCTCGGTGTAGTCCAGCCTGTCGATCAAAAACAGAATGAAGAATCCCGACCATATTGCTTGCAAGCCTCCCAAGGTGAAGGAGAGCATCGCCAGATCACGCAACTTCGCATCGGAAACGACGATGCGCATGGTTTGGACCGCGCCGGAGAACGAGAACTTGGTGTCGGGCTTGCGATCGGAGTCAAAATGCGCCCGCAGCGGCTGCAGGATCACCGCAATCGAGTAAACCAGAAGACCGCAGACGAAAGCCGTGCCGAAAGCATCGAGATGGACTGAATTTCCCAGGGTAGCGCTGTAAATTCCCAAACCAAGCAACGCCGGAATCAGCAGCCCGCCGATCAGCGCGCCGACCGGTACGCCGGTCTGCTTGACCGAAAAGATCAGCGGCGCCAATCGTGGCGGGCAAAACCGGGCCAAAATATGCGAGCTGGCGGGCGTGGAAACCGACGCCGCCCCCAGCAGGATCGCCGCCAATGGATAAAGCCAGAGCACCCCGGTCGCTATCACAAACAAGCTGCCTCCCATGAGAAGCAGGCAATACTGGCTGATCCGCAGCGGCCCCAGCCGAACGATCAGGGCGCCACACCCCATCGCCGCGGCGATCGCCGCTATGTTCTGGATGAACAGATACATGCCCAACCAGGCCCGAGAAATGCCGAACTCCTCGGCCAGCCGGTCGGCCAGAAAGGGCATGACGATCTGGCAAACATAAGAGAAGGCCTGTTGCAACAGCATCGACGACGTGGCGAAAGTCAGCACCACCCGCCAATCCATGCGCTCCATGTTCACGGCAGCGTTACCTCGTTACGGACCTGGATATTCACCTCAACCAGCATGCCCGGTGCGGTTATCGGCGGCGGATTGAGCAACTTGATCTTAACCGGTATTTTCTGGGTCGATTTAAGCGATTTGGCGGTCGCGTCATTACCAGCCAGTTTCAGGTCGGCCACAGTCACCCTGCCAATCGCCATAACCGCGCCTTTGAAGGTATCATAGGGATAGGCATCCAGATCAACCTTCACCGCCTGACCAACCCGCAGCAAACGAATCTCGTCTTCGCCGATATTCGCCTCGATCCAAATATTCTTGGGATCATGCATAATCAGCAGTTCGTCCGCATCCTCGACATACTCACCGTTATTCTTAAATTTACGGTCGATCACCCCGTCGATCGGGCTGCGAATGAAGCGTTCGGCCAAGTCTACCTCTTGCTCCTTGATCTGTGCGTCCAGTCGCATCGAGTCGATGCCAGAGATCTTGATCTCCGCGTCCAGTACTGCGATATCCGCCCGGCCGGCCTCGATCTCTCCGACCTCGCTCTCGGCGACCTTGACCTTAGCGCTGGCGACACTGACCTTGCCTGAGAGCTCCAGCACCCGGTCCTGACTATCCTCCAAGACCTGTTGCGATGTCAGGTTCTTGCTGACCAAAAATACCGTGCGCTCCAATTTTTTCGTGGCCAGCGTATGTCGGTCGATCAGCGCCTGACGCTCGACTTCCAGCGCCCGAACCAATTCCCGCTTGGTCGCGGCCTTGGCGTTGAGACCCGCCTCCAGCGCATGTTTCTGCGCCGACAACTTGGCATGCTGGGCGGTGGTGCCCAGGAGATCGGCCGTCAGCGCCGCGATCCTTTGGCGGACCGCGCCGGCCTTCATCCTGACTAGCAGATCGCCGACGCTCACCCGATCTCCCTCGGCAACCTCAATCACCTCAATGGTCCCGTTTACCCGACTGGAGATGCGGGTCAGGTCGGTGCGGATCCGCGCATCGAACTCATAGACATGCGTATACCAATAGAAGAATTCGTAGGACGAGAAACCCAGCATCCCGACCACGACGAGCAAGGCCGCCCACTTCAACGCCCCACGTTTATTTGGTGCTAACGCCATGATTTCCGGATAATGTTGGTGTTCAGGCCGCGTCGGCCAGCGACCCAACACAATCCAATTCGCAAGCCCCGTCAAACGATGTACGCATCAAGGCGCTGAAAACCTCGATCGTGATGTGTTTCACCTCAGGCGTTGGCGCCGCTTTTATGTGGCTGGCTACCCGCCATCACCGCCCGCACCGCCGTTTCCAACCGCTCCGGCGTTGGCAACAACTCCTGTTCGATCTCCACGCCGTAGGGGATGGTCACATCAGCCCGGGTTACTCGTTTGATCGGCGCTTTCAAGCTAAAAAAGCACCGTTCCGCTACCAAACCAGCTATCTCGGCGGCGAAACCACAGGTCCGGTTGGTATCGTCATAGATCACCAGACGCCCGGTTTTGTTTACAGAAGCCTGCAAGCTCGCCTTGTCCAACGGCAGCAGCGAGCAGGGATCCCAGACCTCGACCGAAAGCCCTTCGTCAGCAAGCTTTTCCGCCAACGCCGCCGCCTGCACCACCAGATGCCCGACCGCGACCACGGTCACATCACTGCCGACATGGCGCAGCTTTGCCTGTCCAAGAACGGTTGGCTCCGCCGCCTCCGGGACCGGGCCAGACGTGCCATATAGCCCCACCGGCGCGAAGACAGCGACTGGGTCATTCTCGGCGATCGCCGCCAGCATCAAGGCCTTGGCGTCAGCCGGGGTGCTCGGACAGACGGTCTTGATCCCAGCATGCAGCAAATACGGGTATGGATTATCCGAATGTTGTCCAGCGCGGCCGCCGCCGGCACCGGCGCCCATGATCAGGTAAGTCACCGGCAAAAACCGCTGCCCACCCAGCATCAACGGCAGTTTAGCAGCCTGGTTCACCAATTGGTCAAAGGCCGGATAGATCAACGAGGAAACCTGAAACTCAACAATGATCCGCCCACCGGCCAGCGCCGCGCCGGTGGCGAAACCAGTGAAGGCGGCCTCGGAGATCGGCATGTCGAGAACCCTTGCATCGCCGAAACGGGCATGCAGGCCCTTGGTCTCGGGCCGCACCTCGCCGCGAATGTTCTCGCCAAGCATCAGCACCGCCAGGTCTGCCTCCATCGACTGGAATAGTGCCTCGCGCAGCGCCCCGACATAGCTCAGCACACGGCTCACGACTCGGCCCCACTCAAATCCACGCTCGGCAAATCCACGGCGGGAGCGGGCAGTCCAGGGTAGGTCCGGGCATACATGAAATCATAGGCGCTAGCAGCCTCAGGGCGGCGGCTGTTGCGGGCAAAACCGAGACCGCCATCAATTTCGGTTTCGACCTCCCGATCCACAACGGCGCGAGCTTCCAAGGTCCACCGGCCCTCAGCGATCAGCTCGCCGGCCAGCCGCTCTATCGGATCACGGGCCCGGGCGGCGGCCTGCTCCTGCTCCGGACGTTCATCGGTCACCGTGGAGCCGGCGGAAACGTTGTGAATCGAGTACCGGCGAGTATCGCATTCCAGAAAGCTTGGCCCACCGCCACCACGTGCCCGCTCCACCGCCCGCATGGCGGCGTCCCGCACCGCCCGTACATTCATCCCGTCGACGACCGCCGACTCCAGCCCAAACCCGGCGGCCCGAACATGAATCTCGCCCTTCATTACCGCGCCGATCGGTGTGGTCACCGCATAACCATTGTTCTCGCAAATGAAGACCACCGGCAGGGTCATCATCGAGGCCAGATTGAAGGATTCCAGCAACACCCCCTGGTTAACCGCCCCATCGCCGAAAAACGGCACCGCAACATTCGGCTCACCCCGCATCAGGAACATATAGGCCGCTCCGCAGGCCATCGGCGCCCCGGCCCCAACAATGCCGTTGGCGCCAAAAATCCCAAGGTCGAGATCAGCTATATGCATCGAGCCACCGCGTCCCTTGTTATAGCCGCTTTCCCGGCCCAACAATTCCGCCAGCATGCGCGCCGGGTCACCGCCCTTGGCCAGGATATGGCCATGGCCGCGATGGGTGCTGGTGATCACGTCATCGGGTCCGAGCGCCGAACAAACCCCGACGGCCACCGCCTCCTGGCCGGTATATTCGTGCACCGCGCTGACAATCTCGCCGGCCCGCGCCAAATCAGCCGCAGTCTCCTCGAACCGGCGCAGCAGCCGCATCCGGCGATACAGCGCGATATCGGGATCGGAGACAGGGCCGGTGAAGTTGGGGGCGGACATGGCGGCTCCAGTGGGTAGATCTTGCAAGCCGGAACAGTGGCGGATGCTCGGGGCGTTGTCACCAGGGCGGCGTTCCGAAGGGGCGCAGGGTCCCGCGCTGATCGGGCGTTGGTCTTGGTGGATTTTGATTCCCCCGAGCTGCACTAAGCCTGCGCCCACTGCTTTCCAGTAAAATATATCAGTCATCCTGGCGCCCCCACCTCCGTGAGGGCAGGTCTCAGGACCCATATCTGAGCACGTCCACTGTGATCGATGGGCGAGGAATAGAAGCTATATATCGTCATTTTTCGTCATTATCTATCATTCGTGCGGCCGAGCGACCTCAGGCTTCGGCCCTGCCGTCCGCCAGAGCGACAGGGGTGATTTTTGAAAAGCGAGTGATCCTCATATTGATCTCTCGCATCGGCCTCGTTTCGCCGGCGGAGCGCGCGTGCTACCCCTTCCAGTGACACGTATTTGTTCGCCACGCCGATTCATAGGGACCTTCGTCATGAGCTGGTATGTCCATCATGTAAACCTACAAGCCCATGATGTCCGCCAAGCGGCGGCGTTCTTCCGCGATATTGTCGGCCTTGAGGAAGGCGTCTGGACTTATCCGGATAAGACTGGGGAGGTCGGGCATAATCCCAACACCATCGCCTATTTCGGGACCGAGAATCGCGGACTGCATATCGTCCGGGCGATCGCAAGTTTCGCTGCCGATAACGGTTTTATCCACAACCCGACCATCGGTGGCCATTTCGCCCTTTGCGTGCCGGATCTAGCAGCCGTGAAGGCGCGCCTAGAGACCGCCGGGGTGGCGATCTCCGACGCTGGTGTCTATGCCATGGCCGGCATACACCAGCTCTATTGCTTCGATCCGTCGTCGAATATCGTCGAGATCAACCAGGTGGTCGAGCCCTCCGGCGGCGGCGGCCCGCTGCAGGATGCGGTGCACCCGATCCGCAAGGAACCCGGCGATTGGTACATTCACCACGTCAACCGCCAAGCCCATGACGTGCCCACGACCGCTGCTTTCTACAATAAACTGATCGGCATGGAGCCCGGCATTTTCGTCACCCCCAGCGCCGACCAAATCGGCGATTTTGACCGTTCCAACAACTCTCTGGCGGTGTTTGGGCCGGAGAACCGGGGCCTCCATTTGGTGCGCGGCATGGCGACCTTTCATGTCGACAACAGCCTGATGCACAACCCGACCTTTGGAGGCCACGTGGCGCTTACCGTTCCCAGTGTCGAGGCGGTTATGAAGCGGATGGACCGGGCAGGTCACCTGTACTCGGACGCCGGGACCTACGCCATGGCCGGCATGCATCAGGTCTATACTTACGATCCGTCGATGAACTTCATCGAGATCAACCAGGATATCAACTAGCCGCCGGTTCAGATTCCGGGCTGCCTACGCCAAGAAAAGCAACCAGAAGATCTATGACATCGCGCGGGTACTCGATCAGGCAGATATGAATAAGGGAGTGACCCTGAGCCTGCAGAGCCTGGACGAGGAAGTGCTCAAGGCGACCAAGCGCTCGAACATCAAACTGCTGTTGCTCGCGGATGTCGTGCTTGGGTAGGCCGACGAACTCGTTGCAACGCGCGGTATCGACCATCCCCTACCAGACCTTGAGACGCGGCGCCTGGAAGCGACGTTCGAGACCATGATGGACTAGAGTGTTCATCGCTCAAGGCGCCTTTCGGGCCATGTACTCGTCGCCGAGTGGAGCATAGAACGCGGCGGAAAAACCCGCCGCCTCGCGCGCGGCAATGTTGAATGGCGGCTTCACACCACCCTTGAAATATCGGCGCACCAAACCTTGCCACGTTACCACAGGCTGCAAGCCCCGGGTCGCGGCGGCATGGTCGAACCAGCGCTTGCCAACCGCCACATGGCCGATTTCGTCACGATAGATAATGTCGAGGATATCGGCGCTCGGTCCGTCGTCGACCGCCCGCAATCGGGCGATCATCGCCGGGGTAACATCGAGGCCTCTGGCCTCCAGGACCAAGGGAACCACGGCGAGCCGGGCCAGTAGATCATGCGCCGTCGCCTCGGCCGCCGCCCACAGCCCGTCATGAGCCGGTAGATCCCCATATTCGGCGCCCAGTGCCGACAGCCGCTGATCCAACAGTGCGAAATGGCCGGATTCTTCCGCGGCAACGCCAACCCAATCATCGAAGAAGGCGCGCGGCAGGTCAGCGGCGGCAAACCGGGCGATCATGTCCCAAGCAAGGTCGATGGCGTTCAACTCTATATGCGCCAGCGCATGCAAAAGCGCGATGCGCCCAGTGGGTTCGCGGGAAACCTTGCGTTTCGGTAGATCTCGCGGCAACAGCAAAACCGGGCGCACCGGACGCGCCGGTCGATCGGGCGCCAAAGCGCTTCCCACATCGCCGATCGACCCGCCGCGCCACATCGCCGCGATGGCTCGGCCAAGCCGCACCTTGGCCATCGGCTTGGGTGTTCCAAGCACGCTGGTCGCGGCGGCGGACAAAGTGGTGAACGCTAAATCTCTCATCGTCCACTATCCTATCAGACATCCAGCCGATCAGACATCTGGCCCATTAGACATCCGATTCGTCATGCGCGTTAAACCAGCGGGTCAGTCGCCGTTCCTTCCATGCTGGTTCTGTAAGACATTCAAGCCAAGCCTCACTGGTGTTCGGGAACCGCGACCGTCGCCCCGTTACCCCGTGCATGGCCGCACCGACAAGCAGTGTAGCGCTGGGTGGAGAACCTGTACTGGCAATATTGTGCGACTTTCAGTTCTTTCAGGACCGCTCGCCGGTCGATCCGAGTAGCATGACCCGCTGGCGCGAGCGCATTAGTTCCGAGGGCATGGAGACGGTTCTGGCTGCCCACCCGTCTGAAGGCCCTGCGCAACCTGGTGCGCCAAGCCCAGCCCCACGGCGTGCTCCTACGCCGGAGCCACACCCGTGTGGCCAAGCGGGTCCCGCCTTGATGGCAGGGCGTTATGCCGATGCCAAGCAGTTCAAGCGGATACCCCTGTGATTAGGAAGCTCAAGACCTTCCTTGGCCGGGTGTATCGCGACATCTGTCGCAAGGTCGCTAGCAACGCCGATGTCGAGGCCCGCTTCGCTCGGCTCCTGGGGTTGGTCAAGCGGTTGCTGACGCAACAGCTCAAGAACAAAAAACGGATGGCAACCCTGCCGACTTTCCTTCCGCATTGTCACGAACCGATGGGATCTGTTTAAATCGCTGGTCTCCAACCCATCCCGGACCCTCTCATGCAAAACCTCAAGATTGACGGCGACCGACTGTGGAACAGCCTGATGGAAATGGCGAAAATCGGCGCCACCGAAAAAGGCGGCGTTCGCCGACTGGCCCTTACGGATCTAGACCGGGAAAGCCGGGAGTTGTTCGCCCGGTGGTGCGAGGACTCGGGTTGCACGGTGACTGTCGACCGGGTCGGCAATATGTTCGCCCGACGACCGGGTCGTGATCCGTCGAAAGAACCCGTCATGTCGGGCAGCCATCTGGACAGTCAACCCACCGGCGGCAAATACGATGGGGCCTATGGCGTCTTGGCGGCGCTTGAGGTGGTACGAACCCTGAACGACGCCGGAGTCGAGACCGAGGCGCCGGTCGAAATCGCCATGTGGACCAACGAGGAAGGCTCACGCTATGCGCCGGCGATGATGGGCTCCGGCGTTTTTGCCGGCGTCTTCTCGACCGAGGAGGTGCATGCCAAAATTGATACCGAAGGCAAGAGCTTCGGCGAGGAGCTGCGTCGTATTGGCTACGAGGGCGGCGAGACGCCCGGTGACCATCCCGCCGACAGCTATTTTGAATGCCATATCGAACAAGGCCCGATCCTTGAGCGCGAAGGAGTGCCGGTCGGTGTGGTGACCGACGCCAATGGTCAGCGCTGGTACGAGGTAACCGTGACTGGGGTTGAGTCGCACGCCGGTCCGACACCGATGGAAACCCGCAAGGACGCCTTGGTCGGCGCCGCCCAAATGATTAGCCTGGTCAACGAAATCGGCCTCAACAATCTGCCCAACGCCTGCGCCACTGTCGGAATGTTGGAGGTTTATCCAAACTCGCGGAACGTCATTCCGGGCCAGGTCTTTTTCACCATCGATTTTCGCCATCCCGACGACACGGTGCTGTCCCGGATGGACACAGCATTAAAAGCCGGGTTGGCTCGAATCGCCGATGAGATCGGCCTGCAACTGGACAGGCACGACCTGTGGTATTCGCCGCCAATTCCGTTCGATCCCGATTGCGTGGCGGCGGTACGGCGCGGCGCCGAACTGCACGGCCATGGCCATCGCGACATCGTCTCCGGCGCCGGCCATGACGCGGTTTACATGGCCCGGATGTGCCCCACGGCAATGATCTTCGTCCCTTGCGAAGGCGGGATCAGTCACAATGAGGTCGAAAACGCGACGCGGGAAGATCTCGCTGCCGGTTGCGACGTGCTCCTGCATGCGGTAATGGAACGGGCGTTGCGGACGGGGGCCAGTTAGGCGTAAGAGACGAGGCCTGCGAGGCGCAGCCGTGACAAGCGCTCTCGCCGATCTCCACCGGTACTATGCGCCTATGTTCTGGGACAGACCGAGCTTCGCGACGACGAAATGACAGCAGCTCTCGAGACGGTACCACGCGCGAAATTCTACAGCGACGGCCTGTGGAAAGTGCACACGCAGAGTAGCTACATCGACACCCCCGGATGATCCAGAATCTCTTTACTAAGACATCTTTATCGCTCTGGGCCCGGTCACGTCGAAGCCCGTGAAATCGACCCGGATACCGCGACAAAACGAACGATAATCTCTCAATTCGAGCCAATGTCATGGTGATCAATCTGTCCGGAAGCACGCCTGGATTACCTATCAGCGATATAATCTACGTCAATGCCGGCGCATCTCGGGTCGTCACCCCCTGGCTTGATGCGTTGACCGATGGCGGCAGGTTGATCTTTCCCCTGACCGCCGATTTTTCGACGGGCTACATGTTGCTGGTGATCGGTGCGGCGGCGAATTAACTGCTCGCTTCACAAGTCCAGCCTCCTTCATCCCCTATATTGGGGCGGAAGATCCGGGAGCCGCCGAACGATTGAGCCAAGCCTACCGGTCAGGCGGCGCCGAGGACGTAAAGTTGCTCGTGCATGGCGCCCGGCCACCGGACGATAGCTGCTGGCTCGCCGGTGAAGGTTGGTGGCTTTCAAGGCGCGGGTATCGGTCCGGAACTGATCCGCGTGCCCCGTATACCACCCAAACAGCGGCAGTGAACAAAACGACGGCGCCAGCCTGATGTGCCGCAGCCAGATCCAATGGCACGACGAAGATAAGGGTTGCAATGCCCAGCGCCGCCTGGACCAAAACCATGGCCGCCAACACATGAACCGGTAGACGAGCGCTCGATGCCAACCCCGATCGCATAACGCGAGACAACAAGGTCACGACCACCAAAACCGTCAGGATCGCCAGGACCCGATGATGAAATTGCACCGCCCCCGGATTCTCGACGACGTTCAACCATATCGGTGAGAGATGCCCGTAGTCGGGCGGCAAGATACCCCAATCCATCAGCGGGAACGTGTTATAAATCAACCCGGCATCAAGCCCGGCGACCATCGCGCCGGCGATCACGGTAAGACTAACCATAACCAATGCCGCTAGTGCATGACGCCGCAACCATTTTGGCGCGTCATGGCGCGGCGCACCGGCAAGGTCCATACCGACCCAAAGCAACACCCCCAAGATCAGAAACGCCATGGCCAAATGCGCGGTGAGTCGGTACTGGCTAACCGCTGGATCATCACTCAATCCGCTTTTTACCATCCACCAACCGATGCCGCCTTGCAGGCCGCCAAGCACAAACAACAAGACGATTCTGGCGATAAAATCGTGGCGCACCATGCCGCGGATGACGAACCACAAGAACGGCAAAGCAAAAGCAAGGCCGATCAGTCGGCCCCAGAGCCGGTGCGTATACTCCCACCAGAAGATCCAGCGAAAATCCTCCAGCCCCATCCAGGTATTGACCTTGAGATACTGCGGCGAATTTTGGTACAGCGCGAAGGTGCGGGCCCACTGTTCCTCGGACATCGGAGGCAACCAACCGATCAACGGCCGCCACTCAACCATCGACAACCCCGATTCGGTCAATCGGGTAATACCGCCGATGACCACCATCACGGCGACCATCGCCGCGACGGTGAATAACCACCACGCGACCACCCGGTCGGCCTTGGCATTAGGTTTATCAGTGGACACGGCCGTCTCCGCTTCACGATACACCCGAAACATGGCAACGCCTGATGGTTCGGTCAACGCCAAGTGCGACCGAACACCGGATTATTTAGACTCCGCCGGCTTAGATTTTTTGCCAATTATTTCTTCGGGTTCCTTGCAGGTCAGTTCAACTTGATAGAGCCGATGCTGCTCATAGGCCTCGCGCTCGATCACATATTTGTCGACGGCCCCTTCGGTGAGCTTTTCCACCGCTTCCTGCTTATCGACATAAGCAGCGCTTGCCATCGCGATAGTCACTCCAGGCGGTAGAGGCGTGATCAGAACCTCGATGATGTCAATCGGCGGGTCGCGAATATTGGACGGCCCTATAATCGGCAGCACGATATGGGTGCCGGGCTCCACGCCCCGTTTGGTCAATCCCTGGCCGATAGCCTCGCGGCAATATTCAAGTCCCGCATCGGTGGCGACGTCAGCAAGGCCGGCCACGCCAAGTGTGGTGTTGACCAAGAACCGGGCACCGGAAAGTTTAGCCCCCTCGGTGTCGCCAGCAATGACCGTGCCGAGGATGGAAAAGGGCTCGGTCAGGTTCCGGGCCGCATTGCTAAGAGCGATCTCGGCTACATCCGGGGGTACGAACTTGTAGACCTTGACCACCGGATCAATGACCCCTTGGCGCAACGCCCGGTTTATCGCGACGATCGACCAATTAATAAATTCCAACGGATCCGACCGCTCGACGGTCTCACCATCAGAGAAATTCTCGTCCGCCGGCGCCGGCTGATTGCCGGTCGTTTGCGACATTGTACTGGTAATCGGAAACACGACGATCCCCAGGGCGACAATACTCGTAAATAGCCGTGTTTTGGTTCGCCGCATATCGCCCCCGTTCCGGCAACACTCGGGTCGCGGGAGATAAGGTAGCGCACTGGACGATTGGTGCAAGCACCAACCGAAGATGCAACGGAGAGCCCCACGCTGCAGCGCAGCCGTTCAAAGAAGGTGACCAGGCTCGCTCGTTAGACAGGATATGTACCCATCTGATTGAACGCCCCGAGACTCGGATCGGAGCCCCGGGATTGCTAAAATCGGTTACGCCGACGCGCTTGGACGAGCCTTGGCGCGTTCGAACCAGGCAGTGATGTTCTTGAGGTCCTGGTTCAATGGTTGGCCGGCACCCGAGAAGAAATTGACCCAGGCATACAGCAGGATATCGGCCATGGTAAAGCGATCGCCGCAGATCCAGGCTTTACCGTCCATCTGTCCGTCAAGCCATCCCAGACCGTCCTGGGCTAATGCCTTTAGGCCGGCAGAGGATTCCGGAAGACAGCGCATGCGGGATTCAAACAATTTTAAGCCCTCACCATAGCGAAAGCCATTTGCCATGGGCTCGCAAACGCCAATGTCAATGCGACGAGTCCACATCCTGGTTTCACTTCGCTCCGCTGGCGTACCGCCAATTAGCGCCGGCGTCGGATGCAATTCTTCAAGATATTCACTGATCACCGTGACTTCCGTAATCAAATCACCTCTATCGGTAACCAGCGCCGGACATTGACCCATCGGATTGATTTTCAGAAAGTCAGCCTGACGGTTAGTACCGGCCATGATGTCGACATCCTCCGTCCGGATATCTAGGCCTTTCTCAGCGATGAATATGCGGACCATATGCGGGTTCGGACCAATTGAATTGTAGAGCTTCATGGATTGTCTCCGAGACGACGTTACATCGGGGATACGCTTACCAGCGTCGCCTGGTTCAGCAAAGGAGGAATGGGATCACAAACCTGTTACGTTGTGGACGCAGAACACGTGAACCTAAGCTGGTCCCAGAATTCGACATCCGCCGGTGGTGCTTCCGTCCATCGCGGGTGATAGGAGACATTCCGTCATGAGCCTTACCCATTCCCCCGCCGCTCGAGCGGTGGGTCGGGCTTTGCCGCGAACAGCAAATCGAGACTTGGAATATTGGCTCCGTCACTCGCCATCCTGGCGGTGTTAAGCGGCTGTGCAAGAGAGCCATCTACGATACGCTGATAACCTCGCTATCTGATGGCTTGCGTTGCAAAGCATACGGTACCCACGGTCACCACGCCGCGTCTGGAGTTGATGTCTGAACTCAGCGGACCGGTGAAAACCCGCTGTTTCGCGGAGAGCTTTTGGACGGAGCGGGTCGCGGTTACCCTGCACCGGAATGTCTTCAAGTCCGCCACCGAGCGTGACAGCTACTATGCTAAAAAAAATACGCCTACTTGCCAAGGCTAGCGTCCGGTTAATGGCCTTGGCCAGGTCAGAATGCGAAAGTTCGGTAATTCCCAGAAGGATCGTAATGCGATTTCTCTTCCAACAATTTTTCGGGAAGGCCTTTAACGACTGAAAGTCCGGAAACGGGCTGAAATGCAAGTGGTTGAGCAACAAAGCCGACGTCCGAAGATCCCCTGAGCTTTCGTGTGACGGGAGCGGCGCCATCACGCGCCATCACATATCCGCGCCAATTCGGAAACCGGCCTTGCTTTGCACCGCATCGTCCGGCATTTTCCCTCACGTTTAGGCTCAACCCGGCTCCGGGTTGGCGCCATGCGTATCCCGGGAGTGTCACGCATGAAAATCGGCATTGTCAGAGAGCGACGACCCTACGAAAACCGGGTCGCGGCCTCTCCTGACACGATCAAGAAATTCGTCGCCATGGGTTTGGATGTCGTTGTCGAAGGCGGCGCAGGCCTTACAGCGGCGATCACCAACGCCAGTTATACGGCGGCGGGGGCCACGGTGGTTAAGACCGCGGCAGAAGCGCTAGGCAACGCCGACTTCGTCTTGAAGGTGCAAAAACCAGTCGGCCCTGGCGCGCTAGTGCCGGGCGAGGCCGATGAAGTCGCGATGATGAAAGACGGCGCGACGCTCATCTGCCTCATGGAACCTTATCGGGACCGGGCCTTATTCGACACCATCGCCGCGCGAGGCATTACCTGTTTCGCGATGGAACTGGTGCCAAGAATCAGCCGCGCCCAATCCATGGACGTGCTATCCTCGCAGTCCAATCTGGCCGGGTACAAAGCAGTGATCGAGGCCGGAGCCGTCTTCGGGCGGGCGTTTCCGATGATGATGACGGCCGCCGGCACCGTGCCGCCGGCCAAATGCCTGATCATGGGTGCGGGCGTGGCCGGTCTGCAGGCGATCGCCACCGCACGCCGCTTGGGCGCCGTAGTCGCCGCCACTGACGTACGCCCGGCCTCCAAGGAGCAGGTTGAAAGTCTCGGCGCCACTTTCGTCGCGGTCGAGGACGAGGAGTTCAAGCAAGCCGAAACCGCTGGCGGCTATGCCAAGGAAATGAGCCAAGCCTACAAGGACAAGCAAGCTGATCTGATCGCCACGACCATTGCCAAACAGGATATAGTTATCTGCACGGCGCTGATTCCCGGCCGACCGGCTCCGATACTCGTCTGCGAGGCTATGGTAAAGACGATGAAGCCGGGTTCGGTCATCGTCGACCTCGCGGTCGAGCATGGGGGCAACTGCCCGCTCTCAAAAATAGGCAAGGTCGTGGTCAAACACGATGTAACGATCATCGGTTACGCCAACATGGCAAGCCGGGTGGCGATCGACTCCTCGGCACTTTACGCCAAAAACTTACTGAACTTTGCGGCGCCGCTTATCGATGGTGACACCGCCGAGTTGTCGATCGATCTCGAGGACGAGATCGTCAAAGGGTCGCGGGTGACAGGAGGCGGGGTCGTGGTGCACCCCGCAGTCCAGGCAATTGCTATTGACGTGGCGAAGCCTAAACGGGCGGCAAGCCCGAAGAAACCGTCCCGGATCACGGCAGCAGCCGAAGAGGCTGCCGGTTAGCCAGAGTGGAGCGAAAATACGATGAACGCCGAACAGTTGCTGGACCACGCCAAACAACTGGCGACGGAAGCCGAGCGGTTGGCTGGTGAATCAGTTCGCGTAGCCCAGAAAGCCGCCCAATCCGCGACCGGCAGCAGCGACATTACCCAGTCAGCTGGCGTTGACCCCTTCATTTTCGGTCTGACGGTTCTAGTCCTGGCCTGTTTCGTCGGCTACTACGTGGTCTGGCGGGTAACCCCGGCGCTGCATTCACCCCTGATGAGCGTCACCAACGCTATTTCCTCGGTAATCATTGTCGGCGCCTTGATCGCGGCGGGGCCGGCTGAAACAAATTTCTCGCAGATCATGGGATTTTGCGCGGTGGTCTTGGCGTCGGTGAACATCTTCGGCGGCTTTATAGTTACCCAACGCATGCTCTCGATGTTCAAGAAGAAACGCTGAGGCTGGACCAGATCTAATGACCGAGAATATCTCCTCCATCCTCTACCTAGTCTCCAGCGTTTGCTTCATCATGGCGCTCAGGGGTCTGAGTTCCCCAGAAACCTCACGCCAGGGTAATGTTTTCGGCATCGCCGGCATGGTCGTCGCCATCGGCACCACCCTGGCCCTGCCCAGCGTGTTGAGCTACGAGGTGATCATCGCCGGCATCGTAATCGGCGGCGCGATCGGCAGTTTCATCGCCTGGAAGATCGAGATGACAGCGCTGCCGCAACTGGTCGCGGCCTTCCATAGCCTGGTCGGCCTTGCTGCCTGCTTTGTCGCCGCTGCCGCCTACTATCGGCCAGAAGCCTATGGGATCGGAGAGTTTTTGGCGATCCACACCTCTAGCCTGATCGAAATGACTTTAGGCTTGGCTATCGGCGCGGTTACCTTCACCGGCTCGATCATCGCTTTTGGCAAGCTGCAGGGATTGATCACCGGCTCGCCACTGGTCTTCAAGGGGCAGCACCCGCTCAACGCGCTCCTCGGCGTCGGCCTTGTCGGTTTGATGGTCTGGGTCGTGCGTGATCAAACAGAAATCGGCTTCTGGGCGATCTTGGTGCTTTCGCTACTGATTGGAGTGCTGATCATCCTGCCGATCGGCGGCGCCGACATGCCGGTCGTCATCTCGATGCTGAATTCCTATTCCGGCTGGGCGGCCTGCGGCATCGGCTTCACGCTGGGTAACAGCCTGCTGATCGTGACCGGGGCCTTGGTCGGTTCTTCCGGCGCGATCCTGTCATACATCATGTGTAAGGGCATGAACCGCTCGTTCTTCAGCGTTATTCTCGGGGGCTTTGGCGGCGAGAGCCCCGGCGGCGCGCCCCGAACCCAAGGCGACAAGTCGATCAAAACTGGTAGCGCCGAGGATGCTGCGTTCATCATGGAGAATGCAGCATCGGTCATCATCGTGCCTGGCTACGGCATGGCCGTCGCCCAGGCTCAGCATGCGTTGCGGGAAATGTGCGACATCCTGAAATCTCGCGATGTCACCGTGCGCTATGCGATCCATCCAGTCGCCGGACGCATGCCCGGCCATATGAACGTGTTGCTGGCCGAAGCGAACGTCCCCTACGAGCAGGTTCTGGAACTGGATGAGATCAATCGGGATTTCAACCAAACCGACGTCGCCTTCGTGATCGGTGCCAATGACGTCACTAATCCCGCCGCCAAGACCGACCCGACGAGCCCGATCTACGGCATGCCGATTCTGGATGTCGAGAACGCCAGGACGGTACTTTTCATCAAACGCTCGATGGCGTCGGGTTATGCCGGTGTCGACAACGAATTGTTCTTCCGGGACAACACGATGATGCTGTTTTCAGATGCCAAAAAGATGTGCGAGGAAGTGGTCAAGGCACTTAAATAGCGGCGTTCCACCCGGATGGGCTATGAACGCGGGTGACTATTTGCAACCGATTACGCGATCTCCAGCACCACCGTTTGATTGTTATATCGCCCTTAAGACGCCAGCATCCTGGGCTCCCGGCCGGAACAGATGTTCGACATTCTCCAACCTCCTTTCTGGATGCCTACCCGTCTGGCACGGGCGTGACGCGCATGTTCAGCGCGTCACCCAAAACATATGTCAATTAATTTAAATGAGTCATCAAGAGAACGCCGATGCCTGATCGTCTATGAAGGATGCTGCTCCAGCGGCGATGACGGTCGCTCACCGGGTTCCTTCCCCGGATCATCGCTCTCACCTTGGCCCTCACCATCGTCTTCCGTCAACACCACCTCATTCGCCGGTAGAAGCGGCAGGAACGAAACCCGGGGCGGTTGTTTCCAGGAGATCGTGTCGAATGCGCTGCAATTGCCGCATAAAGCTGACCATTCCGCCGCGACCGCCCCACAAGATTCACACGTCCATGTTCGGTCCTGTGGTACCGAATTGGCGCGCTCCAACCACTCGCGCGCCGAGGCGCTATCGCCGCGCTCATCCTGTTCGAGCCTGGCCATCAGGCAGCAAACCCGAACATTGATTTCGCCATCGTCCAACGCGGCCAAATGGCGCCGCGCCTCGCCCCAGAGTTTCGCATCCAATGCCGCCGCAGCCACCGCCACACAGCTTTCCGCCGCTGACGGGTTCGTGCTGGTCAGGTGCTGAACCCGCTTTACCCGCTCCAGTGGCGTCTGAAGTGGCCAGAGGCTCAGATAGGCGGCAATCAACTCAGGGTGCGGGTTACGGCGCCACAGGTCTTCCAATAGCTGGGTCGCCCGACCCGCCTTGCCGTCGCGTTCCAGGGTTCTGGCACTCAGCACCGCGGCAGGAACGAAATCAGCAGTGCTCGACAAGGCTTTTGCGCCAAACTCGGCGGCTTCGAGGAAACCGCCTGCTCCTTCGGCTTCGATAGCGCGGGCGGTGAAGATCGTGGTGCGCTGGCCTACCGCCTCAACCTCGGTCTTGACCCGTCGACGCACCGCGTCGAACAGGATCGCCTGAGCCTCCGGCCATTCGGCCCGGCGGGTGTGCAGATCGAAAATCGTATCGACGACAAAGACAGAGTCCGAGCGGATCTTATACGCCCGCTTGGCCAAGGCCAGGGCGCAAGCATCGTCGCCGTCAGCCATTGCCTGGCGCATCAGGCCAGTGAGGCCAAGAAAAGCGGTTTCATCATTCTCGATCAACGCGTCGAAATAGCGCCGCGCAGCCGCGTCGTCACCATTCAGCGCCGCCGCCTGAGCGGACAGCAACCTCGTGAGATCAGGATCCTGTAATAGGGCATCGGCGCGCCTGGCCAGGCGCTTTGATTCTTCCCGGTCACCGCCGGCAGCAGCAGCCATTCCCAGCGCCAGCGCCCGATACCCATCTTCGCGCCGTTTGTATTGGCGACGGCTGAGGAAGTCCTCCGGCGCTCCAAGCACACCACGCCAAAACCGGTAGAGCACGGTGACCATGACCACCATGATCACCACCAGCACCAGCAGAACCCCGAAATAGGTTTCCATCCGGTAGCCGAGCCAGTTGATCTCAACCTTACCTGGATGGTCGCTAAGCCATACCGCCAAGGCGACCAGGATAGCAACTTGAACGAAATAGAAGACCGCGCGCAGCATTGCCGGTCACCCCGCCACGGCAAGAGCGCTAAGCGTCGCTGCCTGCAGATCCAGAAGCGCGCCATCAACCTCCAAGCGAGCTCGAGCGTTGGACAGCCAACCCGCGACCGCCTCGCCAGGTGCGCCGTCCAGCGCCTCCAATATCGCCACCGCACTGGCAAGATCTCCCAAGCCTAGCGCCGCGTCGGTGGCGGCAAGCGTCCCATCCACGGTCCCCGTCCCCAAGCTATCGACCTTGCGGATGGTGACCAACGAGGCAACCCGGGACAATGCCTGCCCAAGAACCCCTTCTGGTGATCCAACATCGCGGCTTCTGATTACCGCCTTCGAGGTATCCGAGAATTCAACGCGCAGTAACGCTAGGGTCAACACCCCCGTCGCCGCATGCGCCGCCAGCCGCTCCAAAGGTTTCGCCAAGCGCGCTTCGCCGACGGTGACCGACCGCAAGGCATCGAATTGCGTCAAATAAGGCCGAGGTCCTGACGTGACGACCGCGAGCTGGCTGACGCACAACAACACCAGCGCCGCCCGGTCCCGAGCCGGTGTATCCTTATCCAAGGCCGCCCCAAGTTGTTTGATCTGCGCGTCCAGTCCGGCGATCCGGGAGGCAAGTGATGTCGAGTTCTCACGCAATGCCGCGAGGTCGTCTGGCGCGACCGTGGCTCGGTTCTCCATCGCCGCCACGCGCTCCGCCAGACGAATAACCGTTCCGATCAGCGCCGAGCCATCCGTCACGGGCACTGCAACGTTATTCGGCGCAGCGCTTTGATCTTGCCGGACCTCGACGTTGGCCAGCCGGCCAGAAATTGCACCGAGCTGTTCTGCAATGTCCGACGGAACCGATGATGTAGAGACGTCATTGGTCGAGGCGGAGCGGCCATCGACGGCGGCCGGATCAAGTGTCTGCAGCCGCCCCTCAATTGCCAACAGCCGGGCTTCGACTTCCGCAAGTCGGTCGGCCAACGCCTCGGTCGCAACGCTCCAAGCCACCACCACTGGCATTGGAGTGGGTTTTGCAGGGTTAGGTGCTGCAACCGGTGTAGGCGCGACATCCAGCTGTGCGGCCAATGGGCGCTTGGAAGCCGGCTTGAGCGGCACCGATGTTGCCGTCGTATTGCCGGCCTTGACGGCGGGTACAGCGGACGCCTCGCGCCGGTGGGTGATCACCCATCCTGGCACTTCCAAGCGTGCTTCCAATGCCCCAAGATTCAGCCCAACCCGAGCCAAAGCCGTCTCCACTTCGGTCCGCCAATAGGGATAGGTAGCGGCGCCGGCCAGCAGCGCAACCAAAACAACCGCCAATAGGATTCCGTAGAGCCGTAATTTACGAATGAAGCGCGACGTTCCGACCGATGCGCCAGGCTCGTGATCAAGCACCGGCGTCTCGACCACTTCAGCTTCGTCGACCGGTTTAGCCTGGGCGTCCGATTTAACCTCGTCGCTCGCCGACATGATTTTCTCACTGCTAGTATTTTATGCCTGAGAATAACAGGATACCACTAGCTTGTGTCATCAATTGGGGAGAAGAGCCAAGAGATCAAGCTGATTGGGGCGCGACGCCACCGCTACTTTTCGCCACGTCAGCGTCCCGGCGGCATCAGCCACCGACCGACTGATACAATAGACGGTCATCTCCGCCGTAACCGCCTCTAGCGCCGCATGTCTCAACCGCTCGACCAAAAGCCGCGCTGACTGGGGCGAATAAAGCAAAACACCATCCACCGATCCTGTACCGAGCGCTTTAACAGTAGTCTTGGTAAAAGCATTTATCGGTTGGGCCCGGTAGACCACCCTTCGATCGACCTGAAAACCGGCGTTGTTCAAAGACGAGCCTATATCGATGGCGATCATGGTCCCGGAAAGATGCAAGATCGCATCCTGTCCGGCCACCAAATCCCGACAAATCAAAGCGACCAGATCCTCGGAGTCACCGCTGGCGGACCGGACATCACTAAAATCGGTGCTGGCAAGCCGCCGCGCCGTCGCATCGCCCACACAGAAGATCGGCGTCGCCGGATCCAGACCTGAGCTAACCAGCGCTTCGACGGCATTACCGCTGGTCAATATAACCGCCTGATACCCGGTCTCCAACGATAATTGGAGCGCCATCGGCACGATCTCCATGAGTGGCGCGATCAGGCAGTCGACATCCCGCGCCGACAGCTCTTTTGCGAGTCTCTCAGACTCACCGCGTGGCCGTGTCAGGAGAAGCCGCATCCCCTACCGAGCCAGATCCGCGCTGGTGAACGCCAATAGACGTTCACCAACCGCACGACCAAGAGCCTCCGGAGCGCTCGCCAAACCGCTTTTTTGGACCTTGTGAAGTCGAGCACCATCTTCCGAAATGACATAGCCGGTTAATGTTAGTCCACCGGCACCATCCAAATTGGTATGGCCGGCGATCGGCGTCCGGCAGGAACCATCCAACGTCGCAAGCATCGCGCGCTCCGCAGTCACCTGGATTTGACTGTCAACGTGGTTCACCGCGACGAGCCAGTCCCGCAGTCTTAGATCAGCCGCTCTCTCCGAAATTCGGATTTGCGCGCCAATCGCGCCTTGCGCCACCGCCGGCGGCATTTCTTCAACCTCCAGGACACGGGTCGCCCGATCGCCAAGGCCGAGCCGATTCAATCCGGCAATCGCCAATAGCGTGGCGTCAACCTCGCCGGCCTCAAGCTTGGCCAAGCGCGTGTCCACGTTGCCGCGATACATCACGGTCCGTAAATCCGGTCGCCGGTTCTTAATCAGAGCAGCACGCCGCACTGAGGACGTGCCAACCACCGCGCCCTCGGGCAAGCTGTCGATGTGGTCCGCCAAGTTTGAGAGAAAGGCGTCGCGCGGGTCTTCGCGCGCCAGGATGCACGGGATATCGGTACCCGGCGTGAGGAAGGTTTCCACGTCCTTCATGGAATGCAGCGCCAAGTCGACCCGACCGGCGACCAAGGCCTCCTCGATTTCCTTCATGAACAGACCCTTGCCGCCGATTTCGGCAAGCGGCCGGTCACGCACCGCATCGCCCGTCGTGGTGATCACCACCACCTCGACCGCTCCCTCGGAGCTGAGTTCCTCATGGGCGGCAGCCAACCGCGCACACAATTCCGTCGCCTGCGCCAAGGCCAACTTAGAGCCGCGGGTTCCGATGCGGATCAATGCCGCCGCTTTGCTCTGGTCATCCATGGTCCGCCTGTGTAGACCGGGCCGGAGGGCAAGGAAAGAGCGAATGCAGCCATGATCAACAGGACGCCCAAACCAATCGTCCTCGGCATCGAGTCGAGTTGCGACGAGACCGCCGCGGCCGTGGTCGACGGTTCCCAGAACATCCGTTCCAATGTGGTGTTTTCGCAACTAGACGAGCACCGGCCCTTTGGCGGCGTCGTACCCGAGGTGGCGGCGCGGGCGCATGTCCAATACCTCGACGGCATTGTTGCCCGGGCGATGCGCGAGGCCGATCTGAGCTACGCAGACCTGGATGCGATCGCTGCCACCGGAGGACCAGGTCTGATCGGCGGCGTGCTGGTCGGCACCACGATGGCAAAAAGCATCGCACTGGCGATGAACCTACCATTCATCGCGGTGAACCACCTGGAAGGCCATGCCTTGACCGCACGACTCACCGATGGAATCGGGTTTCCATTCCTGCTTTTGCTAGTGTCCGGTGGCCACTGCCAGCTGCTGTCGGTCGAGGGGGTTGGTCAGTACCAGCGCCTTGGCACGACCATTGACGATGCCGTTGGCGAAGCCTTCGACAAGACGGCGAAACTCCTCGGTCTCGGTTATCCCGGCGGCCCGGCTTTGGAAAAAGCCGCCATGAAGGGAGACCAATCGCGCTTCACCCTGCCAAGGCCCATGGTTGGCAGACCCGGGTGTGACTTCTCGTTTTCCGGCCTCAAGACCGCCGTCCGGCACAAAGTGGCAAGCGTCGAACCAATGAGCCCGACAGATGTCGCCGATCTCGCCGCTGCGTTCCAAAACGCCGTCGCCGGCAGCCTGACCAACCGGTGCGCCAACGCGATCACTCTGTTCGAAGGCGCCCATGGCCTGGGCCGGCCTTTCGTGGCGGCAGGCGGGGTCGCTGCAAACCAGACCCTGCGTGCGGCGCTGGGCAAACTGGCTGAATCGCGTGGCATGACTTTCGTGGTCCCGCCACCGGCGCTCTGCACCGACAACGCGGCAATGATCGCCTGGGCCGGTGTCGAGCGTTTTCGTATCGGCGCCATCGATAGCCTCGACTTCACTCCGCGCCCACGCTGGCCGCTTGACCCTGCCGCCCCGAAGGCGGTTGGCGCCAGGGCCAAGGCTTGAGGGGCCGCGGGGCATGACGATCGAACGCATAGGCATCATCGGCGGTGGCGCCTGGGGTACGGCGCTTGGTCATCTCGTTGCCAAGGCCGGACGCCAGAGCCTGCTTTGGGCCCGGAATCCTGAGATCGTCGCATCGATCAATCAGAACCACGAGAACACGGCCTATCTGAAAGATATCCCGCTCGACCGCGGCCTCAAGGCGAGCACCGATCTTGCCGAAATTTGCAGAAGCGACGCTATTCTTCTGGTGGTTCCCGCCCAAGTGGTCCGAATCATGCTGGAGACAATGGCAGCGATCAATACAGCCTCGGTACCGGTAATTTGCTGTGCCAAAGGACTGGAGATCGGGTCCGGACTGACGATGTCCGAGGTCGCGGCGGAGAGCCTGCCGGCCCATCCTATCGGCTGCCTTTCCGGCCCGACCTTCGCTGCCGAGGCTATACGCGGTGCACCGACGGCGGCGACCCTGGCCATCGCCGACACCGCGCTCGGCGCCGAGATCGCGCTGGCTATCGGCTCTCTGACTTTCCGGCCCTATGTCTCAAGCGACGTCATCGGTGCCGAGATCGGCGGGGCGGTGAAGAATGTTCTGGCGATCGCCTGCGGCGTCGCCGTCGGTCTCGGCTTCGGTGAAAACACCCGCGCCGCACTGATCACCCGAGGCCTGGCCGAGGCGACCCGGCTTGCGGTAGCCCTTGGTGGACGGGCCGAAACCTTGTCGGGTCTGGCCGGATTAGGCGACCTGACGATGAGCTGCGGCAGCCGTCAGTCCAGAAATTTCCGGTTCGGAGAAGCCTTGGGCCAAGGCATGCCGGTCGAAACCATTCTCGCTCATATGGGCGGCGTCGTGGAGGGACGGCACACGGCGGAAGCAACGGCGCAAAGGGTCGCCGCCCTGGACATCGAAATGCCGATCTGTCACGCCGTGGACGCGGTGCTCAACCACGGCGTCGAGCTGCGGGCCACCATCGATGGTTTGCTGAGCCGGCCATTGCGGGCTGAACGGGATGGGTGAACGTTTCAACTGGAAAATTTTAGGCATATCGAAAATACGCTATTGTTGATTAACCTATTCGGGTTCCGCACTGCACTGAATTACCTCCAAACAAACCGGTAATCCGGTATCGGGAGAACGCCAAAATGGCATATTGGCTGTTTAAATCAGAGCCTGGGACTTGGTCCTGGGACAATCAAGTGAAGCGGGGCCAGCAGGGCGAAGGGTGGGACGGCGTACGCAACTACCAAGCCTCGAACAACATGAAGGCAATGAAGATCGGCGACCTGGGTTTCTTTTATCATTCGGTCAACGAGAAACAGATTGTCGGCATCGTCGAGGTGATCGAGGAATATCATCCGGACGACACCGATGCCTCCGGTCGCTTCGGCATGGTGACGGTAAAGGCGGTTCGTCCGTTCAACCGCCCAGTCACCTTGGCCGAGGTCAAAGCCGACGAGAGGCTCACTGAATTTGGCTTGGTGCGCCAATCGCGCCTGTCTGTTGTACCGGTGACCGAGGCGCAATGGGCAATGCTCTGCGCCATGGGGGAAACCCGGACCTAATCGAAATCCGGCTCCGGCTCGGCGATGCGCACGGTAACGAAAGTGTGCGAATCCCTCTCGCTAACCATCCGCCACTTATTCAACACAACCCGTATTGCAGTGCCAAACACGCCAATCGCGATGGGTCCCAACCATCGCACCGCTTCCGGCGACATCGTCAAATTGCCGACAGTGCCCGTCGCGCTGACGCTAGCCAACATGCGTGCGCCATGTGCGCCTAACCAATGGTGGGGGGCCGCCGGGAGACGGCGAAATTGTCTCATATCGGCGAGCACCAACATCGCGCCCGCCAAGCCGATCGCAATCATCAACAGCGGTTTGCCGCTCCGCGTTAGCACAGCCTGAAAGGCTAACGGCACGGCAATTATCCCCAAAGCGGCCATCGCGTAACAGGCGATCAAGTTAAATTGCGCCAAGCCTTTATCGAGAGCGCCGGGACGGGCCGGCCTGACAATGTCACGCGGGACCAAGCGCTTCAGATAGAGCACCCGATAGCCCGAGATCACCAAATAGCCACTCAGCACCGCCAGCATCAGGACAAAATGTTGGTTGCCGCAATGCTTGTCCAAATGACGCTAGCGGTCGCCACAATCATCGATCAGAAGAACCTCGCCCGCCAAACGGTGAACCCGCCGTCCTTGGCCGCACAGAGCGACTGGCGCCGCCATACAGGCCAATGACCACATTCTATACAAAGTCACGCAATCGGCGTTTCAGGCATTGCGTTTTCATCATCGGCATATCGCGGCCGTATCGGAGCGGGCGGAGCGGGCGGAGCGGGCGGAGCGGGGTAGAACCCAGTATTCTGGCAAACTGTAAACACCAACCCAAGTGAGGAACCATGGAGCCGCTCAACATCACAGATTGTGTCAATGAAACCTACCCTTGGTCGGGTAAACCGGCGCAGCCCACTAACCAGATATAACGGCTAGGTCGTCGGGTTTTGCAACACCGGTTGCCGTGACAAATTCGGGGATGCCATACGCCATTTCGGCAACGCAAAAGCAAACCCCGATCGGTAACGATTCTACAGAAACGCTAAAGTATCGCCAGTTCGGCTCGCACCAAAGGCCGGGTACCGTTTCACCATTAGGGATTTCACCGTTTCCAGAGTTTGTTCATCTTTCTATTTGTTCATGTTTTGTCCAACGTCAACCAACCTCTTGCGAGTGGCTGCATGGGCGACTATGGTCCGGGCCGAACACTGAATTGATGAGGATGGATCATGGCCGAGGTTGGCGGCGTCTCAGGTGATCAACTTCGCTCCTATATCGAGCGGATCGAGCGTCTGGAAGACGAGAAAGCGGCCCTGGCGGCCGACATTCGAGAAATCTATTCCGAGGCCAAGGGCAACGGATTCGACGTTAAAATCATGCGCCAGATTATCCGGCTCCGGAAACTCGACCGCGATGACCGCCAGGAGCAGGAAGAACTGCTACAACTCTATCAGCATGCGATCGGCATGGTGTAGCCACACCGCGACTACGCTCTGTCGCCCAAAACGTGCCCACCGGAGACCGGACGGTGAAAACCCCATGTCATCTGCCATGACGCCGAAAGAAAAACTCCGCCCGATAAGCGGTTTTCCAGAATGGTTGCCGGAATACCGCATGGTCGAGCTCGAATGGATCGACAAGCTTCGGGCGGTCTTTGAAAGCTTTGGCTTCGCCTCGATAGAGACGCGTTCGGTCGAGCCGGTCGAGGTGCTGCTGAAACAAGGCGATACCGACAAGGAAATCTATTCGATCGGTCGGCTGCTGGCTGACCCGGATGACAAGGCGGAGCCAACCTACGCCCTGCATTACGACATGACCGTGCCGATGGCCCGCTATGTCGCGGCGAACATGAATGACCTGACTTTCCCGTTCAAACGCTATCAGATTCAAAAGGCCTGGCGTGGCGAACGCCCCCAGGAAGGCCGTTTCCGAGAGTTCCTGCAATGCGATGTCGACGTCGTCGATACCCGCGAAATTCCGTTGCATTTCGATGCCGAAATCCCGGTCATCATGCACGAAGCGGTAAACGCGATCGGCGCCGGGCCACTGGTCACCAAGATCAACAATCGCAAAGTCCTGGAGGGCTACTATGCCGGGCTCGGCATCGCCGATACCCCGAACGCCATCCGGATCATCGACAAACTCGAAAAGATCGGTACCAAGGGCGTCGGTACGATGCTCGGCGATGAACTTGACCTCGACGGGGACGCCATTGCCAAGGTTCTGGGGCTTGCCGAGATTCGCGGCAACGATGCATCGGTCGTTCAACGGGTCAAAGCACTGGGTGTGAAATCCGACTTGCTGGACGAAGGGCTGGACGAGCTGCATTTCGTGATGCGGGAATTGGAGTGTTACCCAGAGGGCACTTTTGTCGCCGATCTCTCGGTCGCCCGCGGCCTCGCCTATTACACAGGCACAGTCTATGAGGCGAAATTTGCTGACTTTCCCGATTTCCCAACGGTTTGTGGCGGTGGGCGATACGACAACCTGGTCGGCGACCTAATCAACAAACGGTTGCCGGGGATTGGGATATCGATCGGCCTGACCCGGATCTTCGCCAAGCTGATGCGTGAGGGTCGCATCCAAGCCGGGCGCAAGGCGCCAACCGACGTTCTAGTCGTTCACACCCAGAGTGCGCCCTATTCGGTGATCCGCGAGGCGGCCGGCGCTCTGCGTGCCCGTGGTCTAAAGGTCGAGCAATATCACGAAGACCGCAAACTCAAAGCCCAACTCAAATATGCCGCCGACAAGGGCATCCCCTGGATCTGGTTTCCTCCAGCTGAGGTGGGCGGTGAGCATCAGGTTAAGAATTCCACAACCCGCGATCAAACCCCCGCCGACCCGGCGACCTGGTTACCGGAATAGACGCCAGACCGAAAACAACGGATTGGGAAACACCGGGTTGGAGAATGTTCATCTGTCCCCCTGGCACTTCGTTCTGGCGCGCGCCTATAACTGGCACCGGGTCGATGATGGCCTGTTCCGTTCGGCGCAAATGTATGGAGGGCATATTCAACCCCTGCTGAAACACCATGGCGTCGCCACAGTGATCAACCTGCGCGGCGCCAACCCCAACTCGACTTGGTACTACCCAGAGCGCGCGGCCTGCGAAGCCCTGAAGATAACCTATCTCGACCAACCGCTGCATTCGCGGCGCCTCCCAAAACAAGAGATGTTGGCCGGATTGCTTGAGGCATTCCAGAGCGCCGCAAGACCGATGCTGATCAAATGCTCCGGTGGCGCCGACCGCACGGCTTTAGCGGCCGCGCTTTTCTTGCTCCACAGTCGAGGAGCCGGCGCGCTGCCGCAAGCGCGCCGGCAAATGGCGTTGTTCCCCTACCTGCACCTGCCAAAACGATACCAACGCTGGATCAGGCATTTTCCGGATTTTTTCGACGCGGACCACGACGGCAGAGACATCAGAGAATGGGCGCAGAAATGCTATCACCCGGACCGCTTCGCTGCATGGCTGGTAGCGGGCGGATTTGATGGCACGTGGCGGAAAAACGACCCGTCGCGCGACGTACCCGTCGAAACCCCATGAAACGACGGCGGTCCCGCCATTCGACTCATCCGGAGAGGACTTGCCGGCGCTCTACCACGCGTATTGGCGGATCGCGGTGCTTGAGCGCCGTAGGACCTAACCGGCTTAGCTAAACCACTGGCCCGCCAACGATCCCGCGGTCATGCAGATCGGCGATCGCGTGGTTGGGCAGACCTAGCGCGCCGGCCAGCACCGCATCGGTATCGGCGCCCAGCACGGGCGCCGGAGCCACCGGAAGATCCGCAAGGTCGGAGAACCGCAACGGCAGCCCCGCCGCCATATAGTCACCGATCCCCGGCTGAGAAATCTGCTGCATCATCGGGTTGGCTGGGGAACATCGCGGGTCGCCCCGCACCATCTCAGTGAAGGTCTGGTATGGTCCCCAAAGCACGCCCGCCTTGTCCAGCACCGCGCGCACCTCGTCGATGCCGCGCGTCGCGATCCAAGGCTCTATAAGGGCGACTATGGCGTCACGGGCGAGGTAGCGGCCGCCCTCGCCGTCAAGATCCAAGCCGGTTTCCGCCTCCATACGGCTTACTCCCTGCTCGATCCCCACCGTTGTTTTCAGGCGGCGCCATTGCGACTTTGTTAGCGCCGTCAGCATTACCCGCTTGCCATCGGCAGTCAGGAAATCATGACCAAAGGCACCGTAGACGTTGTTACCATCAGCGGTCCGGTTGCGATTTAGTAGTTCCGCTTCCGCGATATGGCCGAGCGCGCTCGTCACCCAGAGCGCCACATCGGACAGCGCAAGGCTGATCAACCTCCCACTGCCATCACGCAAGCGTTTGCGCTCCGCCGCGAGAATGCCAGTCGCCGCCATGCTCCCGGTCACCAGATCCCAGGCGGGAAGCAGATGATTCACCGGCCGGTCATGGTCTCTGGGCCCGGTGGCAAAGGGAAATCCCATCGCGCAATTGATCGTGTAGTCCACCGCCGGGGAACCATCGTGGCTGCCCAGCACGTTCAACATGATCACGTCATCGCGCCGTGATTTCAATCCGCTGTAATCGAACGGGCCGCCGGGCGGGTGATTGGTCAAAAAGACCCCCCTATCCGGGCCTGGCTCGCAGATCAAGGCCCGAATCAACTCCCGGCCCTCTTCCGCCCGTGTGTTAACCGCGATCGACTTCTTGCCTTTGTTGAGGCCGGCCCAATAGAGGCTGCGGCCCTGATCATCGAGAGGCCAGCGCCGGTGGTCCATACCTCCACCAACCGGATCGAAGCGAATGACTTCGGCGCCAAGCTGCGCCAAGGTCATGCCGCCAAGCGGGGCGGCAACGAAGGCCGAACCCTCGATAACCCGAAGGCCAGAAAGTAGATCGTACATTTTGTCGTCCTAGATTGGTTAATCCATTCGGGAACCGGCCCCTCGATCACGATCATAAACCCGCATGAAGCGTGGAGCGATACGGCGCAATCTTTCCTCATTCACCCGGCCGCTACGGGTCATGTAGTCGTAAGCTAGGTCCAACGGCGCCAGTTGCATGCGCTGCGCAATATCCTCGTACCAGCCATAACTCCCCGCGGCAGCAGCAAGCAACTTGTCGACGATTGGTCGTCGCGCCGCCACAAACCCATCGAGGGCTGCCGGCACATCCTCGGGGTATTCGAGGAATGCTCGCCACAGCGCGATAGAATCCTCCAAAGCCAACCGGGTTCCGGAGCCGATCGAGAAATGCACGCTACGAAGCGCATCTCCTATCAAGACCTTATTGCCATCAATCCATTCTTCCACACGCGTGACCGGGAACCGTCGCCACTCAGATTTATTCGAGATCAAGACATGGTCATCCAGGTCTGGCGCAAATATACGCTCGCAATAAGCCCGGCTTTCGTCGTCGGTCATCCGGGCGAAGCCAGCCGACTGAAACGTCGCGGCATCGCATTCAACGATGAAGGTGCTCATGTCGGGAGCATAGCGATAATGGTGGGCGACAAAATGCCCATCCGCACACTCACGAAAGGTGAGGGTCAAGGTCTCGAATACTCGCGAGGTGCCATACCACACGAACCGGTTGCCGAGCGTTTCGCGTTGTGGCTGGAACACCGAGGCGCCCGCAGTTTGGACCACCGAATTGAGGCCATCGGCGCCAACGACCAGATCGAATCCTTTGATGCCATCGATCGTCGCTGTTTCGCCATGGCGGATCTCAACCCCAGCGTCACTGCAAAAACGCTCTAGAATGCGCAACAGTTCCAGTCGGGAAATGCCAGAGAAACCGTTACCGTCGATGGATAGGCGCCGGTCGCGATGCACCAGGGTCAAATCGCGCCAAGTTTCCAAGGCCGCGGTAATTCGCTGGTATGAGGCGGGGTCGGCTTCGGCGAGATATCCCAGTGCGGCCTGGGCGAACACCACGCCAAAGCCATAGGTGGCGCCGCAGGGATTTTGCTCAACGAGGGTCACCGCATGAGTGGGAAAGGAGCGCTTGAACAGGCCGGCGAAATACAATCCAGCCGGACCGCCGCCAACAACGAGAACACGCATTCTCGATCGCCCTCCCCGGTTGTCACTCACCCCGTAGGCCTAGTGGACTGATTCACAAACCTATTGTTATGGTGGGGCGGCCAGCTTACCCAACCGAGTCAACCCATCGGAACCTCAGCCTCTTTCGGACATAGTGCCTCAGCCGGCGGATCGTATCCTCGCCGCCAGAACTGCATCACCTACATGAGCTTCAAACTGTTTAAAGTTCTCGGCAAAGCGCTCGCAGAGGTCGGCGGCGATAGCATCATAACTCGCCTTGTCGCTCCACGTGGAGCGCGGGTCCAGGATATCCGCTGGAACATCTGGGCAGCTCTCCGGGACACTCAAACCAAAACGCTCATCGCGGCGCAGCGCCACCTTCGTCAGGCGCCCGTCAAGCGCCGCCCGTACCATCGCACGGGTATAGGCGATTTTCATCCGCTCGCCGCCATTGCCAGCCCGGCCACCGGACCAACCGGTGTTCACCAGCCAACAAGTGGAACCGTGCTTAGCCATCCGTTCGCGCAGCATCTCACCGTAAACCGTCGGATGCCTCGGCATGAATGGTGCGCCGAAACATGTCGAAAACGTGGCTTCCGGCTGGCTCCCCATCCCCTTCTCAGTTCCGGCGACCTTGGCGGTGTAGCCGGAGAGAAAATGGTACATCGCCTGTTCCGGCGAGAGGCGTGAGATCGGCGGTAACACGCCGAAGGCATCAGCGGTCAGCATGATAATGTTCTTGGGGTGCTCGGCCATCCCCGAAGCACTTGCGTTATCAATAAATTCTAGAGGATAGCAGGCTCGCGTGTTCTCTGTGAGACTGCCATCAAACAGATCCAACGCCCGCGTTGTCGGGTCAAAAACCACATTCTCCAACACGGTGCCAAAACTATGCGTAGTGGCGTAAATGTCAGGTTCGGCTTCTCGCGACAAATTGATCACCTTGGCGTAGCAGCCGCCCTCGAAATTAAACACCCCTTCGGCCGACCAACCATGCTCGTCATCACCAACCAAGGTCCGGGTCGGGTCCGCCGACAGGGTTGTTTTCCCCGTTCCTGATAGGCCGAAGAAAATCGCCGTGTCTCCGGTCGAGCCAACATTGGCCGAGCAGTGCATCGGCATCACGTCGCTATCCGGCAACAGGAAATTCAAAATGCCGAAGATCGATTTCTTGATCTCGCCCGCATAGTTGGTCCCGCCGATAATCACTGTCTTGCGATCAAAGTCGACGATGACGAAAGTTTCTGAATTCAGCCCATCTTCAGCGCCGCGCGCTTGCAGGCCCGGAGTGTGCAAAATCGTGAAGTCGGGCTCGAACCCGACCTTCTGCTCCGCGGTCGGGCGAATAAACATATTTTGGGCAAACAGGTTGGCCCAAGCCGCATCGGTGATCACGCGCACCTTCAGACGATGCGCCGGATCGGCGCCAGCGAAACAGTCCTGAACGAAAACATCGCGGCCTTGGAGGTAGGCCGCGACGCGATGGTGCATCATTTCAAAGGTTTGGGAGTCGATTGGTTTATTAAACCCTCCCCAATTTACCTTGTCATGCACACTGGGAGTGTCGACGATAAACTTATCCTTTGGCGACCGCCCCGTATGGATGCCGGTATTAACGGTCAGCGCGCCGCCTGCGGTAACCACGCCCTCGCCGCGCTGGATCGCTTCTTGGTACAATGCTGGCGCGCTCAAATTCCAGTGAATGGTCCCGGGATTAAAAAGGCCATGCGCCGTGAGATCGCCTTGGCCTGCCGGCCCTGCCTCTTTTGCCACCGCTTCCTCCAACAGAATTTCCTCACCCGGCACACACACGTTGGTGGCCGCTCCCGTTTTGTGCAGGAGAGGTTTGATTGCGTATCGCCGCCCAAAAATCAACAGGGGAAATTCAACAAACTGAAACCGGGGTCACAGGTCCGCGGGCTCTCGCCGCGCCAGCTTGACGAGTCGTACTAATTCGTCGCGCGCACCCTCAACATCGAAAACCGGCTTCGCGAACCGGAGTCGTGCGGTTTTCCCACCGAGTCGTATATCGATGCCCTCGGAGTCGCAACCGGTGACGCGCCATCCCGTGCCCGACTTACCGAGAAGCCCGGTCGCGTAAGCTTGTACCACATCGGCATGATCATCATTCATGTGCGCAACAATAACCGCCTCGGCTGACTGCAATGCCAAGCTTGGTGGTCCGTAAATTTGATTGCCGTCGACCCAATGAACTCGCCCAAAGCCGGCAACAAGGTGCGCGCACTCGATTGAGAGGCGATAGGAATGGAAGTCGGAGAACCCGGCATAGATCTCTGCGGAGGGGTGACGGGCCAGGCAACGGGTCCGCGCCGTTACGTCATTACACCGTTCCACGCGCCCGAACAACGCCGCTCGCGAACCGATCCATGGATCTTCCTGCCCTTCGGTTCCGCCAAACAGCAATGAAACCCGCTGATCCACCTCGATGTTCCGGGTGTGCTCGGCGAGGTCCGAAATAAACAGCCGTGGGTTGGCGGCGTGATCGCAGGCAATCAGGACAAGCGAGCCATGCGGCCAACCCTCTTTATCACGCTGCGCCGTAGAGAGAACCGCTCGATCGCACACCCGGATCAATTGCCGAACCGCCTCGCCCGAATACAAATCCTCGGTCTTGTCCATTTTCTCGATCGCCTCCGGTGATGATGCGACAGGACGACAACGATCCGATATACTGTCTCGTGGCCTTGCACGCCTGCCGTCGTGGGCCATATGGGGCGCAGCGCCTCAATCAAGCCATAAGTTTGCCCGATTGCAGTGATAAGCCACATTATCCGCGGACCGAGGCAAGGAGAATTGGACCATGGGGAACACCATCGCGCTGGTCGATGACGACCAGAATATTCTGACTTCCGTTTCTATGGCATTGGAGGCGGAAGGGTTCACGGTTCATACCTTCAAGGATGGCGAGGAAGCATTACGGGGACTTGCCCAGCGGCAGATAGACCTCGCCGTTTTAGACATCAAGATGCCTCGGCTTGACGGTATGGAGGTGCTCACGCGCCTGCGCCGCGATTCCAGCATGCCCGTGATCTTCTTGACCTCGAAAGATGACGAGATCGATGAAGTGCTCGGGCTACGGATGGGCGCCGATGACTACATCAAGAAACCGTTTTCCCAACGGTTACTGATCGAACGCATTCGCGCTCTGTTACGCCGTCAGGAACTGGCGCAGGAGGAAACCGACCCGAATTCGGAAGGCACTGCGGTCCGAGGCGACCTTATTCTCGACGGCTCGCGGCATTTGTGCACTTGGAAGGGGCAGGCCGTAGCTTTGACGGTCACCGAATTCCTAATCCTGAAATCGCTTTCCAATCGCCCCGGCCATGTCAAAAACCGCGACCAATTAATGGATTCCGCTTATGGCGACGCGGTCTATGTGGATGATCGAACGATCGATAGCCATATCAAGCGGCTTCGCAAAAAATTTAAAATGACCGACCCGGATTTCGAACAGATCGAGACACTCTACGGGGTTGGCTACCGTTACCGCGACCCCGCCGTCGCGGCGCCCGTCGCTCACTAACACCAAGCCGAGGAGCTTCGAGCAAGACATGGCCTTCGGATCGAAATCCGATAATGCGGACATTGGAGCGTCGAACAGTTCCCCGACGCCTGGGCCGTCTCGGCATCCAGGCGCTGGAACAGCACACCGCCCCAAGCGCTGGGTGTCACGTCTCACGCTGCGCATCTTAGCTATCAACCTGTTCGCAGTCGCCATTTTATTCGTCGGCGTCCTCTACCTCGATCGCTACCAGAACAGCCTCATCCAAGCGGAACTGGAGGCGGTGTCCAATCAAGCCGTGTTGTTCGCGCGCGCCGTCGGAGAGGCCGCAGTCGAACAGGAACTGAGCGCGAACCACCAGCTTTCTCCAAACCGGGTGCGGCGCATGATGCGGCGGTCGTCGACGGCGCTTCATGCCAGAGCCAGAGTTTTCGGCGCCACCGGCACCCTGTTCGCGGACAGTCTCAAGCTCGGGCAGCCGGGTGGACTGGTGCTGATCCGCCCGCTACCACCGCCCACGGCGAACCGGTTGATGCAGGAAATGGCGGAGCGGGTTTACGACAGGATCGTGAACTGGCTGCCCCGGCGGAGTGGGCTGCCGTTGTACCGGGAATCAGCTCGCCAACTCGCAAATAGCTATCCGGAAGTCATCCAAGCCTTACGCGGAGTCTCGGTGCAAACCGTGCGAGCGACCGAAGCCGGCGGGCTGATCTTGACCGTCGCGGTGCCAATCCGAAAATACAAGCAAGTGCTCGGAGCCCTTCTGTTGTCCATCGAGGGTGAGAAAATTGACCAAGCGGTACGATCTGTTCGATTTGAAATCCTCGGCGTTTTCGCCGTTGTCTTTGCGATCACCGTGGCGTTGTCGCTCTACCTCGCGGGTTCGATTACCCGCCCGGTTCAACGCTTGGCGGCAGCGGCGGAGCGCGTGCGAACTGGCCTTGATCGCCGCTATTCGATTCCTGAATTCACCGGCCGGGGCGACGAGATCGGTGACCTAGCCCGAGCCATGCGACAGATGACCGATAATTTGTGGCAACGCATGGATGCGATCGAACGTTTCGCGGCGGATGTCGCCCACGAAATCAAAAACCCTCTGACCTCGGTGCGTAGCGCGGTGGAGACAGCCACGCGCGTAACCGATCCGACGCAACGCGAAAAATTGCTGGCCATTATTCTCGACGACGTCAATCGGCTGGACCGGCTGATCAGCGATATTTCCGAGGCCTCACGCGTCGATTCGGAATTGAGTCGCGAAGAAACGACCAATGTGGACATCGGGTGTATGTTGGAAACCATTGGCGAAATCTATACGTCGACCTCCTGGGTAGGGGCCGGTGGCGCGATCTGCGAGATCGATGGCGACGGCTCGCTGATTGTTAACGGACATGAAAATCGTCTCGTACAAGTAATCCGCAATTTGATTGACAATGCGATGACGTTCTCGCCCCCGGACGGCCGCATCACGATCCGCGCAGCTGCTTCCGGCCAGCACATCACCATAACGGTCGATGATGAAGGCATCGGAATTCCGGAAGGTAAACTTGGCGCTGTTTTCGATAGATTTTATTCGGAGCGCCCGGCGGGGGAGAAATTCGGAACCCATTCAGGTCTTGGCCTTTCCATTTGCCGGCAAATCGTTGCCGCCCACGACGGGTGGATCAGCGCCGAAAACCGAATGGCGCCAGGGGGGGAAGTGCTAGGAGCCCGGTTTATTCTTGTCCTGCCCAAGGCCAAGCTTGGAAAGGGTGGCGGGACGGATTGACAAATCCTCGTACCGGAGCGAGCAATACGGCATGGAACGGGTCTACGGCACCTGCGTCGCAATCAATGGCAAAGCGGTCCTCTTTAGAGGACCGTCCGGCAGTGGAAAATCCGATCTGGCACTTCGGGTAATCGAGGCTGGCGGCCAGTTGGTCGCGGATGACCAAACGGTACTCACTAGGGAGAGTGAACGGTTGGTTGCCACCTGCCCGGATCCAATATCCGGCCAAATTGAAGTGCATGGCATCGGCATCGTCCCGGTGGATACGGTGCGCCGGGCCCCGTTAGCCCTGGTGATGGATTTGGTTCCGCCGGAGCAGGTCGAGAGGTTTCCGGAACCGGGACGTTGTAGCTATCTTGATATAGAAATCCCGCTGCTTACCATTGCCCCTTTCGAGATCTCGGCGGCAGCCAAGGTTCGGCTGGCCCTGTCATTTGAGGAAAAGCGATGACCCAAGCCGTGAATCAGTGAGATCGGTGACCCTATGAACGATCATGTCGCGGTAACCGAACAGTCGACGAACGATATACGACGCGTGGTCTTGGTCACCGGCCTTTCCGGCGCCGGACGAACCACTTGCTTGAAAACGCTGGAAGACATCGGCTTCGAGGCGGTGGACAATCTTCCTTTGTCTTTGATGCCTGCCCTGCTCGCGCCATTTGCAACGACCGACGTGCCCCAGCCGACAGGGAAAATCGCCATCGGCGCCGACACCCGAACCCGGGATTTCGACGCGGAAACCTTTCTCGCCAATCTCGACCAGTTGCGCGGCAATGGGGTTTCAATCTCCGTGGTTTTCCTCGATTGCGACACCGATGTGTTGATCCGGCGCTTCACCGAAACGCGGCGGCGCCATCCCTTAGCCAAGGACCGTCCGGTGGCCGATGGCATCCGAATTGAGCGCCGCCTGTTGGCACCGGTGCGGGAGCGGGCTGATATCGTGATCGATTCGTCCCATCTTTCGCTGCCGGATTTCCGGCAAGTGCTCACTGGCGGTCTCGACATCGCTGATGCTCGAATACTGACTGTGACCGTCACATCATTCGGGTTTCGCAATGGATTGCCACGCGAGGCAGATATGGTCTTCGACGTGAGATTCCTTTCCAACCCGCACTACGACGAAGCGCTCAGACCCCTGGATGGTCGGGACCAGTCGGTTGCGGATTTTATCCGAAAAGACCCAGGGTTTGGCGATTATTTCAACCGTCTGACGGCGTTTATAGAACCACTGCTGCCGCGCTTTACCGAAGAGGGTAAGAGTTATCTAACCGTCGCGATAGGGTGTACCGGCGGCCGGCATCGTTCGGTCTTCGTTGCAACCGACCTGGCGGAATGGTTGCGTAAGTCGGGCCATACGGTCACGCTCCGGCATAGAGACTTGGACAAGGCCGCCGCGGACTAGCGGAAACGATTGACGGTTCCCGAAGCAGGCATTTCAAGAGGACGAGGGCAATGGCTGAGATGGAAGGCGCCACGCCGATCGGCATCGTACTGGTAACCCATGGGGCGCTGGCGGACGAACTTCAGCTGGCGATGGAACATGTGGTGGGTCCACAGAAAAGCACTGCCACGGTGTGTATTGGTCCGGACGATGACATGGAACAGCGGCGCGACGACATCCTGAAATCAGTCGAGGCGGTCGATACTGGCAGCGGCGTAATCGTGCTGACGGACATGTTCGGGGGCACACCCTGCAATCTGGCGATCTCGATCATGGAGAGGCCGAGTATTGAGGTGATCGCCGGCGTGAACTTGCCAATGCTGGTCAAGCTTGCCAGCATCCGCGAAAAATCGACCCTGGCGGATGCGGTTTCTCAGGCCCGCGACGCCGGTCAAAAATACATCATGATTGCCTCGCACGTATTGCAGGGCACTTGATGACCGGCTCCGGCAACGTATCAATTGAAAGAACAGTCACAATCGTCAACCAACGGGGGTTGCACGCGCGCGCGGCTGCTAAATTCGTGAGGTTGGCGGGAGAGTTCTCTTCCAAAATCGAAGTGACCAAGGACGGGGAAACGGTATCGGGTCGTTCAATAATGGGCCTGATGATGCTCGCTGCGGCAACCGGGTGCTCGATCCATCTTGAAGCCAGTGGAGCCGATGCGCGCGCCGCCGTCGACAGCATCGCCCGGTTGGTGGAAAACAAGTTCGATGAAGACTGAACCGGAACAACAGGACCACCCGGTGGGCGAGGAGCAATTTCATGACGGTGTCGGCGTCTCCGCCGGCATCGCCATTGGAAACGCACATCTCATAGAAACGGGCCTCAGGCAGGTCCCAGAGTACCGAATTTCCGCCGAGTTGGTGGATGAAGAAATCACCAGGTTCAATCAAGCTCTTTCCAGGGCTCGTCGCCAAATCACTAAGCTGAAACAAAAAAGTAACGCGCTTGCCGGTGCGGCGGCAGAAGAACTTGGCCTTTTGTTTGATGTCCACGCCGCGATGCTGGGCTCCACGCGAATGATCCACAGCGTTGAACGCAACATTAAAGAGCGGCAAATCAATGCCGAAGCGGCGGTCCAGGAGATGGTCCGGGAAATTGCCCGTGGCTTTGCCAGGGTCAAGGACCCTTATCTAGCGGCTCGCCTACAAGATATCCGCGATGTCGGCTCGCGCATCCTGCGCCAGCTAACCCAGACGCCCTATCAGGCATTCTCGGTATTGCCGGCCGGCACGGTCATCGTCGCCGATGAATTGAGCCCGGCCGATATCGCGCTGATGGATCCGACCAAAGTCTCGGCCTTTGTCACGGCGCTTGGTGGTGCCGACGGCCATACCGCGATCATGGCGCGATCCATGGGATTGCCCGCGGTCCTCGGAACGCAGGATTTACTCGCGGTCGCGCGCTCGGGACAATCGGTGATTGTCGATGGCGACGCCGGACGCATCGTCCTGAACCCCACCGAAGCAACTCTGGCGGAATATCGCCGCCGGGCCGAAGCTCGCATTCGGCTAAACCGGCAGCTCGCAAGGTTACGGTCGCTCCCGGCGCTGACGCTTGACAACACGGTGGTCGGGTTAGAGGCGAATATTGAACTTCCGCGCGATGTGAACGGCGCTCTGAAGGCTGGCGCCGAAGGCATCGGCCTGCTTCGAACCGAGTTCATGTTCATGAACCGCGAGAGCCCGCCGGACGAGGAAGAGCAGTACGCCTTGTTGCGCACCGTGGTCGAGGGAATGAAGGGACGACCGGTCACCATCCGCACGCTGGATATCGGCGGCGATAAACGAACGGCGGCAATGGGGAACAGCGTCAGTCACAGCGCAAATCCTATGCTCGGCCTGCGCGCCATCCGGTTTTCGCTCAAGGAGCCGAAACTTTTTGAAATCCAGCTATCTGCAATCTTGCGCGCCGGGGCGCATGGTCCGGTCCGCCTCCTGCTGCCGATGATTTCCAGTGTCCATCAGGTCCGCCAAGTTCGCTCGATCTTGAAACGCCTGGTCGCGCGCCTGCGCCGTCGAAATATCTCGATCGCTGACCCGCTTCCCTCCCTCGGTGTGATGATCGAAGTGCCCGGTGCTGCGCTAATTGCCGACTCGCTGGCCCAGGAGGTCGAATTTTTTGCCATCGGCACCAATGATTTAACGATGTATACACTCGCGATAGATCGCGGCGACGAACAAGTAGCCGGGCTTTACAACCCGCTGCACCCAGCGGTGTTACGGCTTATTCAATTTACCGTCAACGCGGCGCAACGCGCCGGAAAACCCGTCAGTATTTGCGGTGAGATCGCCGGAGATCCACGCTTCGCACCGCTGCTTGTCGGCTTGGGCGTGCGAGAATTGTCAATGGCCCCGCAAAGCATTCCACGGGTCAAACAAAGGATCCGAGCGCTCGATACCGGCCCCGCCACCCGGCGCGCATTGGCCATCATGGACCAAGCAGATGAAGGTCGCGTCTTAGCGCTTCTGGACGATTTCAATGAGAGCCACTAGTTCAATGAGAATCACTGGACCTTCACCCTTTCCCGGCTAATGGATCGAACCATGTCACTAAGCGTCAACCCGGATGTGATTCGCGCTATCGACCCACCAATCGCCGAAGCCCAGTCCTGGATAGCTGGTAGAAAATTCTCCCCCGAAAACCCGCTTCTCGACATGGCTCAAGCGGTGCCAAGCTATCCGCCGGCGAAAACCTTACGCGATCATCTTGCGAGCCGTCTGGCTAAATTCGAAACCGCGCAATATACGCCGATTGCCGGCATCGCGCCCCTGCGATCGACCCTTGCCGGGCATATGAATCAAGCTTATGGCGGAGTGATTGGGCCTGAGAACGTGCTGATCTCGGCCGGCTGCAACCAAGCGTATTCCTTGGCCATTCTCGCCTTGGCGCGGGCGGGTGACGAGGTCATCCTCCCGGTCCCTTACTATTTCAATCACATGATGTGGTTGCAGATGCAGGGTATTAGCGCTGTAGCGCTTCCCTTTCGGACCGATCGCGGCGGCGTTCCCGATCCCGAAGAGGCGGCTGGGCTAATCACCGAGCGGACCCGGGCGATCGTGCTGGTAACACCGAACAATCCGACCGGCGCCGTCTATCCGCCCGAAACCATCGCCGCGTTCCGCGATCTCGCGGCCGAGCGCGGCATCGCCTTGATCATTGATGAGACCTATAAGGATTTCCTTGACGACGGCCCTCCGCACACGTTGTTTCGTGATGAGCGCTGGGGAGAGACGTTGGTTCAACTTTATAGTTTCTCAAAAGCGTTCAGCCTCACCGGTTATCGGGTTGGCTCTGTGATTGCTGGCGAGAAGGTGATCGGCGCGGTGACCAAGATCATGGACACTGTCTCGATCTGCGCCGCGCGAATTGCCCAGGATGCGGCGCTGTTCGGGCTCGAAAACCTGTCTGAATGGGTCACTGACAAGCGCGGAATGATCAATGCTCGACGCGACAGTGTGCGCGAAATCTTCCGGGCTAACGACTTGGGTTATGAGCTGATCTCCAGCGGCGCCTATTTCGCCTATCTGCAGCACCCATTCGGCGGCACCCCGGCCCGTGATGTTGCGCGACGGCTGGTCGATGAACAGAATATTCTTTGTTTGCCCGGGTCGTTTTTTGGTTCGAACCAGGAGCAATGTTTACGGTTGGCCTATGCCAACGCAACCGTCGAAGAGATGCCGGTTCTCGCAGAACGTCTGCAAGCAACTCTTTGAGCAATAAGACCAAGCGGCCTAGAAACAGCTTTTTGAGACCTTGGCCGAACGAAGTTTCACCCAGAATCTCAGCCAATTTTTCGACCACTTCCGCAACAGTAATACTCGCGAGAGCAGCCTGAGCCCGAGGATCTGGCGGACCCAAGCCTTCGACCTCCGGAACGCTCCTCGCCAGATTGATATGATCTGGATAACCCGTCACCGATGGCGGAATATAAGCACCGAAAATCACCACGGCCTTAACCCCAAAAGCGGCCGCCGCGTGGTGCAAACCACCTTCCGGCAAGACCGCCGCCAGAGCGCCAGACATCACGGCGCAAACCTCTCGAAAGGTGTCGGCCTTGATTGGCTCAACCCCCTCTAGTATCCGTGCGCCACCATAATAGCATTGTGCCCAGGGTAGATCTGGGCAGGCACCAACAACACTCTGAAACCGCTCGAAGCCCCAATCTCTGTTCGAATTAGCGCCCTTTTTAACATGCGGCTCTATCAGAACGATCCGCCGACCAAAGCTACGTTCGGTCTCGGTCAGGTAAATCTCGCCTGGCTCCAGAGATTGTGGGCGAAAAAAGGTTCTTGTCTGGGTGAGGCGCGCATAGTCCAGATAGGGGCGGGCTCCCGGGCCGTCACGCAGAGTCTGGCCGGCCTCCTCCGCCGTCCGTGCGATCCGGGGATTGTGTTCCCAGACCTCAGACCAGCGCGGCTTGCCATCCACCCCTTGTATCAAGACCGGCACCGGATTGCGTGTATGCAACACCCGGACCCGAGCCGTCACCATTATTTCATCCCCGAACCCCACGGGCGCCTCCTCTCAGTCCGGCCAACCCAATATATAGTCGCCCCACCTAACCGTTCTTTTGGACGAAAGCCGAAAACCGACGCGCGGCCTCCGCCAAATCTTTATCGTTTGCACCATAACTCAGCCGCAGATGCCCGGCGAGCTGACAACCAAATCCCTCTCCCGGCAACAGGGCCAGGCTCTGCTCCTCGAGAAGTTTCCAAGCAAAATCAATCGCATTCCAACCGGTCTCGCGAATATCGATCATCAAGAACATCCCGGCGTCGGGCTTACGAATGGTGACCTTCGGAACTCCAGCCAGAGCCTCGCAGATTAAGTCGCGACGGTGGTGATAGCGTGCGCGGATCGTCTCTACCGTATCCAACACACTGGTGAGAGCCGTATGGGCCGCGTCCTGAATGAACGGCGGCGTGCCGAACATCATCGAACTTACGACATCGTCGGCAGCGGCGATGACGTTCTCAGAGGCGACCATCCAACCCATGCGAAAGCCGGTCATCGCATGGCTTTTGGACAGGCTATAGAGCGAGACCGTCCGCTCCGCCATGCCATCGAGCAATCTTGGCGACAGGTGCGAGCGCTCATAACACATCGTGCAATAGACCTCGTCCGAAATCATCCACAGATCGCGCTCGCGGCAGATAAGTGCCAGGGCTTCCAACGTTTCGCGCGGATAAATCACCCCGGTAGGGTTATTTGGCGTGTTGATCATGATCGCCTTCGTACGACCCGTCAGCGCCGCACGGACCAGATCTGGATCCGGCAGGAATTGATCCTCGGGCAGCAACGGCACCTGTACGACCTTGGCCCCTCGCGCTTCCAGCGCACCGCGATAGGTTACATACATTGGGTCGAACGCGATGACCTCATCGCCTGGATCGAGCACGCATTGTGCAGCAGTGAACACACCACATTGCGCCCCCGGCGTGATCACCACGTTTTCCGGCCGAACCGCCTCTCCTATTACCGTACCGTGGAAAGCTGCCGCCGCCGCGCGTAGGGACTGAGTGCCAATAGACGGTGTGTAGTGGTGGTTACCGGCACGCAGCGAAGCCACCGTCGCCTCGACAATACGTTTGTCCGTGGTGAAATCATGGTCACCGATTGTGAGCACCAGCAGATCCTCGCCAGCACGCTGACGCCCCGCCGCATTGCTGTGGATGGCCCAAGCCCCAGCCTCCTCGCCGCCGGCCATGCCTGTGACGTAACTCGAAAGTCGCATGTTGGGAATCCTTCATGATCGAAGGTGATAAAAGCGGATTGGCGGTTCCTAGGCTGGCCTTGAAACCCTGTCAACACCGGGGGTTTGGGAAATTATTCAAGGCGCGCCCGGATAGGCATGGATCCTCCGAGCCGGAGCCACGGCAAGCCGCGGCCACATCACATGATCATTTGTTCAGCCCCCAAGTCACGTTTAGAAAATTCTTTGCGACGGCCTTCGGGATGATCCGGCGAGTTCGTCGATAAACTGGCCCCTTAAGGGCCGTTTTCCTGGAGAATAGGGCCTCCCTCTTGCCCTCCGTCGCCTCCGCTGCTATACGCCTCGTCCAACATTCCGCCGATTCAGCGCCCTCAGATCGCGCCCGCCCGGCCAGACCCCTGCGAGGACACATGCCCGAGTTCACCGACTACAAGGTCGCCGATATTTCGCTGGCCGAATGGGGCCGTCGTGAGATCGCGATTGCCGAAACCGAGATGCCTGGCTTGATGGCAGTGCGTGAAGAATACGGCAACAAAAAGCCCCTCGCCGGCGCGCGCATTACCGGTTGTTTGCACATGACTATCCAAACCGCAGTGCTTATCCAGACTTTGACTCATTTGGGCGCCGAGATCCGCTGGAGCTCCTGCAACATCTTCTCGACCCAAGACCATGCCGCCGCGGCAATCGCCGCCTCCGGCATTCCGGTTTACGCCTGGAAAGGCGAGACGGAAGAAGAATACGAATGGTGCGTCCATCAGACCATAGAAGCGCCGGACGGCTGGCGCCCCAATATGCTGCTCGACGACGGCGGTGACCTCACCAAGATCATGCATGAGGAATACCCGGAGCTGATGTCCGGCGTCCGCGGTGTCTCAGAGGAAACCACGACCGGTGTGCTGCGCTTGAACGATATGGAAACCGACGGAACGCTCAAGGTTCCGGCTTTCAACGTCAATGACAGCGTGACCAAATCGAAGTTCGACAACCTGTATGGTTGCCGCGAGAGCCTGACCGACGGGATTCGGCGCGCCACCGATGTGATGCTCTCGGGCAAGGTCGCCGTGGTCAACGGCTTTGGCGATGTTGGCAAGGGTTCAGCCGCCAGCCTGCGCAACGGCGGCGCCCGGGTTATCGTCACCGAGGTTGATCCGATCTGTGCCCTCCAAGCGGCGATGGAAGGTTACGAAGTCTCGACGATGGACGACTACGCGTCCAAGGCCGACATCTTCGTCACCGCGACCGGCAACAAGGACATCATCACCGTTGACCATATGCGAGAAATGAAAGACCGGGCCATCGTCTGCAATATCGGACATTTCGATACCGAAATTCAGGTCGACGGACTGAAGAACTTTAAGTGGCACAATGTAAAGCCGCAGGTGGACGAGATTGAGTTCCCCGATGGAAAGCGCCTTCTGCTGCTGGCCGAGGGACGGTTGGTGAATCTCGGCTGCGCCACCGGCCACCCAAGCTTTGTGATGAGCGCCTCCTTCACTAATCAGGTGCTGGCCCAGATCGAACTTTGGGCGAATACCGGCAAATACGAAAACAAAGTCTACGTGCTGCCGAAATATTTGGACGAGAAAGTCGCCGAGCTCCATTTGGCGCGGGTTGGCGCCAAGCTGACCAAGATGTCGGACGAGCAGGCAACCTACATCGGCGTCTCGAACGAGGGGCCTTTCAAAGCCGATACCTACCGTTACTGATCTTTCCTCCATTTGGACCGGGTCTTTCTGGGGCGCTGCGATAAGCGGCGCCCCCGTCGTTGTTTCGGCTTGGAGATTTCCCACACCCGCCCGGAAACTCCTACTAACCCACACATTCGTGGCCATACCGGCACATTTCGCCAATATATTTTCCGCATAATGCGACGGAATGTTGATCCTCAGCCGTTAAAGAACCAAGCAAATGGATGAATGACCGGTCGAACAGCACCGGTTAAATGGTCGGAGAATGACATGCGTTGGACGGTTTCCTGGGGTCTTTTGACCTTCGCGGCAAGTGTCATGATGATCATTGGCCTTGCCGCCCACCCGGCGCAGGCCGGCGACAGAGAATCTGTATCCGCCACTTTCGGGACAACCTCTGGCGGGTTTTGGCATGACCCCCAGTTCTATGACCGGTCCCAGGGGCGCAATCATAATCAGCGCCGGCGCAAGCACCGGCGACATCATATGCGCAATGCGTTTTTCCCAGCCCCTTGGCCGGCTCCGTGGCCTGGGCCACCCCAGGTTATTTATGTTGAAAGACCACAGATCGCACCGCTGCCATCGCCGCTACCGCTACCCATTAGTCCAAAACCCTATTGCCGAGAGTTCCAAATGCAGATCATCATTGACGGCAGAACCGAGCAGGCTTACGGCGTCGCCTGCCGCCAACCCGACGGTATCTGGAAGCTGCAACCCTAGAGCGTGATCGAGAGGTAGCGCGATCATGTGGCAAAAAGCCGACCGTTTTCACACCCCCATCCTTCTGGGGAGCTTGCGCTTTTGGCCAGGAACGGCGCTATGATAAATGAGAGCGAACCCGGTATTTTGAGTTATTCCGCCTATTACGGTAACTGCTCTGCGGTGTCGTTTTGCATGGCGTTCTCTTACGTTGAGGTGGAAATGAAAAAGGGCAGGCCCCGTCTCCAGATCGCAAAGCCGTTTGCGCAAGATCGTCGAAAACCGGCGCCTTGCCGGCAAGCAATAAAAGCACCCTTGATGATGGAAGCCTGATCGCCTTGGCCTATGCGCTGGCGACACCCCTTGCTAGGCTCTCCATCAACCAGACGAACCAATATCCGGAGCTCCGTCATGACCGTTCACGCACATGCCCAAGCCGAAGTCTTCATTTCGAAGAACTCCAGCCTGCCGATCGCCCGGGTGATCGCCCAGTCCAATGGCGCCGGTGCCTGCGAGCTATGGGAACAGCCGCTAAAACCCAATGATGTGATCCCCATGCATTACCACTTGGTCGAGGAGACTATCACCTTCTCCTCGGGCCGGATCAAGGTGACCCTGGATGGCGTAGACTACGAGATTGACGCCGACCGTGACGGGACTAGCTCGGTGCTGATTCCGACCCGGCTGCATCACGAAATCCGCAATATCGGCGACACCGCAACCTCAATGCTAGCCTTTTTTCCAGCGGTGCGGCCGGAAATTTTTCCGGTGCGATAGGGCGAAGGTTCTCGCATCACAGTCACTGTCCTCGCGTCCACGCACGACGATAAAAAGACGCCTATTCTCGCGACCAACAGCGAGGGCGCCCAACCAATGACAACTCCCAAAGTCGCCGGCGCTCTCCTGCCTCATCTACTTCTGAAGGCCCCCTGGATCTGAGGAACGGACGCAAAGGATAAGTAATCATCATGACTCAAGCGGAATTTGAGGTCCTATTAGGCAGGTTCACGGCGGCGGTGCGGGGTGATACTGCGGCGGCAGTGCGCGCCTCCTGGCCTCGCGCTTTTCCCTGATAATAGATCCCACTGCGGTAGACATAACCTTGCATCGCAGCGCTTTTCCGGGCATGCCCCCGGGTTCATGAAGATGGGCTGATGAAACGATGGTGAAACGACGCAAGCAGCCAAGAACCGGCCAACGACGCATTTTGAAACGGACGCCCCCGGTGGACGTCATCATCGACCATGTTGGCGCTCGAGGAGACGGCGTGGCCAGCACCGAATTCGGGCCGCTCTACTCTCTGCGGCAACGCCCCGTATTCGTGCCGCTCTCATTACCTGGCGAACGGATAACCGCCCAATTGACCACCGACACCAGCGAGGGCGTGTCGAGCCAGCTTACCGAGATCATCGAGCCATCCGCGGATCGGGTGGACCCGCCTTGTCGCCATTTCGGCGCCTGTGGCGGCTGCGGGCTCCAGCATTGGGCATCCGAACCCTATCAGCAATGGAAGCGAGAGCGGGTCATTGCCGCTATCCGTCGAGCGGGGCTAGAGGCCGGCCAAATCGACGATATCGTCACCGCGAGCCCCGGCACCAGACGCCGTGCCGATTTCGTGATGCGGCGGTTGCAATCTGGCACGGTTTTAGGATTCCACGAACGCGGTAACAATCGCATTGTCGACATCGAGGAATGCCTTATTCTCGAGCCGGTATTGATGAAGGTTGCGGCGGGACTTCGGGTTGTCGCCACGGAACTCCTGCTTCCTGGCGAAACCGCCCGGGCTGCGGTGAACCTGCTGGATTCCGGCCCGGATCTTCTGCTGACCCTGCCTCGCGAACCGGGGCGTCCCGCCTTGGAAGCACTCTCCGGCATGGCAGAGAACATGGACCTTTGCCGAATTTCCATGGTATCGACCGCCGACGCCATGGTGGTCCCGATCCTGGAACGCCGGACGCCGACTATCCGCTTCGCTGGGATCGACGTGCGGCCACCGCCGGGGACATTTCTTCAAGCGACCCAGCAAGGCATGGAGGCGATAGTCGGAGCCGTCGTGGCTGGTGTCGGTAAACCGACCCGGACTGTCGAACTTTATGCGGGCTGTGGAAGCTTCAGCTTCCCGTTGCACCAGTTGGGCCCGCTGCATGCGATCGACGGCGCCGCCGCCTCGACAGCAGCCATGACCGCCGCGGTAAACCGGGCAAGCCTCCAAGGGACACTCACCGTGGAAACCCGTGACCTCGCCGATTTACCACTGGAGCCAAGGGAATTGGAGCCGTACGACGTTCTGGTCTTCGATCCCCCACGAGCCGGCGCCAGGGGTCAGGTGGAGCGGATCGCCGCTGGCGGCCCGCCACGCGTAGTTGCGGTGTCCTGCAATCCAGCCACCTTCGCAAGAGACGCCCATACCCTGGCCGATGCCGGATACAAAATCGACCGGATAGTACCGATCGATCAGTTCCTGTGGTCACCGCATGTCGAGCTCGTTGCACATTTCCGGCGCGAGGCTTCGCCATGAAGGACGGGGCCACGAACGAAGGCGCAGCTATTCGAAAACGCTCGGTCGTGGTTTCCGGCCATGCCACGAGCGTCTCGGTTGAGCAGGAATTTTGGGACGCTCTTAAGTCTATCTCGGCCCGTCGTAGCCAATCAGTGAACGATCTGATCTCCGAGTTGGACCTGCAACGCGACGGCAACCTGTCCAGCGCCATCCGCGTTTTCGTCCTCCGGGAGGTTGCCGGGAACCACTAGCCCAGGCGCTATTTCATCAATCCCTTCAGGATGCTCTGAAGCGCTTCACGCGGCTTGATTTTGTCTAGCGCGGGCAACTTGTTCGTCTCAACCGGCACTGTTCGCTCGGCATCAGGGATCTTAGCACCGCCAAACTGCCGCAGGATACCGCGCTGAACCACCCGTTGCAGCACATAGGCTTGTAGCTTTTCGATATCCAAAACCATGCGTGGGTTGGTCAAGGGGCCTACATGGCGCACCCCAATCGGCGGCGAGTTTAGATGCTCGGAAAGCCAGAACCGGGACTGCACATCTACTTCTTGCGATGGCAGGTTTATCACCGCGCGGGCCTTACCCGACGCGGTCCTGGACCTCAAAATAATATCGTCGGATCGCAAGATACCATCGGTGATCGTGTAGGTACCGCTTAACCGGTCGATTGGTGAAGAGCCACCATTCATTGCTTTTTGGGCCAGAACCAGAAAGTCCAACGCCCCGTCGAGTTTCTTCAGCTGTTCGCTTACCGCCTCCAAATCGATCCCCTCGACCACACCATCTCGCACGGTGACTTTCCCCGTGCCTTGCAAGGACGACACCATCTCGAATTCAGAGAAACCACGGGTCGACAACGCGGCCTCATAGTCGAAGACCCCCCTTACCCGGTCGGCGCTGGCGGCCGCTTGCGCCGCCTGACGGATATCCGCCTGCTCCACCTTCAAGGATATTTCCATCGCAGGCGTGTCGACCGCGACCAGCCGCCCGGCGGCCGCGATCTTGCCGCCAAATATCCCGCCGCCAAACCGTTGCAACGTCAACTTGCCGCCCACCAGGTCAGCGGCGAGTGCGAAGTCATTGATGATATAGGACGAGTAGGTGAGATTCTTGGCAACCAGTTCCAACTCCGTATCGATCGTGCGAAGCACCCCTAGATCAATCCGCTCCCGCGACCATTCTCGCCCGCTGCTACGAACAGGCACCGCTATCCCAACCCCTTTTGCCTTGACTATTTTCGCCGCCAACCACGGGTCCACCTCCAGCGCATCCGCCGCCAGCTTGAGCGATATTTTCGGTCGCTGACCACCTAATTCAATCCTGCCTGCGCCGCTCAGGGTCGTTGGCCCCGCCGATATCGATATCCCGGTCAATGTCAGGAGATCCAGCGATCCGGTGATCGTGCTTGCTAACGAAACCGCGCCAAAATCTCTCCGAGATGGCTTGAATTCCAGCGCACCGAGCCTGATCAAGCTCACGACATCGGGATGGTCGAAGTAGACCTGTGCATCAATCGCCGGCTTTGCAGCGAAGGGATGCACCACACCTTTCAAGGCGAGGCGACCGGCAAGGAGGTTCAAGCTCGCGTCTATATCAACGCCCAGATCCGACCGGGTCAAAATAGAAGCCGCTAAAACTCCCGGTCCCAGGGCGATACGTCGAGGGGCAAATTCATCGACCAGAAAAGCCACCAGCCTTTCCGTGTGCGGATGTGCGAGCTTAAGCGCTAGATCGAGACCAACGGGCGATCCAAGCGGCTCCACCACGCCCTTCAGGTCCAGGCGGCCTCCGGCGATCTGGAGGACAGAATCAAGGGTAAGAGAATCTAGCGATCCCAATATTTTGGACTGAAACTCGAACCCACCCAGCTTTTGGACAGTGTCCGGGACTTCTATCCCGGCCAGCCGGGCCAACCGAGCCACCGACTTGGCGGCGACCGTCACATTGATGTCAGAACTTGGCTGAGCGATGGTCCCCGCAAGCTTTCCCTCAACCTGCAGCGCGGCACCGCCGACATCCTTGATTGACAGGTCACGGATCAGGATTTCACCGGATTGTACCGTCGCGTCTAACGCCACGTCCCTGATCAAAGAGCCGCGAAACCTAGCCTCCGCGACCTTGAGTAGCAAGTTGGCGTCGAAGGATGAAAGCAACGCAGTGATCTCAGCAGCGGTATTTTCCGTTGGTTTGGAGCCGGCCGCCGTCAAAGCTGCCGTTTCAGCTGCCGCTTTACCCTGCTTCTTGGCCGGTAAATAAGCGTCCAGATTGATCTTGTCGACAATCAGACTGAGACCAAATGCCGGCCGGTCGCGCAACAGCAGCGAGAGGCCGCCGCTGATAGTGGTATTATCGATATCGACGGTCCATTTACTGAGCTGGACCTGTTCTGGCGAGGCGTCCACGTCGGCGCCAAAAACACCTTTACGCAGCCTGTCCGCAGCTAACCTATCAAGGGGCACATCAAGCCAGCCCAAGGCGTTGCGGAGATTGTCGGACACCACATCGGTCCGGCCGATAAAGCGAGGTAACCCGGCATCGGCATACAATGTACCGGTAACCGTGAGATTAGTTCCCCCCGGCAGCTGTGCGGTCAGCAGGTCTATCGTGACCGCCCCTTGCTCCAGCACGCCGTCGATGCGGATCTGACGGATAGTCTCACCGCGATAATCGATAGCGTCCGCCGAAATCGCCACCTTGACTCTGGCATCGGCCGGCAGGGTGAAGCCAGCGCCCAGCGAAACCGCGCCCAATGCCCGACTGGCGTCACTTGCTCCAACCGGGGCCGTCTCATTAGCGACGAACACCCCAAACTTGTCCAGGTCCAAACGTCCGAGAGAAAATTTTGCATCGACGGAAACCGTCGCACCTAAATCGGCGCGCATCGTCCCTTGCAAGCGCGCGTCGCCCAGCTGGACGATTAGGTCGTTGACCTCGGCGCGCTCCGGAGAAGCGAAGATTTTTGCAGATAATTCCATAGGTTTTGCCAGCATCGGCGGCAATGTCGCCTCGCCGCCACTGGCCAGCACTAGCGCGCTTGCGAGTCTGGCAAGCTCTTTCGCCCGGACCGTCAAATTTCCCTGCGCGGATGGGCCACGATCAAGACCTAAGGTCCCTTCGAACGACGCCCCGCCATCGTGTTCAGGAAGCGCCATCGAGAGGTTGACCATCGCCGTGCCACCGGAGTCAATCTTCCCCAAACTCGCTTGAAATTCAGCTTTCAACCCTTGATAGGTTAGCGCGCCCTTAGCTGAAAACGGTCCTTCAAGCGATGATACAACGATCGTCGCATCCACATTCTCAATCCGGTGGGTTCGATTGCCCAAGGTGTCACGATAGATCACCGTTCCATCGATGACATCGGCTCCATCAAGGCTGATGGCGGTTCCAACATCTGACGCAGGAGACCCGGAAGCACCGGCACGCGCGCCGGCTGTAGTGGTCGCAGACGGAGGATCCGCGAACACCCAATTCACGGAACCATCCGCTAGACGCTCTAGAGAGATCACCGGACGTATCAGCGTCACCGATAAAATCTGTATCGTCCCACTCAACAACGGTTGCAAGGCGACATGGACTTGCATCGAGCCGAGCCGAACCATGTCAGGTTCTGACGCACCGACAGAATTAGACAGCCGGACATCGGCAACCGACAGGCGCGGAGACGGCAAAACCTGTAGCTCGATCGCACCGCCAATCGTCAGCTTACGACCGGTCTGCTCTTCAACCGCCGCAGTGATTTCGGGCTTATAGGCGTTCCAGTCGACAAAACTCGGCACAACCAGAACCACCCCCACGGGGACGACGATCAACCCGATCAGGATTGCGAAAAATTTCTTCAATCGTCCCTCCGAAACCTCAAGACCAACTTCCTCGAACAGCCGATCCCGACCGGCGAATTAACCGTCAACCAATTGAATAAAAGAACATATACAAAACCAACAAGCCCAACTCGACTCTATTCCGGGCGATCTTAGAGAACTTGGCAGACGTCGTCGAAATCGAAGCGCGGGGCGCGCGCGAACACGTTGCTCTCGTCACCATAACCAAGGTTGCACAGGAAGTTTGATTTCATTGCCGTGCCTGCGAAAAATTCCCTGTCGACAGCGCCATTGTCAAACCCGGACATGGCACCGCAATCCAAACCAACGGCCCGCGCCGCGAGGATAAAATACCCGCCTTGAAGTGTTCCGTTGCGAAACGCCGCCTCGTCCGACATCGACGGATTTTCGCGGAACATGGCGCGCATATCCTTATGCGGAAACAAACGCGGCAAATGCTCCCAAAAGGAAAGGTCGTACCCGATGATCGCGCAGACCGGCGCGGTCATGGTTTTTTCCACATTTCCAGGGATCAAGGCAGGTTTCAGGCGCTGCTTAGCCGCGTCACTCTTGACGAAGATGATCCGAGCCGGGCACATATTCATGCTTGTGGGAGCCATCTTCATCAGATCATACAGTTGGCGCAGTGTCGCCTCGCCAACTGTATGGTCGGTCCAGACATTATGCGTCCGTGCGTCCCGGAACAGTAAATCCAGACCCGGGCCGTCCAAGGTGGCAGCGGCTTTAGCTAAAACGTTGGCCTGGGTCGAAGCGGTCGCGTCGGTCATCCGAGTCCCCATGGCAGCGGCCCCATGGGAGCCCAAATTTCCGTCCCGACGTTTACCGGGCTGGCTAGAACGAGTCACGGAATTTCGTCGGGTTTACGGTCCATGAACCCAACCTCTCTGAAAGGTTACCCATGGAATTCATATCAGAACTCATATCAGAGTTCATACCGGCGGATCTAAGCCCAATCGAAGCCGTGGGCCTGATCGCTTTCAGCTATCTAACCTCGGCGGTCAGCGCCACCTTTGGGCTTGGTGGTGGGGTGATGATGTTAGTGGCGATGGCCTCGATCATGCCCCCCTTGGCGGTCATCCCTGTGCATGGCGCGGTTCAAGTGGGCTCCAACGGCGGCCGTGCCTGGATGCTCCGGCAGCATATCAATTGGTCTATCTTCAGATATTTCCTGATTGGGTCGCTGATTGGGGCGGCCGCGGCTTCGCAGATCGTAGTCGCCTTGCCGCGTGATGTTCTACGTCTAATCCTCGGCCTATTCGTACTTTACATCGTCTGGGGGCCGAAGCCGACACAACGCGATATAGGCGACGTCGCCTATATCCCCGTGGGCATCGGGACCACCTTCGCTAGTATGTTCGTTGGCGCCACCGGCCTCCTCATCGGCGCCTTCATGCCGCCGGGAAAACTCGGCCGATTAACCACGGTCAGCATGCAGGCGGTCTGCGCGATGTTGCAGCATGGCCTCAAGATCTTGGTCTTCGGATTGCTCGGCTTCGCGTTCTGGGAATGGTTGCCGTTGGTCCTCACGATGATCGCCACCGGGTTCCTTGGCACCTTCACCGGTAAGGCCTTGCTGGAACGCATCCCTGAGAAGGCGTTCGGTTGGATGTTCAAGACCTTGCTAACGGTTCTCGCCATACGGCTGATCACGCTGGCGGGGATCGAATTGTGGGAGGAGATGGGCTGATGGTTGGAAATAAGTGACGGAAACACAGGGACTTTAATAGAGGGTTGTCCAAGAGCAATCGGCGCCGGCCCGGCACAGCGCTCGCACCGCCTAAAGCGCGCCGCCGACCACCGCGACGACGGCCAGCAATATCACGACATCACGCAGGAACACCACTCGACGAGACCGATGGGGCGGCGGTGTCACCTGTCCCATATCTCCCCCAGGAAACGCAGCCAGTTCTCGCCCAAGACAGCCCGGATCCGCGTCTCGGACCAGCCGGCCCGCTCCATCGCCGGAATGAAATTACGGAAGCCTCCCAATGTTTCCAAACCCTTCGGCATGCTCGGAACTTTCTTATGTGGGGTCGAGGTGGATCGGCCCTTGCCCTTGTCCGAAGACAAATAATTGAAGAAGCTTATATCCTGATCCTGAACCCAATCGGTGCCGATGCCAGCGTTCGCCTCGCCCACAAGATCAATCAAATAGTCCATGGCGGCGACGCAATCGTCGAGACTGCTGTCCTCTCCCTTGGGCAAGAACGGGGTATAACTGGCGAAGCCCACGAAGCCGCCGGCATCGGCGATGGTCCGCAGTTGCGCGTCGGTCTTGTTACGGGCGTGCTGCTTCAGCATCGGGCAGCAATGAGTATAGGCAACCGGCACCTTGGAATGCTTGATCGCCTCGTCGCTGGTGACCGGCCCAACATGGGAGAGATCAATCAGGATACCAAGTCGGTTCATCTCATCGATGACATGCCGGCCAAAGTCACTCAGCCCGCCGTCACGGCTTTCCCAGCAACCAGACCCCACCAGATTTTGCGAGTTGTAGGTGAGCTGCATGACCCGGACGCCAAGGTCGCGAAACAACGCCAGATTGGCTACATCGTTGTCGATGCCGCTGGTGTTCTGCCATCCCAAAATGATCCCGACCTTGCCCTCGGCCTTGGCCCGACGGATATCGTCAACCCCATGGACCTGAAGGATCAGATCATCATGCTCGGCGAACCAGCGCTTCCATTGGGCGATATTGGCCATGGTCGCTCGAAAGTCATGCCAAACGCTGCAGGTGCAGTTGGCAGCGGTGATCCCGCCCTTGGCCATGTCCTCGAAGATCGCGCGGGAAAAATTCGATATCACTAGGCCATCGATCAAGACGGCGTCATCATAGTCGGTCGTCATGCTGTTGCTCCGGTTGCTCAAGGGTATCGTGGGTCAAGAGGAGGCGACCACGCGTCATTTCCAGGGATCTCGTCGCCAAACAACTCCGGATCTTCATGGGCATGCAGATTGGCTAAATACATAGGAAAATCCTCGTTGAAGAACCCCGCCGCGATCCCCCGTGCCAGTCGGTCGGCGCCCTCGCTGACACAAGGGATATCGCCGCTGACATTGCCATGGCTAACCGTGGCGGCAAAGGTGAAGTTATGCAGATGTCCCAGATAAGGGGCGCTGCTAGGCGTGCGTTCCTGGAACTCGAACGCCGGGCCAAGATCGGGAAAATCGAGGAATTCCTCCAGATAAATGCCCGGTGAATTGGTCACCGTGTCGCGAAATGTTCGAATCTGATCAGTGAGCCGGCGGGTCTCCGGCGGCGCGGTCACGTCGATATGGAATCCGGTGCCAAGGATCACATGATCGACAATCACGGTCTTGTCACCCGCCACAAGGCTGATCTGTTCGCCACTCCAGCGCGCATCGAGCACCTCCGCATCCAGATGGAGTCGGACTTTCGGGTGTCGCCAGACCCGGCGTACAGAATCTCGGGGCGGCGCAACCCGAAAGCGAAACACATAGGATAACAGATCAAGCCGGGCTTCTGCTGGGAGCGCCGGGAAACCATAAGTGAATCCGGGATAACCCGTGCTCTTCATCTTGTTCACCCGAGGAACACTAGGCGATCGAACCACCAGGTGAACCTCGGCTGCGCCGGCCTCCAAGGCCTCGGCGGCGTTATCGATGGCCGAGGCGCTAAAGCCGATCACCGCAACCGACTGGCCGGCCATGCCAGCAAAATCGATCGCCTCGGAAGAATGCCGACACCTTGGCCCGACGAAATCCCGGAGCGGCGGCGGTACTCGTGGCAAGGCCATGCCCTCACGGCCGGTCGCCAACACCACCCGGCGCGCCGCGATGGTCTCGACGCCAGATGCGCCGCTCACGCGCAGATCGAAACCATGCTCCGCCGGGTCGATCGCTACGACCTGCCGGTCGTTCTCGACCGGCAGGCCTAGCACCTCGCGGTACCAAATCAGATAGCCCATCCACATAGCCGTGGGGATCTTGCCCAGATCTTCCCAGGCGTCGACGCCCCAGCGTGCCTCATACCAGGCGCGAAACGACAGGCTCGCCACTCCCATGGCAGGTCCCGCCAGATGCTTCGGCGAGCGCAATGTCTCCATCCTGGCGTAGGTGACCCAAGGCCCTTCGCGCCCCGCTTCACTCGCATCGAGAATGCGGATATTAGAGATCCCGGCCCGGTACAGCGCGAAACCAGCAGCCAGGCCGCACATCCCAGCCCCGATCACCACCACATCGGTCACCCGGTCCCCGTTGCCGTTACCGTTCAGGTGCGGGATCACCCACTCAGACGGTGGATATTGCAAAATTTCAAGATCATGGCGCAGCCGCTCGCCGAGCGCGGTCAGACCGATGGGCGGATTGCTCACAACGTCACGCCCCTTCAAAGAGAATGAAAACCGAGCACGACATTTATCGCCATGGCGCGCTCAACGAAACCTAGGCATTGTTGGCCGATCGCACTTCATGATCAAGCCGGGGAAGACCATGGCCCACCGCATCGTTCTTATCCATGCCATACCGATGGCGGTTCAACCGATAGCGGATGCTTTCGCTAAAACCTGGCCGGAGGCCGAAACGGTGAACCTGCTCGATGACTCGCTTAGCCGCGACCGGGCAGTTACCGGCCATCTCGACAGATCGATGATGGATCGCTTCAGAGTGCTCGGCGACTATGCCTTATCGATCGGCGCCGATGGCATTTTGTTCACCTGCTCTGCTTTTGGCCCGGCGATTGAGGTGCTAGCCCGGGATGCGCCGGTGCCGGTCCTGAAGCCCAATGAGGCGATGTTCGATGCGGCGCTTGAGGTCGGACAGCGGATCGGCATGCTGGTCACCTTCCAGGGAAGTGTCGCCTCGATGCGGGCGGAATTCGAAGAATTGGCGGATAGGCGCAACTTGGATGCCACCTTGGCGCCGTGTCTGGTCGGCGAAGCGCTAGCGGCGCTGCGGCAGGGTGACGCGATGGCCCATAATCAATTATTAGCCGAGGCGGCGCCAGCCTTGAAGGATTGCGATGCGGTCATGTTGGCCCAATTCTCGACCGCCCAGGCCAAGGACGCAGTTTCTAAAGTCCTGTCCATCCCCGTGCTGACGGCGCCGGACGCCGCGGTTGAACGGATGAAGGCGGCGGTGTTGCATCTTTATCCTGAAGCGTCCGAGGATAAACTGCACCACTTTGGCCCGACCGACTAGACCCAAACACCTTACCCCAAACACCTTGAAAGGTATTCCGATGAGCACTCTCAATGAACTTACCGCCACGCAAGCGGCATCGGGTCTTGCCGCAGGTGATTTTTCCGCCGAGCAATTGATGCGCGATTGTTTGGGCCGCGTCACGGAACGGGAAGACGATGTGCGGGCCTGGGCCTATATCGACCCGGACCACGCCCTGCAGCAGGCGCGGGCCGCCGATACTCACCGTGCCAACGGCGGCGATCTGGGGCCGCTGCACGGGTTGCCAGTGGGGATCAAGGATATCATCGATACCGCCGATATGCCGACCGAAAATGGATCGCCGATCTATCAGGGCCGTCAACCGTCGCTCGATGCAACTTGCGTCGCCGCCTTGCGAGCAGCCGGCGCGATCATCATGGGTAAGACCGTGACCACGGAACTCGCGAATATCAATTCCAGCAAGACCCGCAATCCCCATGACCTTGAGTATAGCCCCGGCGGGTCCTCAGCCGGCTCCGGCGCCGGCGTGGCCGATTTCCATATGCCGCTGGCGCTGGGGACGCAAACCGGAGGTTCGGTCATTCGCCCCGCCTCGTTCAATGGTGTTTACGGCTTGAAGCCGACCCTGGGGTTGATTCCACGCGGCGGAGTGCTCCTGCAGTCCCATACCCTGGACACTCTCGGGGTTTACGGCCGCACGATTGAGGATCTGGCGCTTATCACCGACAGCCTATCAATCCATGACCCCCGCGACCCGCAAAGCCATGCCGGCAACCGTGCCAGCCTCCGCGCAGCCTATCGAACCAAACCCGCCGCGCCGCCGCGTTTCGCATTTCTGAAAACGCCGGCATGGGAGCAAGCCGATAGCGGAGCGCAAGAAGCGATCACCGACGTTGCGAGGCGTCTGGGCGCGTCATGCCAGGAAGCCGACCTGCCAGCGCCTTTCGATCGCGTCATCGATCTTCACGCGGCGATCTTTGCCGGTGAGAACGCCCATTACTATGGTGGCCATCTCGATGAACGGCCTGAGCTTCTCAGCGAGAAATTACGGGCCCGTTTACAAGCGAACAAAGATACCCCGGCGCGGGATTACGTCGAAGCATTGACCAAGCGAGAAACCATCCACGACGATTTTGAAACCCTGCTGGAGCGCTATGACGCGGTCCTGTGCTTACCCGCGGCAGGCCCGGCGCCACATGGCTTCGAGACCACTGGATCAGCGATCTTCAACGGCCTGTGGACCTATCTCGGGGTTCCCTGTATCTCGCTACCACGCCTGACCGTCGATGGAATGCCGTTGGGCGTCCAGTTGGTCGGGAAACGCGGCGAGGAAGGCAAGCTCCTGCGGACGGCGCGATGGCTGGATTCGTTTCTGGCTTCCGAGGCCGGCTAGTGATCTGATCGAACTCGGTCGCATCACTAGGTATCCGAGGCCAAGCCAATATCCTGCGCCTGATGGGTATACGACCCTGGATAGGCTATGCATGACAGCCACGGGCGCAACGGGCTACCGTGTAGGTACCGTCCCATTCTGGAGCGTTCCATGACCACCACGCACCATCTTGCCGCCTCGCCTTCGACCGTCCATTGGGGCTATTTCGATGCCGCGCTCGATCCAGTTCTGGAAGTCGCCTCGGGAGACACGGTAACGCTTGAATCAGTTTCCGGCGGCCCCGAGACCTTACCCGGTGAAGGCTATCATGTGCCGCCGGAACTTCTGGAGATTCACGCCCAAGTGCCGCGCAAGATGCCCGGCCACATGCTGACCGGGCCAGTCCGGGTTCAGGGTGCCAGGGCCGGCCAGGTGCTCCAGGTTGATATTATCGATGTCGGGCTGCGCCAGGACTGGGGTTACAATTTCGTGCGTCCCCTCTCCGGCGGCCTACCGGGAGAATTCGACGAGACAACCCAGATGACCATTCGGCTGCACGCGGATACCAACGAGGGCGAACTTCCCTGGGGCACCCGGCTACCACTTCGGCCGTTTTTCGGGGTCATGGGCTGCGCCCCACCGCCCGCCTGGGGGATGATCAGTTCGATCCAGCCACGTGCCCATGGCGGCAACATGGACAATAAGGAGCTGATCGCCGGCACCACATTGTTTCTGCCGATCTTCGTCGATGGAGCGCAATTCTCCGCCGGAGACGGTCATGGCTGCCAGGGTGACGGAGAAGTTTGTGTCACCGCGATCGAGACGGCGTTATCCGGCACTTTCAGATTAACAATACGCGACGACATGAGCCTGGATCTGCCCCGTGCCGAGACCAAGGACGCCTTCATCACCATGGCTTTCGACGAAGACCTGGATGATGCCGCCAAGGAAGCGCTGCGGCAGATGATCGCCCTAATTGTGGCGCGGACCAACCTCAACCGCGCCCAGGCCTACGCGCTGTGTTCGCTCGCTGCCGATCTACGGGTGACGCAAATCGTCAACGGCAATAAGGGCATTCACGTGGTGTTGCCGAAAACCGCCCTTTGAGCCCCCTCTAGTGGAGACGCGCAATGCTGAAGGACCACGGTCGATACAATTATTCTAGCCTACCCTCGCGACCTCAATACGAGTGGCCAAACGGCAGCAAACTGGCGGTTTATGTCGCGATGAATATCGAAGCCTTCAGCTATGGAGAAGGCAAGGGCGCGGCGATTGCCCCGCCAGACCAAGCAGTCAGTCACAGTATTTATTCATGGCGCGATTACGGCAATCGGGTCGGGTTTTGGCGGCTGATGGATCTGTTCGATTCATTAGATATTCCGGTGCAGCACCAGATCAATACAGCGATCTATGAAACCTGCCCGGATATCCCCGAGCGGATCCGGGCCCGTGGTGACGAATTCCTCGGGCATGGCTACAGCAATTCCGATGAGCAGGGTCAGCTCCCCGAAGCGCAGGAACGCCAGTTGATCCAGGAATGCACAGAGATCATCACACGCCACGAAGGCAAGGCACCCACCGGATGGATGAGCCCCTGGCTTTCCAACAGCGAAGTCTCGATGGATCTGCTGCAGGAGGCTGGATACCGCTATGTCATGGATTGGACCATGGATGATCAGCCAATCTGGATGAAGACACGAAGGGGACGCATTCTTTCGATGCCCTATCCCGTCGAGGCGAACGACAACCGGGGGATCGTCTGGTACCGCTATACGTCGGCGGAGTTCACTGACATGCTGATCGACAATTTCGACGAAATGCTGGAACAGTCGGAGCGTGACGGGCATCCCACTGTCTGCCCAATTTCCTTGCACCCATTCGTCGTTGGCCGGCCCTACAGGATAAGGGAGCTGCGCCGGGCGTTCGAGCATATCCTGAGTCATCGCGATAGGATCTGGCTAACCCGGCCAGGAGATATCTGCCGGCATGTCGAAGGGCTGCCGGATGGCACGGTTCCACAAAAATAACCACTGAGAAACCGCGTTTAGCTATTAGTCCGTGGCCTTATCAATCGCATCGGTGAGATAGATGCGGCCCAAAACCGTCGATGTCCAGTTGAGCGTGCCCGATCCTATGAATTTCTCCGCCGCTTGCCGCAGATAGCCATAGCAGGCATAGAATAAGGCGCCGCCTATGTTGATCCACTTGATCCCGACCTCGGTCAGACGCTGGACATTGAGCTGGGTATCCTTGCGGCCGACCACCACGCTGTTCCGTTATTTCGAAATGGATATCGAACGGCCCGACATCTCGAACGTCGAGGCCTGGTACGCCCGGCTCCGCCAACGACCGGCCTATCAGGAGCACGTGATGCTACCGTTCGAGGTCCTGTTCGGTCAGCTCGCCTATTAGCGCGACCATATCCCACCTAATTCGTCACAGATCGCGGGCCGTATCCTGAATGATCCGCCACGCCGCTTCCACATGACGCCTCTCGGTATTGGTCTGACCGATGGCCCAACGGATCGCATAGACGCCGCGCACCCGGTTCTGCGTGAAATAGGTCGAGCCGTCGTCGTTTAGTCGGTGCAGCAATGTTTCGTTCAACCGATCGAGTTCCGCTTCGTCATCGACACTGTCCGGCCGGTAACGAAAATTGAACAGCGCTAAGGAACGAGCGGCGACAATTTCGAAATCCGCCGTTTCGGCGATCCACCCTTCAGCCTCACGGGCTAACGCGATGTGTCGGCGCAAGATCTTCCGTAACCCCTCGACCCCATGGGAGCGGATGACAAACCAGAGCTTGAGCGCCCGAAAACGCCGGCCCAGCGGCACGCTCCAGTCGCGATAGTCGATGATCTGGCCTTGCTCCCGGCTTTTCAGAAACTCCGGCAGGATCGACAACGTCCTGATAAGTGCGTCCGGGTCCTTCACATAATGGGCTGAGCAGTCGAAATTGGTCATCAGCCATTTGTGCGGGTTGAACACGAGACTGTCGGCCAATTCCACGCCGTCAGCCATGCCGCGCTCTTCCGGCAGGATCAATGCCGAGCCACCCCAAGCGGCGTCCACATGCAGGAAGACATCGTGGTCGCGACAGATCTCTCCAATCGGACGCAACGGATCGACCGCACCAACCCCAGTCGTGCCCATCGAGGCGACAACACAGGTAGGAATTCGGCCGTCCGCCCGGTCGGCTTCGATCGCGGCCCGCAAGGCTTCCGGGCGCATGGCAAAATTTTCATCCGTTTCGATCAACCGGACATTGGCCTTGCCATAGCCGGCGATCTTCGCCCCCTTCTCGGTCGCCGAATGTGCCTGCTCCGAGGTATAGGCGACCACTGAGACCGAGGCCGCCATGCCCTCGGCATTGCTCGTCCACCCAGTGGCCTTCTCCCGCGCCGTCAGCAAGGCGCAGAGGATGGCGCCGGACGCCGAGTCCTGGATCACCCCGTGTAACCCCTCCGGCAACCCAGTCATCCGACGCAGCCACTCCATCATCAGGGTTTCCATCTCCGTCGCCGCCGGACTGGTCTGCCAGAGCATGCACTGGGCGCCCAAACTCGCGGTCAGCATCTCCGCCAATATCGAGGGCGGACTGGAATTGGCAGGAAAGTACGCAAAAAAACTCGGGTGCTGCCAATGGGTGATACCCGGCACGACGATCGATTTAAAATCGGCAAAGATCTCATCCATCGCCTCGCCATTTTCCGGCGCTTCGCTCGGCAGACGCCCAGCGATATCGCCGGGGGCCGTCTGGGCGCGAACCGGATAGTCCTCGACCCGGTCGATATAGTCCGCCATCCAGTCGACCATGGTATGGGCGTGCTTGCGAAATTCCTCGGCATCCATGGCGTTATCCTCAATAAAAAGCCCAGCCCGACTAATCGTCGGCGTTACTCACAATCGCCGATTGGTCGCCACTCCCGGCGCACATCCTCGTCGACCTCCCCGGGTTCAAAGGTGGCCCGAAGGATCGCAAGCTGGTCCGGCGGTGCGATCCGCTGGATCGCCCAAACCGCCATCGCACGAACCAAAGCAGAGGCGTCCAGGAGCAAGGCCTCCAATGCCGGCGGAACGGCTGTTGCTTCGGCGTTACCAAGCGCTATCAAAACGTTACGTAGGAAACGGTCACGGCCGATGCGCTTGACCGGTGAGCCGCTGAAATGGGTACGAAACGCCACGTCATCCAAATCGAGAAACGTCGTCAGAAGCGGCAGGTCGAGATCTGCCCGAGGCACGAACGCCGCCTCGCTGGCGGTTTGCGCGAACTTATTCCATGGGCACACAGCGAGGCAGTCATCGCAGCCATAGATCCGATTGCCCATCGCCGCGCGAAATTCCTCGGGAATGTGCCCCTTATGCTCAATCGTCAGGTAGGAGATGCAGCGCGATGCATCCAAGGTATAGGGTGCCGGAAAGGCGGCCGTCGGGCAGATATCGAGGCAATCTTGGCAGGACCCGCAGTGGTCGACCTCCGGCCTGTTCGGCTCCAGCTCCAGGGTGGTGAACACCTCGCCCAGAAACAACCACGAACCGAACTCCCGGCTCACCAAGTTGGAGTGCTTACCCTGCCAGCCGACGCCGGCCATTGCAGCCAAAGGTTTTTCCAGCACCGGCGCGGTATCGACAAAGACCTTCAACGCGCAGCCGAATTCCTCGACCATCCAACGACCCAGGCGCTTCAAGCGTTTCTTGAGGAGGTCGTGATAGTCGCGATTGCGCGCATATACCGAGATATTAGCCCGGTCGCGCGCGCCGAGATCCCCCAGCGGGTCACGCTCGGGGCCGTAATTCGTGGCCAATACGATAACCGAGCGCGCCTCCGGCCAAAGAACTCTTGGGTCCCGGCGACGCTCGGCATTGCGCGCCATCCAGTCCATGTCGCCATGCTGGCCGGCGGCGAGGAAGGCATCAAGGCGCGCCTGCTCGCGGGCGCCTACGGCGGCCGGCGCGAATCCGACCGCGCAAAATCCGAGTTCCCGTGCCTTATCGATGATCAACTGCTTCATCAGCGCCGTTCAATCAAATTAAATCGGCGGAATATCGCCCTTGGCCTGGGTCTCGGTGAAGTCGGCCACGAAAGCCTCCAAACTCCCCGCCGAGATCGCCGCGCGCAAACCCACCATCAATTCCTGATAATAGTGCAGATTGTGCCAGGTCAGCAGCATGGCGCCGAGCATCTCGCCGGCCTTTACCAGATGCTGCAGATAAGCGCGGGAGAAACCGTCGCAGGCGGGGCAGCCGCAAGCCTCATCCAACGGTCTTGGGTCGGCGCTGTGCCGGGCGTTGCGAAGGTTGATCGCCCCGCGCCGGGTGAACGCCTGACTGGTCCGCCCAGAACGGGTCGGTAGCACACAGTCGAACATGTCGATACCCCGCCGTACCGCCTCAACCAGATCATGCGGCTTGCCCACCCCCATCAAGTAGCGGGGCCGACCCTTCGGCAATTCCGGCACGGTAGAATCGAGCACCCGCAGCATCTCGACCTGGCCTTCGCCGACCGCAAGCCCGCCAACCGCGTAGCCATCGAAACCAATATCAACCAGCGCCGCCGCCGAGTCACGCCTGAGATCATCGAACACACCGCCCTGAACGATGCCGAACAAGCCATAACCATCGCGCGGAACAAAAGCCTCCTTCGAACGCCCGGCCCAGCGCATCGACAGCCGCATCGAGTCCGCTGCGACTTCCGACGTCACCGGAAACGGCGTGCATTCATCGAAAGCCATGGTGATGTCAGCGTCCAACTGGTGCTGAATTCGGATCGAGCTTTCCGGTGATAATGTATGATAGCTGCCATCGATGTGACTGCGGAACCGCACGCCATTCTCATCGAGCTTGCGCAAATCCTTCAGAGACATCACCTGATAGCCGCCTGAATCGGTCAGGATCGGGCCGTGCCATTGCATGAAGTTGTGCAAACCGCCGAGCGCTTCGATCCGATCGGCGCCAGGCCGCAACATCAGGTGATAGGTATTGCCGAGCAGAATTTGTGCGCCCGTATCCCTGACCGAGCTTGGCAGCATACCCTTCACCGTCGCGGCGGTGCCGACGGGCATGAATGCCGGAGTGTCAATGGCCCCATGCGCGGTTTCCAGACGACCACTTCGGGCGGCGCCGTCGGTCTGGGTGACGGAAAATGCTAAGACCATCCGACTACCGGCAATTCCCAAACATCAGAACATGGTTCGCGGTATCGATGGCCTCGGCCGCGACGCCATGATCCGCCAACCCGCCGGCAAACCCGGCGCGCAACGCCGCTGCCGTCACCTCGGTGGTTTGGCCTTCCAGCAGCACGATCCATTGCGGCGTTTCGTTTTTCGGGATCACCGTACCCTGTGCCTTGCGTCCCTCGTTCACCACATCCAGATCGTTCTCCGCCAGAACCGCACCGATCATTCCCGGCCGCGCCACCAAAGCAGGCAACAGGTCGCTTTCCAGGTAACCTCTCAGCGCCTCCATCACCGACGGCGCCGGAAAGAAGCGGGCAAAGGCGCAGGCCCCGGCAAAGCCATGTGACTGATCGATGGTGATCCGCGCGGTGACCCGATCGAACTTGTGGAAGGTCGCCATTACCTTCTTCGACCAGTCGGACTGATCCTTCAGCAATTCCATATAGGCAGGGTTACATAAATTCTCGACCTTGTCGGTCTCATAGGTGGCGAAATACTTGATCAGCGCATCACCGTCACAGTCGACATAACGGCGGGCCCGGTGAAAGCCGGGCATCCATACCCGCTCGTCAATATGCTCGCGATTGTACCACTCGTTGAAATCTTCCTCGACGCCCACCGAGGTCTCGGTGAAGGTCATCAACATGCCCTTGCCGTATAGCGCCATGATGGATCTCCGTTATTTAGTGACGAGAGAGTCAATGAAGGTTTTAGCCGGCATACCGACCTTGCCTCCCGCCGCGACGGCGACCTCGTTCAAATGCGAGAGCACGCCGTCGCGGTAGATCGATTCACCATCGCCAATCCGCGCCGACATACACCCGACGGTGCCAGCGATGATACCCCGTTGGTTCAATGCCGGAAGCCGGGTAGTCGCCGCGCCGCCCTTACCACCGCCGGCATCATGGAAGAACCCAGCGAAAGCGTCACCTCGGATAGCCGTCGCCGGATCATCGCCGAGCATGGCGCCATGGCTGCCGGAGACGATGATCCGCCCGGCGTCCTGATCATCCACCAACGAGATCGAGTCCATCAGCACAATCATCCTCTCACCCGGTTTGACCGGCAGCTCTTTGCGGGCCTCGGCATAGCTTGGTGCGGGTTGAGTGCTTCGGTCGGCCTTGGTCATGCACCACGCAGCCTCCAGCGCCGACATCCCCACGGTCACCCCCAACGATAGCGCCAGTGGATTGGCGAATGAGATCACTCCCTCGGCGACCGCGCTTTCGCCATTGCCTATACGACAGGACATGGTGTCGGTCGTGGCATAGGGGACGTTCAGGCCCTGGCAATAGCCACTACCGGAAACACCGGAATCGTCCTTGGCCCACCCAGCATCGTTTAAGATGACTCCCCGGGCCTTCACTTTGACCGCCAGATAGGCTGCATAGATCCCACCATGCGAGGCCCCCAAGACCACGCGCCCCTCGCATTCCGAGCCAATCTTGGTGACAGAATTAGTAATGACAATTTGATCGTCGATGATGCGGTTGACCATGCGAACGTCCTCCCTAAAATTTAGCTGCCGAAGGCTGCTTCTGTATTAACTCGACATCATCTCAAGCACGGTCTCGACGATTTGCGCCTCGGACACTCGGACCACATCTTCCAGCAGCGGCGCATAAGATATCGGTATACGCGGCGCGGCGCGGCGGCGCACCGGAGACTTCAGCGCCTTGAATAAGTACTCCGAGACCGTCGCGGCAATCTCGGCGCCAAACCCACCGACCGAGACACTTTCGTGGGTGATCAACAGCCGCCCCGTCTTCTCGACCGACGCGAAGACCGCGTCGCGATCCCACGGCCAGAGCGTCCGTAAATCGATCACCTCGGCGGAGATGTCCTGCTTTTCTAGTATACCGGACGCCCGGCTTGCGGTGTGCAGTTGTGACGACCAGGAAACAATCGTGATATCGCGGCCCTCACGCTCAATCCGGGCCCTCCCGAAGGGGATCAATAGATCACCGTCCGGCACCTCACCCTCCATGCCCCAGAGGTTCTTATGCTCGAAATAGACCACGGGGTCGTCGGCGCGGATCGCCGCTTTTAACAGTCCTTTGTTATCCGCCGGTGTCGACGGCACCGCGACCACCAGGCCGGGAATATGGGTGTACCAGCTTTCCAATGACTGGCTGTGCTGGGCGGCAGAGGAGCGCCACATGCCCATGGGTTCGCGGATCACCATCGGCACCTTGGTCTGGCCGCCGAGCATGTAGCGGGCCTTGGCGGCCTGGTTGACCAGCTCATCGACAGCGCAAAGGGCGAAATCGGCGAACCGCATCTCGACCACCGGTCGGGTTCCGGCCATCGCTGCGCCGACGCTGGCGCCCATGATCGCCGACTCCGAAATCGGGGCATCGGAAATCCGCTCCGGCCCAAATTCCTCGACCAATCCCTTGTACTGCCCGAACACACCGCCACGCCCGAGATCCTCGCCGACGGCCCAGACCAGGGGGTCGCGCCGCATCTCCTCGGCCAGCGCCGTCATGCCGGCCTCAGCATAGGTCATGACCGTCATCAAAAGGCCCTCTCGCGCGGGTCCCCAATGTCTTGAACATCCGTATAGGCCAGCGCCAGATCCGGCCAGGGCGCCGCCTTGGCGATCTCGTAGGCTTCGTCCATCTCGGTGGCGGCAGCATCGCGATGCGCCTCTAGTTCCACCGCTTTCACCCCCACCTCGCGCAAAATAGCGGCACAGCGGGCGATCGGATCGTTCTTCCAGGCCACATCAACTTCTTCGCGGGGGCGGTAAGCCGCCGGGTCCGATGCCGTATGGCCGTGTAGCCGGTAGGTCTTACAGACGATGAACCGGGGCCCGCCGCCGCCTCGGATGGCATTCACCGCCGCCCGCACGGTTTCATCCACCGCAACGATGTCATTGCCATCAACCTCATCCGCCGGAATGCCAAGGGCGCGCGCCCGTGCTGCTGGGCCGTCTCCCGAGGTCATCGCCTCCGTCCGGGTGGTCGAGGCGAAGCCGTTGCTCTCACAGACAAACAGCGCCGGCAACTTGAACACTCCGGCCCAGTTGAGCCCTTCCAGGAACGGGCCTCGATTGATAGCCCCATCACCGAAAATGCTGCAGGCGACCCCATCCTCGCCTTTCAGCTTGATCGCATGGGCGGCGCCGGCAGCGATGTTGATATTCGCCGCCACCACCCCGTTGGCGCCGAGCATGCCGACACCAAAATCAGCGATATGCATGGATCCGCCCTTGCCCTGGCAGATTCCGCCTTCACGGCCCAGCAGCTCCGACATCATCGCGGTGGCATTAGCACCCTTGGCCAAGGTATGCCCGTGCCCCCGATGGGTTGAAAGCAGATAGTCATCGGTGCGCAGGTTTCTGCAAACGCCCGAGGCGATGGCCTCCTGGCCGATCGAAAGGTGGATCGCGCCGAGCACCAGTTGCTCCTTATTGGCCCTGGCCGCCGCCTCCTCAAAGGCACGAATCCTATGCATCATCCGATGATGATCCAGGTAACGTGCCACATCGATATTGCGCGGTGTTGCTCCTGGCACGCCGGCCCCCGTTCCGTTCCCAAGTCTTGGCAGTGAGTGTAGGAAGCGGGCTGAGGCGGCGCAAGACAAGCTCCACGAAAGCGCCGATTTGGTTGGACAGCACCGGACTCTCGACCTATTAAGCGCGAAATTCGAAAACTTGCAGGAGAACCGCGACATGCGGAGCATTGAATTGAAGGGCGTGGTCGCCGGCATCCTGGCCATGGGTCTGGTGGTGTTGGTCTCCAACATCGCTGTCGGGTACCCGATCAACGAATGGTTGACCTGGGGGGCGCTAACCTACCCCATCGCCTTTTTGGTGACCGATCTGACCAACCGGCTGTTCGGCGCGTCACCAGCCCGCAAGGTCGTCTATGCCGGTTTCGCGACGGGCGTGACCTTGTCGTTGATCTTCGCTGACCCGCGTATCGCCATCGCCTCAGGCACCGCCTTCCTGGTCGCGCAACTACTCGATATCGCGATTTTTGATCGGATGCGCCGGCAGACCTGGTGGAAGGCGCCGTTGGTATCCTCGGTTATTTCCTCGACCGTCGACACGGCGCTGTTCTTTTCCATTGCCTTTTATGCCACTGGCCTACCCTGGGTGACCTGGGCGATCGGTGACTATGGGGCCAAGCTGGCCATGGCGGCGGCCCTGCTGGTGCCGTTCCGGATCTTCATCTCGACGTTGCCGAAGCATCTGCGCCAAGTGCAAGACAACACCCCGGCCTAGCAGCCGATGCGGGTCGACCTCTTCGATTATGATCTACCGCCGGAACTGATCGCCCAGCATCCGGCAAGACCGCGCGATGCCGCCCGCCTGCTGGACATGACCGGACCGGTGCTGGCCGACAGAACGGTACGGGATCTTCCCACGTTGCTTCAGCCCGGTGATCTTCTGGTGGTCAACGACACCAGGGTCATTCCCTCAAGGCTCGTTGGTCGGCGCGGCACCACGCGGATCGAGGCGACCTTGCACAAACGGCTCGCCCCCGGTCGCTGGGCCGCTTTTGCCAAACCGGCCAAACGACTGCGCCCGGACGACGTGATCGCCTTCGCCGAAAGCCTCAGCGCCCGGGTATTGTCCCGAGACGGCGGCGAGGTGGTGCTGGATTTCAACCTCGACGACGAGAGCTTGCTCAAACGCCTGCAAGCAAATGGGCGGATGCCGCTGCCGCCCTATATTAAACGCGGCGGCGGTGCCGACTCGAGCACCGACGCCACGGACTATCAAACCATGTTCGCCGCCCGCGATGGCGCGGTGGCGACGCCGACCGCGAGCCTGCATTTCACCCCCCTGTTGCTCGCAAAATTGGATCTGCGCGGGGTGAGCCGCGCGACCGTGACGCTACATGTCGGCGCCGGCACGTTCCTGCCGGTGACAGCCGACGATACAGATGGCCATCTCATGCATACCGAGTGGGCCGAAGTCGGCCTGAAAACTGTCCAGGCCATCACCGAAACCCAGGCCGCCGGGGGCCGGGTCATCGCCGCCGGCACCACCAGCTTACGGGTATTGGAATCCGCCGCACGGGGCGGCCAGTTGAAACCGTTCTCCGGCGAGACCGATCTTTTCATCACCCCCGGGTTCCGGTTCCAGGTAGTCGACATACTGCTGACCAACTTTCACCTGCCACGCTCGACATTGCTGATGCTGGTCTCGGCACTGGCCGGCCGGGACGTCGTATTGGCCGCCTATGAGCATGCCATCAGCGATGCGTACCGGTTCTTTTCATACGGCGATGCTTGTCTGATGACGCGGGCTCATCCCCGTTAGCCAACCAGCTCCCGCTCAATCGCGCCGGTAAGGCACCTAATCGCTCCGGCAGCCTTGGTTCCGAGCAGTCGACCGCCACACACGCCGCCCCGGCGGCCTCCAGGACACGCTGCACCGTTGGATAGCCGGCCACCATCAAAACCTTACGCGGCCCGAGGGTGACAAAATTAAGGCCGCGATTGAGATCCATGTCGTCGCCCTCGGGTATCCAGATAATCTCGTGGCCGCGCTCCTGAAGCGCCCGACTGTCGCGAAAGGTGTCCGCCGCCACCAGCACACCGCCAAATCCCGGTCGACGACGCGCAACACCCCATGAAATGCATGGAGCCAAATTACAGACCGGCATCCCGGGTCTCGACCTCCATCTCATGCAGCGCGTCGGGATCCGATAGGGAGACGTCCAACTCCGCGCCAGGGCGACGCACGATCACCGAGCGCAAACGACCCCATTCACTATCGATGCCCAAGGCCGCCCAGAGCGAACCAATCTCATCGCGCCGCGCCCCCTCGCGGCCGGACCAGCACTAACCGCCATAAGCCAAGGTCTTTAACAAACCCTTGCGGGCGCTCATCTCGGGTTTCTCCAGCCTATTCACGGCACGCTGCGATTATAGGCCCGAGGGCGGCCCAGTGACAGGGAGCGTGACCGTCTTTCCCAAGCTTGATCTTACCTGGCCCAAGCTTGATCTTGCCTCCTACCGCCCGCACTCCTAGTTTTCGCCATTCGACATCGCCTCGGAGCCAGACGTGCACGATCCCGCGAAATTGCTGAAATCCCTATTCGAGGCTGCAGTTGCCGCCGCCAATCCGGCGCTTTGTCTGCCGCCACACCTGGAACGAGTTCTGGCAAACCCGCCAAAGGGACGCACCGTGGTGCTTGGCGCCGGCAAGGCGGGTGGTGCAATGGCACGCGCCGTTGAAGATTTCTGGACGGCGCATTCCCCGGAGCGGCCCCTGGAAGGTCTGGTGGTCACCCGTTACGGTCATGGCGTTACTTGCGATCGGATCGAGGTGGTCGAGGCCGCCCATCCAGTGCCGGATGCCGCCGGACGCGCCGCCGCCGGACGCATACTCGCCTTGGCTCAAGGGTTGACCAAGGACGACCTGGCACTTTGCCTGATTTCCGGCGGCGGCTCCGCCCTGCTATCGCTTCCAGCCGATGGAATCACCCTGGAGGACAAGCAAGCGGTGACGGCGGATCTGCTGAAATCTGGCGCAACCATTCACGAGATGAATTGCGTGCGCAAACATCTCTCGGCGATCAAAGGCGGGCGGCTTACCGCGGCAGCGGCGCCGGCGCGGCTGGTGGCCTTCGCGATTTCCGACGTGCCGGGGGATGAGCTGGATGTCATCGGCTCCGGCCCGACGGTGGCGGATCCCACCACCTATGCGAACGCCGTCAGCGTCCTGGCAAAATACAACGTGACGCCACCAACTGCGATTGCCACCAGACTGGCGGAGGCTGTTGAGGAAACCCCCAAGCCCGGTGACCGGGTCTTCGCGGACAGCCAGACCACCTTGGTCGCCACGCCGCAAATGGCCTTGGAAGCAGCGGCGAACGTGGCCCGCGCTGCCGGCGTCACACCGGTCATTCTCGGTGATGCGATCGAGGGCGAGGCGCGCGAAGTAGCCCGCATGCATGCCGGAATCGCCAGCCAGGTCGCCCGCCATGGCCAACCCGCCGCCACACCTTGCGTATTGCTAAGCGGCGGCGAGACCACAGTTACCGTGCGCGGCTCCGGACGCGGTGGGCGCAATGCCGAGTTCCTGGTGGCATTAGCCGTGGCATTGGCGGAGCGATCCGGCGACTGCATCGACCGCCTCTCCGCCATCGCCTGCGACACCGATGGGATCGACGGGACCGAGGACAATGCCGGTGCACTTTACCTGCCCGATACCCTGGCCCGGGCCACCGCGTTAGGGTTGTCGGCGCGCGTCCGACTCAACGACAATGATGGCTATAGTTTTTTCGAAGCTCTGGGGGATTTGGTGATCAGCGGGCCAACCCTAACTAATGTGAACGACTTTCGCGCGATCCTGGTGATCTGAGATATTTTCGATCGAAAGATCGACGCGCTAGCGCCACATGATATCCTTGAGATAAATCATCTGAACAAACCATCGCAACACGGGAGACCGACCATGACCGAGGCTGCCTACACCCCTCGAGACTGGCAAACACAGCCGGCCTATCTGACACCGGAATACAAGTCGACAGTGCTGCGCAGCCCCAGCAAACCCCTGATTCCGCTGCCACAATCACTATCCGAGATTACTGGGCCAGTTTTCGGTCACGAAACGCTCAATCCGCTCGACAACGACCTGACCAAGAATGGCGCCAAAAATGGTGGCGAACCGCTGGGCGAGCGGATCATCGTCACCGGCCGGGTCCTGGACGAGAATGAACGTCCACAACCGAACACCCTGATCGAGATCTGGCAATGCAATGCTGCTGGCCGTTATATGCATGCCGCCGACCAGCATGACGCGCCGCTTGATCCGAATTTCTTCGGCGGCGGCAGATGCGTGACAGACGAGAACGGCGTCTACAAGTTCACCACCGTCAAGCCCGCCGCCTATCCCTGGGGCAACCATGCGAATGCCTGGCGACCGGCGCATATTCATTTCTCGCTTTTCGGGCCCTCATTCGTCACCCGACTGGTCACCCAGTCCTATTTCCCCGGCGACCCCTTGCTTGAGCTGGATCCGATCTATAACGCCACACCCGACGGCGCCCGCGAGTTGCTTATCAAGAAATTTTCCCTCGACGCCACCGAAGAGGGTTTTGCGCTCGGCTATGAGTTTGATTTCGTCCTGCGCGGCCTCAAGGCCACGCTGATGGAGAGCTGAGCCATGGCCTTGAAGCAAACACCCTCCCAAACCGTTGGCCCGTTCTTCGCCTATGGCCTCACGCCGGAGCAATACGGGTATACGGAGATGTCCAGCATCGCCTCCGGGACGATGGTCTCCGACGATACCGAAGGGACACTTATTCGGGTGGAAGGTCGGGTTCTCGACGCGGAAGATACGGTGGTTCCTGATGCGATGATCGAGATCTGGCAAGCCGACGCCCAGGGCCGCTACGCCCATCCAGCCGATAGCCGAAGCTCAAATGCCGGGTTCGCCGGGTTTGGGCGCACCGGGACGGGGACCAATCCGGAAAACCGCTTCATCTTCGAGACCGTCAAGCCTGGCCCGATCGGCGACGGCCAGGCACCGCATCTGAACGTGATTGTCTTCATGCGCGGCATGCCGCTGCACGCCTTCACCCGGATCTATTTTTCTGACGAGACGAGCGCCAATGATGCTGACCCTGTGCTCCGCTCGGTCCCGGAGGAACGTCGCCAGACCCTGATCGGCGCGCGCCAGGATGGACCAGGACGCGCGGTCTATGTCTTCGACGTGCATTTGCGCGGCGAGCAGGAAACCGTATTCTTAGACGCTTGAGCCCGAGATCACAGGTCGGATCGACGCGGTTAGGCTCGGGACAAGACCGCCAGCCGGCTGGCGTTCTGGATAGAGGCTGCGATAAACTCGCGCGGTAGTCGCAAGCTGTCGGGGTTCTACCGTTCGCACGCGACGGCGGGTTTGTTATTGGGAGAGAGCCATGGGCTACCAACATATCGAGGTCGAACCTGTCTCGGGTTCTGTCGGCGCCGTGCTGCACGGAGTCGATCTCGGCAATCTTGATGATCAGACCTTCGACGAAGTACATCAGGCCTGGATGGAGCACTGCGTCGTGTTCTTTCGGGATCAGGCCATCACGCCGGAGCAGCAGATTGCCTTCGCTCGACGCATTGGCGACATCCATTTCCATCCCTATATGCGCGGACTTGATGAACACCCGGAGATCCTCGAGATCGTCAAGGAACCCAATGACGGCTACACATTCGGCTCGGTCTGGCACACCGATCAGATGTTCAACCCACAGCCAGCGATGGCGACCATGCTTTACGCCAAGGAAGTTCCGGCGCGCGGTGGCGATACGATGTTCTCCAATCAGTATCTAGCCTACGAAACCCTGTCCGCGCCGATGCGTTACGCCATCTCGGCCATCAGGACTTTCAATGTCGGTGACGGTTTTCGACGCAACTCGGGAAAATCAAGCCGGGCCGAACGCTATGCAACAAACCCCATCATGCAAGCGAAGATCCGCGATCCCGGCAATGTCCCGACCGAAGCCGCGCACCCGTTGATCAGGACCCATCCGGAAACGGCCCGCAAGGTGCTCTATATTGGCAATCACACGCAAACCCTGGATGGGTTCGATGAGAAGGAGGCCGATGCCCTGATCGACTTCCTACGCAACCATTCGGCACGGCCCGAATTTACCTGCCGGTTCCGTTGGGAGGTTGGTTCTCTTGCCCTCTGGGACAATCGTTGTGTCCAGCATCAGGCGCTTGCCGATTATAACGATAGACGGCGCATGCACCGGATCACCATCGCCGGCGATACGCCGTTCTGAGACGGGTTCGGGTTTTAAGACAGGTTAGGTAATGCAATTCGGACTTCATCTTGGTATTCGAGGCCCGGCGGCGGACCCGGACTCGCTGAGGATCATCGCCACCGAAGCCGAGGTCCTCGGCTTTGCGCATCTCGGCTTCAGCGACCATGTGGTCATCGCCGAGCAGGTTGACTCGCCCTATCCCTATACCAAGTCCGGGCGCTGGTTCGCCGAGGATAGTGGTGAGTGCCTGGAGCAGATCACCACCCTGGGTTTCGTCGCCGCCGCCACCCGTTCGATCCGGCTTCTCACATCGGTGATGGTGCTGCCGCACCGACCACCGGTGCTCACCGCGAAAATGCTAAACACCGTCGACGTGCTGTCGAAAGGTCGGCTCACCGTGGGTCTCGGGGTCGGTTGGATGGCCGAGGAGATCGCGCTGCTCGGAGGCCCATCCTTTGCAGACCGCGGCAAGGTCGCCGATGAATATATTCAAGCCTTCCGGGTTTTGTGGACTGAGGACCAGCCCCGGTTCCACGGCGCACATGTCCAGTTCGAGGACCTCAAGTTCTTTCCCAAACCGGTCCAGTCACCCCATCCGCCGCTTTGGATCGGCGGCGAGGCCAAGGAAGCCAGACGCCGCGCCGGGCGGCTGGGCGACGGTTGGTACCCGGTCGGCAACAACCCCAAGGCTCCCTTTGATACAGCCGAGCGTTATGCCGCCGGCCTAGCAGATGTGACGGCGGCAGCCGAAACGGCGGGACGTAATCCATCAGACATCGCCCGGGGCCTGTTCGTGATCTGGTACAAATCGGGAGAGGCCGAGAAGACCCCCGAGGGCGATCGCCGGTCCTTTACTGGGCCGGCCGACGCCATTCTTGAGGATATCGGCGCCTATCGCGAAGCCGGGCTCGAGCATTTGGTGATCGGCGGTGAGAGCGATAACCTTGAGCAATGCCTGGATCGCATGCGGCGCTTCGCAAGCGACATCATGCGGCGAGTAACCTGAGAGCCGATACTTTGGGTGCCGATGCCCGCGTACGGGTTGGAAAGACAGGCATATGGCATCGCTGCACCGGAACAGGGCTCGGTGACAGTGTCGCCTATGCGCACAACACGGATTAGGCGTCTTACAATTGGTTTTTGAGCGCGATTTTTGGTCTTTTGAGGTCTGCGAGCATGCCCCAATCGAGCATCAGCCTCTTTTGCTCTAGTTCCAATTGACGGTCCAAATCGGCGTGACGCTGCTTGATCGCCATCGCTTCTCTTGCTTCCAGCTCTGGTCTAGATCATTTTTAGGCACCAAGAAATAGCACGCTCCGATTTCGGCTTGTGCAATCACCTCGGCTCAACCATAGTTCGCGGCTATTTTTAAGCCTCCCTAACCACAGTCAAAGAATTTTCATGCCATACCAAGGCAAACAGCGCCTCGTGATCGGGATCAGTGGGGCCTCCGGGGTCATCTATGGCGTACGGCTTCTGGAACTGCTGCGCAGCCTGCCTGACGAGACGCGGCCGGAAAGTCATCTGGTGATGTCTCGCGCCGCCGAGGTGACGCTGGCTTACGAAACCGACCTGAAAGTCGCCGACGTGCATGGCCGCGCCGATGTGGTGCATGTCAACAAGGATATCGGCGCGTCGGTCGCGTCGGGATCGTTTCGAACCATGGGGATGATCATCGCTCCTTGCTCTGTCAAGAGCATGGCGGAAGTCGCGACCGGGGTGACCGACACCCTGCTTTCCCGCGCCGCCGACGTGGTTCTGAAAGAACGCCGTCGTCTGGTCTGTCTGGTGCGCGAGACGCCGCTGCATTCCGGCCATCTGCGCAACATGCTGGCGCTATCAGAAATGGGCGCGATCATCGCACCGCCGGTCCCAGCCTTCTATGCCAATCCGAAATCATTGGAAGATATGGTCGACCATACCCTCGGCCGAGTACTCGACCTGTTCGACCTGGATACCGGCTCTGTCAAACGCTGGCGCGAAGATGGGGGCCCCGCCAAACGGCCTTAGCGTCGGCTATCAACTCGCCAACGCGACCTCGATCCCCGCCGCGACTTCCAAGGCTTTAGCATCCCCCATAGTTTCCCCCATGACCATCAACCCGACCGGCGCCGATCCGCTCTGATGAATGGGAAGCGTGGTCGCGCAACGGTCAAGGAAGTTGCCAAACGAGCAGTTACGTAACATCAGCTGATTAGCTGCGTGATAGGCCGCGTCTGTTGCCACGAGATCGGCAATCGGCGGCGCCACCATCGGGACTGTTGGCAACAACAGCGCATCGAAGTCACGCGACACCGCATCAGCCTTATCGCGGATCGCCTGACGGCCATCCAATAAATCGAGATAATCCGCCGCCGTCATTTCCGCCCCACGTTTGATCCTGGCCGCGACCCGGGGATCAAAACGGGTTTCATCCTCCGCCAACAGGCTGCGCAATGCCGCAAACGCTTCCGGCGGCGCGAAGCCTCCCTTGGCATTCGCCTTGGGGATATCCGCGATAACATCAAAGGGAATCTCAACGATCCGCGCGCCAGCAGCCGAAAGCCGGGACAGCGCGTCCTGGAAAGTGGCGGCGACCACGGCATCCATATCATCAAGAACGATGGTCTGAGGCACCGCCAAGGTCAGCGTCGACAGGGGTCGCGCAACTACCCGTCGGATTACCGCCGCGCTCATCACTTGATCAATCAAGGCGCAACAGGCAACGCTGTGCGCCAGCGGGCCTATCGAGTCCAAGGTTGTCGATAGCGGAAACGCGCCAGCCGTGGGCACTCGGCGCGCCGTCGGCTTAAACCCAGTCAGGCCGCACAAGGCTGAGGGAATGCGCACAGAACCGCCGGTATCCGTACCAATCGCCGCCGCCGCCATGCCGTCGGTGACCGAAACAGCCGCGCCGCAGGAGGAGCCGCCGGGAATCCGTCCGGTCTCCCGATCCCAAGGGTTCCGGGGGGTATCGTAATGTGGGTTGATTCCCAAGCCCGAGAACGCGAATTCGGTCATGTTGGTTCGCCCGACGATTACCGCGCCGGCAGCTCGCAATCGGGAGACGATCGGCGCATCGGCAATCGCCGGGGCCGATCGATCGCGCACCTTGGAGCCGGCCAAAGTGATCTCTCCGGCCACATCGAACAGGTCTTTGATGGAAATCGTGATGCCCGACAGCGGTCCGCCGGCGATACCGTGTTGCCTGGACTGGTCGCTGGCCGCCGCCGTGGCGCGGGCCCCATCACGATACACACGCCGGAAGGTGCGCGCGCCCTCGCCAGCCGGTGCATCGATCGCGGCAAGCGCCGCCTCCGTCAATTCAGCGCTGGTGGCGCGGCCGGAAGCCAGATCGGTCGAAATTTGGGCAAGGGTCTTGGTCATCTCAGCTCACAGCCTGCTTTTAAAGAGTTCATCGCCAAGCGCCAAAGCGCCTCACTCCGGTGACGATAGCGCCATCGGCCTCGCGCGCAAAGGTACTGGTAACCAAAGCTTCCAATTGCCTGGTCATTTCCATGGTCTGACCCGCTCCGATAACCCGTGCATAAGTGGTGAGGTTCCGGCTCGCCCGTTGCCGCGCCGAAAGCGATGCGTCGGTTGCGGCGCCGTCGATCGAGCCTCGCGCAGCACTGTGGGCGCCGATGATCAACGCCTGTTCCACCTTTTCGCCCTCCAGCTCAAGCTCAAGAATACGCCGGCGCAGATCCTCGCTCCCAGTCGGGTCCGCCGGTCCTTTTAACCCCGGGTCTGCACGCCCCTTCAACCAACGCCTCGCACTGCGTAGAGGCTCGATCACGTTGCGACGCCAGGGCCTGGTGATCACCAGGATCTCTTCAGTTTTCGCATCCGATAGGACCTGCCCCCGAGCCGCGCTCCAGCAGCAAAAAAGCAACATATTCACATCAAACCCGAATCTGTCCTGGAGATCCAGACAGCACGCCTGGGCATCGTCATAAACAGTCCGCGAAAAACACCAGAAATCGTCGCCTTGGTCTATCATTCGACTCTCCGGACGCCCTATCTTGGTTTTCAAATTTACGCTACGACCAGTTGTCTAGATTGCTTCGAAATGAGAACCCACCGTGCAGGATCGCGAGGAATTAAACGCTAAACTCGAGGCCTTGAGTCTGGAGCATCGGGATTTGGACGACGCCATCGACAATTTGTCGGCAACATCGAGCTTCGATCAATTAAAGCTGAGGCGCTTGAAGAAACGCAAGCTGGCCCTGAAAGACCAGGTCATGCAACTCCAAAGCAATCTGCTGCCTGACATCATTGCCTGAACCGGGCGTCGCTTTCTATCTTTCTCCGATGATCTTCGCCAAGCGGCGTCTGTCCAGCGCGTCGGCTCCTTGCTTGCGAATAACCATCCGCAAACTCTCCATCAATTGGACCCCGGTTTCACCACCATCTCCAGATACACTCTGTTGTTCAGCAACCCGCAACGCCTCAACGTGCGTGTTGAGCACTGCCAATTCCGGGCGGGAAAATGTCCCGCTAAGATCAATGAATTTGCAAGCAGAGTCGCTCATCTGGATTACCAACTCATAGCCGAACGCCCTGGCCTAGCTCGTGACCGCCGACCGCTCTATTTGTCGCCCTTGCGTCTTTTCGGTCCGACAAAGTTCGGATCATGGCGACGGCGCCTGTCAGGCCCGAAATAGGCGTCTGTGCGAATGAAGTTACGAGGCGCCTCGATGATCCCCGAAATCCGGCGGTGCAGTACCTTGGCGGAAACCGGTTTCGCGAGGAACTCGGTATCGTCCTCCATCTCCTGATCGATGATGATCAAATCGTACGAATTGTTAGCCATCAATTTCTTCGCGCGGTTGCCGCTCCTGGCGATCTCGACGACGCCAACATTCATCGCCTTCAAAGGATCCGACAACCACTCCTGCATGAACCGATTGTCCTCGACGACGAGAATCTTCAACTCGGAAAGGCTATAGAGTGCCATAGACCCTCCAGCGCAGCATGCCGCTTAACCACCCTAAAGACGATCCGAGCTTGTCGGCCCGCTCCCCATCCCTATAATATGTGCCTTTCACTTAGCCGGAGGCGGACATGGTTCGTCAAGAAGGCGGCGGCCCAAAGTCGGCTCCCGTGGTTGGCGCCCCGGTGATCGGAATCGTCATGGGAAGCCAGTCGGACTGGGCGACCATGCGCCACGCGGCAGAAATTCTCGATGAATTTGGAATCCCTTACGAAACGCGTATTATTTCCGCACACCGAACCCCGAAGCGGATGGCGGATTACGCTGAAAGCGCGCGCGATCGTAGCCTCAAGGTCATTATAGCCGGCGCCGGCGGCGCGGCACATCTACCGGGGATGATCTCCTCGCAAACCACCTTGCCGGTCCTCGGCGTCCCGGTCGAAAGCCGCGCCTTGAAGGGTATGGACAGCCTACTCTCCATCGTCCAGATGCCTAAGGGCATCCCAGTCGGCACCTTGGCGATCGGCGAGGCTGGCGCCGGCAATGCGGCACTGCTAGCGATCGCTATTCTGTCGATCCATGACCCCAAGATCGCCGAGGCCCTGGCCGCTTGGCGCCTTGCGATGAGCGACTCGGTGGCCGAAGAACCAAGCGACGCGCTATGAATAAAATCGTTCCGCCGGGCCAGGTGATCGGCATTCTTGGTGGCGGGCAACTCGGACGCATGGCCGCGCTCGCGGCGGCGCCCCTTGGCTACCATTGTCACATCTTCACGCCGGAACCGGACAGCCCTGCCTCGCAGGTGACCGGTTCGGCAACAGTTGCCGCCTATGACGACGAGGTAGCGCTGGCGCGTTTTGCCAAGAGTGTCGATGTCATCACCTACGAATTTGAGAATATCCCGCTCAAAACGGCCGAGTTTCTGGCCGCGCGCAAACCACTTCGGCCTGCTGCAACCGTCCTCGCGATCTCGCAACACCGCGGCCGCGAAAAGGCCTTCGCGGTTACCAATAAAATCCCCGTCGCCCCCTACCGCCTGGTGACTAACCGAGCCGAACTCGATGTTGCGGTGGCGGAGATTGGTTTTCCGGCGGTGCTCAAAACCTGTCGCTTTGGTTATGACGGCAAGGGGCAAGCGATGCTTCGGGCCACCAGTGACCTTGGCGATGCTTGGGCGGCGTTGGCGACCGACGACGCCATTCTCGAAGGATTCGTCGCCTTCAAAAAAGAAATTTCAGTCATCGTCGCCCGCGGCCTGGACGGCGATATTCGCCCCTATCCGGTCGTCGAGAACCAGCATGTCGATCATATTCTCGACACCACGACGGTCCCCGCCGCTGTTTCAAACGTGACTGCCGAGGCCGCGCGTCTGATCGCCATCACATTAGCCGAGGCGTTGGATCTGGTAGGGTTGTTAGCGGTCGAAATGTTCGTCTTGCCAAACGGCGAGGTATTGATGAACGAGATCGCGCCACGGCCGCACAATTCTGGCCACTGGACCCAGGACGGGGCCGTCACCTGTCAATTCGAGCAACTCGTGCGGGCGGTGACAGGGCAACCCCTTGGCCTCCCCGATCTCTTGCGCCCAATGGTGATGCAAAATCTGATCGGCGAGGCGGTCGAGCAATGGCCGGCAATCCTGGCCGAACCCGGTGCTAAACTGCATCTCTACGGCAAAACCGAAAGTCGCCCTGGTCGCAAGATGGGTCATGTAAACCGGGCTAGGTCCAAATAACCCCAGTCGCAGAAGCGCCGGCCTCGCGACGGTGATTCAGGTTCCGCTGAAGCTGCCAATCCCAAGATCGCGCAGCGGTTTGGTCAGCTTAGCGGCAAAACCCTTCGCCTGGGCCTGCAATTTCGGAATACCCATGACGCCCGCTATACGGCGGTCGAGGAAGGCCCAGGTCTCGCCATGGTCCGCCGAGGTATCGTCGAGCCAGTGGAGCGTGGTCGTGACCAGCACGGCCCCCAGCAGGGCGCGCTTGGTATAAAAGTTGAAATCGACCGCTTTGTCCCCGGCGACGCGCCATATTGCATCGACGCTGCGGTAACCATTGCGAGCAGCCAGGCTCGCATTTCCCGGCAGGATCAAAAACCCGGCGAGGCGACGCACCGCCTCCTGATGACCGGCTAGCTCCTGCAAACGGAGCCGCACCGCCAGGGTGATCCGTTCGCGCACTCTCATCGCCGGAAGATCCAACGCCGATAGTCGCAGCAGCATACGTCGGTCGGCCCAATCGGAGAAATGCGACGCCAAGTCCTTGGTCGGGCTGGCGAACACCGCATGGATATGGCCGATCTCCAAGCCGAGGTCCCGGGCCCCCGCTTCCAGCGCCGCCATCCCCCAGCCGTCAAAGACCACATGCGGCAGCGTCGCCTCCAGCAACCTGTCACGCAACGCCTGGCGATCCCGCTGGTTGCTCTCAAGTGTCATCAGTCGGTTCCGGGTCATCGATTGGTGCGGGTATTGCGCTTGTCAACATCTCGTCAACGAAACCAAGGCGACGCATGTCGAGCATGCGTTCGGGATAGAGGATCCCATCGAGATGGTCGACTTCATGCTGCACTACGCGCGCATGAAAACCGCTTGCCTCACGCTCAATCCGGTTGCCTTCGCCATCAAGACCCCGATAACGGATCCGCATGAAACGCGGGACCTCGCCGCGCAGCCCCGGAATCGACAAGCACCCTTCCCAACCAAGCTCGGTCGCTTCATCCAACGGTTCAATTTCTGGATTTATCAGCGCCTGCAAGTCGCGAGGTTCGTCACCAGGCGCATTGGTCGCGCGCGCCTCGGGAACCTCGAAGATGATCGCCCGCAAACTCCGACCAATCTGCGGCGCCGCCAAGCCTACCCCGCCGGCGGCACGCATTGTCTCCACCATGTCGGGCAGCAGCCCGACCAGTTCCGAGATCGTCGAGGAATCGATCGGCGCGGCGCATGCGGCAAGCACCGGATTACCCATCTTGATGATGTTACGTACAGCCATGCACCGGATATAGGACGCGTACCGCGGGCGGTAAAGGTACGGGAGCGTCACGACCGCAGTAAATTGGTTGCCGAATATCCGAGATCCAGCCTTGGCAGGCCCAGCGGTCTATGCTATTGCGACCCAACGTTGGGGGTGCAAGTGTCCCCGGTCACTGTGACTATGTCACGATTAATACCTTCTGGAGGCCGCTTTCCGTGCACGTTTCCGTCCGCGATAATAACGTCGATCAAGCCCTGCGCGCGCTCAAGAAAAAGATGCAGCGCGAGGGCATCTTTCGGGAGATGAAGCTTCGGCGTAATTACGAGAAGCCCTCGGAACGCCGGGCCCGTGAACAGGCCGAGGCAGTACGCCGTCATCGTAAGCTGATGCGCAAGCGGTTGGAACGCGAAGGCTACTAGAGCGCCCGTCTTTCTTCGGCAGCGGCGATTCAACGCTTCTGTTTAAGATCAAAGCCGCCCTTGGCAACGAGTGGCGGCTTTTGTGTTACTATCATGCAAAAGCTGCCCGCCCCTCGCCAGACCGCTAAAACATCAGGTCATCGGCGCCACGTCGCAGAAAGCTTCATTGCAACAAGCGCCATCTTCAATATCGGTGCGTATATCAGCGTCCAATAAGGCATTCACTGTTTGCCCGGTCGGGCTAGCCGAGAGCCAGGTCCCTTTCGGGGTATAGAGCACGCCCGGCAGGACGCCATCGGAAATCCTGGCTGTCAAATAGGTCTCGCCTCGCTCGTTATACACCCGCAGCGTTTCACCGCCGGTGATCCCACGCGCCTTGGCATCGGTGGGGTGGATCTCGACCTCTTCTTGACCTGCCGACGGCGCGCACCCACCGAAAGTTGCGTTGGTCCGCTTGGAGGACGAAGGCGAGATGATGGTGAGTGGGAATTTTCTGGCAACCGGCTCAAAGCGCGGTAGGCCGTAGCCGAATCGGTCCTGCAAGTCCTGGCTGAACAGCTCGATCTTGCCGGAAGCAGTCCCCGGCGAAACGGTATCGCAGAGAATTAAATCCTCGCCTTCCAGCGAGGTCATGGCCAGCGCCCGATCGAGCGGAAGCTCGCTCGGGCGAAGACCGTTGAGTCGGGGATCGCCATCGACGAAGGCGGCATCCATCAACTCAAGGTCGGAGTCGCGAAAGATCGGGTCGTCGAAACCGAACCGCGCCGCCAGCCGGCGAAAGATCTCAGTGTTCGGCAACGATTCTCCGACCGGTGGGATAACCGGCTCAGCCCGCTGCAGGTAGTGGTGTCCGTAGGAGCCGTAAATATCCGCAAACTCGAAATGACTCGCAGCCGGTAGCACCACGTCGCAATAGGTCATGGAATCGGTCATCACCACGTCGGCACCGACGACGAACAAATCGTCCTGGCCAAGCGCCCGGCGCATCCGGTTCTGATCCGGATGGGTCGCCAGCGGATTATGATTGTAGATAAACACCGCCTTGACCGGTGTGGCTAATGCATCGTCTAGCAAGACCGCGGAGACGTCGACGATGTTAATGGTCCGCGTCCCCTCAGGGATCAAATCCGGGCGTTGCAATCGGGAAGTGAACTTAGGCAGGGAATTGCCCGGCTTGGCAAACACGCCGGCGCCAAGCCGACCGTGATTGCCGGTCAGCGCCTGCAGCGCCATCGCGCTGCGAAGGCCGGAACCGCCGCTACGACCGCGCTCAATTCCATTGCCGACCGAAACACCAACGATCTTTGCCGCCTCATACCAAGAGGCCAATGCATCGAAGGTCTCGCGATCGACACCGCAGATCTCGGCGACCATCTCTGGCGTATGGGTACGGGCGTGGGTCATGTAGTCGTCATAGCCGGCGACCCAGCGCCCGATGAAAGCGGTGTCATGGGCGCCGCGCCGCTCCAGCTCAGCCGCCATCGCAAGGCCGAGCACTACATCGGTTCCCGGACGGATTTGAATGAACATATCGGCCTGCTCAGCGATCCGGGTTCGTTTCGGGTCTATGACGATCAGTTTGGCACCCCGTGCCTCTCGCGCGACCTTGATCTCCCGCGCTAGGTGAAGGTTCGACACCGTGACATTGTTACCCCAGACAACGATGAGGTCCGAATGGCGTATCTGCGTCGGCGGCATACCCGGCGCCGTTCCATAAAGACTGGCATAGGCCGACCCACGCACGATGCCGCAGAGCTGAGCACGGGCTAACAAGGACGCACCAAGCTTGTGGAAGAACCGCCGGTCCATCGAACCGCCGGCAAGTTCACCATGTGGCCCCGCGTAATTGAACGGAAGCACGGTTTGCCGGCCATGCTTGGCGATCGCCTTGGTGAAACCGTCATGGATGAGCCCGAGCGCCTCATCCCAGGAAATCCGTGAAAATTCGTCAACCCCCTTCGGCCCGACCCGCTTCAACGGGTGGGTGAGCCGCGCCGCACCATGGACAAATTCCGGATAGCTGCGCACGACCTTGTTACAGATCACCCCAGCGGTATAGGGATTACCCTCGGAGCCGCGAACTTCAAGCACCCGGGTGCCGTCGGTCTTCACCGCGAGACTACAGGTGTCCGGGCAATCAAGCGGGCAGACGCTAGGCTTGATCTCAAAATCTTCGGTGACAGCCATGGCTAGGCCTCCCCCAGCAAGACGATTCACCGCGAGGAGGCGGCATCGTTCCGGCAATATATAGTCGATGGATGGCCCATCGCAAAGAACCACCTTGGCGAAAATGATGGAACCAATTTTATCGGCAAGACCAGCCCGATCGGCCTGTCAGCTTTCCTGGGTCAGCGCACTGCAGTCCGGGAACTGCGACCGTCGCCCCCGCACCCCGTGCAGGCCATACCGACAAGTGAAGCGGCACTGACGAGACTTTATTTAGGCGCACCGGGCATCACCTGTTTTCAAAAATATCAGCCGTCGTCCTGGCGAATGGCAGGGCCGAAGCCGAAGCACAGTCACTGTAGCCGATGGGCGAGAAATAGGAACAATATGTCGTCATTTTCCTACATTATCCACCATTCGCGCCGCCAAAACACCTCAGGCTTCGGTCATGGCGTTCGCCAGAAAGACGGGTAGATTTTACCGGACACCAGTGGGGGCGATTTGGATCGTGGTCAAATGGGTGAGGTCATCGCCCGAAAATTCATCGAAGCACCGGGACGCAGTCCGATGGGGGGTTATTTCTTGCGCGCTATCATCTTTAATTTTGTTACGATACCTTCGAGACCGTACTTCTTTGCGATACTCTTAACGATATCGATATGCAGCTTTCATATCGATGAGAGTTTCAAATAGATACTTCAACCTTCCTACAACCTCGGTACGATTTCGCTGGCGAAGCGTTCCATCTGCTCCATCTGGACAGCGGCACTATCACCTCTATAGCGCACGATGATGCTCTCAAAACCAGCGCCGAGAATTGATTTCAGATCGTCGACGATTTGCGCCTCGGATCCACTACCCATGTCACGAGACCCAAAGGGGCCGATCTTCGGCTCTCCGGGATTAATGAAGATCTTATAGACCATCTCCAGCGCGTCGAACTTCCGGCCTTGCTCGTCGCAGATGCGCTTAAGTGCGGCGATGCGTTCCGGCATCTCCTTGGCTCCCAAGGCCACCGCGAGCCAGCCATCATTGCGGGCAACCCGCCGTAGCGCCGGGTCGGACACGCCGCCGATCAGCACTGGCGGGTGCGGACGCTGCACCGAGCCGGGCACCGAGTGAACCGGCTCGAAACTGTAAGTCTCGCCCTGATAGCCAACTTCACCGCCCGCCGACAAAGCCTTGAAGATCTCCAGATATTCGTCCGTCACTTTGCCTCGCAAGGCGAAGTCGGTGGTATTCAGCGCTTCGAACTCCTCCTTCAACCAGCCGACGCCGGCGCCGAGAATGACCCGCCCGCCGGAAAACTGGTCAATGGTGATCAGCATCCGCGCCAACAGCACCGGGTTGCGATAGGGGATGATCAAGACCGCCGTGCCGATTCGAATCCGCTTGGTCGCCCCGACCAGAACCCCCATCGCCGCAATGGGTTCGAGCAGCGGATCGGTAGTCGGCGCCGGAAAATCTCCGTTCGCGCTGAACGGGTATTTCGAGGTGAATTTTGCCGGAAACACCACGTGATCGGCGAGCCAGATCGATTGAAACCCGGCATCCTCGGCAAAACGCGCCAAAGTGGTGATGGTCCCCGGCTCAGCCAACGGCCCATAGATGCCAACGTCGAGGCCAAACTGATCAATGCCCGCCATAGCGTCTACCCCCCGTTCGGCGCGTATTTGCCGGTCAGCTGCGGCGTTGGCGTGTCATGGCCCTGGTTCTTCCGGTCCAAACGGGTCTCATGCAACCAAGTCCGTTCCAAATCGTCGCGCACGTTGATCTTAAGCCGCCCCAATCCCTCGACCTCAAGTTCAACGACATCACCGTCCTGGAACGCGCTCAGTCCCCGATGATTGGTTCCCGTCGCCACAAGGTCGCCCGGCTCCAACGCGTGGAGCGAGCTTAGCCACGCCACCACCTCCGGCAGTTTATGGGCCATGTCACTGGTGTTGAAGTCCTGTTTGATCTCGCCGTTGACCCAAAGCTTAACTGTCAAGTTCTGAGGATCATTGATCTCGTCGGCCGTCACCAGGAAGGGCCCGATCGGCGCGAAGGTCGCCCGTGATTTCATCTGAAAGAACACATTGCGGTCCGGCTTCAGGCCGCGGGCCGAGCCGTCGATGAAGTTGAGATAGCCGAACACATAGCTCATCGCGTCGGCCTCGCTCACATTATCGGCGCGCTTGCCGATCACCATCGCCAATTCCGCCTCGCCTTCGAAGATCGTACCCGGAGCATCCGGCAGGATCATGGCGTCGCCCTGGCCGATAATCGCACTCGATGCCTTATGAAACCCGTTGCGCAGCGGCTTCTCGGCGAGGGTCCCGTCCTCCATATAGTTGACGGCCATGCAATCGATATTGCCGGGCTTGGGCAGCGGTGGACGAAGGCGCACCGAAGCAAGTGGGACCGCCGTACCGGCCTTGGTCGCAGCCTCCAGTTTACCTTTATAGTCGTCGAAGCGGGCGATCAGGCCACTCATCAGATCCCCTGGGCCTGTATGCGGAATATCGGTAACGACGGCGGAGACATCCACCACGCCGTCGCCCTTTACCACGCCAAGCTTGAAGTCATCGAAATAAGCCAGTTTCATCGCATTTGCCCCACAGGCTAGGTTGCTTTCAAGACGTCAATGATTATCTAACAGATACGGTACCGCCGCCGCCTTGGCGATCGTTCGGATCAGCTTGCGCAAATTCTCGTGAACCGGTACCCCATTGGCGATCCGATCCACGCGACTGACATATTCCGGCTCCCCCGGGACGAGGACGGGTTTCTCTGGATCGGCCGGCGTCACGGCCTTCAGGGTTTCAATTACCACCTCGATGTCCTTCGCGTAGTCATCAAGCGGCCGGAAGGCTGCGGGGTTGATCGCCTGGAAAAAATGGCCAAGGTTATCCGGTTTGCTGGGGTCCGGGTTCTTAACTCGCATCGGCGAGAAGGACGCGCCCGGCATGGCGCCACTGAGAATGTGTGAGAACACCGCGAGGCCATAGCCCTTATGCCCGCCCAGATCCTCGCCAGCGCCGCCAACCGGGTTCAAGCCGCCATAGCTGCGCCGGTCGAAGATCGCGATTGCCTCGGCTGGGTTGGTTATAACCCGGCCATCGCCGTCATTGACCCACCCCTCGGGGAGTTCAAGCTCGCGTAGAAGCTTCACTCTGACCTTGTTTACCGCCGCGACCGTGGTCGCAAAATCAAGCACCAGTGGCGGATATTTTCCGGCCGGCGCGGCCATGGCGAAGGGATTGGTGCCAAGCACCGGCTGAGTCCCCAGTGTCGGCACCATGGAAATTCCCCGAGTCGAGGTCGTCACGATGCCGATCATGCCGGCCTTGGCGGCCAGTTCCGCATAGTAGCCGGCAGCGCCGAAATGATGCGAATTGAGCACACAGACGATGCCGACATCATTCTCCCGCGCCTTCTCAATCGCCATGTTCATGGCCTGAACCGAGACCGGATGGCCAAGCCCACGGTCGGCATCTAGTAAGGCGGTCGTCGCCCGCTCGCGCAGCACCTTGGTCTCGGCCTTCACGTTCAACGCACCGCGACGGAAGGTCTCGTCATATTGGCGCAACATGTTGATGCCGTGAGAGTCGACACCGCGCAGGTCGGTCTCGACCATCACCTCGGCAGCGATCTCAGCGGTTTTTCCCAACATCCCCCAGGACGTCAGAACGTTCACGATCTGCCGGCGCAGGGTCTCGGCGGGAACCCGCGGTGGGTTCAACAGACCCTCGGCACTCATGGCAGGGTCTCCGCGTGGGTATACCGGCGCCAGGCGCTCATCTGAATCGCCGAGGTCAGGCAATGCACAACCACCGGCTTGGTCTTGACCGCGAAGGCAGCGGCGATCTGATCCGCGACTTCGGGCTCCTCGCGGATGGTAAAGGCCTCGGCCCCGAAACTTCTGCCCCAATCGGCAAAATCCGGGTTAGTCAGTCGGGTGCCCTCCATGAATGCCCGCTCGGGATAGCGCACATAGGAGTGCATGCCGATGGTGCCATACATCGAATTGTCGGAGATGATCATGATCGGATTGACGCCATATTGGCGCGCCGTGGCGATCTCGTTACCCATCATCAGGGCGCCGCCATCACCGATGAAGCAGACCACCTGGGTATTCGGTCGGCGCAAACCGGCGGCGACGGCCATCGGCATACCCGACCCCATGGCCCCGACGACCGACGACAGGAAGATCTGTTTTTGCCCAAATCCGATATAGCGATGCAAGAAACTGCCGAAATTGCCGGCATCCGAGGTGATCGTCGCATCCTCGGCGAGATGCTTGTCGACCTCGCAGACGATGGCAGCGAAGTTCACCCCGTCGGTGGTTGGCTCCCACTCCTTGGCCAATAAGGCGCGGTGGATCTTGTGCAGCCCATCGACCCAGCCCTGGCGCTTGGCGGCACCCGCTGGAATTTCCCTGCGTAACAATGCCTTTATCACCTCATGCGGGCTTGCCGGAATACCCAGGTCCGGGCTCCACACCCGACCAACCTCGTTCGCATCGGGCCAGACATGGACGAAGGGCAGTTGTGGCTGCGGTGCGGTCGGGAAACTGTAGGACTGGCTGACGGTATCGGTCATCCGCTCGCCCAGCGCGACCATGAGATCGGCCTTCTTCATCTCGTTGATCAGATCGGGCGGCACCCGAATACCCATATAGCCACCGAAATTCGGATGCCGGGCATCGAACAGTTGCGGACGCCGATGGGTCGGGCTGATTGGCAGCACCCAGCTCTCGGCCAGTTTGTTGAGATCGGCGAAGACCTGATCGTCATGCACCGCATCGGCGAGCAAACCGCCGCCAACCAGGATCAGCGGCCGCTCGGCCTTGGTGATCCTGTCGACCAAATCGTCCAGGTCTTGCGCCCGTGGCCCGGCGGCGACGTGCGGCCGGGGAGGATCAACCGGCGCATCGGTTTGATCGTCAAAGATATCCTCTGGCAGGATGACCGCAACCGGCCCCGGCGTGCCGCTTTCGGCGATATGGAAGGCGCGGGCCAGCGCCTCGGAGGCCATTGCCGGCTCGTTCACCTCGATCACCAACTTGGTAATATCGGAGAGCAGCACCGAATAGTTCTGTTCCTGCAAGGCGAGGCGTCCGAAGTCGGCGCGCTCCACCTGTCCGACCAACATCACCATCGGCGTCGCGTCGTGAAAGGCGGAGTGCAGCGCCACCAGACCATTCGCCAGGCCCGGGCCGCGGCTTACCATCGCCACCCCGGCGCGGTCCCGCAACCGTCCATCGGCCGCCGCCATGAAGGCGGCTCCAGCCTCGTGCCGGCAAACAATGATGCGGGTTGAATTCCGCTCGACCAGCGCACTGGTCAGACCGATATAGCTTTCACCGGGGACGCAGAAAACCTGGTCAACATCGTGCGCTTCCAGGCTGTCCGCGATCAGGCGGGCGACGGATTGAGTCATGGCGGCATGCTTTCCAGGCGATGTCAGTTAGCGCAGGCGAACGGATCATACCGTCCCAGTGGCGGCGCGCTCCATCGCATGCCGGATTGTTTGTCTCGAGTGCTTTATTCAGCGGCCGCCGAAGCCTTCGCCAGATCCTGCTGATCCTTGGTGTTATAGTTCGCGTCGTACCACCAGACGATGTAGTCGCTATAGGTGATGGGCGGGAATTGCGGCGGGTTATCCGGCCCCTGACAGGTCTTCAAACACTCAATCACCGTGTCCAAATGGGGTCCGAAGAAATACGGAATGGCATAGCGGGCCCCACCGATCGGCGGCAGAGCCCGGTGCGGCGTCGACTTGTAATGCCCGTTGGTCCAGCGATGCAGCATGTCACCACTATTCACCACGAAAGAGTCTGGTACATAGGGTATGTCGAGCCAGTTCTCCTCGCCGACCCGGATTTGCAACCCGGGCATCTCGCTTTGGGCAAGGAAAGTCATGAAATTGGCGTCGGTGTGTGGTGCGATACCGTATTGCCCGGCTTCCTGCTCGGTAACCGGAGGGTAATGGGACAAGCGAAAGGAAAACTGGCTCTCGGCAAAGGCAGCATCGAATGTATCGGCCGGCAAATCGAGAGACATCGCCAAGGATGGCATCAAGCCGCGCGCCATCGTGTCGACGGCTTCGGTATATTCCAGCAGGTTCTCCCGGAATCCCGGCAGATTTTCCGGCCATTCGTTCGGCCCGGCGAAGCGACGCCCCGCCAGCGCCATCGGGTCATCGGGCGATCGTTCGCGCTTGATAAAAAACGCCTCATTACGGTCCGGCTTCGCCGCCTCACTGACCCGGGAAGTGCGCACGTTGTAGCGGTTCATCGCCATGTAGCCGTTATTGTGTTCGTTCATCAGAACGGCATGCTTGGCTTCCATCGATTGGTCATGGAACCGTTCGGCCTCACCAAAGGTCCGTTGGATCAACGCGTGGTTCACCCCGTGATTGATCAGAATAAAAAATCCGACCCGTTCCAACGCCGACCGCAAGGCGTCGGCCACCTCGCGGCGCCCTGCCTCGCTTGCGTCGGCCAAAGGCGCCAGATCGATCGTCGCGACGGTATCGAAGGACGCTTTGCCAACCACATCACTCATCACCACCCCCATCGGATTTTCCTTTACTGAACACTACCCCCGGTTCCCGCTAGGCGCCAGAGAGGCAAAATAAGAGACGCGTAATAAGAGATGCTCCAACCCACGGGCCGCGACCGTCAAAGATCTTCGTAGGTAATCGGGAACAGATCCTGCAATTCCGCCGCATCGGCGACCGGCATGACATGATGCAACGAGAAGCGCCAAGCTGGACCTACTTCCACTTCCGGCGGGGTGAAAGGAAAGGCCAGGTTGCCGGCGGTCGACAGCCGCCCCGGAAACCCGTGGTGCAGGAAGTACTGCTTGGTCACGGTGATCACCGATTGCGCCTGCTCGCGGGTCGGCGCTATGCATTCAACAACGATACCGATCTCGCGCGGCAGCGGATCGGGCGGCGCCGGCCAATTGACTACCCCATTCAAGCCGTAGAACCGGGCCCGCAGAAACGCGTTAGCATCTTCGCCCGTGAGATCGGCAACCACGGCCCGGACCTCGGTCCAGATTTGATCGATGCGGGCGATCACCCGAGGATCGCTGGTGCCGGCGAAGAAGACGCTTCGAAACCCAGCCGGCGCGGCGGCTTCAAGCTTCAGGCTCGGCGCGGTGTCTCGCCAACTGGCTCCGGAGACCCGAACCCGATGTTCGTCCAACGCCGTGTATATCGCCTTGGAAAGATCCAACTCCCCGGATGGCTCTCGCACCGTAAAAGGATCGCCCTGTTCATACAGCGCGTGGGCGGCAACGGATGTCGGGGTCGCATGCCGGTCCGGGTTCATGCAGTCTAGGGTGAACCCCTCGGTATCCAAGGTCGCCAGCATCGAATCGCGTCCCCCCGGATCGCAACACAACGAGGCGCATTCGATGATCTTGGCCATATGGGTCGCCAAACCGCGCCCGTGTCCGCGCATCATCGCGACGGTCGTGTAAATAGCGGTATCGCAGGCGCGTCCGGCGATCACCACATCGGCTCCCCCCTCCAGCGCCGCGACCATCGGCGCCTCGTCCATCTGCGCGACGATATAGGGACTTTCCTGGATATCGGCCTCACTCGCCGCCGGGAACGCGCCGAGCGGCGTAAGCTCACCGGCCCGTTGCGCCCGCAACACCCGATCCTTGGGAATATCCGCGCGGATCGAGGCGAGCTTAAAGGACAACCCGCGTTCCGAAGCGATGTCCCTGACGATGGCAAGCACTGCATCAAGATGCGGCGCGGCACCAGCGGTCCCCGCGGTCCCGATAATGAGCGGCACGCCAAGACTTCGAGCGCCCTCCAACAACATGGCAAGATCCCGACGCGTCATCCCCGGATCGGTGGCCATCTTGCCCATGCCAAGATAGGCCGGGCCCGGATCAACCGAGCCCATATCGGCGCCGATCATGTGCGGTTCATGGCGCAATCCACGTTCGAATGCCGGCTTCAGGACGCCATAGCCGAGCTGACCGGAGGCGGACATGAGTTTCACCGGTGATGGACTGCTCATGGCGTGTTTCCCTCGGGAATATCAACATCAAGCAACAGGGCATGCTGTTGCGCGCCGTAAACGTCGTTGTCTCCAGGCGAACCGGCGATGATCAACCGGTCCATGGTGATCTTGATCGCCCGCGCCAGTGGATAGGGGATCACCCGCAGACGATTGGCCGACAGGCCGTAGCGGGCGGCCACCGCCTCGGCCTGCAATCCCTCGGCGGCGATGGCGGCATTATAGTCGCTGCCGGTATTGAAAAACAAATCAATGGTCAGCAGCCCTGGCCCGGCATTCTTCGAGCGGATGATCCGAGCCACATCGGCCAAGGGCCGGGGCTTTTGAAGGTTATCGGTCATATCGCTGCTCCCTGTCGCCAAACGATTTGTAAACCGCCGTCTCGAATTCCAGATACAGCGGCAGGGACTTCACATCCACGAACGGGAGAACCTGGGTCGCATAGACCCCGGCAATACCGTTCTTCGGATCGATCCAATAGTATGAATTCCCGAGACCCGCCCAGGCCAGGCTGCCGGCGGGGCGACCGGTCGGCGCATCCTGCTCGTTGACCATGAATGTCAGGCCCCAGGTTTTCGGCACGCCGGGAAAGAATTCCACGTCCAAAGAGCGTTTGGTATCGTAACTCTTCAGCTCCACGACCCGGCAGTCACCCATCTGATTGACCGACATCATTTCGACGGTCTCGGCCTTCAGAACCTGGTTCCCATTGCCTTTACCCTTGTTGAGTATCATCCGAGAAAACGCCGCATAATCACCCACAGTTGAATACAGACCACCACCGCCCGCCTCGAACTCCGGGTCCTGGACCATCTCGAAGGTCGGCATTGCCTGCAAAGTTCCATCATCGACACGTTGATGGACCGTCGCTCTGCGGGCTCGCATGGCGTCGGTAAGCGTATAGCCGGTGCTGGACATGCCGAGCGGGTCGAGGATGTTCTCCCGCATGTAGTCGCCGAGGCGCTGGCCAGTTACCGCCTCAAGCATCAAACCGGCCCAGTCGATACTGATGCTGTATTCCCAGCGCGTGCCCGGATCGAACATAAGCGGAGTCTGTAACGAGATCTTTTTGCCCGCTGCCCGGGGCGGAAACCCTTTCATATCGCAATAACGTTGGACCGGCCGATGCCAGGTCTCGTAGCCAAGTCCCGAACTATGGGTCAGCAAGTGGCGCAACGTGATCCGGCCCACAGGAGGTCGCATCATCGGCTCGCCAACAGCATCAAATCCCTCCAGGACCTGAACCTCGCCTAGATAGGGGATAATGTCCGATGCTGGAGTATCGAGAGACAATTTTCCTTGTTCGACAAGCTGCATCACGGCGACGCCAGTTATCGCCTTGGTCATCGACGCAATCCAGACCACCGTATCCGGGGTCATCGCCGTACCGTCGCCCTGCGCCCGCTCACCAAAACTCGACTCGTAGATCGCGCCGTCCCGGTCCGTCACAACGACGGCGACACCGGGAACATCGCCCTTGGCGACCGCATCTCCAAGCAGCGTATCAAGGGATTTCCACATGGTCATGGACATTGTCTCTGTTAGTCGATGGAGGAATTCAGGTAGTACACCGATGATGTTAAGGCGTCTGCGCCATCGGTGCAAAACACCCATGCGATTTCACCGTAGGACGAGCATGGACAGGGCGTGCCGGCTCCCGTCTAATGACGCCAATCACGCTGCGCGTTTCGCGCCTAGCCTTTCGCAGGAGATCAAGCATGGATATCGGCGTTTTCATCTTCGACACGGATTACAGCATCCCAGTCGACGATCTGGCCCGCGAGCTTGAGGCGCGAGGCTTCGAATCCCTGTTCGTGCCGGAACACACGCATATCCCGGCCAGCCGAAAATCACCGTTTCCATCGGGCGGCGAGCTGCCCAAACAGTATTCCCACACCCTCGACCCTTTCGTGTCTCTGGCCTATGCGGCGGCGGTCACCACCAAACTTAAGGTCGGCACCGGTATCTGCCTGGTGCCCCAGCACGACCCAATCGTCACCGCGAAATCGATCGCCAGCCTGGATTTGATGTCGAAGGGGCGTTTCGTCTTCGGTATGGGCGGCGGTTGGAATGTCGAGGAGATGGAAGATCATGGCGCGACCTATAAAACTCGCTTCGCCATAATGAAGGAACATGTCCTGGCGATGAAGGCGTTATGGGCCGAAGGCGATGCCGAATTCCACGGTGAGCACGTCAATTTCGAAAAGAGCTGGGCCTACCCGAAACCATTTCAGACCCCACATCCCCCGCTTCTCATGGGCGGCGAAACCGACTACACGTTGCGGCGTGTCGTCGACTATTGCGATGGCTGGTTCCCGCGCGGTCGTGGTGGCTTCGATCCGGCTGGGAGCATGGCGCGGCTGAAGAAGATGGCTGACGAGGTCGGGCGCGATATGTCAACCTTGCAGGTCAGTGTCTTCGGCGCCCCGCCGGATGCTCAAACCCTAGAAAACTACGCCCAGGCCGGTATCAACCGAGCGATCATCGGTCTGCCCTCGGAGGATCGCGATACCGTCCTCGGTCTGTTGGACAAATACACGCCGCTCCTGTCATAGTCGCGCGGCTTCAGGTTTCGGAAAGGCTGCAGGGTGAAAAGCCGCAGCCTCTCTGGAGTGCTCGCTGGCATCTAACGGGGCGTGTAGACTGTTGTCATCGCTGATTCGGCCGTCGCACTTTTACTTGCCATCTTTTCCGGGTTTAATGCTGTTTATGCGCCGTTATAGAAGCACAAAGATCGTGGCCACGCTCGGACCGGCGAGCGCCACCGAATCAAAGATTTCGGACCTGATGAAGGCTGGGGTTGATGTATTTCGCCTCAATTTCAGCCATGGCACCCACGCTGATCATCAGTCGACCTATCGAATAATTCGAAAGCTTGAGGGGAAATTTAGGAGGCCGGTCGCGGTCATGGCCGACCTGCAGGGCCCAAAACTTCGGATCGGCACCTTCAAGGACGATTCCATCGATTTAGAATCCGGCGCCAAGTTTCGGCTCGACCTGCGCGATACACCGGGAACGAAAACCCGGGTGCGCCTGCCGCATCCGGAAATTTTCGAGGCAGCCAAGCCAGGCACCGACTTATTGCTGGATGACGGTAAAATCAGGCTGCGGGTGAAGAAAGTTACCGCGACGACAATCGACACCGAGGTCCTGACCGCCGGAACATTGTCGAATAGGAAGGGCGTCAACGTCCCCGGCGTTCTGTTGCGACTTTCGGCGTTAAGCGACAAGGACCATGCGGATTTGAGTTTCGTCCTAGATCTCGGGGTCGACTGGATTGCGCTGTCTTTCGTGCAACGGCCGGAGGATGTCGCGGAAGCCCGGCGGCTGATCGATGGTCGTGCGGCGGTGCTCATCAAGTTGGAGAAGCCGGCGGCGATCGAGCATTTGACCGAGCTGATCGAAATTTCTGACGCGGTGATGGTGGCGCGTGGTGATCTTGGCGTCGAGTTGCCGCCAGAGAAGGTTCCCGGGCTGCAGAAGCGAATCGTCAAGCTATGCCGTCAACACGGCAAACCGGTGGTCGTCGCCACGCAGATGCTCGAGTCGATGGTTCATTCGCCGGCGCCAACACGGGCCGAGGCCTCGGACGTAGCCACGGCGGTCTATGAATCCGCCGACGCGGTGATGCTGTCGGCGGAAACCGCAGCTGGTGATTATCCGATCGAAGCAGTGGAAATGATGAACCGCATCATCCGTGAAGTGGAAAGCCACGAGACCTACCATGCGATCGCCGCCGCCAATCACGAGCTTCCGGAACCGACGGTTTCCGACGCGATTACCTTGGCCGCACGGCAGGTCGCCAAGACCATCAGCGCGAAATGTATTGTCACCTACACGACCTCCGGCTCGACCACGCTCCGAGCGGCACGGGAGCGTCCAAGCGTGCCAATACTCTGCGTAACCTCCAGCAAGCGAACCGCCCGACGGATGGCCATGGCTTGGGGCGTACACGGCGTGCATATCGCCAACGAAGAGCGTTTCTCCGCCGTTGTGAAACGAGCGATTGAAACGGCGATCACCCAGGGTTTCGCCCAGTCAGGCGACAAGATAGTGATCACCGCCGGCGTCCCGATGGGAACGCCCGGCTCGACCAACGTGCTGCGGATCGAACTTATTCCGTAAAGCCATCATGACCAGGCGCGCCGCCCGGCTCGGTCGATGCCGGATGGATCCAGAGGCGCCGCGACCCCACACACAAATTCGTGACGCATAACGTGACAATCAACGAGCATCGCAGGCTATAGTCTCCAATAGGAAACGACGATTAAGATCAGCAATTTCAACGGCCCCGCTGTTTTCGCAAAAGTCGTCGAGTTCGAAAGCTTTTCGAGGGCCGCCGAAGATCTCGGCGTCTCTAAATCTGCGATCTCCAAACAAATAGCCCCTCCCGGAGGCCACCTCGGCGCGCGATTGTTAAACCGAACGACACGTCGGCTCAGCGTTACCAACGCGGGTCCGCGACTATACGAGCGTTGCCGAGGTCGAAGCCGCCGAGCAGGAGGCCTATCAACTGCATTTCCAACCCACCAACTTGCTGCGCGTCAGCTCTAGCATGTCCTTCGGGCATCTGCATTTGGCGCCCGCGCGCTCGACCTTTCTCGGGATCTATCCAGAGATTAATGTCGAACTGGTGATGAACGATCGGATCGTTGGTCTGGTCGATGACGGCTACGACCTGGCGTTACGGACCGCCGAGATTGAAACATCCAGCATGATGCAGCGCCGCCTGACGGACATGTGGCTGTTGCCCACGGCCGCGCCAAGCTACCTGAAGCGCCATGATGAGCCTCGTCAATCTTCGGACCTAACTGGCCATTCATGTATTAGCTATAGCTAATGGGCCGGCGGCGCACGGCTATTCAATGTTCCCGACCGGTCAAGCCCTGTGTGTACCAGCCCAAGAGTTGAGATAAACAGCGGTGACGCCATCGCCAAAATGGCCGAAGCATTTCGGGCCGGATGGCTAGTCCCGATTATCCATGACTTCGAACCGGCGCCGCTTGGGCTTTATGCAGTCTACCCACACAGCCGAAACCTGTCGGTCAAGGGTCGGATCTTCATCGACTTTCCGGTCCAACATTTCGCCAGGACATCCTATTGGGACATGCCGACCGCCTGTCGTTAATCCTACCAACACACCCCACGGCGGGTCACGCACCTTCCCGCCGCCAGGCTATCGTCGCCGAGCCAAGGATCAGGGCCAGCGCCAGCAGGTTGGGCATCAGCGCCGTAAGGTTGACGCCGGTCACCACATAGTCTTCATTGACCGTGAGCCCAATCCAGTCACGCCCGGCAGTGGCACGTCCTGCCCGGACCCGGCGCAGGTCCGGCAATCCATCCGCCGCCGCCCAATGCAATCCCCCACCGGTAGCATCGACGATCGGCGCGAGAAGCCTATCGGTGCTCCTAAGGTCAGAGAATTCGACCGGATTGAGCGCCCCAATAGCGGCCAAACGCACTAAATTACCGTCGGTAAAACTATGCAGGCCAATCTGGCTGGTCTCGAAAAATGCCGAGCCGACACCCGGCCCGTCGGCGGAAAGCGTTATGGTCTCCGTCAATCCGTCAGGCCTCGTCATGGTGATCGGCGCCAGGGCGGTTTCCAATGAACGGCGGGTCACTGCGATCCGTGCCCCCTGGGCCACGGCACGAAGATCATCTTCCTCAAGATCGGGCTCCTTCATCAGCCAATGCGCCGTTCGGCGGAGCATCTCGGCCTGCGGCCCGCCGCCTTCGAAACCACGACTCCACAGCCATATATGGTCCGAGAGAAGATGCGCGACCCGACCTTCGCCAACCCGGTCCAAGATTAACAACGGCTTTTCCTCGACCCCGTCGATCAGAACAATCCCGCGTTTCGGCTCGGCAACTATCTGGCGGAGCCAACGGCCCCAGGTCGCTTCCTCAATGCGTTTTCCGGCCTCGTCAAGCCGGCCCCCACGTGCCAGACCGGCGGTCACCGGATGGCGAAAACCCTTGTCGGTTATCCGGGGAGTGAAACCGCGCTCGATGATCTGGCCGGTGGGTATCGCCGGCAGAACGTCACGAAGCGGTGAGTTGGCGAGGCTTAACCGCGTCGCAAAACTCGGCCCGGACGCCTCCAGAAACGCACCCCCCTTGCGGACATACTCGACGATGTTCGACAGATAGCTCCGCGACAGCACGCCCCGTCGTCGGTAGCGATCGAAGATGATCAGATCGAATTCATCGAGTTTCAACTCAAACAACTCACGCACCGGAAACGCGATCAGGGAAAGTTCACGAATCGGCGTGCCGTCCTGTTTTTCCGGCGGCCGCAGAATGGTGAAATGCACCAGATCGACCGACGGGTCAGCCTTCAGGAGATTGCGCCATGTCCGCTCGCCGGCATGCGGCGCTCCAGAAACCAGCAGCACGCGCAGGCGATCACGCACACCGTTGATCGCATGGACCATTCGGTTATTGATCAGACCAAGTTCGCCCGCACGCGCCTCGACAACGAGCTCGACAATGGTCTCACCGGCATGCCCCAGGGGGATCTTTACCTCGTGAGAACGGTTCGCCGGAACGGCCAGTTGGATAGCATACTTACCATCGATCCCCATTGTGACCGGAATAGCCGTTCCGTCGGCGATTTCGCTATCCACGACCCGAATGCTCATCGTCACGTCGCGCCCGACCATGCCGAAGGACGGCGCGCGCTCCACATGAAGCAGGCGATCGCTTTCGCCACGATCACCGGTCAGGATGACATGGAACGGCGCCGGGAGATCGCCCCGTTTGCCTGCGGTCACCGCGTCATGAATCTGGCCATCAGTAATCGCGATAACACCAGCGAGCCGGCGCCGGGGAATATCACCGACTGCGCGGGATATGGTTTCAAACAATCGGGTTCCTTGCTTGTTCTGGCCGGATTGCCCGGAAAACCGGGCCCCATGTACCCGGACAGTGCGGATCTCCAAATCCCGCATCCGCTCCAGCGCCCCTTGAACATGAAGCAGCGCGGCGTCGCGCGTCGCCGCGCGTTCGCCAATATTCTGGCTTGGGCTCTCGTCGATGGCGATCACGACCACATCCGGCCTTGGTTGGCGCTGTTCGCTTACCAAGGTCGGGTTGGCCAACGCCGCCGACAACGCGACGAGCGTGCCGGCGCGCCACCCGGTTCCACCGGCTCGGCGCCAAAGACACCAAACAACCAGCATCAATCCAGCCGCCACGGCGCCCGCCAGCACAACCCAAGGGATCATCGGATCATACGTGATGCTGATGGCACTCGGGCTCATTGGCCCAACCTTTCCAAGATCGACGGTACGTGCACTTGGTCAGCCTTGTAATTACCCGTCAGGGCATACATCACCAGATTGACGCCGAACCGGAACGCCATCTCGCGCTGCAATTTACCACCAGGAATGACCGGCAAGGCAAATTGGCCGCTCCGGTCCCGCGCCCAGGCGCCGCTCCAATCATGACTGCCGATGATCACGGGCGTGACTTCGTGGTCATGCGCGCTTTGTTGATCCTGAATCCAAACAAGTCCTCCAGTAAAACGCCCCGGGAAATCGTTCAGCAGATAGAAAGCCTTGGTCAGCACATGGCCCGGCGGCACCGGCATCAGCGCCGGAATGTCGAGGTCGCGGCTCAACGCCCGCAGCCGGCGCATACCCGCACCACCACCGGAAACCCCGCCTTCCAATTGATCTTTTGTGTCGAACAGGATCGTCCCGCCATTGTGCATAAAATCGTTCACCCGCTTCACCGCTGCATCACTGAGCGGTAGATGATCTGCCGTGATCGGCCAATACAGCAACGCAAAAAAGGCGAGATCGTCGGTTTCAAGATCGATGCCCATCGGCCCCGCTGGTTCGATCGCGGTTCGCCGGATCAGCATCTCGGAAAGTCCGATCAGACCGGATTCGCTCACGGCATCGACCTCGTGATCGCCGGTGATCACGTAGGCAAGACGGGTATCCAGGGAGGCTTCCAAGGCAAAGGCGTCGGCCTCGCGTTCCGCTCCCTCAGCCAACCCGGGCCCTGGCGCCAATAGCCAACCGGCCAACAGTACCACGATCGCCAATCCGGCGCCGCGGGCCCGAGCCGCCAGCCGTCTGGGCGCCACCAGGCCGCGCAGGATCATGGTGACCAGAAAATCAATCAAGAACAGCGCCAGTGCCGCCGTTAATAGGGTTGGGCGAAAATCAAACTCAGTGCCGACCGAATAGGATTGCATTAGGACGCCCGGTGGGGGCGAGGCCTGGGCCTGAAAGTCGCTCGGCTTGATCGTCAAATTCAAGACCCGGCGGGTCAAGGCGGTGCCGTAATATCCGGGTGGTTGGTCCGGACCGACGCTGAGCAACCCATCCGCGTTCGGTCGAGAAAGCGCCCTGGCCTTCGCCGACGGCGCTCCGAGGACGCCAAACCCATCAAGCGTCTCCAGAGGCGGCAAGGCCTGGTCTCCTTGCACACCGACGAAGCCGGCGCTCAACCCGACAACGCGGCGCAGCATATCCACGAACAATCCGGAAAGCGCCAGATCGCTCCACTCGGGGTTCGCCGTCGTGTGGAACAGCACCAACCAGCCATCGCCGCGCGGTTGTGCAGTTACGATCGGCGTTCCATCGGCGAGGCGCGCCCAGGTGTTCTCGTCCAAATCGATCGATGGCTCGGCCAACACCTGACGGCGCACCAGGACTTCTCCATAGGGAGGCATCTCGGCAAATGGGCTTTTCTGGCTGAATTCTGTCACCGCCAGTGGGCGCGACCAGGACAGCCCCCCGCCCAAGGCACGGTCCCCTATGCGTAGGCGTGTCGGCAAAAGATCTTTTATTCCCAGGCCTTTCGACCCAAGACCGGCCGCCGCCAATCGTGGACCGGCAAAGCGAATAAGCACACCGCCGGCCTCGATCCAAGCCGACAGCTTTGCGTGATCACCCCTGGTGAGCACCCCGACATCCGCCAGGATCAGCGCCGCCGAACCGCCCCGCATCAACGATGACAACCGGCCCCGAGTTACTTCACTGAAGGGTGAAAGCGCCCGTTCGAGAAAGTACAATTCATCCAGCAAGGGTTGCTTGCCCTGGAATTGGGTCTCCGAAACCAAACCGACGGGCCGGCGCTTGAAGCCATCGTCCAACAGCACAACCGCCGCCGCCGTCGTCTCTCCTTCGATTTCGATCCGGCTAATGTCATTGCGCAACTCGATAGGCAGTGAAATCTCGATACTGGCGCGGCGCTGGCCATTGGGGAACGCCGCGGTGGTGTATGCCAGCACCCTTCCATCCGCCGCTGTCGCGCGGATCGAGACCGGCTCAGCCGGGCCAGTGGATAGCCGCACGGCCTCAACGTTGACGGATCGCCCGGAACTTGACGGCGGCACAAGAACTCTCGGCCCGGTTGAAGCATCGGATACGATGGTCAAGCTGCCCAGCCGGCGAAGCCGCTCCATCAACTTGGCCTCACCAGGGTCCTCAACACCATTACTCAGCCAGAAAACATTCGCCGGCGCCGGTGATGCCGCCTGTTCCAGAGCCTCTATCAAGGGTTCAAGCCGGGATGGCGTCGGCTGCGGCGCCATTGCCTTGATCAAGCCGCGCGCCTCAATCGTCGTCAGCGGTTGGGCAAATGGACGGTCATCCGCTGGCGTCCAGGTCGTGCGCAACAGGAACAGGCTTCGGCCTTCGCGCTCAGCCTGGGCGACCAGTGTCTCCATAGTTTTGACACGCCCTGCCCAATCGCGTCCGGCGGTCCAGTCGTCATCAACCACGATCACCACCGCACCCTGGCCCGACAGGTCGGGATTGGCGTGCAATATCGGATGCGCCAGCGCCAAAATCACCAGCGCCGCGAACACGAGCCTGAGCAGCAGCAACCACCAGGGCGCGGTATCTGGCGTCTCTTCGCGGGACTGCAAGCGATAGAGTAGGCGGATCGCCGGAAACCGCTGGGTTCGGGGCGATGGCGGCGTGACCCTAAGCAGCCGCCAAAGAATCGGCAGGCCAAGCAGCGCCGTCAGCATCCAAGGAGCGGTGATAGCCAGGGAACCGAGCGCCAGCATCAGCCTTCCTCGTCAGACAGCGGTTCGGGACAGCGCGCCATAGAGCGACAGCAAGGCCGCCTCCGGGGGTTGCTCCGTCACATGGCTTGAAAAACTCCACCCAACCTTGGTCGCGAGATCACGCAGTTCCTCGCAGTGCAGAGCCAACTTCTCCTGGTATTCCTGGCGCACATGGTCGGCCCGGCGCAGAAGGTGCGGCTCTTCACCCTCGGCACCCTCGAAACGAATGCGGCCGCCAAACGGGAAGCCCTCTTCCGCCGGGTCGAGGATCTGCACACAATGCCCTTTGCAACCGTTCGACGCCATCGCTGCGATGGCGTCGCGATAGACCGAGATCGGCTCAAGGAAATCGGCGATCAACACCACGCCGGCATGGCGTGGCAGTGGTCCCGGTGGCGGCACGCTGGAACCGCCACCGGAAACCAACATCGCCTCAATCAGTCTATTCAGGCCAGTGCGACCACCGCGTGCCGACATACCCTCACCTAGCAACGCAACATTCTCTCCGCCCTCGGTCAACAGGATCGCCAAGGCCACCGCGAGCACATCCGCGCGCTCACATTTTTCCGGCACATCATGGCGCGAACGGTAACGCATGGATGGCGAGGAATCCCGCCAAATCCAAACGCTCTGGGCCGCTTCCCATTCGTTTTCGCGAACAAACAGCTCACGGCCTCGGGCCGATCGACGCCAATCTATCTGCCGGGCGGCTTCAAAATTCTGATAGCGGCGGAACTGCCAGAACGTCTCACCCTGACCGGGACGGCGGCGACCATGCATTCCCTGTATCACCGTTGCCGCGACGCGTTCCGCTCGCACCTGTAGCGGCGGAAGCCGGCTGGCGAGCGCTTCTGACTGTTCGCGGATCACGTCCGGCACGACATCAAAGATGACGATCGCAGAGACGGTCGATCACCGAGTCCAAGGTCACGCCCTCTGCACGGGCGGCAAAATTCAACGCCATTCGATGCCGAAGCACCGGATGCACCAAAGCCAGGACATCATCGACGGAGGGGGAAATCCTCCCCTCCAGCACGGTGCGGGCCCGCACCGCGAGCATCAGCGCCTGGCTGGCGCGCGGGCCTGGCCCCCAAGCAACATGGCGGCGTACCTCTTCCACCTGCGTAGTCTCACACCGTCCAGCCCGAACGATCGCGAGGATCGCATCGACCACGCTTTCGCCAACCGGCAACCGCCGCAGCAGGGCCTGGGCGGCGAGCAATTCCTTGCCCGACATCACCGATTGCGCCACCTCCTCCCGTCCTCCGGTGGTGGCGATCAGCATCCGCCGCTCCGCCTCGGCGTCCGGGTAACCGACATCGATCTGCAGCAGGAAACGGTCGAGCTGTGCTTCCGGCAGCGGATAGGTGCCCTCCTGCTCCAGCGGGTTTTGGGTCGCCAGGACATGAAAGGGCCGGGGCAACTCATGGGTCTGACCGGCGACGGTTACGGTCCGCTCTTGCATGGCTTGCAGCAGGGCCGATTGGGTGCGCGGGCTGGCGCGGTTGATCTCGTCGGCCATGAGGACCTGGCAGAACACCGGGCCAGGAATGAACCTGAAACTTCGCTTGCCGGCGGCGTCTTCCTCGAGAACCTCGGAGCCGATGATATCGGCGGGCATCAGATCGGGCGTGCATTGAACCCGTTTGTCGTCAAGGCCGAACACGGTACCGAGGGTCTCAACCAATTTGGTCTTGGCCAATCCAGGCACACCGATAAGCAACCCGTGTCCTCCAGCGAGGATGGTGATCAAGGTCTGATCAACAGCCAACTGCTGACCGAAGATGACCCGTTCAACCTGTTCGCGCACCTTGCCTATGTGGGCGCCAAGCGTGTCAATCTCGACCAATAGCTGGTCTTCGGAAGCGTCATCGAGGGTGGAGGATTCCGTCATCAGCGTATACTCTCACGTGAGGTTTAGGGCAGCGCTACGCGCAATCAGGGTAGATTTAGGATATTGGTCGAAAATGGGCGAAAAACAACCTCAATCGCCGCCCAAACTAGAGCGTATATCAGACGCGATTTTCGACACGTCCCAGAAACGTGAACAGGCACCGATTCGACATTTTCAGATGCGAATCGCGCGGGATGGGACCTGGTTTTATCATGGGTCGCCAATCAATCGAATTCGGCTGGTCAAGCTGTTCTCGACCGTGCTTCGACGCGAGGCAGACGGCCAATATTGGCTGGTGACGCCAGTCGAACGCGGCATCGTCGATGTCGATGACGCACCATTCACCGCCGTCGAAATGAACCATATCGCCGGCGTGGAGCCTGGCGGGAAGGACGATCTGCTACAATTCCGGACCAATTTGGATGTTGAGGTAGATTGCGGACCTGATCATCCGCTACGAGTCGCGATTGATCCCAAGACGCAGGAACCCAGTCCCTATATTTTGGTTCGTGAGGGTCTCGAGGCCCGGTTGACCCGCTCGGTCTTCTACGAACTGGCCGAATTGGCCCATGAGCGCAATATCGACGGAGAGAGGGTTTACTGCGTATGGAGCAAGGGCAGACTTTATCCACTGGGCCCGGTCGAGCTGGAGTGCTGACCCTCGAGGAATTCAGCGACACTTTCGCGCGCGCCATCGCGGCAGCAGGAAACGACGCTCCGAGGGAACGGTCCTCCGCCGTCACCCGGCGCGGTGACCATGATCTCAACCCAGGGATGGAGCTGCCGGAAAAACGCCGGCCGGCCTCGGTGCTGGTGCCGATCATTGGCCGTCCCGGGCAACCGACCATCCTGCTCACACAACGCTCGGCGGACCTGCCGCACCATGCCGGACAGGTCAGTTTCCCCGGCGGTCGGGCCGAGGAGACGGATGTTGACGCCATCGACACGGCGTTGCGCGAGACCGAGGAAGAAATTGGGCTGGATCGCCGGCATGTCGAAGTGATCGGCCGGCTCGACACCTATGTCACGAGAACCGGCTTCGTGGTGACACCCATTGTCGGCCTCGTGCGCCCGCCTTTCGAGGTTACAGCCGACCCGGTGGAGGTCGCGTCGATATTCGAGGTGCCACTTTCCTTCATTCTGGACCGCGCCAACCATCAACGGCACAGCCGGGAATGGCAGAACATGATCCGCCATTTCTATGTCCTGCCGCACCCTGATCAATATATTTGGGGAGCGACGGCGGGCATGTTGGTGAATCTCGCCGAACTGATGCTTGATGTTTTAGGTGACAGGGTCGACGGCAGTGGAGTGGCCGGTGGCGAGTGAGCCAGCAAATTCGACCTGGAGGAATGTCCCGGCAACCCAGGCGGTGATGGCCGCCTTGGGGGCGGAGGCCGGCCTAGCCCGTTTCGTTGGCGGGTGCGTACGCAATACATTGCTGCAATTGCCCGTCACCGATATCGACATCGCGACGGTCCACCCGCCCGAGGAGACCACGAAGCGCCTCCTGGCGGCTGGCCTCAAAGCCAAACCAACCGGCATCGCACATGGCACAATCACCGCGATCGCCGACCGCCAACCCTACGAAATCACCACCTTACGCCGGGACATGGTGACCGATGGCCGACGCGCCGTGGTCGCCTTCACAGATGATTGGGCCGAGGACGCGGCACGGCGCGACTTTACGATGAACGCCATCTTCATGGATATCGACGGCATGATCCTCGACCCCATGGGAGGCATGGAGGACGCTCTGGCCGGCAGAGTCCGGTTCGTCGGCCAAGCCACCCAGCGCATCCGCGAGGATGCACTTCGTATTCTCCGTTTTTTCCGTTTCCAGGCACAATATGGCAAAGGGCGGCTCGATGCCGATGCGCTGGCAGCCTGCCGGCTGGACGCGGCATCGCTAAATGGATTATCAGGCGAGCGCATTCGCAACGAACTGCTGAAATTACTTGGCGCCCCTGCTACTGGGCTAGTCGTGCGAGCCATGGCCGAGGTTGGCATTTTGTATGCCCTTTTCCCAAACCCGCTAAGGGTTGAGGCGCTGGATCGATTGATCGCCCGGGAAGGCAATCAGCCCGATCTATTTCGCCGGCTCGCGGTGCTACTCGATCACCCCCCCGAAGCCGTCACGCAACGTTTACGGCTGTCGAGGGAAGACGGCGCCCGGCTTTCGGCGATGGCAATCGATCGACTGGATCTTGACGCGGATGAGGCCGGCGTGAAGGTTCAGCTGCATCGCTATGGTGTTAAGCGATTTGTCGACCTGGCGTGGATGACCGCTGCATTGGAAGACAGCGAACCAGCGCTCCTCGGCCGGGCGCTGGCGCTTTCCCGGAACTGGAAGGTCCCGACATTTCCCTTGCGTGGCGCCGACCTGATCAAACTGGGCCTTGTGCCCGATCAGCGGATCGGTAGGATCCTCGCCACGATCGAGACACGCTGGATCGACGGTGGTTTTCAGGCGGACCAAGAAGTCTGTCTCGCTTGGGCCTGTGATAGTCTCACCCAGGAATTGGAGCAGGATATGGCTAACATCGCGGAAACCGCTGCCAGGGCACTGACCAACGCCCGTGCGAACAACCAACCCGTCCAATCTTTTCCAGATGGCAGCGCCCCCGGCAGTGTCGAGGCGGCCTACGCAATCCAGGACGCAGCCGTCGCGCTAAGTGGCGAGGAAGTCAGCGCCTGGAAGGTTGGACCAGCGGCCTCGAATTTTCCCGAGACCTGTGCGCCGATCCTCGCCTCCAGGGTGCTTAGCTCTCCGGTAGCACTGTCGAACGCTCTACGACTTAAGGCGGTGGAGTGCGAGGTGGCGTTTCGCTTGGCCCGCGACCTGCCGCCGGCGGGCGGACCCTACACGTCGGCACAGGCGCGCGACGCGGTCGCCACAGCCATGGTGGCGATCGAGGTCGTGGAGACCCGCTATGCCAGCTGGCCGGTCGAGGACCGGATTTGGGCTCTGGCCGATAATCAGTCGAACCATGCGCTGGTCGTCGGCGCCGAGACCCCCTTGCCCGACGCCACAACGATAGACGCGCTGACCGCGACCTTGGCGCTGGGCGAGGCAGTGAAGCCGGCAGATAAGGGATTTCCCGGCGGCGATCCCTTCGCTTTGATTGCCTGGCTGGCAACCCATGTCGGCACCCGAAGCCCAGCATTGGCCACACGCGGTTTGAAGGCTGGGGATATCATTACCACAGGCTCATGGAATGGCGTCGATTTTGCGACTGACGGCATGACCGTGCGCGCCGACTATCCGGGGCTGGGTTCGGCCGAAGTGACCTACGGGTAATCTCCTAGGGCGAGCCACCGCCGGAGAGGTCAATCGATCTCCGGTAGTGGCCAGATCACCTGGGGCGGCAAGCTCATCAAGATCGCCTCGACATTGCCACCGGTTTTCAGCCCGAACAGGGTGCCGCGATCATGGATCAGATTGAACTCGACATAACGGCCACGCCGGACCAGCTGATGGTGGCGCTCGGCCTCGGTCCAGCTCTCGTCCATGTGACGGCGCACGATCCGGGGATAGATATCGAGGAACGCCAACCCGACATCCTTGGTGAAGGCTAGGTCACGCTCATAATCGCCGTCGAGCTGGTCATAGAATATCCCGCCAACGCCTCGCGGTTCGTCCCGGTGCTTGAGGTAAAAATACTCGTCGCACCATTTCTTGAAACGCGGATGATAGGCCGGGTCGTGGCCGTCGCACGCGACCTTGAGCCCGGCGTGAAAGCTCTCGGTATCCACCGGGTCCGGCACCATCGGCGTCAGGTCCGCGCCGCCGCCAAACCAGGATTTCGTGGTGGTGATGTGCCGCGTATTCATATGCACTGCTGGCACCTTGGGCGAGTGGAGGTGCGCCACCAGCGAGACCCCTGAGGCCCAAAACCTCGGATCGTCCTGGGCGCCGGGTATCTGTTGGCGAAAATCCTCGGAGAACTCGCCCATAACAGTGGAAACATTGACACCGACCTTCTCGAACACCCGCCCCTGCATGATTGACATCACCCCGCCGCCGCCGCCATCCCGATCCCAGGTCTTGCGCTTAAAGCGGCCGGGCTCCTGGTCGCGGAACGGCCCGGCATAATCATCCTCGATCGCCTCGAATGCAGCACAGATCCGGTCGCGTAATCCAGCAAACCAGGTTACGGCGGTGGTCTTCTGTGGCTCGGTCGATAGATACATCGCAAACTCCATTACCAGCGTCGCTTGTGTCGCGCGGAATGCGGACAATGGCAAGGGCAAGGCGGGGGTTCCTGCCAGCATGAGCCGCATCTGCTTGTCCCGGATCAAAAGGCACCCCGTCAGCAAGCACGGCGGTGTTGCCCCGCCCTGCACCGGATCATAAGCTCTCAGACGAAGATGCGGCCCAGGTCGCGCTCCAGGAGGCTGACATCATGACCACCACCCCACCGTTTCGCGCCGACGAGGTCGGTAGTCTGCTGCAGCCCGCAGCGCTCAAGGACGCCCGGGCTCAGTTTCAGGCTGGCAATCTGGACGCCGAGGCCCTGGGCGATCTAGAAGATAAGTGCATCCGCACGGTCGTCGCCAAACAAGAGGCCGCCGGCCTTCAGGCGGTCACCGACGGGGAGTTTCGCCGCGCCTGGTGGCATTTCGATTTTCTCGCCGGGCTCAACGGCGTCGACTGGGTTCGCGGCGCTGATAGTATTCAATTTTCCGGTGTGCAGACCAAATCAGAAAGCATCGTGGTGACCGGCAAAGTCAGCTTCGGCGATCACCCAATGCTTGAGCATTTTAAATTCCTGAAAAGCGTTACCAAGGTCACACCCAAAATGACCATCCCTGCCCCTTCGGTGCTGCATTTCCGAGGCGGCCGGGACACAATCAACCGGAAAATCTACCCCCATCTCGACAACCTCTTCGCCGACACTGCCGAGGCTTATGCCCAAGCAGTTCGGTCATTCTATGACGCCGGCTGCCGCTATCTGCAGTTCGACGATACGGTTTGGGCCTATCTGTGCTCGGAAAAAGAATGCCAGTTCGTGCGCGACCGGGGTGAGGACCCCGAGGCCCTCAAGCTCGCCTATGCCGGGATGATCAACCATGCGCTGGCCGCCCGGCCCGCCGATATGACGATCACCACCCATGTGTGCCGCGGCAATTTCCGCTCCAGTTGGATTTCCGAAGGCGGCTATGAGCCGGTCGCCGAAATTCTGCTCAGCCAACTCAACTACAACGGTTATTTCCTGGAATACGACACCGAACGCGCCGGTGGTTTCGAACCGCTCCGCTTCCTGCCCAAGGGTGACAAGCGAGTGGCCCTAGGCCTCATCACCTCGAAGTTTGGCGTGTTGGAGAGCCGCGACGCCATCCTGCGTCGCCTTGAAGAAGCTCAGGCCTTCGCCCCGCTGGAACAGTTTTGCCTCAGTCCTCAATGCGGCTTCGCCTCGACCGAGGAGGGCAATGTCCTATCCGAGGAAGAACAATGGCGTAAACTCGGCTTTATTGTCGATGTCGCCAAGGAGGTTTGGGGCGAAATTTAAAGAAAATTCGGTTCACCCCGGGCCTTCCCATTCGACCGTTCCCTGGTCATAATTTTCAACCCCTACCGTCCCGCGCTCAGGAGCCGCCCCATGCCGCGCACGAAATTTCTGTTCGTTTTGTTCGATGGCCTGCGCCGGGACATGATCCGGCCGGATCTGATGCCGAACCTGCATCGGTTTCGCGCCGGCAGCTGTGACTATCCGAACAGCGCATCGGCGTTTCCATCCGAGACGCGGGTGCAGGTTTCCAGCTTCGTGACCGGGGCCTATTGCGGCGGGGCGAGCCTGCCGGAAGGAGCCAACGCCGGCGCCGGACACGGCATCATGGCCAACGCATTCTATGACCCGGCGCTTGGCTATGACGGACCGATGGACACCTCGGATACCGCACGGATGATGCAGGCCAAGGGTATCTATGGACGGCTGCAGAAGGCCGAGAATCTGGGCGAAATCATCGCTCGGGCGGGCAAAAAATATGCCGTGCTGACCACAGGTAAGATCGGCAATGCCCGACTGCTGAACGTCGATGCCGCGGCGCTTGATCAGCCGTTATTTTCAATCTGGGGCGCCGATGTTTCCAGTCCGACGGCCAATCACCAGGCGATCATCGAGCGGTTTGGACCAGTGCCGGCGCAGACCTATCCAAACACCGCCGTCGCCGAGTACGCCACTACGGTATTGTTGGAGCACATGATCCCGGTGCATGACGCCGATGTGCAGGTGATCTGGTACAACGAGCCCGATCTCTCCTATCACTACAAAGGTATCGGCTCACCAGAGAGCGATATCGCCGTGCGCAGTGTCGACACCGGCTTTGGACGTATTCTCGACTGGTGGGAGGCCGAAGGCCGCGCGTCGGGTTGGCAGATCATCGCCGCCTCGGACCATGCACAGATCACCGTCACCAAACATATCAACGTGATCGACGCGTTAAACGACGCCGGCTTCCGGGCCGGCCAGGCCGTCTCGGACGCGGTCGACGTCGCGGTCAAGCGTAGCTCTTCCGGGCAAATCACCGTGCGGGACCGTGATCCGGCGCTGGTCGCCAAGGTGCTCGGCTTTTTGCAAGAGCAGACTTGGTGCGGGTTGACCTTCACCCGCGGTGGCGGCGATGGCGCCCTATCGATGGCGGTGATCAATGCGCTGAACGAGCGCTCGCCCGATATCAACTACATCCTGCGCTCCAGCGACGGAGTGAACGCGTTTGGCTACCCCGGAACCTGTATCGCCGACAACGCCGATATCCCGATCGGCGGTGGGATCCATGGCGGATTGCAGAAAACTGAAATAAACAATCTTCTGGTCATCGGCGGTGACCGAATTTGCCGGGCGACGGTGCACGAGGTACCAACCAGCATCGTCGACATAACGCCGACCATGTTGCATGGGCTCGGCATTACCATGCCGGACACCGCAATGGGCCGGGCGCTGATCGAGGCTTTCGATGAAGGTGGCCAGCAACCCGCCTGGCGTGAGCGGACCGAACGCGCCACGGCTAATGGCTATGACCAGGAGATGGTCGTCGCCGATATCGAGAGGGGCGGGCGGGCGGCATATCTTAGAGGCGGGAGGCGCATCACATGAGCAAACCAATCATCCTTTACGAGAACATGCGGGCCGCCGCCTATATCCCCTACTACCTGGCCGATGTGCGCGGTGCTTTCGCCGCCGAGGGGGTAGAGGTCGAGATCCGCACCTCACCGGCCACCCATCGTACCGCCGAGGCACTCCTAGAAGGCGAGGCGGATGTGTCCTGGGGCGGGCCGATGCGCGTGATGCTGCATCATGACCGCGACCCCGATTGCTCGTTGGTGTGCTTTTGCCAAGTCGTCGGGCGCGAACCGTTCATGCTGATTGGTCGTGAGCCAAAGCCGGACTTTCGCTTCACCGATCTCAGGAATTTGCGAATTGGCACGGTAAGCGAAGTGCCGACGCCCTGGATGTGCTTTCAAGACGACATTCAGCGCTCAGGTCTTGATCCCGCGACACTTAACCGGGTCACAGATGGCACCATGGCCGGCAATGTCGCGGCGCTTCGAACCGGCGACTTAGATGTAATTCAGGTGTTCGAACCTTATGCTGATGATCTGCTGAACTCCGGCGACGGCCATCTCTGGCATCGGTTCTCAGAGCGCGGTGCCACCGCATATACGACCTTTTACACCACCGCACGCTTCGCCGAGCAGAACCGGGCGACCTGCCTCGCAATGACCCGGGCGATGGCGAAGACCCAGAAGAGCTTGTTCGCCGAACCAGCCGAGACCATCGCCAGCGCGGTCGCAAGCTATTTTCCAGCGTTATCGGCCGACGCTCTGGCACGGATTGTCAATGGCTATCGAGACAGTGGCGTTTGGGCGCGCACCACAGTACTACCGCCAACCCCGGTGGTACGGCTGAAGGCGGCGCTGATCTCCGGCGGCTTGATTACCCGCGACATACCCTATGAACGGGTCGTCGCGGTCGGGCTATCGGAGGTACCCTGAGCTGCCGATTCGCTCTAAGCTCTCGGTATGAAGACTGAGGCACTCAGCCGAGACACGATCCCAACCATAGACATTTCCCGCTTTTTGACTGGCCGGGATGCGGAAAAGCGCGCGGTCGCCGTCGAGGTCGCCGAAGCTTGCGAGACGGCGGGGTTCCTCATCCTCTCCGGCCACGGGGTCGCCCAGTCGATCTTGGACGATGCCTTTCAGCATTCGCGGGAGTTTTTCGACCTTGAGCAGGCGGAAAAGGATCGCTGGCGCGCGACCGGACCATCGCGGCAGCGGGGATATCACGCGCTTGCGACACGCGGTCTCGCCAACACCCTGGACAAGTCGGTGCCCCTCGATCTGCGCGAGACGGTGTTTCTTGGCCCGGTGGACGACCACCGCGCCCGTTTCACCGAACAGCCTGACGCGCTCGCCGCACATGCGCCAAACATTTACCCGGAAAACCCCGGTTATTTTTCACCTGCCTTAGTAGAAATTTATCAATCTTTTGAGCGCCTTGCTAATGACATTCTGCGTATTTTTGCCATTGCCCTGGAGATGCCCGAGGCCTATTTCGTCGACAAGATGGACCACCATTTCAGCATCCTGAGTTCACACCATTACCCGGCTTTGTCAGAGCCGCCACTGCCGGGCCAGCTGCGGACTGGCGCGCATACGGATTTCGGCGCCTTCACGATCCTGGCGATGACCAACGCCATCGGCGGCCTGGAAGCACTGCTGCCAGATGGGCGCTGGATGCCGATCAAGCCACGACCAGGGACGTTGGTTGTCAATCTCGGTGACATGATGGCTCGCTGGACCAATGATCGTTGGACCTCGACCTTGCACCGAGTGGTCAACCCACCGAAAATCGGCGCGTGGGGGTCGCGGCGGCAGTCGATCGGTTTTTTTGCCCACCCGAACTTCGATGCCGAGATCGCCTGCATCCCCACTTGCCTGAGGCCCGGCGTGGCGCCGATTTATCCGCCGATCACCGCCGGCGAACATATTGCCTTGAAAATCGCTAAGAGCCACCAGGGCACCGCTTAATCCAGCACCCCGAACCGACCTAAGGTGAGACCTAGTCGCTGGCGATAAACAATCCGCCAACAAAGTGCCGCACAAGCAGCAGCAAGCCCCAAGGCCAAACCCAGCCACACCCCAACACCGCCCAGATCATAATGGAAGCTGAGCAAGCCGGCGGTGCCGAATCCAAGGCCAAGATAACAGGCTATGGCGATCAACATCGGCGCGCGCGTGTCGTTAAGGCCGCGCAATACCCCAGCGGCGATCACCTGCCCGCCATCGACCAGTTGGAAAAGCGCGGCAACAGCTAAATAGCTGACCGCAAAGCCGATTGTCGGGCCATTGACAGGGTCGCCAAGTTCAAGAAACATCCCTGTCAATTCTCGACCAAGGATCCAGAAGGTCAGCGCCGCTGGCGCCGCGACGATCACACCAAGCCCCAGAGAAGCACCAGTGGCTTGCGCGATCGCCGTTTCGTCGCCCCGCCCCAAGGCCAAGCCAACCCGCACCGTCGCGGCTTGGCTGATCCCGAGCGGGATCATGAAAGTAACGGTGGCGCATTGCAGCGCCACCGCATGCCCCGCCAAAGGCGCCGCACCAAACTGCCCGATCATGAAGGCGGCGCCGGAAAACAAACTGCACTCAGCCAAGACCATCAGGCCTGCGGGAACGCCGATGCGAAGCATGGCGGAAAATCTCGGCCAATCAGGCTTCCACAACCGGATTAGAATTGTGTAGCGACGAAACTTGCGATCCGACAGCACGAACCCGAACAAAACCGCGGCCATGAACAGATGCGCGATCGCCGTCGCCAGCCCGGCACCGAACAACTCCCAACGCGGGAAGCCGCATTTGCCGAACATCAACACGTAGTCGGCGCCGGCGTTTACCGCGATCGCGATTACCGTCGCCACCATCGCCGCTCGGGGCCGGCCATGCGCCGCGATAAAATTGCGCAACACGATGAACATGAAAGCCGGGAGAAACTGCCATCCCGCCGGCCTTAGGTAATCCTGTGCTAGTTCGGCAGTATCTGGGTCCTGGTGCAGCAGCAGCAGCAAGGATCGGCCGTTCCAGATCAGGATCGAAAACGGCACGGCCATCGCTACCGAAACCCAAAGACCTTGACGCACGGTACGCCTTACGCCGCGAAGATTACGCGCACCCAACTCCTGGGCGCACATCGCCGCGACGGCGGTCAACAATCCGATGCCGAAAAACGAAAGCGGGAGGATCAGACTGGTGGCCAAGACGCCTGCCGCCAACGACGAAGGTCCAAGCCACCCCATCATGACCACATCGGTGGTCGACATTGCAACCGTAGCCAATTGGCTCAACACCAAGGGCCAGGCCAGGCGGAAGGTGGCCGTCAATTCGGTGCCCCAGGGGCCATAGATCGGCCCAGGGCGATCAGCCATAGAACGGCGGGACTTCGTAGACGATGTCATCATTGAGCTTTTCGGACCGGATCGGCCAATCAATCTTAAAAATTACCTGCCGTTCAGCACGGCGGTCACACTGCTTACGGGCACTCGGTACGCGGGTGGCCGTTAAAGGGCATGGCAAGATTGAACACGGAGCCTGAATACTCGTTAACCGCCGACACGTCAATTCACCCCCGATCGCCGTATCGGGTTAGTGATCGGGCACTCTAATCCTTCTACTCGGGAGAGTTGGTCAGTCCCGGGTCGAATGATGAGACCAGAACTCTCGGTCTGGTCTGCTTGCCGGCATAGAGCGTGTTCCGCCGGTCAATGAGATATTTCGCGAAATAGCTTTGATCCGAAGCCAACATTTTTAGACGGCGATTCTCCATTTCGGTCCAGGCATTATGAGCCTCGCGGATCGCCTCGGGGCTCGATTTCATGGCATCAAGTTTCGCGGTTACTTCAGCGATCTACTGAATGGCTTTTTCCCGTGTCTCTCGGGCTTCCACAATCTTCTGCTCAAGCTTGTCAAAGATCGCTGCCTCAATCGCCACCAGCGTGTCTTCACAAAACGGCCTGAGGTTTTTCAGGAGGGCGAAGTCATATTCCGTAAGGGCGTGAAGCGGTTTGCTGTAATAGGTTAGGTCCAGGTTTCGCACCGACATCGCGTCATCGAAACGCGCCAGTCTTTGAATTGACGCGGTTGCGCCAGCGAGGGCTTTGTAATCCTCCTTTGTTATTTCCTTCCCATCCGGCCCCGGACGCTCCCACCACGGGGTCCGTACTCGGCGCCTCACTGCTGGTATGACTTTGCGCCATCGGGCTTATCAACGGAGTTCTAAATAGGAGCAAAGTCGCGGCCATTCCACGCAGGAACATGTTCGACCTTGACCTCTGGGGATGCTCGGTGTCCGCTCTCATGCGCTAAGAATGGGGCCACCCGCCCGCCCCCACACAAAAGCTTCTATCGGATCAATGACATGAACATGACCGGCGCCACGCTGCCCATCGCCCCTTTCGAGACCTGGACCTTGGCCAAACCCGTAGCCTCGGGCGCCAAAGGCGTCGTTGCCTCACAGGAGATTGAAGCGGCGATGGTCGGCGCGGCGATGATCGAGGCCGGTGGCAACGCCATCGACGGCGCTATCGCCACTGCGCTAGCATTATCGGTGACCGAGCCGTGGATGAGTGGGCTTGGCGGTGGTGGGTTCATAGTGGCCTATATTGCGGCGGAAAAGCGGGTACGCGTGGTCGATTTCGGCATGATCGCGCCAAGCGGCTTGAACCCGGCCGACTATCCGCTCACCGGGACGGCCGGCGCTGATCTGTTCGGCTGGCCGGCGGTCGTAGGCGACGTCAATTTTCACGGTGCCAAATCCATTGCCGTGCCGGGATCAATCGCCGGCTACGCACTGGCCGCGAGAAATTTCGGGCGCAAAAGCTGGGGCGATCTGATTGCGCCGGCCGTGGCGCTGGCCGAACGCGGCCACCGGGTCACCTGGTGGACAATGATGAACGTCGCCACCGAGGCCGCGCTGCTGAGCCGCTACCCAGGTTCCAAGGCCGTCTGGCTTCCCGGTGGGCTGGTACCGGCCATGGCGGCGGATATCAACCCGGCGTATTTACCGATGGGGAATTTGGCCCATACGCTCCGCACCCTCGCCGAGAACGGCCCGCGCGCCTTATATGAAGGGCCGGTCGCTCGTTCCATCGCCAATGAGGTACAAGCCGCTGGCGGTACCCTATCGGAAGCCGACCTGGCGGCCTATTCGGCACGGATCGTCGAACCGCTGACCTGCGCGCGCGGCGATGCAATCTATAATCTGCCAGCCGGGCTTACCGCCGGACCGACCTTCGCCGACGCGCTTGCCAATCTCGCAAGCTTCACCGGCGCCGTGCCGGATGGTAATTCTTATGCTGCATACGCCCAAGCACTCATCGGCGCCTATCAGCGCCGGCTTGAGAATATGGGACACGCCGGCGACGTCGGGGACCGAAGTTGCACCACCCATATCAGCGCCGCCGATGCCGAGGGCAACATGGTGATGATGACCACCACCTTGCTCTCGCGTTTCGGTTCGCGATTGGTTCTGCCCGAAAGTGGCGTGCTGATGAATAATGGCATTAACTGGTTCGATCCTCGGCCCGGGCGGGCGAACTCGATCGCCCCAGGCCACCGCCCGCTTTCCAACATGTGCCCGATGATCGCCACCCGGGACGGCAAGCCCTGGTTCGGGTTTGGCGCTTCCGGCGGCCGCAAGATCATGGCGGCGGTCTTCCAGCTCGCCTCCTTCGCCAATGACTTTGGCATGGATCTGGAAACCGCTCTGGCGCAGCCTAGGATCGACGTCAATGGCATCGACCGAATTATTCATGACGGGCGCCTGGATCAGGCTACCGCCGACGCTCTCAACGCCGTCGCCCCGTCTCGTCCCTGGACACCGACCGCGGTTCCATCGGTTTTTGCGGTACCCTCCGGGGTGTTCATTCAACCCGACGGAACCTGCCAGGGCGGCGCTCATATTCACTCTCCCGTTGCCGGTGTGGCCACGGTCTAGCGGTCTGGCTGAGGAGGAAAACATGGCATCATCCAGCGAACTAGAAAGCGCCGCCGGGCGCCGGCCAATCGGCAATATTGCAGTCTCGCCACGGACCTGGGGTGGGTTCAATGGGGCGGTATCGACCGGACAATGGGCCGGCTTCAACCCGGTTGATTCTGATCGTGATCGGGGCGACCTGTTAAAAGCCGGAACCGAAGGAGACGCGCCCGAGCGCCTGTGGGACTACATGGGTTTCGGTCCTTTCACCAACGATGCCGAGATGCAGATCTGGCTCGCCGGGTGCATGAAATCGATGGACCCTATTTTCGTTGGGTTTCGAGACCAGGCGACGGGCCGGCTTGGCGGCATGGGGAGCTTCATGGCGATCCGCCCAGACGCCGGTGTTGTCGAGCTCGGCAATCTTTGGTTCGGCCGCGCCTGGCAGCGGGACCCACGGGCAACAGAGGCGCTCTCGTTGATGATGCACCACGCCATGGAGACGCTGGAATACCGCCGCCTGGAATGGAAATGCAACGCCTTCAACGCACCGTCCCGATCGGCGGCCCTGCGCCTCGGTTTTCGCTATGAGGGTGAATTTCTCAATCACCTGATCGTCAAGGGCCGCAGCCGCGATACGGCGTGGTTTTCGATCACCGACGAAGAGTGGCCTCGCGTTCGCGACGCCCATGCCCGATGGTTCGACTCTGAAAATTTCGATGCCGATGGCCAACAGCGAAAACCCCTGAGCCATCTGACCAAAGCGCTTTGGTGAATCTGCTTCATGCCACAAGAGCTTGATTTTTTCCGCCATGCGTAAGGCACGCGCTGGCGAAACCCTGTCGAAAACAGGAGAATACAGCTAAGACATTCGCGAGACTGTCGACGCAATCATCGCCGAAGTCTATTTCGGCCAAGATAATGACATAAAACTGGGGAGGATCGAATCATGGTAGGTTCCGACATCGAAATCGCGCGCGAAGCGACGATGAAACCGATTTTAGAGGTCGGGGCGGGGCTCGGTATTCCGGCGACGTCGCTTGATCCCTATGGCCACTACAAGGCCAAGGTCTCGATGGAGTATATCGCCTCGCTGGAAGATCAACCGGACGGCAAGTTGATCTTGGTCACCGGCATCAACCCGACGCCAGCCGGCGAAGGCAAGACGACAACGTCGGTAGGTCTTGGAGATGCTTTAAATCGCCTCGGACACAAGACCATCATATGCCTGCGCGAACCTAGCCTCGGTCCGTGTTTCGGCGTCAAGGGCGGCGCCGCTGGTGGCGGCTATGCCCAGGTCGTGCCGATGGAGGACATCAACCTTCATTTCACCGGTGACTTCCACGCTATCGGCGCCGCCAATAACTTGCTGGCGGCGATGATCGACAACCACATCTATTGGGGCAACGCGCTGGAGATCGATGAACGCCGAATCACCTGGCGCCGCGCGCTGGACATGAACGACCGGGCATTGCGCTCTATCGTTGGCTCGCTTGGCGGGGTGGCGAACGGTTTCCCGCGCGAGGACGGCTTCGACATCGTCGTCGCCTCGGAAGTGATGGCGATCTTCTGCCTGTCAACCAGCCTTGAGGACATGCGCCGACGGCTCGGCAATATCATCGTCGGCTACACCAGGGCCCGCAAACCCGTCTACGCCCGAGAAATCGAGGCCGATGGCGCGATGACGGTGTTGCTGAAGGACGCCCTGGCGCCGAACCTGGTGCAGACCCTGGAAAATAACCCCGCCTTCATCCATGGCGGTCCGTTCGCCAATATCGCCCATGGCTGCAACTCGGTGATGGCAACCAAGGTCGGCCTAAAGCTCGCCAATTATGTCATAACGGAAGCGGGTTTCGGCGCCGATCTCGGTGCGGAAAAATTCTTCAATATCAAGTGCCGGAAGGCTGGCCTCAAACCGGCGGCAGCGGTGGTGGTCGGCACCGTGCGGGCGCTGAAGATGCATGGCGGCGTGGCTCGCGAAGATCTCGGCAAGGAAAATGTTGAGGCGGTGCGGCGCGGCGTCGTCAACATCGAGCGGCATGTAACAAACACTCAGAAATTCGGCGTGCCCGTGATTGTCGCCTTGAACCGCTTCACCGGCGACACTGATGCCGAAGTCGACGCGGTGCGCGAGGTCCTGGCGCCGCATGGCGTTGAAGCCATCACCTGCACCCACTGGGCAGATGGCGGCGCCGGCGCCGAGGATTTGGCCCGTAAAGTCAAGGAATTGGCCGACAGTGGCGTCGCCGACTTCAAGCCGATCTATGGCGATGACCTGCCTTTGTTCGAGAAGATTCGCACAATCGCAAAGACCATCTACCACGCGGATGACGCGACGGCCCCAGCGGCGGTCAAGAACCAACTAAAGACATGGGAAGGTATGGGCCTCGGACATCTGCCGGTCTGTATTGCCAAGACCCAGTATAGCTTCTCGACCGATCCGAACGCCAAGGGCGCGCCAACCGGCCATGAGCTTCCAGTTCGCGAGGTCAAACTGTCGAATGGCGCCGAGTTCGTCGTCGCCGTTGCCGGCGAGATTATGACCATGCCAGGCCTACCGCGAGTGCCGGCAGCGACCAAGATCACGCTGAACGATGCTGGCGAGATCGAAGGTCTGTTTTAACCAACCACCGCTTTCGGTTCCAAGCGGGGCGAGAATTCTCTCGCCCCGCTTTGCATTTGCAACTCCATTCCTCGGGCAAAGGTGGAACCTAAACTGCATCTCAGCTCGGCGGGTCGTTAGTCCCGAATATTTAATCCGAACTGATAATCAAAAACACAAACATGAGGTCAACAAATTTTTTCAATGTAACAGTCAGTAGGCTCCAGGCTCGAATAACAGATACGAAATTCCAATTATTATGAAATTGGAAATCATAAAGTTTATCAACTGAATTAAATCTGAGGGACCTTTATCCACGGTGGCAGGGATAACGTAACCTTCTCCGTCATATTGAGTGACCTTACGTTCATAGGGAATGAAGCTCAAACCTGTCTTGTCGAACAGCAGAAATGTTCCCAAGAACGACAGGAGAACTGACGAATAGAAAACACGGGTCGGTGTTTCCATCGTCTTTATCGTGGTTAAAACGGTGTCTTCAAAAATGTGCTTCAGGATGGGTGAGAGAAGGTTAAATACAAAATCCCACAGGACAGAAAACACCCATCCAACAACTAGCACGACCAGAACTATCATTACGAAAACAACGAAATTTTTGAAGAAATTCAAAATATCGTCCCGGTTAACGACGAGAATGGAACCTATCAAAACCACCAGTCCTATCTGAATTGTTAACAACATTTGCAAGCCCACTTTTTTTTGGGTCACCATCCTTATCTAAGAAATAGGAGATATAGACAAGATTGTCTGGTGATGCTTTATATCTATCCGAGCCGGAAGCAACCAACTCACATATGTCGTTAATAAGGTTATTCTCGGTCTCTGACCTCATTAGCGTTGTGAGAAGTCGTTTAATCAGCCAACCACTCTCTTCATCGCACCTTCACTGACTTCAACATACCGCTGCGCCATCTGTAACGAAGAATGCCGAGCTACAGTACAGCCTGAACATTCCTCATACTGCCACCGACCTGTGAGATTGTCCGAGCCCATTCGGTAATAGCCGTCCTGCGACCGCTATGAGATGAGCAGCCCTCAAAGCTCAATTCTTTGCAAAGACGGAAAAACTACTTGGTCATAGAAGCAGCCAAGAACGATTTACCCGACTTCGTTTTGGGATTCTTCCGATGGAGCAACTTGTGGCGAGTAGGTCAGCAAGAACCTTTTTCAAGCGAGTGCGGACTTTTTCTAATAGTGAGCCAAAGAACCCCTTTTGGCAGTGATGGTGACATTCTTATAAGAAGTTCTAAACCGGCTTCTATGCTGAAATAGCGATACTACCCCATCAGAGCGACATTGGTTTGAAGACACGGAAGAAATGTGAGCTAACAACATAGACCTGCGTATTCTGTGGTCGCTCGATCCTAAGAAATTTTTGTAAGGAACTAGATGTGGAGGATACTGAGTACGTCAATCTCGAGCCGGGTCACTTTTACATATTTAAAAATGACACTGGTGTTTCTGAGTCAATCCGTACATTTAAAAACTATGCCTTTGAGGAAGTGCAATTCTACGATCAGGTAATGCGAGACAACGATTATTTTTTTGATGCGGGTTGCAATATCGGGGCACTTTTATTTTTTCTTAAGAAGCGCAATCCAAAGATCAACGTCATCGGTTTTGAGGCGCAACCGCGATTTCACCAACTGTGCTGTGTGAACCTTTTTGATTTTGACGGCGTTGAAGTGATCAACGCCGCCGTAGGGTCTGAGGAGACCATCATCAGTACGGGTGTGCCATTTACATCCTCACAAAGTAATTACGGAGCATTAAACATTAATGCTATCAACGAACGCTTTACCAGCACGATTTTACTTCGAATGGATGACTTTGCACGGGGCAGGAATATTCTCCCAAAAATCGTGAAGATCGACGTGGAGAACAGCACCTTCAATGCCTTCAAGGGTTGTTCTGGGCTGTTCGATCGCGACGTAATCTTCTCGGTTGAAGCGGATCGGGCATCGCAGGTTCGGCAGATCATTGATCTTGTGCGAGACCATAAGGGAGCGATGTGTTTGAAGATCTTTCAGGGTGTTGATCGCGCCAAGCATGTGCCGAAAGACATCGGTTGTGGTTACTTTCGGACGCGAAAAGGATATTGGCTTGTTTCAACTCACATCATTGTCAGTTTTTCTTCATCAGACAAAGCTTATCTTGATCCAAGCGCAATGTTCGAGACCTTTGAGGAATTTGTTGCACTTCTGCCTTTTGATCTCCCCGATTAGCGTTTCGGCTGGCTTGACTTACAATTCTCACGGGCGAAAGCAGACGTTTTACAGCCTGCGCCACGCAGTGGCTTGAAGCGGTCAGCATCCATTTTTGAGAAAAAAATATTAAGTATTTAATTTCAGTAGGTTAGTTTATTTTTATTATATTAAGGGCTTTTCTAACATTTAGATAGCCAATACGAACTAACAATTTGGTTCTTCGCATAATACATTTTTAAAATCGAATTTATTATTATAATAAACATACAATAGCATACCGCTAATTTTTTATTATTATTGTTTTCATTTTTTGCTTTTTTAATTATTTTTCTTATCTTTTTTTAATTCCTTATACAAAGCATATAGTACGAGAAGAAACACTAGCAGAAACACAAAGTTTTGTTCCATCCAAACAGCGCCTCCACTGAATAAACCAACGAAACCGTCTATAGCGCTAATAATAACATCCATCAGCCAACCACCCTTTTTATAGTTGCCATCCTGATAAACCCCTACGCCTTTAACAGCATCACTTTGCGGAACCGTTCAAGATTGTTCTGCACTTCCGCATCCCCCTGATCAGCTGCCTTGCGATACCACTTCGCTGCTTCCGCATAGTTGCCTGCCTGATCAGCCGCTCAATCTTTATCAAAATCACTATGCGGATCAGCCCACACCGCCCCACCCAAATCGATTGAGTCCGTCAAAATGACCAGCGTTGTGAGGAGTCGTTTCATCTTCCAGCCACTCTTTTGCCGGCATCCTAAGCAGTTTTATAACACGCCGATGAAAACTTCATTTTCCACTTATTGTCCTCCTTTACGAAGACACATACTGCACTAACTAACTAACTAATTAACTAACTGGAATCGTTCATCACCTGAGGTGCCGACGTACGAAGAATCTTCAATGTGCGCTAACAAATCTCTTAATGAGGGTGCTTGAAAAAACGTCAGTTTCACGCTTTATATGATTTTAGGATCAGGCACTGCTTGTCGGAAAAAATGATTGATATGAAATCCTGGCTAAGTGTTTGTTAAGGGGTTTGCAAAATGAATGTTTTAGATTCAGCATCCAAGCCAAATCAGTGCGCGGGAAATGCGCTTGGACATTTCTCGCCAAATCGGAGACATTTGCTGCATATTGGATGCGGTGAGCAAAGTAAAGAGGCGTTGCCGCCACTGAACTGGGACGAGGAGTGGGCCGAAATCAGAGTTGATATCGATCCTTCTGTATCTCCCGACATAGTCGCATCAATGACTGATCTGTCTCCCCTTCCAGATCAGAGTATAGATTTTATATTCTCTAAACATAATATAGAACATCTCAAATATCATGACGTTTCGCTTGCTATTTCCGAATTCCACAGAGTTCTTAAACCGGAAGGATTATTGGTAATTCGTTGCCCAGACATCAAAGCGATCGCAGAGCAATTGCTAACGACTGATCTCGAGGAGACATTATGGACCTCCACACTAAATGATGGACGAGACGTCCCAGTTGCATTGATCGACATGATCTACGGCGCGCGAAGCGAAATCGAAAAAAACGACCATTTCATGGCGCATCAAACTGGCTTTACCGACGCATCTCTCCGTCGCTTTTTGGATCAAGCAAATTTTGAGAAAGTAAACGTGATACGCTACGCTGACACTCTCGAGCTCCGCTGTGTCGCACTAAAAGTAGTAGAGGGAAATTTGTATCCGGATCTGCAAGATGAGTTTAATCGCCGCCATATCGGTCGGTGAGTGTTGGTAATTTTTCTAATATTTAGCCAGATATCATCATTTCGGGCATCAAACCCCAATGCCGTACGTTATCACGGAGTAGACCTAGGTTCGGCGCACATCGATCTAGATCATCGCGTACCACGCCAACCCAGCAGCAACGTTATTTTTTCTTCTTTAATATTCACCTCTTATTCCATCATAATAGTGCGTGTGTAAGTAATGTGTAAATAGCTTCTCACTATGCACATTTTTCCTATACCTCTGAAACTATTGCAATTCAATAATTTACGCAATCTGCACCCGCACACTGTAAGAATAAGACCGTGCATAAACCATTCACGTTCTTCTGTTTGTTTCTTCACTTGTTCCTCAGTGTCAAACGTATGTTAAATTGTGCTTGCTGCTCTATTAGCTTGTCTAACTCGCCTAGTTCAGTTGCATCTCGCATCTTACGCAGCACGTCAGTTACTTCTGCTTCGCTGCTAAGCTCTATCACATTCTTACCTTTTGCAAACTCCAAAGGCTTACTGCAATAGCGCACGACAAGGTTGTTTTTACCGTCAACGCGAGCTGTCCACCAACGTTTAATACGCGTAGCAACTTCTACTTTCTTTTGGTTACCGTCAGCATCTGTAATCAACGTTTACTTTTTAGCAGCGTAATTTTTGTTTTATGCTAGTAGATTTGCCCGCATAGTTCCCAATTGTATTGTGACGGCGTATTGCAGTAAGGTTATTTTTAGCTATTAGCTAAACAGCTATGACTTTTAATGTGTCAAGTAATGTTATTTTGATCTCCTTAATTGCTAACACTATTGTGCGTTCAGAACTTGGTGACTGTCATCTAAAGATTAGTAATCTGTATTCAGAAACTTAATTAACTTTGATTTATCGATGATTGACTTCGGTTCAATATCTCTACCAATGTTGTCAATTGGTCGTTCAACCACTCTTATCTTAACGTCAGAATTTTTATTATACAACTATCATCACGCCGCTTTTCTATACTTTGTGAGGTTACCAAGCGTGGTAAGTTACCAAGATTTGCATCAATTAAACTACCATGTCCAAAGTCCAGGTTCCTATCAAACGGCATCTGCAAGGGAGCATCAGCAGCAATAATTTCTTATAGTAACTCTAGTGCATCTTCACATAAAGTTTCGCAATTTCTATCCAACTTATATGCTGCAGTTTTCTTACTCTTGTATCGCCGTTGGTTAGTAGACAACATCATCTTAAATGAAAAACAGTTTGACCCGCATCTTCGCCAACGTTTGCTCCAACATTGGATCTAGTAGCAGATGGGTCTGCCGTATACCCTTTTACCACTGGGGCGCCGGATCACATATGAGCAACACACTTTGCTCCTTCATCATGCTCGATGGATTATTTCGTCCCATGTCACCGCATCCAACCTGAATTTTGCGATGTAGAAAATTACTGCTCCAGGTTTTAAGATTTTAGGGAATGGTGAAAAAGTTGGCTCCACCCCACTACTTTCGCCTACCGCGATTAAAGTAGCGCCCGATTTTCGAATAGCCTCTTCCACGCCCCTGCTAAAAACCTCCTTCGAGCCACTTACTAAACCCGAATAAATGGTAGATTTATATCCCGCAGCGGAAAGAGCCATTAGCACCAAACCTGCGCCAGGATCTTGAACTGCGCGTACGAGCATTTCCGTAGAAGTGGATACAATAGCCCTTATATTTGCAAATTTTTCCGCACGTGATGCTGTATTTTTATCCAAAAAATACGCTGCTACGACGGCGTCTGAATTAATTTCACGAACGGCAAGACAAACGTTGAATGTTTGAGCATCGGTTTCCGTATATACTAGAACTTTCGCCGCACGCCGTATGGCAGCGCGATGGAGCCCATCTTCGGCGTCCAAGCGTTCACTGTGAACAAACTGGGCCCCCTCCGGAATTTGAACATTTTTGTGGTCTGAAAGAATCACAATATCTTTATCGTCATCTTGCCCGGCAACAATATCGGAGATCATTCTCGATGTCCGCTCTGCTTGATAACCGATTATTACCGTAGCACCTTTTAAATCATCGAAATCGCCCAGTCCCTCGCTCATCCGCCGAACCCTTTCTAATACAAAACCCGCTAGTTTGCTGAGTATCGCCGTGAAAATTAACACTGCGCCCGGGAAAAACCATAACGCCGCCACTAACCTTCCCTGGGTCGTTGAGGGCGATACGTCGCCATACCCAACCGTAGAAGCTGTAGTCGACGCAAAGTAGATAAAGTTAACCCAATCACCCACTAAGGCATCTTCACCAGCAATAAAAAATAAAATCCAAGAAATTGACAAATACAAAATAACCATAAAAAATAAGAACCATCCCGTTAATTGAGATGATTTACTAAAAAAAAGAGAAAAAATTCTGGATAAAACATGTGTTTGCATAATCTTCATTATACTAGACCTTTGCCTTATTATTATAATTTAGTTATTTCAAAGAAGGATATTTTAACATTTTCAATTTTTTGCATTAAAATGCGAAATTTCCATATTTTTACACGAAAAGTCGCTGACCTTCTTACCGTTGCGGTAGATCCCTGTGTATTTCATATCTTTGGTGCCGTCTTGGTGGTTGGCAAAATCAAACAGAATTGCGACGTTATACGTGTATTGTTAATTTCACCGCTTGAA